>Ga0308158_10000404_pt1 | contig 74987 bp, 64 predicted proteins | sample PhyBR2_FD_201038 | JGI IMG/M metagenome (GOLD analysis project Ga0308158, IMG submission 201038) | Phyllosphere microbial communities from UC Gill Tract Community Farm, Albany, California, United States - DLSLB.R2 | ecosystem: Host-associated > Plants > Phyllosphere > Unclassified | place: USA... | reverse complement strand
GTTGTTCATTAGATTTAATATTATATGCTGATAAAATACCGTCTCATAACGAAACGGTAATGGCCACGTATTCTGAAAACTATTTTGGAGGAAAAGGTGCCAATCAGGCCGTTGGTACAGCAAGATTAGGAGCTGGTGTTTATTTTGTAGGTTGTGTCGGGATAGATCCTTTGGGGCAACAGATAATGCGAAATCTTGTCAATGAAAACGTGAATGTAGGTTTTGTTTATGAAACCGATCAGGAAGCTACAGGTATTGCCTATGTTACGAGTTGCAACGGAGAATTTTCTGTAGTTGTGGATTCTGCTGCCAATAAAAAAGTAACTGTGAAGCAGATTGATAATGCTGAAAGGTATATTCACTCATCAAACCTTGTTCTTTTGCAGTTGGAAATCCCAATGGAAGTTGTAGAACATACAGTGAGAAAAGCCAAAAATCTTGGGAAAATAGTTGGTTTGTATGCCTCTCCGGGAGCGAAAGTAAATGAACAGATTTTGGATCAGGTCGATTTTATCATCGCTCGAAGCAACGAGCTTTCTGTTATTTTTGGAGAAGACAAAAGGGAAGAAATACTTAAGAAATATTTTAATAAGCTTTTTGTAAGAGACGAAACCAATTCTACAATTTATTTTGACGGAACCGAGATGAAATATTTCCGCAATGAAAATGAAAGCATGGTTTACAAAATGGGAATGGGCGACGCCTTTACATCGGGTTTTGCAGTGGCATTATGCCACGGAAATACCATTGAAGACTGTGTGAAATTTGGAAATCTTGTTTCATCTAAAGTATCGCTAGGAAAAGGTGCGCAGACAGCACTTCCATATCTTAAAGATCTTAAGTAGACTCTATTTAATGCATATTGAAAACTCTTTTAAATAAAGATTTTTAAAACTAAAATTTCCACATTTGATGTGGATTTTTTTTATTAGATACCATGGAAAAACTGACTCTCACCACAAAAGATCAATGTCAACTTAGCGCACATATTTTTAAACCTAAAAAATCTAATCAGAAAATTATTCTCATTAATTCTGCAACGGGTGTAAAGCAGCAGGTTTACTTTTCTTTTACTCAGTTTTTTGCAGAAAAGGGGTTCACTGTTATTACTTATGATTACCGAGGAATCGGATTGTCAAAACCTGAAAAAATGAGAAATTTCAAAGCCTCAATGCGAACTTGGGGAAATGAAGATTTTAAAAGGCTAACAGAATTTGTAATAGAAAATTTTCCAGATTATCAGAAGTTCTGTTTAGGGCATTCTGTCGGCGCCTTGATTATCGGGATGAATGAAAATTCTAAAGTATTTGAAAGATTTATTTTCGTAGCTACCCAAAATGCTTTTATCGGAAACCTGAAATGGAAGACCAAATTGGAAGCTTTTTTCGGTTTCGGATTTGCACAGCCTTTTTTTACCGAGCTATTTGGTTATTTCCCAGCACATTGGTTTGGTTTGGGAGAAAGTCTTCCAAAAAATTGCGCTTATGACTGGAGAACCTTAATTTTGAACCGGAAATCTACCGGAAAATTATTGCTTAAAACTAATGATTATTCAAAAGAATTAATTCAAAAAGTATTGGTATTATATGCTGAAGATGATGTTTGGTTAACCGATAAAGGAGTGAAAAGTCTCCTTAATGATGTTTATCCAAACCTGAAACCTGATTATAGATTTTTACAAACTTCAGAATCTGAAAAAGGTGAAATAGGACATGTCAACTTTTTCAGAAGCTACAATAAAAAACTTTGGAATATTATTCTGAATGAAATTAAAAATTAGGCAATTAAAATTCCCATCTTCTGGAGGAGTGGATAAAATTCGAAAGAATTTTTGACGGGGTGGTTTAAAAATAAATTATATCAAAATTCAAAAATGAACATCATACAAAACACAATACAGTTTGTAAAAGAGAAACTGGAAGGCGCAGAAGCAGGTCACGACTGGTTTCACATCGAAAGAGTCTGGAAACTATCAAAGAAAATTGCTCTGACTGAAGATTGTAACCTTGAGGTTGTTGAGCTTTCTGCTTTATTGCACGATATTGCCGATCCAAAATTTCATAAAGGAGACGAAACTGTCGCCTTAAAAATTTCAAGAGAATTTTTAGAAAGCCAAAATGTTGAAGAAGAAATTATTCTGCAGGTTTTATTTATAATTCAGAATATTTCATTTAAAAATAGAAATGAAGTTCCCGCTGATTTACCGATTGAACTTAAAATTGTACAGGATGCCGACAGAATCGATGCGATTGGCGCCATTGGTGTTGCGAGAACTTTTAATTTTGGTGGTTTTAAAAATAATCTGATGTATCATCCGGATATTCAACCAAAACTGAATATGTCTAAAGAGGAGTACAAAAAATCAAACGGAACAACGATTAATCATTTCTATGAAAAGCTTCTGCTGTTAAAAGATTTGATGAATACGAATGAAGGCAAAAAAATAGCCGAAGAAAGACATCAGTTTATGCTGACTTTCCTCGACCAGTTTATGAAAGAGTGGAATGTGGATTAAGAACCTCATCAACAATCTTTAAATAAGTATCTTTGCACTTATGGGATTTATCATTTTTGTTATTTTTCTTTCGCTTGTTTTCTCACTTTTTTTTTCAAAGCTGAAAAGAGGAAAGTTGGGCCAGCTGGCTAAACTTTTCAGGATTGCAAGTGTGGTTTTTGCGGTCTCGGTTTTTACGTATTGGTTTATCAAAAAATCTGTGATAGGAGTCGTAAGCAACTCGCTGTCGTTACAGGTAATTAACAAACTTCCGCAGCCTTTAGACTTTTATGTCATCAATCTAAATAATCTTGATAAAAATACACCTTTAGAAACCAAGCATATCGGAAAAATACGTCCCGAATATTACAGAATAGAATATTTAAAGATGACCAAATCCGATGAATACTGGATTGCCGGGTATTTAGGAAAAAAAAATCTGGTTTACTTTTCCCAGCATTCTGTTCCCAATAAAAATATGGATCAGATGATTGAGGTGCAAAATTATATCAACCAAAGCGAAAAGCTTTCTGCAATAGCAAAAAAAGAAATAGAGGAAGACAATTACCAAAATATGCTGATGGGAATTTGGGTAACGCTTTGTTTCCTTTTACTGTTTCTAAATTTTGTTTTATTGGTAAAAAAGAAATAATTCTAAAATAAACTAGGCATATTTTCCTGCCCCATTTTAGGAATCAGAAGATCAGTTTTCCATTCTTTGTTTAGATTTTCAATAAAATAAGCTGAAAGAAGCGGTGATGCTTTCTCAATGTTTTGATGAACGAAAAAATACAGATTCTGAAGACCTTCTTTTTTCCATTTTGTAAGATGTTTCAACCAATCGTCTAATCTTTGGTAATCACTTTCATCGTTGGCACCAACATATCTGATGAATGCGTTTGGAGTCGTTAGTCGCATGTGAAGCATATCTCTTCTTCCGGCAGTATCTACTATAATATTGGTTATATTATGTTGCTCAAAAAGCTCACAGATTTTATCGAAAATCTCTTCATCAGTAAACCATTCCGTATTTCTGAGTTCTATTGCTAAAGGTACTTCTTTGGGCCATTTGTTTACAAACTGTTCTAGTCTTTCGTAATCTTTTGGTTTAAAATTATCGTGAAGCTGTAGAAAAACCATTCCCAATTTTTCATCAAAATTCAAGACAGCCGTTGCAAACTGTGTAACTACATCATCAATATTCAGAAGCCTTCTAAAATGAGAAACCGTGTTGGTAATCTTTGGGAAAAACTTAAAATTAGCCGGCGTTTTTTCTTTCCATGTCAAAACCTGTTCAGAGCTTGGCATTCCGTAGAAAGTAGCATTCAGCTCGATGGAGTTGAACTGTGTGGCGTAATATGTCAATTCGTCCTTTGTACCTTTAGGATAAAAGCCTTTAAGATCAGTTTTATTCCATTTTGCGCAGCCAATTGATATATTTTCAAGTCCTTTTTTATTTTGCTTTAAAATTTCTTTAGTTCTTGAATGGTCTTTTGGTAACGTAAAATCTATTTTTGAAGGATCTTCTACTTGTCCGAATTTCATAGATTGAGGTTTTAAGGATTATTGAATGATGCTTTAAACAAAGATAATTAAAATTGTTAGAAAATTACTTGGGATTCTTTTCAAGTGTAATTGCATCTATTATTAAACCGATCTGAGTGATTACTTTACCTATGTTGTTTTCAATTTCACAATTAGTAAAGCGGATAATTTTCATCTCATTATCTCTCATCGTCTTTTTTAATCTGTTCCGGAGCATTATGGGTATTCTCCGTCGACCTCAATAATTAATTTTAATTGATGACAATAAAAGTCAGCGATAAATAGACTAATTGGGTGCTGCCTCCTGAATTTATGACCCTTCAGCTGATTTCTTCTAAGTTTTTTCCATAAAATTTTCTCTGCTTTAGTTTCATTATTTAGTAAAGATTGTGCTTTTAAAAACGAACTTGATGGAGCTCCTTTCCACATTCCATCATCGTAATTAGGTTTTAATTTTTTCATTTGTGTTTTTATTAAAGCTAATAAATTTTCGACAAATCACAATCTGCTCCCTTTAGGGTCGTGGCAACAAATTTCCCTGCAGAAATCAAAAATCATTTTCCCCAACCCTAAAGGGAGTGATTTTAGATTTTAGGAAATACAAGCGTTCGTTAAAAGTTGAAATGATGCAGATTATTTGTGATAAAAATATTTGAGTGAAAAATAAATGTGATATGAAATTTTCTCCCTTTAGGGTTGGGGCAGCAAATTTCTCTACAGCTATAAAACTCATTTTCCCAAACCCTAAAGGGAGTGATTTTAGATTTTAGGAAATACAAACGTTCGTTAAAAGTTGAAATGATGCAGATTATTTGTGATAAAAATATTTGAGTGAAAAATAAATGTGATATGAAATTTGCTCGCTTTAGGGTCGGGTAACAAATTTCTTTACAGAAATCAAAAATCATTTTCCCCAACCCTAAAGGGAGTGATTTTAAATTTTGGGAAATACAAACGTTCGTTAAAAGTTGAAAAGATGGAGTTATTTATTTTTGGTAAAAATATTTTGATTGCGCAAAATAGTGGGATATGAAATTTGCACCCTTTAGGGCTGTGGCAACAAATTTCTCTACAGAAATCAAAATCATTTTCCCCAACCCTCAGGGGAGGGATTTTAGATTTTAGGAAATACAAACGTTCGTTAAAAGTTGAAATGATGCAGATTATTTGTGATAAAAATATTTGAGTGAAAAATAAATGTGATATGAAATTTGCTCCCTTTAGGGCCGGGGCAACAAATTTCTCTAACCAAATTTCGATTTAGTAAAACATTTTCATTCCCCATCTTCCAACTCAAAAATATCTTCAACTTTCTTATCAAAATATTTCGCAATTTTCAATGCTAAAACCGTCGATGGAACATATTTTCCGGCTTCCATGGCATTAATCGTTTGTCTAGAAACTCCGATTTTTTTTGCTAAATCTTCCTGTGTGATATTTTTTATGGCTCTTTCGAGTTTAATTTTATTTTTCATTTTTTAAGTAATAGATAATTAAATCTGAAAACATACAAAACCAAAGGTAAAAACATACTGAAGATCATTGCTGTGAAAAAGAGGGTTCCAAAAATGGATATAAATAAAATAAGAACAATAGAATAGGTTGCAATCAAACTCCAGAAAACGGACTTTAAGCGTAGACTCGAAATATACTCATCTTCAATTTTTTCTTTGGAAAATCCGACCAGAATTCCGCCGATAATAATTAAAACTCCAAATAAATTGGGGAATAAATCAATGTTTGCGGTTTGCAGAAAACCTTGGTCTTCATTATTCAAAAATCCTGAATTATAAATGACTGGCAGAGAAATTTCAAAGTTCATCACTCCAGATAGAGAAATTAATCCAAGAATTAATGACGGGATAAAAATAAACCAACCGATCATCTTAAAACGGTGCGGAAAAAGTTGTAATGTATTCATGCTTGTCAAATTTTAATAAAACAAATGTAAAGAATATTTTACAATATGTAAAGTTTATTTTACTTTTTTGTTTAAATAAAAACCGCAGAAAAAATTTCCGCGGTTTCAATATTCACAGCCAAAACTTGGCTCTTTAAACTTTTTACTAGACTCTTCAATTAAGCTTCACAAGCCGAACAGCTTACAAAATTTACCATCATTTCCTTGGAAACAGATGAACTTCTTTGGTAATACAAAGTTTTTACACCTTTCTTCCAAGCTTCAATGTAAAGATAATTTACGTCTTTTACAGGCATTGTTGAAGGAATCTGCAAGTTCAGAGACTGAGCCTGATCAATGTATTGCTGTCTTTGTGCAGCCTGAGAAATAATCTCCATCGGAGAAATTTCTTTGAAGGTTTTGAATACTGCTTTTTCTTCATCAGTCAGTTCAGTCAGGTGTTGAACAGAACCATGGTTTAGCATAATTGTTCTCCACGTTTCTTCGTTGTCAAGACCTTTTTCTTCCAGTAATTTAGCGAGATATTTATTCTTACGCATGAAGTTTCCTTTCGCCAAACCAGCTTTGTAGTAATTTGATGCAAAAGGCTCAATTCCTGGAGAAGTTTGACCTAAGATTGCAGAACTTGAAGTGGTAGGAGCAATCGCCATTACCGTTGTATTTCTCATACCGTAACCTTTCAATAATTCAGGTTCACCGTAGATGTTTGCTAATTCTTTAGATGCAATATCCGCCTGCGCTCTGATGTGTTTGAAAGCTCTTGCATTAAACTGTGTCGCCTCAAAACTCTCAAACGGAATCATGTTTTTCTGAAGATAAGAGTGGTAACCCAAAACTCCCAAACCAAGCGCTCTGTGACGCAATGCAAAATCTCGTGCTCCCTGAAGGTAATAATTTCCTTCCGTTTTTTCGATAAATTCAGACAAAACAGCATCAAGGAAATAGATTGCCAACTGTACTGCGTTGGTATCTTTCCATTCGTCATACAATTCTAAGTTCATAGAAGAAAGACAACAGATGAAAGATTCCTGTCTTGTCGACGGAAGCATGATTTCCGAACAAAGATTACTTGCATTAATAGTCAATCCAAGATCTTTATAAACCTGAGGTTTGTTTCTGTTCACGTTATCTGTAAAGAAAATGTATGGAAGACCTTTTTGCTGACGGCTTTCCAAAACTCTTGCCCAGATTTTACGCTTATCGGCATCACCGTCAATCATATCCTGCATCCAGTAATCCGGTACGCAAATTCCTGTAAACAGGTTCTGAATCGGACTTCCGATATCTTTAATTGATAAAAATTCTTCAATATCACCGTGGTCAACATCAAGGTACGCCGCAAAAGCACCTCTTCTCACACCGCCCTGAGAAACCACATCCATCGAAGTGTCAAACAGTTTCATAAACGAAACCGCTCCGGAAGATTTTCCGTTATCGGTCACTGCAGTTCCTCTGTTACGAAGTTCCCCGAAATAACCCGAAGTTCCGCCCCCGATTTTCGTCTGCATGATCACTTCACCCATTTTGTGGGTAATTCCTTCAATGCTGTCCGGAATATGCACGTTGAAACAAGAGATTGGAAGACCTCTCTGCGTTCCCATATTCGCCCACACCGGAGAAGAAAAACTGATCCATCCTTTCATGATCATCTCCTTGAAAGCCGGCTGCAGTTCAGGTTTGTATAATTTTTTTGCTGCGGCAGTGGTGATTCTATCGATTGCACCGTCTACGGTTTCCCCTTTCAGAAGGTAACCTCTGTTCAGCATTTGCTCAGATTCTTCGTTGAGCCACCAGATATTGTTGTTTTGTTCTTCCATTCTTTATATTTTTTTATTGCTTCAGAGTCTTCCGTTGCAGTGAGTTTACACTGAGTTTGTCAAAATGAAGCAATTTTTTGTTTTACTATTATTTTTTTATTTAGAAGCATTTTGTGTGTGCTTCTTCTCAATTTTCTACCTGCTTTCCGCTATATCTTTTTTGTGATTGCGAACAATGTTTAGCAACTTGTTGACCTTTTTCTCAATCGCAATCACAAAAAAGGATGTCGCTGCAATCAGGGCTAAGACAACGGTTCGTTTTCTTTACCACTGAATTCTGTCATTGCGAGAAAGGAAGAATCTCTTTGAATCAATTTAATCTTCCCACTTCTGAATCAACCTTGACAAGGTTCTTTGTGCAAAAGCAACCGCATTAAGTTTTGGCTAAAGCCACATGAACTTCTTCTCTTTTGAAAACGGGCTAAAGCCCGTTCCTATTGATGTCTCTGCCAAACCTCATAGGTTTTCAAAACCTACGAGGTTTTTTAATAGCAGCTATTTATTTTCGTCATTACGAGGCACGAAGCAATCTCATTTTTTGTGCAGATGCTTCGACAATCTCAACATGACATCTCTAATACTAACCTTTTCAGCACTCGAATCATTCGCGCTCCGACTTGAACGGAGCTCTTTTGTTTATATTGGTTCTCCCTTTAGGGAGTTAGAGGGTAAACAAAAAGCGGGAGTGGAAGGCGGAAACTGGCGCCCAAATCATTTAAAATCTAAAATTTAGAAAAGATCATTCGCCGTAATACTCTTATCGTGCTTCGTATAATCCACAGGTCTTTTTGCAAAGAAATCATCCATTGAATTGGCGAAAACTTCTTCTTCAAACCATTTCATTGGGCTGTATTGTTCTGCAGTAGTGTTGTAACGTTTTTCCATGTTGATCTTGGTTAAACTTTCGTCAACACGGTATTTCATAAAGTTGATCAAATCTTGTTTTGAGAATTTATCTAGTTCTCCCATTTCAAAAATCCAGTCAAGAATTTCTCCTTCAAGCTCGATCGATTGATCTACCAAAGTGTAAATATCTTCAATATCAGAATCAGTTAAAAGATCAGGTTGCTCCTCACGGATTTTATTGATCAGATAAATTCCTCCATTCGCGTGAATCTGCTCATCGATAGACGTCCACGCAATAATATTGGAAACATTTTTCATGAAACCTTTGAATCTTGTGAACGATAAAATAATTGCAAACTGCGAGAATAAAGACACATTCTCAATCAGAATACTGAATAAAAGCAAAGACGAAACATACTCTTTTGGAGTTGCAGAATTGGCATGCTTCAGCACATTTGATAAGAAATCGATTCTTTTCTTCAATGCAGGAACTTCTACAACGTGGGTAAATTCTTCGTTATATCCTAAAACTTCCAACAAACGCGAATACGCTTCAGAATGACGGAATTCACATTCAGCGAATGTAGATCCCAAACCATTCAGTTCAGGTTTTGGTAAGTGGTGATATAGATTACCCCAAAATGACTTTACCGAAACTTCAATCTGAGCAATCGCCAAAAGTGCATTTTTTACTGCATTTTTTTCGTGAGGCTCAAGTTGTGACTGAAAATCCTGAACGTCTGCCGTAAAATCTACTTCCGAGTGTACCCAGAAAGATTTGTTGATTGCTTCTGTAAACTGAAGAACCTCAGGATACTCAAATGGCTTATAGCTTACTCTTTTATCAAAAATTCCCATATTGAATTGTAATGTCTTTTGTTTTGTAATAAATAGATTTCTGAAAATACAATCATATAATTGATAAGTATTTGATTTTTTGAAAGTTAATCGGGTGATTGATTAATCTTGAATCCCAACTATTTTCTTTCATAATCTACCTACAAAGTTAGAGAATGAAGACTGATTTTAAAAGGGGTAAACACTAATTGACTGACTTTTAACCCTAAAAGTTTTCCACATTTACATGAAACTCCCTTTGCCATTGGATTAGAGGAACTTAAGCAACAGAAACAAATTGCTGACAATGATTCTGGTTAAACAATAATTTTTAACTTATTGAATTTCAAAATGTAATGTATTAAACAGGTGTAATTTAAAAAGAATTTTTTAATCTTGTAACAAAATGATTGTAGTAGCTACTTATAAGACATAAAAACATCCAAAGCTTAATGTTAGTAATTCAGGATCTCAATAAATCATACGATACGGGCAAGAGTAAACTGCACGTTCTCAAAGGAATCAACCTCAATATTTCTGAGGGTGAATTTGTCTCTATTATGGGAAGTTCGGGTTCGGGAAAATCAACTTTACTGAATATTATCGGAATTCTGGATGAAAAAGATTCTGGAATTTACGAGTTGGATGGTATTCCTATCGAACATTTAAATGAAGTAAAAGCTGCAGAATACCGCTCGCGATTTTTGGGATTTGTGTTTCAGTCTTTCAATTTGATAGGTTACAAAACAGCTATAGAAAATGTAGCTCTTCCTTTATATTATCAAAATGTTTCAAGGAAAGAGAGAAATCAAAAAGCATTAGAATATCTTGAGAAAGTAGGCTTGGCACAATGGGCAAATCATTTACCAAACGAGCTTTCGGGTGGTCAAAAACAGAGAGTTGCCATTGCAAGAGCATTAATTACAGATCCAAAAGTAATTCTTGCCGATGAACCAACCGGAGCATTAGATTCAAAAACTACGCATGATATTATGAAACTTCTTCAGGACATTAACAGTGAAGGAAAAACGATCATCGTTGTAACACATGAGCCTGATGTTGCCGCTCAGACCAAAAGAAACGTCATTTTACGAGACGGAATTATAGAAAGTGACGAGTTTATAAAGCAAATTGTGCTTTAAGGGTGAATTGTGAATGGTCAATTTTTCTCGCAAGTGAATTTTTAAACAGGTGCAATAATTATAAAATAAACACAAATGAGTTTTAAAATGAGAAAATGTTTTTAAATCTAAATCATTATAAACTCGATGTCTATAAATCGGCAAGAGAGTTAAGATTTGAATGTTATAAAATATTAAATAGTCTTCCAACTGAAGAAAAATTTAATTTAACAGATCAAATAAGAAGAGCTTCAACTTCTGTAGTTTTAAATATTACCGAAGGTTGCTCTAGAAAATCTGAAATTGAAAGAAAAAGATATTTTGAAATTTCAAGAGGCTCAGTAATAGAATTGGATTCTTGTTTTGATATAATTATTGAATCTGAATATCTTAATCTGGTTGATTTAGAAAAAGCGGGAAATAAATTAAAAACAACATTTATCCTTTTGAGTGGAATGTTAAAATAGTGAATGGTCAATTTTTCTTCGCAAGTGAATTTTTAGAAGAGTTAAAATTAACAATTGACTCGAAGAAATTGACAATTGACATTAAAAATAATTGACTTTTTTACAAAGTAAAAAAACAAAAATATGTTTGACCTAGATCGTTGGCAGGAAATATTCAGTTCGATTCGCAGTAATGTATTGCGAACGGTGCTTTCGGGCTTTACCGTGGCATTGGGTCTGTTTATTTTTATTGTTCTTTTCGGAATTGGAAGTGGTCTGAAAAACGCTTTTACAGAAGGCTTTGCGCGAGATGCTCAAAACCTGATTACCATTTATTCAGGGAAAACAACGATTGCTTACAATGGTTTGCAATCTGACCGTACCGTGACGATGAACAATGAAGATTATGATTTCTTAGTAAATAATGATAAAGAAAAAGTAGGGTATTCAACACCGAGATATACCGCCAATTTGATGGTGAAGTATGGTAAAGAAAGTGGTTCTTATCAAATCAACGGAGCCGATCCTGAAGAAAAATACATCGAAAACAGAAAAATGTTGGAAGGCCGTTACGTCTCGTCAATGGATTTGGTACGGAAGCAAAACGTTGCAGTGATAGGGAGAATGGTACAGCGAGATTTAATAAAAAATGGAAGCCCGGTTGGTAAAGATTTAGATATTAATGGAACCATGTTCAAGGTTATTGGAGTGTTTTCTGATGATGGAGGTGATAATGATGAGCGACATATTACAATTCCTATTACCACGTTACAGCAGATGAAAAAAGGTTCGGATACGATAAGTACGGCATACATTGCTTATAATGAAAATCTAACTCCGGAAGAAGCAATAAAATATGGTGATAAACTGAAAGACGGTCTTAAAGCCCGAAAAAATGTTTCTCCCGACGATGAAAATGGAATTCGTGTTTGGAATAATGCTAAAAATATGAATGAAACTTTCATGTTTATGGCGGTTCTTACGGGAATTGTAACGTTCATTGGATTAGGAACTTTATTGGCAGGAATTATCGGAATCAGTAACATCATGGTTTACATCGTTAAAGAAAGAACCAAAGAAATCGGAGTGCGAAAAGCAATTGGCGCAAAGCCGGGAAGTATTGTTGCTTTGATTGTTCAGGAAAGCGTTGTAATAACGGTCGTTTCAGGATTTGTAGGAGTTGGATTAGGCGTTTTGGCCTTACATTTAATCGGAGATAATTTAGAAGAATATTTTATTAAAAACCCAAGCGTGGGCTGGTACGAAATTATCGCCGCATTCATTGCTTTGGTAATTTCAGGATTAATTGCAGGCTTCGTTCCGGCTTACAGGGCTTCAAAGATTAAACCAATTGAAGCATTAAGAACGGAATAATTAATTTGAAAATTTGATAATTAGTTAATTTCAAAATGAAATTATGAATTAACTCATAACTCATAATTAATAACTTATAACTCAACAAAAGTGAACATTTTATTTAAAAAAGATACATGGCAGGAGATTTATTATTCACTCAAGAATAATAAACTTCGTACGTTTCTTACCATGATTGGCGTGGGCTGGGGAATGTTCCTTTACGTTGTTTTGCTGGGCTCTGCAAAAGGAATGGAAAATGGTTTTGATAAATTATTTTCAGGTTTTGCGACCAATTCTATTTTCCTGTGGGCACAAAACACATCAATTCCTTACGAAGGCTTTCCGAAAGGAAGAGCGATGGATCTGAAACTTCAGGATGTCGATATGCTTCAGCGAAAAATCAATGAGATTGAATATATTTCGCCAAAAAACTCACGAGGTAACTTCGGAAGCGCCGGAGAACAAATGTCTAGAAATGGAAAAACGGCGACCTATAGTCTGAATGGAGATTATCCTATCGGAAATAAAATTTCAGAGAAAAAACTTATTTACGGAAGGTATCTAAATGATGCTGATGTTTCACAAAATAAAAATGTAGCCGTCATTGGCGAAGAAGTTTATAAAAACTTTTTTGATTCTAAAAAGAATGAAAATCCTATTGGTAAATCAATCAATGTAAAAGGTATATTCTTTAATGTAATCGGTGTATTCAGAGTGAAAAGGGGTGGCGGAATGGATAATGATCAGACTGTTTTTATCCCGCTTTCAACGTTTACGAAAATCTATAATGACGGCGATAATGTAGATGTTTTTGCGATTGTAAGTAAACCAAATGCAGACGTAAATGATGTAGAAGATAAAGTAAAGAGTGAATTGAAAAAGAAAAACAAGGTTTCTCCTGAAGATACCAATGCCTTTGGAAGTTTTAACCTTGGAAAAGAATTTAAAAAGCTGACAGGATTTTTAACCGGAATGCAGCTTTTAACCATCATTGTAGGAACTTTAACTATTCTTGCAGGCGTAATTGCAATATCAAATATCTTATTAATCACGGTAAAAGAAAGAACAAAAGAAATAGGGATCCGAAGAGCTTTAGGCGCAAAACCTTCAGAAGTAAGAAACCAGATTCTGCTTGAAAGTGTCGTGATTACATTAAGCTCGGGTTTACTCGGGTTTATTTTCGGAATTTTCGTTTTGATGATCTTTAATACGCTAACTCAAAATCAGGATGATTTTCCATTTTACAATCCAACAGTCAATTACAGCAATGTATTCAGCGCAATGACGGTGATGGTTGTTTTAGGATTGATTATTGGGATGATACCTGCACAGAGAGCCGTTAAAATACGCCCGATCGAAGCATTGAGAAGCGAATAAATTTGAAAATTTAGATAACGAACAGCAATCAATATTTTAAATAAATTAAAAAAAATAAACTATATATGAAAAAGAAATTTACCTGGAAAAAAGGCATCTACATATTTTTGGGGCTTTTGTTTGCGGTAGCATTATTTTCAGGAATCAGCTATGTGGTAAAATCAAATTCTACCCAAAGTGAGGCTTTTCTTACCCGGAAACCTTCTATTCAGAATATGGAAGACAAAGTGATGGCAACAGGAAAAATCGTTCCTAAAGAAGAAATCGAAATTAAGCCGAATATTGCAGGGATTATTGAGAAAATTTTGGTAGATGAAGGAGATAGGGTAGAAGCCGGACAATTGATTGCAACGGTAAGAATTGTTCCGAATATAGCGGAAGTAAATAATGCAACACAAAATGTGCAGAACGCACAGCTTCAGATTAATAATGCAAAAATGAATGTTGCAAATATGCAGACTCAGTTTGCGATGTCTGAAAAATTGTTTAAGCAAGGTGTTGTTTCAAAACAGGAATATTTGACGGCTCAGCAACAATTATATACGCAGCAACAAGCTTTGAGAAATGCAAACCAACAATTGGTAACTGCACAAAAAACTTTGCAGATTGCAAAAACAGGAGCTATTCCGGAATTGCAGGGTCTGGCGACAACACAAATTCGTTCTAAAGCCGCAGGAACTGTTCTTGAAGTGCCGGTAAAAGTAGGAAGCCAGGTAATTGAAGCCAACTCCTTCAACGCCGGAACAACGATATGTTCGATTGCAGATTTAAATTCATTGATTTTCCAGGGTGAAATTGATGAGGCACAAGCCGGAAAACTAAAGCAGGGAATGGATATGAAAATCGTAATCGGAGCTTTGCAGAATAAGTCTTTTCCAGGAAGGCTGACAATGATCGCACCAAAAGGAAAAGATACCAACGGAACAATAAAATTCCCGGTAGAAGGTGATGTAAATAATCCGAATAACGAATACATCAGAGCCGGTTTCTCAGCCAACGGAGAAATTGTGATGAGCTCTCAGAAAAATGCATTGCTTTTGGATGAATCTTTAATTCAGTATGAAAAGAAGAATAGTAAAGACGTTCCTTTCGTTGAGGTAAAACAGAAAGACGGAAAATTCAAAAAAGTATATGTGAAGCTTGGTGCAAGCGACGGAATCAATGTACAGATTCTTTCAGGAATCAATCAGAATTCTGAAGTGAAAGTTTGGAACCCTTCCGATAAAGATAAAGAAGAACTGAAAGAGAAAGCTAAGAAATAATTCAAGTTTTTAGTATAAAACAAAAGTCCCAGATTTTCTGGGACTTTTTTGATGTATTATTCTCAAATAAAGTTTATTTGGATGAAATTTAGCCTAAAAAATTAATTTCTTTATCCTTAAATTTATTTTTAACCACCAGTTGATTGGCGGTTTTCAACATTTTTCTGCGAAGCTTAGCCAGTTTTCTTACATTTTTATCTTCGCTGTAATCAAAAATATTGTCTTTGAAACTGAAGGTGTCCCCATCTTTAAATTCGATGTTGCTTTTCTTAAGTTCCCCATGCAGCATAAGGTTGGTCATGCTTTTAAGAATCAAATGTTCAGATTCACCAAGAGATTTTAACGACTTAAGTAAGTGTTTTTTGTATTTTTTCTTTCCCATAACTCTAAACGATTTTCGATTTTAAGATTATGCAAATATATCATTTAGTTAAGACTATTTTGTAACGATTCCAGCCAAATTTGATGACTGAGAATAATCTTGCATATTTTAAAAAGGCAATGTTTAACAAAGCAAATTAAATGTGATTCGGTAGTTAAGGATAAAATTAATTTTCAATATCAAACTTATTATCGTAATATTGCAATATTAAAATGAAATATGGGGCTTACAAAGACAGAAATTTTTAGTGAAGAACAAAACAGATTAGCTTCGCTTTTCAAAGTTTTGGGTCATCCTGCAAGGATTGCGATTTTGCAACATATCATCAACCAAAAAGCTTGCATCTGCAATGATCTGGTGGAGGAATTGGGTTTGGCGCAGGCTACCATTTCACAACATCTAAAAGAACTGAAAAATATAGGAATTATCAAAGGCTCTATCGAAGGAAAGTCGGTTTGCTATTGTATTGATGACGAAGTCTGGAAAACGATGCAAACTGAATTAGGATTGTTTTTTACTCAGGACATTCAATCAGAATCATGCTGTTAAAGGCATTTTTTTATTTATTATCATCGTTATATAGCAATATTACAATATGTATTTAATTAAATATATTTTATATGAAACTTTCAAAGATTAAAGAAATTTTACCATTATTAGAAAATGTAGAATTTCAGCTGGAAAACGGAAATTTTGTACCCGAACATTTTCACGTAACGGAAGTCGGGCAGATTACCAAAAACTTTATCGACTGTGGCGGAGTGATTCGTACAGAAAAAGTAGTCAATTTCCAGCTATGGAATGCTGATGATTTTGAACACCGTCTAAAGCCGATAAAACTTTTACATATCATAAACCTTTCCGAAGAAAAATTAGGTATTGAAGATTTAGAAATTGAAGTAGAATATCAATCTCAAACGATAGGAAAATATGATTTAGAGTTCAACGGGAGCCACTTTGTTTTAGTAAATAAAACGACAGCTTGTCTGGCTCAGGATGCTTGCGGAATTCCTTCAGAAAAACAAAAGAAAAATTTGTCAGAATTAACTTCAGATTCAGGTAATTCTTGTGAACCCGGAAGTGGATGTTGTTAATTTTTTCCAGCCACGAATGCACGAATATTAGAAGAATTCGTGTATTCGTGGCATAACAATATAATTTAAATTCAAAATGAAACAAGAAATTAAAGAACGTTGCGAAATCATCAGCAAAAATTTTAAAGAAATTAGTCCTGAAAGAAAAGTTCTGTTAGAAAAACTAGCGAGTCATATTGAGGAAAAATTAAATTCAGGCAAAGAAATCAACTTAGTATACGTTTGCACGCATAATTCCCGCCGTAGTCATTTGGGGCAAGTTTGGGCAAAAGTCGCTGCCGATTTTTATGGTTTCAATGTCAATACTTTTTCTGCAGGAACACAAGCGACATCTTTCAATCAAAATGCCATCAATGCATTGATTTCTTCAGGGTTTGAAGTGAAAAAAATTGACGAAACTTACAATCCTAAATACGAAGTTATTTTTGGAGAGAATAAATGTAATCTTTGTTTTTCAAAAACCATTGATGATGAAACTTTGCCTAAAGAAAACTTTGTGGCCGTGATGACTTGTGGAGATGCAGACGAAAACTGTCCGTTTATTTCGGGGTGTGATTTAAGAATCGGGACGACTTATTTTGACCCAAAATCTTACGACAATTCTATTCTTCAGAATGAAAAATATACCGAAAGAAGCAATCAAATTGCGATGGAATGTCTGTATGCTTTTTCTTTAATTAAAAAATAATTGAATGCAACCAAAACTCAAGTTTCTCGACCGGTATCTTACTCTTTGGATTTTCCTTGCGATGGCAATCGGAGTAGGTTTAGGTTTTTTATTTCCTAATATTTCATCCATTACCAACTCGCTATCTGTAGGAAGCACCAATATTCCGTTGGCAATCGGTTTAATTTTAATGATATACCCACCGCTTGCAAAAGTAGATTATTCGCTATTGCCAATAGCATTTAAAGATAAGAAAGTATTATCACTTTCATTACTGCTCAATTGGATTATTGGTCCAATTATAATGTTTATTCTAGCAATTATTTTCCTGAAAAACGAACCGGATTATATGATTGGATTAATCCTGATTGGCTTAGCAAGATGCATTGCAATGGTAATCGTCTGGAATGATTTAGCCAAAGGAAACCGGGAATATGCTGCACTTTTGGTCGCTTTGAACAGTGTGTTTCAAATTTTTTCTTACAGCTTTTTTGTATGGTTGTTCATCAATGTTTTAACACAAAAATTAGGATTGGGAAGTTTCAATGTTTCTGTACCCATGAAAGATGTAACGCAAAGTGTTTTAATTTATCTTGGGATTCCATTTTTGGCAGGATTTTTAACACGTTATTTTTTAGTGAAATTGAAAGGTGTAGAATGGTATAACCGAAAGTTTGTACCGAAGATTTCGCCGATTACATTGTATGCTTTATTATTCACCATTGTATTGATGTTTAGCTTAAAAGGCGATAAAATTGTAGAACTTCCGATGGATGTTTTGAAAGTAGCAATTCCTCTTGTTATCTATTTTGTATTGATGTTTTTCGTAAGTTTTTTCATTAATAAATGGATGAATATTTCTTATGATAAAAATGCTTCAATATCGTTTACCGCTACAGGAAATAATTTTGAATTGGCGATTGCGGTTGCCATTTCTGTCTTCGGAATTCATTCTGCACAAGCTTTCGTAGGCGTTATAGGTCCTTTGGTAGAAGTTCCGGTGTTGATTTTATTGGTAAGAGCCAGTTTATGGTTAAAGCGAAAATTCTATTAAAATTAAATTGAAAAAACATTGTGCATTTTGAAGATATTTTTTAAGTACTCGGTATTTAAATCCTTGTATTTCTTTGTTAAATGGAATGCCCTTGTTTATCCTAAAAAAAGAATCTATCTCAATACACTTTGTCTTTCTTAGCGATTAAAAACGCAACGATAGACAAGGAATTTTTATAAAAAATTTTGGAATAAAGATAAACAAGACCGTTTGCCTATGTCTAATCTTTGATTTCACTTATTTCCTAAAGACAAAATTTAAAATGCACAATGGGTTAAAAAAGTAAAGACTTAAGTGTAAAAATCATTGTAAGAAATACCTAAATCTATACTAAATTCCGTATTTTTGGGATTCAAAATCTAAAAATCTAAGAATAAATGGACATTATTTTTGACCTTATCGAAAAAGAAAGAGAAAGACAATCCCACGGATTAGAGCTTATTGCTTCAGAAAACTTTGTTTCTGAAAATGTAATGAAAGCAATGGGAAGTGTATTGACGAATAAATATGCAGAAGGATATCCGGGAAAAAGATATTACGGAGGTTGTGAAGTAGTAGATGAGGTTGAAACATTGGCAATCGAAAGAGCAAAGCAGCTTTTCGGGGTTGATTATGTAAATGTTCAGCCACATTCTGGTTCTCAGGCAAATGCTGCAATTTATTTGGCAGTTTTGAAACCTGGAGATAAAATCATGGGGATGGATCTTTCTATGGGAGGTCACCTTACTCACGGTTCTGCAGTGAACTTTTCAGGAATTCAGTATGACGTAGTTTCTTACGGAGTACAGCAGGAAACTGGTTTGATCGATTACGACCAAATGAGAGAAGTAGCGTTGAGAGAAAGACCAAAAATGTTAATTGCTGGTTTCTCGGCGTATTCAAGAGATTTAGATTATGCAAAATTCAGAGAGGTTGCAGACGAGATCGGTGCGACACTTTGGGCAGATATTGCACATCCTGCAGGTTTGGTTGCAAAAGGATTATTAAATTCTCCATTCGAACACTGTCATGTTGTTACCACGACGACTCACAAGACTTTAAGAGGTCCAAGAGGAGGGATGATCATGATGGGTAAAGATTTTGAAAATACGTACGGACACAAAACTCCAAAAGGAGAAATCAAGCAAATGAGTCAGGTTCTTGACGGAGCTGTTTTCCCAGGAATTCAGGGTGGGCCGTTGGAGCATGTGATTGCTGGTAAAGCAATTGCTTTTGGTGAAGCGCTTGATGATCAGTTCTTGACTTATGCAAAACAAGTTAAATCTAATGCTCAGGCTTTATCGAAAGCGATGGTAGATTTAGGTTTTGATATTGTAAGTGGCGGAACTGACAATCACCTGATGTTGGTTGACCTTAGAAACAAGGGCGTAAACGGAAAAGAAACTGAAAAAGCTTTGGTAAAAGCTGATATTACTTGTAATAAAAATATGGTTCCGTTTGACGATAAATCTCCGTTCACTACTTCTGGTATCAGATTGGGAACTGCGGCGATCACAACTAGAGGTCTTAAAGAAAATGATATGAATACCATTGCAGAATTAATTTCTGAAGTAGTAGACAACATCAAAAATGAAGAAGTAATCGCAGACGTTAGAAAAAAAGTTAACGGATTGATGGAAGGCAAAGCTTTATTCAATTATTAATAATTGCTTTGAGCTGATAGCAATTTGCTTTTGGCTTTTCAATATAAAATAAATAGAGGTGCAAATATTTTGTGCCTCTTTTTTGTAAATTGTAATTTTGAACTATCAACTATCAACTATCAACTATCAACTATCAACTATCAACCAAACTATGCAGGCCGATAAAAAGCTTTTTACATTTGAAGAAACCAAACAGAAACTGGTCAACTATTGTGTGTATCAGGATCGTTGTCATGCTGAGGTTGAGCAAAAAATGCGGGAATTTGTTTTAATTCCCGAAGCCAAAGACGAAATTCTTTTGTTTTTAATGAAAGAAAATTATCTGAATGAAGAAAGATTCACCAGAAGTTATATTCGAGGAAAATTTTATATAAAAAGTTGGGGGAAAACAAAAATTAAAATGCATTTAAAGCAAAAAGGGATTAATGATAGACTAATCTCTACCTGTTTTGATGAAATTGATGAAGAAGATTACCAAAAGATACTTCATAGAATTTATGATAATTATAGTTCAAAGTTAAGCGGTTTGCAGAATTATCAAAAAAAATCAAAAACTATTAAATATCTCTTAAGCAGAGGCTTCGAATATGAAAATATTTTACAGATAATTGAAAATTAATGTAATCGTAATTTTAAGTTTTTATTGAGTTTTTCTTAAAGACATAGTTTTGTCTGACGAAAAAAAAATAATTTATGGATTTAAAATTACAATGTAAATCAAAAGCGATATATGCGTTTTTGATGGCTCTTTTCTCGGTGTGGGGATGGGGGCAAGTGATTCAGCACACCTTTGCTGCAACATCGGGAAATATAACTTCTAATATTTCGTTCGCATCGGCTCAGAATAGTTCAAGCACGGCGCCAGCAATTTTTACTGATGGTTTACGTCTTTATCCTGGTGGGGCAAATGGTGGTGGTTCAGTAACAATAACCCCAACAAATGGAATTGTTATTACAAAAGTTAAATTTTTTGCCACTCAAACACAACCTATCAGATATTCAATTAATGGAGGAACTGCTGTTTCAATGGCTTCTTCTTCTACTTATGAAATAACCGGAACAATTTCTTCGAGTTTAAGATTGAACAATGCGAACACAGGTACAAGTGGAGGCGCAAACCAGCTTAGATTATCTGGTGTAGAAGTTACTTATCAAACACCTACAAGTAATCCTCCAATAGTTACTGCGTCTTCATTTACAGGATCGGTTGGAACAGTTTTTACAGAATTGATTCAAGCAACAGAAGGTCCAACATCTTATACATTAATAAGTGGAAGTAACTTACCTTCGGGATTGACTTTAAATACAGCAACAGGTGAAATTTCTGGTACACCAACTTCTGCAGGCTCTTTTACAACTAATATTACAGCCACAAATTCAATTGGAACTTCGAATCCAGCTGCTATTTCTTTTACAATAAATAAAGGAAACCAAACAATTAATGGTTTTGCAAATCAAACAAAGTTTGTCAGTAGCCCATCTTTTACTTTTTCTGCAAATACAGATGGAGCAAATTTACCGATAACATATATGAGCTCAAATCCTTCTGTAGCGACAATATCAGGAAATACAATAACAATAGCTGGAGTTGGAACAACAAATATAACTGCTACGCAAGCTGGAAATAATGACTGGAATTCTCTCAGTCAACAAATTATTTTAACAGTTGCAGCAGATCCGATAACATATAACGGTGTAGGAAGATTTGAAAAAATTACATCATTATTAGATTTAACAGATGGTTATTACGTTTTTGTTGGAGATACAAGTAATGCAATGTTAAATAGTATTTCCAGCAGTAAGCTGTCAGCATCAAATGTTTCGGCAATTAACAATGTTATTACAAATCCTTCTGTAAATATTGTTTGGAAAATACAAACAGATGCTGGAAATATTAAAACTATTTACAACGAATCAATTGATAGATACGTTTCTGGAGGTGGAAGTAATACAAATATTTCATTAGCAACAAGTGTTTCAGGAAGTGGACAAAAATGGCAAGCGAACACTGTAAGTAATTTATTTAGATTTACTAACGTAACTCAAACAGGAAGAGCTTTGTGGTATAACGGTTCAGTATTTGGACAATATTCAACTACAAATATTTCAGGTTATTATGATTTGGAACTTTTCAAAAGAATAGAAACCACAATTTGGAACGGAACTTCTTGGTCAAACGGAGCTCCAGATGCTAAAGATGTAATTATTACAGGTTCTTATTCTACTGCGTCACAGCCATCTTTCACAGCTAAAAATATCACTATTAAAAACGGTGGAGTTTTAGAACTTACTTCTGGTAATACAATTTCAGCTGTAGATGTAACGGTAGAAGATGGCGGTAACCTAATTCAGAAAGACGGTTCTGTTTTATCTTATACAGGAGCTTTCAAAGCATTGAAAAACGGAACAAGCGAAGTTAATAAATATGCATTTTGGTCTTCACCTGTTGTTAATCAGAATTTAACTAATATGTATACAGCTGGAACACCAGCGTTTATTACAGAATATGATACGGCTACAGATTCTTATGTAAATGCAGCTTCTACAACTTCTGTATTTGCGAAAGCTTACTCGATTAAAACTCCGGTTGCCAATGCTGCTTTAGTTTTTGAAGGAACTCCAAATACCGGAACGCAGACTTATACATTAGCGACTTCTGGAAACGGTTTTAACTTAATTGGTAACCCGTATCCTTCAAGCTTAAGTTTAGGTGCTTTTTATACTGCCAACGCAGCAAGAATTTCAAGTACTTTTTATTTCTGGGATAACAAAAGCACGAATGTAACGCTTCAAAACGGTGCTACCACTACAAATTATGGATATGCTACATTCAATGCTGCTAACGGTGCAAATCCTACCTGGGTGCCTGCTCCAAATGGTAATGGAGGAACTGCCGTTGTTCCGACAGGTGCGGTTGCAAATATTGGTCAGGGATTTATTGTTAAAACTTTAAATACATCTGTTGATACTTCTTTGACATTTAATAATGAAATGAGAGGTGCTACAAATGGTACTTTCTTCAATAAAAATAATTCTGCAACCGAAGGTAAATTCTGGTTAAGACTAAATTCTGAATACAATACCAACAATACTTTTGCAGTAGATTATACAGACGGGGCTTCAGACTCATTCGATAATTATGACTCTAAAGCGATAGGAATGGGTTCTGACGGGTTCTATACCTTAGCAGATTCACAAAAATTAATTATTCAAGGGAAAGCAAGTTTTGACATCAATGATGTAGTTCCTGTAGGACTTAAGCATTTCCAAAATGGAAACTTTACGATTGCTTTAGTACAGAAAGAAGGATTGTTTAATAACGGACAGGCAATTTATCTGCATGATAAAATAACAGGTGCCTACACAGACCTTCAGAATAGTGCCTATACATTTAATGCAAACGCAGGAGAAACTGCTGATAGATTCGAGATTGTTTATAAGCTTAATGTTTTGGCAACTGCAGAAATTAAAAAAGATACTTTTGAAGTTTTCAGAGACGGTCAGGATTTCGTTGTGAGAAACGATAAAAATGTTGAAAAAGTAGAAATCTTTGATGCAGCTGGAAGAAAAATCCAGACAATTAATGAGAATTCTAAAGTAATTCGTGTACAGCTTTCTTCTAAAGGTGTTTACATCTTGAAGGTATTATCACAAGGTAAAGAGTACACAAAAAAAATAATTAAATAAGAAAGAATTATGAAAAAGATTATAATAATGTTTGTAATGGTGTTGTCAGGATTTGTTTTTGCACAAGAATCTACAGATAATCCATTTATATATGATAATGGTACTACCGAGTTGCAAGAAGAAGATGTTTTGCCTGCAAATCCGGGCGATCCGGGATTAGCACCTATCGATGATTATATTCCGGTACTTTTAATAATTGCAGTTGGCTTAGCAATAGCGTGTGCAAATAAGAAGAAGACGGCTTAAGAATAGTCATTTTATTATTAATTTAATCTTCCGGAATTACTTCCGGAAGATTTTATTATTTATAACAATAAATTAAATTAAGTCTCATTTATTTTAAATTTCAAACTTAAAATAGTTTTAAGATAAGAAACTGTGTTAAATATTTATCTATTTCATTTTGAATGTGGTAGATTATTCTTTTAAATTTTAAGTATATGGGTAGTAAGTAAATGAAAATATATTTTTAAACTGATTTTTTTATAAAAATAATATCATTATCTTTGCCGAATAATCAAAATATCAAAATGTTGGATGAAAAAGCTGGATGATGCTTTTAGTGCGTTGTATAAAGGGGATAATATTGTAAAACTCACAGAGCTAAGATATATACCGCGATGGATTGTCATTCTTATTGATATTTCAATTATACTTCTATCCATATTTTTGGCATATATACTTCTAGATAGACTGCGTGTACAGGTCAATTTTCCCAATCATCGTTTAGAAAAAAGAATAATACTTATTGCGGTTAATTTATTGTTTATGTTTGTTTTTAGAACATACGCAGGTATAATAAGACATTCTACTTTTTTTGATTTATTTAAGATTGTTTTATCTTCAGGCAGCACTTTAGTAACATTAATATTTTTAAATTTTTTTATAGAGCTCCTGTTTGATAAACCACTTTATTTATATCCTACTTTATTTCTTTACTTTTTTATTTCGATTTCGCTGATGTTCTTCTTCAGAATGGTTACCAAGCAATTTTTTAATATTTTAATTGATATTAAAGGGGCTTCGTCAAAAACCAGAGTGGCAGTTGTGGGGATAAGTGATGCATCTGTTTCTTTAGCAAGAGCAATACTTCATAATCCTAATTATCCTTATCGGTTAGAGGGTTTCGTAACGAAAAGATCAGATTCTAACAAAGCAGTTCTGCTGGGGCATAAAATCTATAATAGTGACTATTTTTTTAAGAATAAAAATATAACCGGCAAATTTGATGCAGTTTTGATTATCAAAGAGATTATGTCAAAACAAGAGCTCGAAGAATGGATGACGTTGGCTTTAGACCACGGACTGAAAGTTTTGAAAGCTCCTACATTAAGTAAAATGCGTGATTCTGATTTGGTCGGTGGAATTCGTCAGCTGCAAATAGAAGACCTATTAAATCGGAGACCTATAAAAATAGAAAACGAAGAGGTTACAAGAAGGCATGCTGGGAAAAGCGTGCTGGTAACAGGTGGAGCAGGTTCTATCGGTAGCGAAATTGTGCGTCAGGTAGCTCAGTTTAGTCCTTCGCTGATTGTTGTGCTTGATCAGGCAGAATCTCCTTTATACGAATTGGAACTTGAATTGCTCGAAAAATTCCCTGATCAGAAATTCAAATTTGTCTTAGCGGATATTTCCAATTCTTACAGGCTTGAAAAAATATTTGAACTCTATCATTTCTCAATGGTTTATCATGCAGCGGCTTATAAACATGTGCCTTTAATAGAAGAAAATCCGCATGAAGCCATTTTTGTAAACGTATTAGGGACAAAGAATGTCGCACTGCTCTCAAAAAAATATAAAGTAAACCGTTTTGTAATGGTTTCTACAGATAAAGCCGTAAACCCTACCAATGTAATGGGTGCCTCCAAGAGAACGGCTGAGCTTTTTGTGCAGTCTTTACAGAATACGGAAGGCAATACAACAAAATTCATTACTACGCGTTTTGGAAATGTATTAGGATCAAATGGGTCAGTGATTCCGCATTTTAGAAAACAAATTGAGAAGGGTGGTCCCGTTACCATCACGCATCCCGATATTATACGTTATTTTATGACGATACCTGAAGCGTGCGAGCTGGTACTTCAGGCAGGGACTATGGGAGATGGTGGTGAAATTTATGTTTTTGATATGGGCGAGCCTGTGAAAATATTAGATCTTGCGAGAAGAATGATAAAGTTATCAGGATATATTCCCGATGAAGAGATAAAAATTAAATTTATTGGCTTAAGACCCGGCGAGAAACTTTATGAGGAACTATTGAGTAATAATGCAACTACAGTTCCTACACATCATGAGAAAATTATGATTTCTAAAGACCCTTATTTGGGATTTGAAGAGATTGATTTATTATGCAAACAAATTATAAAATCCGCAGTTAAAAGAGATAAGATACAGGTAGTCACCCTTTTGAAAGCAATTGTTCCGGAATTTATAAGTAATAATTCAGAGTTTGAGCTTTTAGACATAAAAGACAATGACATTATTGTTATGAGTGACCAAAGCCCAAGCATTCAATTGAGTAATAATTGAATCATATTTGTTAATAATCGTTAAAACGAATTAAACAATAGTTTAAAAAATCTATTTAAAAAATAATAAACCTATTTTTGTGAAAAATTTTCAGAAATGATTTTAAAAAAATATTTTATTTACAGTGTAGTTGGCTTAGCGATAGCCTCATGTACACCAAGACAGGAAATTAACTATATGCAAGATATTGAAAGTGTCGCATTAGATAATTCGATTAAAAACAGTAGGAGTACATTACAGCCTGGTGATAAATTAATTATTACTGTGACAGCTAAAGATATGGACGTGGTAAAGCCATTTAACCAAACTTATTCTTCAAGTGCAACAATAACACAGTATTCTAATCCGAGTTCAAATAATCTTCCTCAGCAGCTTCCGGTTTCAGGACCTACATATATTGTAGATACAGATGGGAATATTACATTTCCGCAAATTGGTACTGTAAGTACAAAAAATGAAGATGTAGAAACGATGAAGGCTAAATTAACTAATCTCATCTCACAATATGTTAAAAATCCAGATGTAGATTTAAAATTAATAAATTTCAAAATTGCTGTTTTAGGAGAGGTTACAAGACCAGGAACTTATGTTATTCCCGACGGAAGTACAACACTTTTGGGAGCTTTGGGTCTAGCTGGAGACCTTACTGTATATGGTGTCAGAACAAATGTATTGGTCGTAAGAAATGTCGATGGAAAGATCACAAAAGAAAGGATAGATTTGACGAGTGCGCAGTTTATAAATTCACCATACTATTACCTTAAGCAAAATGATATGATCTATGTGCAGCCTAATGCGAATAGAGAAAAGGCAGCACGAATTGATCCAAATACAGGATTGTACATTTCGGTTGCATCAGTTATTGCTTCTTTAGTGATTGGGGTTTTGGCTCTTACAAAAAATTAATTTAAGAGAATTCTTTATAGTGGATTATAATCAAATGCAAAATGAGATTCAGGAAGAGTCTTTAAATATCAGGGAAATTGTTAAACCTTACATTCATCGGTGGTATTGGTTTATCATAGGTGCTATTGTAGCCGTTATTGTCGCATGGTTCTTTTTAAGATACAGCATTCCCGTGTATAGCACAGAATCAACCTTATTAATTAAAGAAGTTAAAAAATCAGCAGCAGGCCAGCCTGATATGTCTGTGATTTCAGAATTAAGTGGTATTGGAGGGATGGGTACCAACTCAGTAGACAATGAAATTGAGATTCTGAAGTCTAAAAAACTGATGCTCTCAGTAGTAAGAGAATTAGCACTAGAAACTAATATTTATTCTAAAGGAAATATAAAAGATAGCGAATTATATAAAGAAACTTCTCCTTTTCTAGTAAGGATTATCAGCGAAAAGAAAAAAGCTAAATATCCGAAAACAGAAGTTATCGCTAAAGTAAAAGGCAATAAAATCATCATTGAATCTGAGAGTTTCAAAAAAGATATTCAAACTGAATTCAATAAATCGGTTACAATGCCTTTTGGTGTGGTAATGTTCCAGAAAAATCCCAAATTTAAATCAACTACTTCAGAAAAATCAACTGCACAGTTCAGACTGCAATTTATGTCAGGAATGGACAGAGCAATATACTATCTTGCGAAACTCAATGTAAATTTGGTACAAAAGGAGGCTACAGTTCTTAAAATTTCAATCAGTGATCCTATTTCTGACAAATCGGTCGATATTTTAAATAAGCTTGCTGTAAATTATAACCGTGAAGCAATTTTAGATAAGAACTCTGAAGCACAAAAAACAGCTAGTTTTATTGATGAGCGTATTAACCTCATCAGTAAAGAATTAGGTACCGTAGAGTCTCAGAAAGAAGATTTTAAGCTTCGGAACAATATCGCAGATATTCAGACTGAAGCTGAATTATCTTTGAAAACAGCAGTAGATACCCGTCAAAAACAATTGGAGAATGAATCTCAGCTTGAGTTGATAAATAGTTTATTGAATTCTATCAGCAAACAGGGAACATATCAGGTTTTACCGCTTAATGTCGGTCTTACAGATCAGAATATCACATCTAATATTGCAATGTACAATCAGTTGGTCATTGATAGAAACAGATTACTTGAGAGTTCCACGACAGTCAATCCGGTTGTTCAGAATATTACCAGTCAGATAAACAGCATGCGTAGCTCAGTAATTCAGAGCTTACAAAAAAGTCAATCTGCATTTCAGATTTCAATTGGAACAATTACGGGTGAGCAAAATAGATTATCAAATAGAATCTCTAAAATTCCGGTTCAGGAAAAGATGTTCCGTAGTATTGAAAGACAGCAAAATATTAAAGAACAGCTTTATTTATTATTACTTCAAAAAAGAGAGGAAGCTGCTATATCATTGGCAATTGCTGCTCCGAAAGCTAGAATTGTTGACGATGCTTTAACGAACCCTGTTCCGGTCTCTCCGAAAAAAATGATTATTTATCTCGGAGCATTGATTATAGGGTTGCTAATTCCTTTTGCCATTATTTATCTTCTAGAATTATTTAACAATAAAATTAAAACTAAACAAGATCTTGAAAAACTGCTTGATGGAGGAACTGTAGTTGGAGAGCTTCCGTCTTTACAAAAAGGCGATCCTGAAATTGTTCAACTTAATGATTTATCTCCTTTAGCAGAAGCGTTCAGAATTTTAATTACCAATATTAATTTTATGTTGCCTAAAAACAAAAAAGGCAATGTGATTTTTGTTACCTCTACAGTTAAAGGGGAGGGAAAAACATTTACTTCTGTTAATTTAGCGCTTACATTAGCATCACCTCGGAAAAAGGTAGTTATTATTGGGTCAGATATTCGAAATCCACAGTTACAGAGATATAATGAAAGCAGAAGAGGATTGATTGGTCTTTCAGAATTTATGTATGATGACCAGATGGATGTATCAGAAATTATTCATCCCACTTCATTCAATCCGTATTGCGATGTGATTTATTCAGGTGCTATTACTCCCAATCCAACGGAGCTTTTATCTAACGGAAGATATGAGGAACTGGTAGAATCATTAAAACCGTTGTATGATTACATATTGTTGGATACAGCTCCTTTAATGTTGGTAACAGATTCATTCTTAATTGCTGATGTAGCAGATATTACAGTATATGTTACCCGTTCTGGTTATACAGAAAAAGAACTGATAAGTTTTATCAATAAGCAAATCAAGGATAAAAAAATAAAAAATGTAGGTTTGGTGCTCAATGATGTGAGTAAAATGAACAGCGGATATGGTTATGGTTACAAGTATGGCTATGGTTACAGTGCTGATTCTGACAAATCATGGTGGAAGAAACTATTTAAAAAATAAAATTAATTAAAAAACATGTTTATAAGTTGATATCCATCAGCGGTAAACAGATAAATATGCCCAAATTATTATTTGTCAATATTCAGTAATAATTTTAGGTCATTAAAAGAATGGAAAAAGAGCAAAAAATTGTAATAATTGGTCTTGGCTATGTAGGGTTACCTTTAGCAAGACTTTTTGCAACCAAATATCCTGTTGTTGGATTTGATATAAATTCGGCCAGAATTCAGGATCTGCAAAAGGGAAAGGATAGTACTTTTGAAGTGGAAGATGCGGTATTACAGAAGGTTTTAGTAAATGAAAACCCTTTCTCTAGTAATAATACAAAAGGTCTTTTTTGTTCTGCAAACATTGATGATATTCAAGATGCAAATATCTATATTATTACGGTTCCTACTCCTGTAGATAAACATAATCATCCAGATTTAACGCCTTTATACAAATCTAGTGAGACAGTAGGAAAAGTTCTTAAAAAGAATGATATCGTTATTTATGAATCTACAGTTTATCCTGGTGTAACAGAAGAAGAATGTGTTCCTGTTTTAGAAAAAAATTCTGGGTTGAAATTTAACAAAGATTTTTTTGTAGGTTATTCACCGGAACGTATTAATCCTGGAGATAAAGAACATACAGTAGAAAAGATTTTAAAAGTAACATCTGGTTCAACTCCGGAAATTGGAAAGGTAGTAGACGATTTATATAAGTCTGTCATTATTGCAGGGACACATTTAGCTCCTACAATTAAAGTTGCGGAAGCTTCAAAGGTGATTGAAAACTCACAAAGAGATATCAATATCGCTTTTATGAATGAGCTTGCCAAGATTTTTTCTTTAATGGATATTGACACACATGATGTTTTGGAAGCCGCAGGAACAAAATGGAATTTTTTAAAATTCAAACCCGGATTAGTGGGAGGGCACTGTATAGGAGTAGATCCTTTTTATTTGGCTCAAAAAGCTCAGGAAATAGGTTACTATTCTGAACTGATATTAGCAGCAAGAAGATTAAATGACTCTATGGGAGCATTTGTAGCTTCTCAGGTCGTTAAGCTGATGATAAAAAATGACATCAAAGTAAAAGGGGCGAAAGTTTTAAACCTTGGAATTACTTTTAAAGAAAACTGTCCGGATATTAGAAACTCAAAAGCTATTGATGTTATAACCAACTTGCAAGAATATGGAGCTGAAGTGATAACTTTTGATCCTTGGGCAAATTCTTCTGAAGTTCACGAAGAATATAATATCGACTGTTATTCAGAATTAGAAAATGTGTCTTCCAACAAATATGATGCTGTAATTCTTACCGTAGCCCATAAAGAATTTCTTAATATAGATTTACATCAATTAATTAAAGAGAAAGGTATAATTTATGATGTAAAAGGTGCTCTCGAAAAAGAGAAAATAAGTAAACGTTTGTAAATGAAAATGAAAATTACAGTAGTAGGAACAGGATATGTCGGGCTATCTAATGCTATCCTTTTAGCTCAGCATAATGAAGTTATTGCATTAGACATCTTAGCAGACAAAATAGATTTGCTAAATAATAAAATTTCACCTATTGAAGATAAAGAGATTAGTGATTTTTTGGCTACAAAAGATTTACATTTTAAAGCAACCTTGAATGAGTTTGAGGCTTATCATGATGCTGAATATATAATTGTGGCGACCCCAACTGATTATGATCCTGAAACGAATTATTTTAATACACAGAGCGTAGAAAAAGTAATACAGAATATTACGAATCTTAATCCTAATGCAATAATTATAATAAAATCTACAGTTCCTGTTGGTTTTACCGAAGGCTTAAAAAGTAGATTTAACTGTAAAAATATCATTTTTTCTCCAGAGTTTTTACGTGAAGGTAAGGCTCTTTATGATAATCTATATCCTTCCAGAATTATTATTGGAGAAAGATCAGAAAGAGCACGTATATTTGGAGACCTTCTGAAGCAAGCTGCTATTAAAAGTGAAATTTCCACCTTATATACAGAATCTACAGAAGCAGAGGCTATAAAATTATTTTCGAATACTTATTTGGCAATGAGAGTTGCTTACTTTAATGAATTAGACAGCTATGCACAGATACATCATTTAGATAGCCGTCAAATTATTGAAGGTGTAGGGCTAGATCCTCGTATAGGATCTCATTACAATAACCCTTCTTTTGGTTATGGTGGATACTGCTTACCTAAAGATACAAAACAACTTCTTGCAAATTATAACTCAGTTCCAAATAATATTATACAAGCAATTGTAGATGCAAATCGTACTCGTAAAGATTTTATTGCAGACTCTATTTTAGCAAGAAAACCTAAGAAAGTTGGGGTTTTTCGATTAATTATGAAATCTGGATCAGATAATTTCAGAGCTTCTGCTATACAGGGAGTGATGAAACGGATAAAAGCAAAAGGAATTGAAGTAGAGGTATACGAACCTGCTTTAACAGAGAATGAATTTTTCGGCTCGAAAGTAATTACGAATTTGGAATTGTTTAAAAGTGGCTGTGATGTTATTATCTCAAATCGTAATTCTCCGGAACTAGCAGATGTGATATCTAAAGTCTACACGAGAGATTTATTTGGGAATGATTGATGATTTTGTTAATTGAGTATAATAGCTAAGAATATTTATTGATGAGTTTTTCGAATACCGTTGTTAAAAGTTTAGTATGGAGTAGTTTTGAAAAGCTTTCCGTGCAAATAATCCAGTTTATAATTGGAATAATTCTGGCGAGGCTTTTGACTCCATCAGAATACGGTATTATCGGAATTTTATTGGTTTTCATTGCATTTATGCAAGTTTTTATTGATTCCGGGTTTTCAAAAGCATTGATACAAACGCAGGGTAGGACGGAAATAGATTATTCAACTGTTTTTTTTATTAATGGAATAATTAGTGTTGTTTGTTATGTCTTATTATGGTTGGGTGCTCCTTTGATTGCTGATTTTTATAATAATCTGGATCTCATTAATTATATGAGAATAATTGGTTTAGTATTATTTTTTAGTGCATTGTTTGTCATACCAAATACAATACTTACCATACATCTTGATTTTAAGATATTAGCGAAAATTAATTTTGCAGGGAATTTACTTAGTGGTATTATTGCTATTTTTATGGCTTATTACGGCTACGGAGTATGGTCATTGATTTGGCAACAGATCATTAGAGCTGTATTATTAGTACTATTATCTTGGGTATTTGTAAGATGGATGCCGTTATTTGGTTTTTCAAAAGAATCCTTTAAGAGATTATTTGATTTTGGATCTAAGTTATTGTATGCTTCGTTATTAGGAATGATTGTCAATAATTTTACCAATTTATTTATTGCTAAATTGTCCAGTACAAAAGATTTAGGGTATTATACTCGTGGCACACAATTTACAGATGTTGTTTATGGGACAACAAGTTCTGTTTTGGACAGTGTTTTATTGCCTGTCTTCTCTAGGTCGCAAAATGATCTGCCTTTATTAGTAAGTTATTTTAAGACCTTTATTCGATCCGTTGCATTATTAATTGTACCAATATTTTTTTTACTGGCTTTTATGTCAAAATCGTTGGTGTTACTATTATTAACCGAAAAATGGTTACCCGTTGTGCCGATTATGCAGATTTTCTGTTTTGCTCGATTAATAACGATTATTGCAGGGCTTAATATTACTGTATTGTATGCTATTGGTCGGTCTGATTTGGTATTGAAACAACAAGTGATAAAAATTATTATAAGGATTGTATTTTTGGCATTAGCTTTAAAATTTGGGATTATCTACATTGCCATTGCAGAGCTTTTATCTACCATTGTTCATTTTTTTATTAATACCTATTATCCTGGAAAAATAATGAAGATAAGTGCAGGTATACAACTAAAAGAGATTATGCCCATTGTTTTGGCAGGTGGGATAATGATGATTGCGGTATGGGGTGCAAATTATTTTGTACCGAATGATTTGTGGATGATACAACTTGTTATTACCTCAATTGTTGGGATTATTTCTTATGTGTGGATGATAAAAATGCTCAAAGTAGAGGAATATCAATTTTTATGGAGTAAAGTAAAAGAATTAGTAAAAAGAAATTTAGAATGAAGAAACACTCCACCTGCTGTATCTTTAATTTTGCACCACATTACAGAAAGCCTATCTATACACTGATGGACAAAGAATTGTCTTGTGATTTTTACTTTGGTGATAAGGTGGATAGTGAAATGAAAGTTATGAATGTGCAGCAAATTCCGGGTTATAAAAAAACAGTACAAAACAAAAGAATTCTTTTCAACCTATTTTGGTGGCAAAAGGAAGTGGTGCACTTAGTTTTCAAAAAGCAATATAAACATTTTATACTAACAGGTGATTCCGGGATTTTATCAAGTTGGCTGATTTTGCTGTTTTGCAGAATTTTAAGAAAGAAATCGTATATCTGGATGCATGGTTTACAATCTGTACCTTCATGGAAAAGCAAGATGCTGACTTATCCTTTTTACCGGATGGCGAATAAGTTTTTATTGTATGGCGAACACGCTAAACAAGTAATGATGAAATTGGGCTTTTCTGAAAATAAAATAGAATGTATTTATAATTCGTTGGACTATGACCATCAGTTATCAATTAGAGAAAAATTGCAAAAAACTAATATCTATTCCAATTTCTTTAAAAACAATCTGCCTACTTTAATATATATAGGCAGAATTCAGAAAGTAAAAAAAATAAATCTACTTTTTGAAGCGATAAAACTTTTGGAAGAAAGAAAAGTATATTGCAATCTAATGTTGGTAGGTGAGAATACAGATGATATAGATATACAAAAACTAAATAGAGAAAACAATCTACATTCTAAGTTTTGGCTATATGGTCCATGTTATGACGAGAACAAAATAGCTGAGTTTATATACAATGCTGATGTATGCGTTTCACCAGGTAATATAGGACTTACTGCGCTTCATTCATTGGGATATGGTACACCGGCTATTACACATAATAATTTTTCTAATCAAATGCCGGAATTTGAAGCAATACAACCAGATAGAACGGGTGATTTTTTTCAGGAGAATGATATCAATGATTTAGGTAAGAAAATTGAAAAATGGTTGTCTATTGAAACTACAAAACGACATGAGATAAGAAAAGACTGTTATTCCATTATTGATAAAAAATACAATCCTCACTATCAGATAAACTTATTGAAAAAGCTATTGAACTTATGAAAATCCTCTGGATAACCAATATTATATTGCCTCCGGCTTGCAAGAAATTAGGCTTGCCTGAACCGGTTATGGGTGGGTGGATGTATTCTTTATTAGCATCTTTAATCCAAGAATCTGATGCGCAGTTTGCGGTTGCAACATTGTATTCGGGTACAGAGTTGAAAAGAATAGAAGTGGATAAAGTTATCTATTATCTGTTACCAAATAAAGGGACAAATTTCACATATAACCCTGCATTGGAAATATTTTGGCAACAGATTAATCAGGAATTTAACCCCAATATCGTTCATTTGCACGGTACGGAATATGCTCATGGTCTCTTTTTTTTGAAGTCTTGCCCCGATGTAACTTCGGTAGTATCTATTCAAGGGCTTGTTACTGTTATTAGTACTTTATACTACTATGCCGGCATAAGTGGGGCTACAATATGGAAGAATATCAGTATCCGCGATGTATTGAGATGGGATAATCTTTTTCAGGCAAAAAAGAAAATGGCAAAACGAGGGGAGAATGAACGAAGGATAATCCAAAGTGCAAATCATATCATTGGCAGAACTAATTGGGACAAAGCGCATACTACTTTTATGAATTCTAAGGCTGAGTATCATTTTTGCAATGAACCATTGAGAGCCGGATTTTATGAAAATAGTTGGAGTTTTGATACTTGCGAAAAACACACCCTATTTGTTTCGCAATCTGGTTATCCCATTAAGGGGTTGCATCAGGTACTTAAAGCTGTATGGTTGCTAAAATCCAAATATCCGGATATTAAAATAAAAGTTGCTGGTCAAGATATCACAGCTTCAAAAACATGGAAGGAGAAAATAAGAATAGGTGGCTATGGCAGTTATATAAAAAAAGAAATACAGAAACTGCACTTAGAAAAGCATATCCAGTTTATAGGATTGTTAAACGAAAAAGAGATGATAAACCAGTATCTTAAAACCAACCTATTTGTTTGCCCATCGTCTATCGAGAATAGTCCCAATTCATTAGGCGAAGCACAAATGTTAGGAGTGCCTCTAATTGCATCTTATGTCGGTGGTGTTCCAGATATGGTAGAGGAGGGGGTCTCAGGGTTTATGTATCGTTTTGAGGAGGTAGAAATGTTAGCATCTGCCATTGATAAAGTTTTCTCTATGAATAAAAACGACCTCACAACGCTGAGTGAAAACGAAAGAATAACTGCCTCGGAAAGACACGATAAAAAAGTGATTACACAACAAATGATAGATACTTACGCTAAAATATTATCATCCAAATGACCATTATTATTTTTTTAATATGTCTCGTACTTTTTATTTTTTGCAATTTTTTTATAAAAAACACATTGAAAAAAATAATATTAAATTCATATATTTTAATATGGACCATTGTATTGTTAACCTCATCTTTTAACCCATATAATTTATATAATGTTAGTGATGAAACATATTTTATAGTTTTTTTATCCCTATTTATGTTTTTAATTGGAACTTTTACCATCTCAGGTAATTATATTAAGACAAAAAGTAACGAAAATAAAAATAAAGAATTAATATATAAAACGCTTCAAGATATTGGCAAAAATAAGTATGTTTTCATAATAATGATAATTAATGTTATTTTAATTGCCCGATACTATCTTTTGTATCAGGCTGCGGTAACATTAGTTGGAGCATCTGAAGCAAGAATGTTAAGGTTTTTTGCTGGAGCATTATTTAAATCAACAGCTGAGATTTACTTTTATAATTACTATTTTGAAACTATCTCAATAATATCAATATTGTATTTTTCGCTATCGTTTGTATTAAATAAGATTAACAAACTGTCAATTCTCTGTATTGTTTTTTCTTACTTTTTTTCCTCAATAGGATCAGGCAGGTTTTTTTTGGTAGAACTAGGATATTATATATTGATTTTATATTTTATAAAAAAGGTTTATTTTAAGCTCAAAACACCTCGTATACTGAAAGTAGCTATCTTGTTTACATTTGGTATTTTATATTTAATGTCTATCTCTTTTGTTAATTTTCGCAGAGGTATTAAATTAATTAATAGTGAGACTTTTTTAGAAGGTAATGATCTTTTACTAGAACAAGCTGTTGTTTATAATATAGGGGCTTTGAGAGCGCTAGATTATGGACTAAATAATTTAACAGATAAAATTAATTATCAATACTTCAGATTATACCTAGGTGGTTTAGATGAGTTGTTTGCAGTATTTTTAAATTTAATAGGAGCTAAAGTGAGCTATGGAAATGCAGAAATGGGAAACATACTGTTTAATGAAATTAATATTGGTAATGAAACTACTTTTAATGCTCTATATACTAATATAATTTATATGTATTTAGACTTTAATTTATTAGGTGTTATTTTGTGCTCGTTTTTAAATGGTTATTTTTTTAGTTATCTATTTAAAAGATTTTCTTTAGCACCTAGTATATTTAATATTTTTGTTTTAGTTTTTTTTACTGTACAATTATATTTAAGTACAATGAATTGGGGGTTTTCTTCTCCTTCATCTTGGTTGTTTTGTGGATTGTGTATTTTTTTAGATAAAAGATGGAAGATAAAAATAAAATAATATTTATTGGAGGTATTTTTGATCCTCATAATGAACAATACATTTTAAATAATAGTAAAGGTATTATTCAAAATGCGGCAGATGCATTACAAAAGTCACTTATAAAGGGAATCAGTAAATTTTATGATGATTTTTTTATCTTAAATCTACCTTTTATAGGTTCATTTCCTAATTTGTTTAATGATTTTTATTTTAAGATACCGAATTCATATTATAGTGGTGTTTTTGTGAAAAATATTTCATTTTGTAATCTTAAAGGATATAAAATTCTTTCTAGATTTATTCATACTTTAATTGCGATTACGAATGAAAATAATCCGGTATTTGTAATATATTCTATTAATATCTCTTTTTTGTTAGCTGCTTTTTTTAAAAAAATAACCAATAAAAATAGTAAGATTATTTTGATAGTTCCTGATTTACCTGAGTATATGAATTCTAATAATTCATATTTAAAAAAACAAATACTTTATCTACAAAATCTATTTTTAAATAAAGTTATCTATCCTAAAATAGACGGATTTGTTTTGCTTACGGAAGGAATGAATATAAAATTAAAAGTTAATGAAAAAAAAATTATAATAATTGAAGGTATATTTAGTGATGAAATTTATAAAAAGGAAGTAACTAAGGAGGAGAAATTTAAAATTTTATATACTGGAACTTTAGCAAAAAGATATGGTATTATTAACTTAGTTAAACAGTTTCATAAAATTGAAGGGAAGGATTTTGAACTTTTAATATGTGGAGCAGGAGATGGAGAAGAAGAAATTATTGAATACAGAAGTAAAGATAGTCGGATTAAGCTATTAGGTCAATTACCTCGTAAGGATATTCTCGATTTACAAAGAAAAGCATCTTTATTGGTAAACCCTAGAATGCCAGAGGAATTTACGAAATTTTCATTTCCTTCAAAAACAATGGAATACTTTGCTTCTGGAACTCCTGTTTTAATGTACAGACTAGAGGGAATACCTGCAGAATATTTTAATCATTGTTATACCTTGGAATTGTCAGATGAAGATAATTTATCTAAGAAAATTGTAAGTATCAAAGAAAAAAGTATAGTAGAAAGAAATAAATTAGGCTTAATGGCACAAGAGTTTATTCTTAATAATAAGACAGAAGATAAACAAGTTAAAAAACTATTTGATTATATAAAAAGTTTATATGAAAATTAAAGATAAAGTATTATTAATAACCGGCGGCACCGGTTCTTTCGGAACCGCAGTTCTAAACAGATTTTTACAAACAGATCATTTCAAAGAAATCCGTATTTTTTCTCGTGATGAGAAAAAACAGGATGATATGAGAAATTTATACAAAAACGATAAAATCAAATACTATATTGGAGATGTAAGAGATTTTTCAAGTGTAGAACCTGCTACCAGAGGGGTTGATTATATCTTTCATGCGGCTGCTTTAAAACAGGTTCCGTCATGCGAATTTTTCCCAATGCAGGCAGTGAAAACCAATGTTGAAGGAACGCAGAATGTAATTCGTGCGGCGGCAGCCAATAAAGTACAAAAAGTAATTTGTTTATCAACAGATAAAGCAGCATATCCAATCAATGCAATGGGAATCTCCAAAGCGATGATGGAGAAAGTGGCCGTTGCAGAAGCCAGAAATCTTACAGATACGGTAGTTTGTCTGACCCGTTATGGTAATGTAATGGCTTCAAGAGGTTCTGTAATACCATTGTTTTTAAATCAAATCCAAAAAGGAGAACCAATTACGATAACTGACCCTAATATGTCAAGATTTTTCATGTCATTGGATGATGCGGTAGATTTGGTTTTATTTGCTTTTGAAAATGCCAATCCTGGAGATTTATTCGTAAACAAAGCTCCTGCCGGAAGCATTGGAGATTTAGCACAAGCTTTAATTGAATTGACTGGTAAAGAAGTTCCTGTAAAAGTAATCGGAACACGTCACGGAGAAAAATTATACGAAACTTTGTGTACTCGTGAAGAAATGGCCAAAGCAGAAGATATGGGCGATTTTTATCGTGTTCCTGCAGATAATAGAGACTTGAATTATGCTCAATATTTTTCTGAAGGTGAGGAAGAAGTTGCACAAATTGAAGATTACCATTCCCATAATACTGAGCAGCAAGGTGTAGAAGGCTTGAAAAAACTGATTTCTACTTTACCCCTGATCCGAAAAGAAGTTTTTGGGGAAGATGTAATGCAGTATCCTTATTAGAAAGTAAAAGGTAAAAGAGCCAAGTTAAAAGTTAAAAGGAAATCGATGCTGTTAGAAGGTAAAAAACATCAGGACGAGAGAGGAGTCATTACGTACAACAATGATTTTAATGCCTCACAGATCAAAAGAATCTATACGATTGAAAATCATTCGACAGATTTTATTCGTGGTTGGCAGGGGCATATGGTTGAACAGAGATGGTTTGCTTGTATGAAAGGAAGTTTTAGTATTTCTGTGATTGCTGTAGATGATTTTACAAATCCTTCGAAAAATTTAACAATACAGAAATATCTTTTAACAGATGATGTCTTAACTTACCTTCATATTCCGTCAGGTTATATTACTGCGATTCAGGCGAAGGAAGATAACAGTAAACTTCTGGTCTTAGCTGATTTTGATTTAGGAGAAATCAATGATGAGTTTAGATACAGTTTAGAATACTTTGACAATATCTAAATTATAAAATTATATTGTAGCAGATGGTTGTAATAACCAGAGCTAGAAGCCAAAAGCTAAAAGCAATTTAAATATGAAAAAAATCGGAATTACCGGTCAGAATGGTTTTGTTGGAAAACATTTGTACAATACTTTAGGGCTGTTTCCTGAAGAATTTCAAAGGATAGATTTTCAAAAAGAATATTTTGAAAACGAAAATGAACTAGATCAATTTGTTGCAAATTGTGATGTTATTATCCATTTGGCTGCAATGAACCGTCACGAAAATGAGCAATTTATCTATGAAACTAATGTAGGTTTGGCTCAAAAACTAGTTGATTCCCTGAAAAGAGCCAATTCAAAAGCTCATGTTATGATTTCTTCTTCAACACAAGAAGAAAGAGATAATCTGTATGGAAAATCAAAAAAAGAAGGAAGACAAGCTTTAGCCAATTGGGCAGAAGAGAATGGAGGTAAAATTACAGGATTAATTATTCCTAATGTTTTCGGTGCTTTCGGAAAACCATTCTATAATTCATTTGTTGCTACGTTCTGTCATCAGCTGACGCATGGTGAAACACCTACAATTGCCAACGATGGTGAGGTGAAATTAATTTATGTTCAGGAATTGGTAGATACGATTGTTAACGAAATAAGAGAAGGCAACAGCAAACCGGAATTCGTTATAGATGCTACAGCAACAAAAAAAGTTTCAGAAGTTCTAGCATTATTAAATGATTATAAAACAAAATATTTTGATGGCGGAGAAATTCCTGTGATCAATAATACATTTGAACATAATTTATTCAATACATTTCGATCATACATCGATTACAAAACCCATTATCCGGTAAAATTCACCCAACACACAGATCCTCGCGGAGCTTTTGTGGAAGTAATTCGATTAGGTATCGGGGGACAATGTTCATTTTCAACCACTGTTCCCGGAATTACCAGAGGGAACCATTACCATACCAGAAAGATCGAGCGTTTTGCTGTAATTAAAGGAAAAGCTTTAATTCAATTACGAAAAATCGATACTGACGAAGTATTAGATTTTTATCTTGATGGAAACGAACCTGCTTATGTAGATATGCCAATCTGGTATACCCATAATATTAAAAATATCGGAGACGAAGAACTGTACACTATTTTCTGGATCAACGAAGCATTCAATCCAGAAAATGCAGATACGTATTTTCTTGAAGTTTAAGAATATCAATTTAAATAAATCAACAGCTGAAAAGCAAAAGCCACTCGCCAAATGCCAACAGCCATTAGCTATATGAAAAAACTAAAAGTAATGACGGTCGTAGGAACCCGTCCAGAAATTATTAGATTATCAAGAGTTTTAGATGCTTTAGATGCTTCTGAAGCAGTAGAACATATCATCGTTCATACCGGACAAAACTACGACTACGAATTAAATCAGATCTTTTTTGAAGATTTAGGACTTCGTAAGCCGGATTATTTCTTAGAAGCAGCAGGAAAGACAGCCACAGAAACGGTGGGAAATATTTTAATTAAAATAGATCCTTTGTTGGAAGAGCTAAAACCCGATGCGTTTTTGGTTTTAGGAGATACCAATTCATGTTTGTGTGCGATTCCGGCGAAGAAAAGACATATTCCTATTTTCCATATGGAGGCAGGAAACAGATGTTTTGACCAAAGGGTTCCCGAAGAAACGAACCGTAAAATTGTAGATCATACCTCAGATATCAATTTAACATATTCTGATATTGCAAGAGAATATCTTTTAAGAGAAGGATTGCCTGCGGATAGAATTATCAAAACAGGTTCGCCAATGTTTGAAGTTTTGAATCATTATTTACCACAAATTAATGCTTCAAATGTTCTTGAAAAATTAAGCTTAGAAGAAGGTAAATTCTTTGTAGTATCTGCTCACCGTGAAGAAAATATCAATTCTGAAAAGAATTTTAGTGGATTAATGACGTCTTTAAATGCGATTGCTGAAAAATATCAATATCCTATTATTGTTTCTACGCATCCACGTACTCAAAATATGATTGACAAGATGCAGATTGAGATGCGTCCAGAGATTCAGTTTTTGAAACCACTAGGTTTTCACGATTATAATGCTTTGCAAAAGAGAGCGTATGCCGTACTTTCTGATTCAGGAACTATTTCTGAAGAGTCATCAATATTGAACTTCAGAGCTTTGAATATTCGTCAGGCGCACGAAAGACCGGAAGCAATGGAAGAAGCAAGTGTAATGATGGTTGGCTTGTCTCCAGAACGTATTTTGCAGGGGTTAACTCAGGTTTTACAACAGAAAATAGGAACAGAAAGAAATTTCAGACCTGTTTCTGATTATTCAATGCCAAATGTTTCTGAGAAAGTGGTGAGAATTATTATTTCTTATACTGATTATATTAAAAGAACTGTTTGGTCAGAAGAAATTTAAGATGAATTTACTTTTTTTAACTTTGGTTGAAATTAACTCTGTAGAAGATCGTGGAATTTATCAGGATCTCCTACGTAAATTTCGAAACGAAGGTCATCATATTACGATCGTCACGCCTGTTGAAAGAAGAAAGAAAATCGCCACCAATTTTAGCAAAAAAGATGGGGTTTCAATTCTTCAGGTAAAAACGTTTAATATTCAAAAAACAAATATTATTGAAAAAGGGATAGGAACTCTTGCTATCGAATATCAATACCTTTCAGCAATTAAAAAATATGCTTCTGACAAAAAATTTGATTTAGTTCTGTATTCTACACCACCAATTACCTTTGCAAAGGTAATTGAGTTTGTAAAAAAAAGAGATCATGCAAAGTCTTATCTTTTATTAAAAGATATTTTCCCCCAGAATGCTGTAGATATGAAAATGTTAAAAGATGGAAGTTTTTTGCATAGACAGTTTCTGAAAAAAGAAAAAAAATTATATCAGATTTCTGATACAATAGGCTGTATGTCACAAGCAAATGTAGATTTTGTGTTAAAGCATAATCCTGAAATTGATAAAAGCAAAGTTGAGATCAATCCAAATACGATAGAACCGGTTATTTATAATTATTCTGATGAACAGAAAAAGTTAATAAGAGAAAAATATCAAATTCCGACGGACAAAAAAGTTTTTGTGTATGGAGGAAATTTAGGAAAACCACAAGGTTTAGACTTTTTATTGGAAACTATTTACGCTACAAAATTTGAAGATGTATTTTTCTTAATTGTAGGTGACGGAATAGAATTTCCAAGAATTCAAACTTGGTTTAATGAAAATCTCCCAACAAACGCAAAACTTTTACAGCGCTTACCTAAAGAAGATTATGATCAACTTTTAGCGGGATGTGATGTGGGATTAATATTTTTAGACAAAAATTTCTTAATTCCAAATTTTCCGTCGAGGCTATTGTCTTATCTAGAAATGAAAATGCCAGTTCTTGCAGCGACTGATCGTGTCTCTGATATTGGTGATATTGTCGAAAAAGCAGGCTGTGGATACAAAGTAATTTCAGGAAATCAAGAGGAAGTGCAAACAATAATACACAGATTAGTAAGTAAAGATAATTTGAAGGAAATGGGTACTAAAGCTCAAAAACTGCTGAAAGAAAAATATATTGTTGATGTGTCATATGATCTGATTACTAAAAAAATATAAAATGTATAGGAATTTACTAAAAAGATTGTTTGATTTAATATTTGCTTTTGTAGGATTAATAATTTTAAGCCCTGTATTTATTATTGTTACTATAGGTTTATATTTTGCAAACAATGGTAAACCATTCTTCTTCCAGCGCCGTCCAGGGAAAAATGAAAAAATATTTAGTATTATAAAGTTCAAAACAATGAATGATAAGAAAGATTCTACAGGAAATCTTTTGTCTGATGCGGAAAGGCTTACATCTATTGGATCTTTAGTTCGAAAAACTTCTTTGGATGAAATACCACAATTAATTAATGTTTTAAAAGGGGATATGTCTATAATTGGGCCTCGTCCTCTATTGCCACAATACCTACCTCTTTATAATGAAACTCAGAAACGACGCCATTTAGTACGTCCAGGAATCACCGGATGGGCTCAAGTAAATGGAAGAAATGCCATCTCATGGACAAAAAAGTTTGAATTAGATGTTTGGTATGTAGATAATATTTCTTTTAGAACAGATCTAAAAGTTTTTTTTACAACAATTAAAAAAGTTTTTAAAAGCGAAGGAATCTCACAGGAAGGTCAGGTGACCACAGATACTTTTAATGGAAATAATTAAAAATTAAGAAATGAAAAAAATAGCAATTTTAGGTGCTGGTGGTTTTGGGAGGGAAGTAAAAACAATTATTGATGCAATTAATAAAGTAAATCCCACATACAATTTTATAGGTTTCTTTGATGATGGAATTGAAAAAGGGTTGCTAGTTAATAATTATGATGTTTTAGGGGGAATTAATGATATTAATAAATATGGTGAAGATTTATCAATTGTTGTATGCATTGCCGATCCCAGAATAAAGAAAAAAGTAATTTCTACGATCAATAACTCTCATATTGATTTTCCTAGTATCATTCATCCTAAAGCTTCAATTACCGATGAGTTTGTAACAATCGGCAAAGGATGTATTATTTGCGAAGGAACAATCATTACATGCAATATTGAAATTAAAGATTTTATAATTTTGAATTTAATGTGTACAGTAGGACATGATACTGTAATTGAAGATTATTGCTCTTTTATGCCATCTGTAAATATCTCTGGCGAAGTTAAAATTGAGCAAGGTGTATATGTTGGAACAGGAGCGAAGATTATTAATTTATTAGATATTGGTGAAAACACAATTGTTGGAGCTGGAGCGGTAGTGTCAAAAAGTTTACCTGCAAATTGTACGGCAGTAGGAATACCCGCTAAGCCTATTAAATTTCACTAATAAAATTATAAACAATTCAAAAATGTGATTATCCTCCTTACGCATGATAGGTAAGAACAAGAATATGTTAAAGAAATATTTGAGGTAAATTAATAGCATAATTACATAAATAGGTTCTTTTACAGGCGGTTTCAAAATATTTTGAACTCTTTTTCAAATAATAAAGTAGAAGTAATAGGACTTCCTTAGCTTTAATTGAATCGGATGTAAGATATAGTGATGTTAATATTTTTAGCAGTTTTCCTTAGATTTTTGTTTTTAACATAATGTAATATTGTTTTGAGATCATTGTGTTTTTATTAGTTCAATTACTGTTTGTATGTGATAGAATCATATATTTGATATAATTTAAATAAAAACACAATGACGACAAAACAAACCAATCGGCTGGAGATGGCCAAAACATTAAAACAACTTTTTTCTGTTGAGCAGGCAGCATATGCAGAAAATAATCCTCTTATCACCAGAGTATCAGAGCTCAATACTTTCATTGAAAATATTGATGTAATAGCAGGAGTTCAGAACATCGATACTACAGCAAATACTTCTCTCAAGACCAATGCTAAAGCATTGATGATCAATCTTACTGTAGCTTACGCCAATACCGCAGCAGATTTTTTTGACGGGAAAGACAGCCCTCTTAGTAAACAGCTCACTACCAATAAATCTAAAATACAGCGTCTGAGCGGCGTAGAGGCAAAAATCTATTGCGATAAGTTGTACAAGCTGGTGGCAGATAATAAGGTAAGCCTTAGCCCAGATTACGTTACTGCTGCAGAACTGCAGGAGTGGCAGAATGCGATCACAAATTTTGACGCCAAAGCCTATGATGCCGGTCTCACCATAGATACAACACAAAATGCCACTCGCGAACTTGATGAAGAGTTTAAGAAGCTGAAACAATGTATTACAAAAATTGACAGGCTTATGAAAAAATATGATGTACTGAATTTGTCACTATACGGAAAATATAAAATATCAAGAAAAATTTCAGACCTTGGTACCCGTCACAAAAATGACCTTCCTCCTGAACAGTTATAAGATAAACCTAAAACATAATCTGATAAGATCATTGATATCTATCAGTACGAATTCTGCAATACAATACCTCGGTTTCAGCCGAGGTATTGTATTGTAAGCAAATGAAATTAAGCGAACTGACGTGGTAATGAAATTAGTCATTCAGCCTTGGAGTGAGTGCTAGTAAGTAAGTACTTTATTGGTAAACCGAAGTTAATAGGTTAGAACCTATCGTAATTTGGTTATTTTACTATGTATAACAGAGAGATAGCATTGCAAAGGGTAAAGATATTTTTGCGACTAAGACAGATGCATTTGCATAACTAAGAGATCAATTGATAAAGCGGGTATCTTGTGTTGATAAATGTACAGATACATTTGCGATGAGGGCGGATGTCTTTATTCAATAGACAGATGATTTTGTCAAGGGTATAGACTAGTTTGCGACTCAGGCAGATGTATTTGCACAACTGACAGACAAATTGACAAGGCAAAAGGTTTTTGTTGAGAATGATATCGATAAGTTTGAGAGTATGGCAGATGCATTTACGCAATAATCAGATGTTTTTGTTAAGTATACAGATAAGCTTGCAGGTAGGGCAGATAAATTTCTTTTAACATTGACAACCGGTAATTGACAAGTGAAAATTATCAATTTATTTAAAGAAGAAATTACCGATAATTCTGCAATTAGGTTTAAATTTGGGGGTAATAAAAACGGAATAGTATGCAAAGTAAAATATGGCTCTCTTCCCCACACATGGGAGGTAACGAACAAAAATATGTTAACGAAGCCTTTGATGCCAATTGGGTAGCACCATTAGGACCAAATGTTGATGGCTTCGAAAAAGATATTGAGAGTTTTTTAAATGCTGATGTAAAAGTAGGAGCTCTTTCTGCTGGAACAGCAGCACTTCATTTGGCATTAATTGAATGTGGCGTTGAACATGGTGATGAGGTAATCTGCCAATCGATGACATTTTCAGCTTCTGCCAACCCAATCGCTTACTGCGGTGCAATTCCCGTTTTCATAGACTCAGAAAAAGATACCTGGAATATGTGTCCAATAGCTTTGGAGGAGGCAATTCAAGATAGAATTTCAAAAGGCAAAAAGCCAAAGGCTATTATTGTTGTTCATTTGTACGGAATGCCTGCGAAAATGGATGAGATCACTGCTATTGCTAAAAAACATGAAATTCCCTTAATTGAAGATGCAGCAGAAGCATTAGGCTCCACTTATAAAGGAAAAGCTTGCGGAACGTTCGGGCGCTTCGGTATTTTGTCTTTTAACGGAAATAAAATTATCACCACTTCCGGCGGAGGTGCTTTGGTTTGTCACAGTCAGGAAGATAAAGATAAGGCTGTTTTTCTTTCGACTCAGGCCAGAGATAATGCTCCTCATTATCAACATTCTCATATCGGATACAATTATCGCATGAGTAATATTGTGGCTGGTATCGGCCGCGGACAAATGGAAGTTTTAAACGACAGAGTAAATGCACGCAGAAAAATGCACGATTTTTATGTTGATGTTTTTAAAGATATTGAAGGAGTAACCGTTTTTTCAGAGCCGACAGAAGATTATTACTCTAATCATTGGTTGTCAGCAATTATAATTGATGAAAAAATAGCTGGAAAGAATCGTGAAGATTTAAGATTGGCTTTTCTTGAGGATAATATAGAATCAAGACCACTTTGGAAACCTATGCATTTACAACCTGTTTTTGCAGATGCTCCTTATTATGGAACAGATATATCTGAAAAATTATTTGATAATGGTCTATGCCTGCCTTCCGGATCGAATCTTTCTGATGCTGATAGAGAACGAATCGAAAAGATAATCAGAAAGTTTTTCTCTTAACGATCAGAAATGACGCTTTTCAAAATTAAATAAAATTAATACTTTAGTAAAATTACACTGCTTTATTTCTCCCGGAAATAAGCAGTGTAATGTTTATCAATGGTTTATAATGTTTTTGAGAGGAATTCTTACCCCATAGAATCCACTTATAACCCTGTTTTAAAATTCTCATTTATAAAAAATCAACTTCTTTCATTATATTTACAGCCCAATTTGATTAAGTGAAAAAGAAATATCCCTGGTGGAAAGCAATAATGGATTTTACTCTTGGTTTTATCGGCATTGTTAGTTTGCTGCCTGTTTTTTTTATTTTAATGATAATCGCATCATTTGATACGGGGTTTCCGGGTATTTTTATGCAGCAAAGAATTGGAAGATTTGGAAAAACATTTATTATTTACAAGTTCAGAACGTATCATACTAAAACATTTACAAAATCCTCTATTGGACGATGGATGAGAAAAACCAAACTGGATGAACTACCACAGCTGTTTAATATCCTTAAGGGAGATATGTCACTGGTTGGCCCTAGACCGGATATTGCAGGATATTATGATGTTCTTCAGGGAGAAGAACGATTAATTTTAGAACTAAAGCCCGGATTAACAAGTGAAGCCGGAATTAAATATAGAAACGAAGAAGAAATTTTAAAACAACAGAAAGATCCGTTACTGTATAATGACAGGATTCTTTTTCCTGAAAAAGTGAAAATGAATCTTAATTATTACCATACTCTTTCTTTTAAAAATGATATGTATATTTTACTTAAAACTTTCTCTGTTTTAAGATAATGATGCTGAAAATAATTATGAAGTTCACAGAAAAATTCTTGTCAAAAACTCTTTTGATAGCTTTTGTTTTTTTATTGATAAAAATAAAGGCACAGCAAACCGAGATTAAGCTAAATGCAGCGTTTGTTCCATTAACAATGTTAAATGTTGCTATAGAAAAGCCACTAAATAAAAAGTTTTCTATACAGGCGGAGGGTTTTATATCCCCTTGGAAATCACTTTACGGTAAAAATATGCAGTTCTATATGGGAACGCTGGAAGGGCGCTATTATTTTGATGAAGTGATGAAAAAATGGTATATTGGAGCTTACGGTTCTATCGCTGCTTTCAATATCCAGAAGTGGAATTACTTAAGATCTACTGTAGTGTATGATGCTAATGGTAACCCTGAGCTCTTGTCAAATGGAAATGTCCGCGTGACAGAGCGTTATCAAAAAGGGTTAGCTTTTATTATCGGGATTAGTGGCGGTTACCATTTTAGTATTAATGATCAGTGGGGATTAGATATTTATGCAGGAATAGGAGCAACGCAATCATTATACAAAGGTTATTTTAAAGATAATAATGTACGCTACGACGGGGCAGAAGGTTGGAATAAAAGTGGAGAAGTGATTCCGACAAGAGGTGGGGTAATGCTAACTTATAAATTGAAGTAAATTTTAGCTCTTTTTTTTAATAATTTGCAATTATTACAGAAGAAAATAGATTATTGATAATATATACCTAATTATGATAAATGATAATTTGCAAGGTTATATAAAATGACATAATCACTGCCGTGTATTTATAAAATATAGATATATTTGCAAAGTTTATAATAAAATAAATAAAAAAAATCCTAATTCTCAATATAATCCAAAAGCATGGATAGCAAAAGTAATAAAGAAATTAATTTTAAAGAACTCCTCAATCCGTATTTGAAAAATTGGAAATATTTTGCAGGAATGGTATTTCTGATGATAGCAGCAGCCGTATATTTTATAAAATCTACTTCGCCGGTTTATAAAGCCCAAACTTCTATTCTTATAAAAGATGCAAAAAAAATGTCTGCCGCTGCAGGTGATATTGGGGTACTTCAAAGCTTAGGAGGGTTTGGTGGAATGGGTACAAATAGTATAGAGAATGAAGTCGGAGTTTTTGAATCAAAGACTATTGTCGAAGATGTGGTAAAACAACACAACTTTCAAACGCCAATCTATTTAAAACAAACCTTTACTAATCTTGAACTTTATGGCTCTACAAGTCCTTATATTATTCATTTAATTCAAGATCAAGATAATGATAATAAAGAATTAGCTAAAAAGCCGATTTTTATAAAATTAAAAGGTGATGAGATTATACTCTCTTCGGATGAATGGGAAAAAGACATAAAAACATCTTTTAATAAGACAACAATTTTGCCTTTTGCAATCATCATGATCAGTAAAAATCAGACATTTAAAGCCCCTGCAAAGGTAGATATGTCTGATATTTATTTTACCTACTCTGATTTTGAAAATACTGTAAATACGTTTCAGGAAGCTTTGACAGTAGATCTATTAGATAAGGATGGGACCATTATAAACCTTTCTGTAAGTTTCGAAAATAAAGAAAAGGCAAAAGATTATCTTAATGGCTTGGTAAGACAATATAATGTCTATGCTATTAATGATAAAAATATAGAATCTACTAAAACCAAAGATTTTATAGATAAGAGAATTTTATTGATATCAAAAGAACTTGGAGATGTAGAAACACAGAAAGAAGGATATAAATCAAGTAATAATATTGTAGACCTGTCTACCGAGGCCAAAATCAACCTTCAGCTGAAAGAGCAAAGTAAAGCTCAGGTATTAGAGATAGGTACTCAACTTGAACTTAATAAAATTCTTCAAAATTCTCTTAGTAGAAAAGGGAATGGAGATGTATTACCTCTGAACATTGGCCTTGAAAGCGAGGCTGCTGCAAAAGCTATTCAGGATTATAATGCATTAGTATTACAAAGGAACAAATATCTAGAGGAAGCCACCCCTGATAACCCATTAGTAAAAACAGCTAACAAACAAATTGAAGAGATGAAATCTTCCCTTGCGCAATCTTTACAGAAAAACATAACTTCTTTAGAGCTGGCAAAAAATAAAGTTGAAAGTCAATTAGGAGGCTCTGAGCAGAAAATAGGTAAGATCCCTACTCAGGAAAAACTTTTCAGAAGTATCGAGAGACAACAGCAGATAAAAGAAAATCTTTATCTATTACTCCTTCAAAAGAGAGAGGAAGCTGCCATCAGTATGGAAATAACTGCTGAAAAAGCAAGAGTATTAGATAAAGCATTTGTTTTCAAAAAACCAGTCGCTCCAAGAAAAATGGTTATTTTAGGAATTAGTATAGTACTAGGTTTTGTAATTCCATTTGCTACAATTTACATTAAAGAATTATTACAAAGTACCATAATTAGAAGGGGAGATCTTACAAAACTCACAAAATTACCTGTGGTTGCGGAAATTCCGAAAATTAAAAATAAAGAAACCCCATTGGTAAGTTTTAATGATGTTTCTCCTATGGCTGAAGCATTTAGAATATTTGTTACCAATCTCAAATTTTTGTTACCTGCAAAAGAGACGCCTCACATCATCATGGTAACCTCATCGGTAAAAGGAGAAGGTAAAACCTTCATTTCAACTAATTTATCTATCATCTTAGCTTCTACACGAAGTAAGGTGCTGGTCGTGGGTGCAGATGTACGAAACCCCCAGTTACAGCGGTACAATCCTACGATGAAGTCTGCGAAGGGACTTTCCGAGTTTTTAAGTGGGGAAGATATCAAACTTAGCCAAATTGTCAATCCTAGCGGATACAATGAAAACTGTGATTTTATCTATTCGGGAGCTATACCTCCCAACCCGACAGACTTATTGCAGAATGGTAGACTTGAGGAGCTTTTAGAGTTGGTGAAAGCAGAGAAAAAGTATAAATATATTGTTTTAGATACAGCACCACTACTATTAGTTACAGATTCTTTCCTGCTTGCAGATAAGAGTGATGCAATTGTGTATGTTACAAGATCTGAAGTTACTGAAAAAGCCTATATCGAGTTTTTGAACCACTCTATAGAAGATAATAAGCTTAAAAATGTAGGTATTGTTATAAATGGCGTCAATGAGTCTAATTTTGGATACGGAAATAAATTTGGGTATGGCTACCATGCTGAAGAAAAAAAATGGTGGCAAAAAATTATTGATTAGTGAAAATTAATAGAAAATCTGAGTATTATATTGTTATATTAAATTTCTTTAGACTCGCTATAGTACAGGCGGTTAATTTAATATTACCTTTAATTACTATTCCTTATATAATAAGGATAGTAGGAATAGAAAATGTAGGCTTGATTGCTTTTGCTACTTCTATTGTTAACTATTTTGGTGTATTTATAAATTATGGCTTTAATCTTACTGCCACTAAAATGATTGCCCAAAATTTAAATAATCATCAAGCTTTAAATAAAATATTCTGTAATGTGACTTATTCGAAAGCTTTATTAAGTTTTCTATCTTTAGTTATTTTTTCTTTACTTTTTTTATTCGTTAATTTTTTAAGTGAAAATATTTTTATCTATATCTTTTTATTTTTCTCTGCGATTTTTACAAATATGTCTCCGGAATGGTTTTTTCAAGGTGTTCAAGAACTTAAATTTATTACTAGGGTTAACTTGATTCTCAAATTTTTTGCCACAATTTCTACATTCTTATTAATTAATAAACCATCAGATTTTTATTATTTAGCAATTATTCCTTTTTGTAGTGCACTACTTTTATTTTTCATTACTCAAACTTATATCCGTAGAAAGTATAAACTTAGATATAGTACAATTAGCATTAAAGAAATAATGAAGGAACTGTATGTAAGCAGATATATATTTCTTTCGCAAGTAAAAATTACATTCTTTAATAATTTTAATATTGTTGTACTTGGTTTTCTTACGGATAATAAAATTGTAGGTATCTTTTCTTCTGCAGACAAAATTATTAAGGTATTTTCGTCAATCCAGGCCCCAATAGTAACATCATTATTTCCACATTTTGCCTCTAAAGTAAGAGAAAGTAAAAGAAAATCATTTTTAGAAATAAACAAGATAGCACTTTATGGTTCTTTAGTTTATGGTTTTTTTCTAATTATTCTTTTTATTTTTGCTGCTTATATATCAAAAATAATGTTTGGGATGTATATTGACGAGATAGCTTTACTAATTAGGATTATGTGTTTTATACCTTTACTTATTTTTATTAATAATTTGTATGGGACACAATATCTTATTAATACATCTAATGAAAAGCGCTTTCTTATTAATTTAATAGTAGCAGCCTGCATCAATGTGGTTCTGATTTTTCCCTTAACTTTGTATTTCAAAGAAATTGGTACATCTATATCTGTTTTAATAACAGAAGCATTTGTGTTATTTGCTATGTATTATTCTGCAAAAAAAATATATAAAAAAGCTGTTAATGAGATTTAACTTTATACTTCCGAATTTTGCAAGAGTTCCTAGTGGAGGAACCAAAATAATGTATGAATATGCTAATAAATTAGCAGAAGAAGGAAACGATGTTTATATCTATAATAATCTACAAACACCTAATTTAAAATATTCTTTTTTTAAGCCATTTGTAGTCAGAAAGTTAATAAGTTTTTTCTTTGATAAAGATAGACCTTACCCAAAATGGATTTCTTTAAATGAAAATATCAAATGTTATTTTATAAATAAAATATCAAATGAAAATATAAGAGATGCTGAAATAATTATGTTCACTTGGTGGTCACTAGCTGAGCCAGTTAGTCACTTAAGTGCTAAAAAAGGAAAAAAAATAAATCTTATTCAAGATTATGAAATATGGTTCGGAAATGAAGATAAAGTTCATGAATCTTATAAACTTCCCAATATCTTAAACATCGCTATATCCAAATATATACAAGAAATAGTTGAAAAGTTTGCTCCAAATTGTTTTTACATTCCCAATGCTATAAATGAAAATTTGTTTTTAGAAAAAATACCGATCAATACAAGAAAAAAACATACTTTTCTAATGCTATATTCCACAGAACCTCGAAAGGCAAGTCATGTAGGTTTGGTGGCATTTGAAAAATTAAAACAAATACATTCTGAAATTGAATTAACACTTTTTGGTGTTAACGAAAGACCTAGAGATTTACCATCATGGATAAAATATGAAAAAAATCCTAAAAATATTTTTGATTTGTATAATAAAAACAGGGTTTTTATTTCTAATAGTAAATTTGAAGGATGGGGTTTACCAATACATGAGGCGATGGCATCAGGCTGTGCAGTGATTTGTACAGATATTGCAGGGCATCTTCATTTTATAGAAAATAACAAATATATTTTTACATACAAAGCAGAAAATGCTGATGAACTATTATTACAACTTTTATTAGTTTATAATACCGATGAAGATCAATTTAAAGAAATATCTGAAAATAATAAAATTCAAGTAAAAAATTTCACATGGGAAAATTCAATAATAAGTATAAATGAAATTATTACTAAAATTCAATAGTCTAAAATGGGGTATTATTTAGTATTTTTTATTACTTCAGTTTTTGCTCTGATTGGAAACTATAAATTTAAGAACATCATTATTGCTGTTTTGGCAATCTGTCTTATATTATTTGCCGGAACTAGATTAAACATTGATAATGATTATTCTATGTATTTTAAATATTTTCGTTATATAGAGAATAATATAAAAGATTTTCAGAATAGTGATGTATCAGTTGAGTGGTGTGTGTATTTTTTTCCTCATTTTTTCGATTTATTTTTAACAAGTAAAGTGGAAATTGCAAGAGCTACTTTTTTATTATTTGCAGCCTTTGGTGTTGGAATAAAACTGTATGCAATAGGAAAATATGCCGATTTTTTCTTTCTCAGTATAATTTTGTATGTAAGTAATTTATTTCTCATGCAAGAGATGACAACAATTCGTGCAGGTATAGCCTCAGCTATTTTTTTACTGTCAATTAAAGATATAGAGGAAAAAAAACATAAAAATTTTATAATTAAGATTCTATTTTGCTTCTTTTTTCATTCAACTAGTATTTTACTTGTTATTACTTGGTTATTATTACAAATTAAGATTAATATCAAATATTTTTATATTGCAATATTGATTAGCTTTGCTTCAGCAATATTCAAAATCAACTTTTTAACATTACTTTTTTTAGATAAAATTTTCCCTCGTGTTGAAGTGTATATTAAAATGATGGAATGGATGAGGGAGGATAAAACTAATATATATAATTTTAGAATATTGTTTGCATTGGGTATTGTCATAATATTGGGTTTATTTTATAATAAGTTAAAAGAAATAAAATATTTTGATGTATTATTCAGAATACATTTAATCTCTATTTGTTTTTTCTTTTTACTAAGTACGAGTGCTCAAGTATTTTCAATAAGAACTTTTGAATTGCTTTCTGTTATTCAAATTCTCTTATATCCTATGATTGTTTATATCTTTCCATCAAAACTTAAATTTATAGGATGGACTATAATAATAGCTTTTTCTTTGTTACAAATCGTATATTTGATAAATGTTGTAGATATATATAAGTCATATAAATCATGGTTTTTTACTTAATTATACTTATTTTAAAATTTATTTGATGGATGCTTCTATATTATTTGGTATTGTTTGTTTTAGAGAAAAGTACTGGGAGACTAAATCTTTCAGAGACATAATAAAATCCTATCGTCAATCTTTGAATAATTCTACGCTTTACTTATCAATTTATGATAATACGGATTATAAGGATTGGAGTATTCAACATGATTATATAAATTATGAAAATGTGATCATAAATTATTATAGAGATTCGTCTAATTCAGGTATTTCTGCAGCATTTAATTATTTTGCAGAATTTTCTAAAAAAATAGATACAAAATGGATAGTATTTTTAGATCAAGATACAAGTTTATCTATTGATTTTTTCACTCAATATTTAAATAAGTCAATAAATACTAATAAAAATATAGTTTTTCCTAAAGTATATACAAAATCTAAACTATTGTCACCCAGCAATTATAATTATTATAGAACATCAGTTATTAAAAATATTGCATCAGAACTATTATTAAATAACATTACTGCTATTAATTCTGGAATAATGATAAGAACGGATTTTTTTCTTCAAAATAACGGATATAATAAAAATCTTCGTATAGATTTTTGTGATCATGAGTTTATTGAGAGATTAAGTAATAAAAATATATCTGCTGACATCCTAGACATTTCTTTGTGCCAAGAATTTTCGGTTCAGTCTAATGATAAAAAAAAAGCACTCGAACGATATAAGATTTATATTAAAGATTTACAAGTCTATAAAAAAAATAAAAATAAAGTCTTATTTTTTTTGCGAGTTGATCTGCCACATTTGTTAAAAGAAATATACAAACACAAAAGTTTAGAATTTCTAAAAATAAGGTTCAATGTATAATATTTTAAGAAGTTCTGTATCCATTTGCATGGCTACATATAACGGAGAACAATTCATTGAAGCACAATTAAATTCTATTTTGAAACAATTAATGGATAGTGATGAAATAATTATTTTTGATGATGCATCAAGTGATAGAACTGTTGGAATTATTTTAAGTTACAATTCAGATAGAATAAAGCTTTTTCACAACAAAACAAATTTGGGTTACATAAAAACTTTTGAAAAAGCTATAGCAAAATCTAAAAATTCTGTGATTTTTCTTAGTGATCAGGATGATATCTGGATAGAAGGCAGATTAAATAAAATGTATGCTGCATTATGCCAAAGTAATAAAAATCTGCTTCTCTGTTCCAATTTTCAGACATTTACAGATTCCGGGAAAAATATATCTCGTTTCAAAACAAGATTGTGTCATTTTTCACCAGAAAAATATAAAAGCAATATTCTAGGAATATTTAAAGGTAAAATGGCATATTTTGGATGTACGATGGCTTTTAAGTCTGAATATAAAAAACATATTTTGCCTTTCCCAGATTATATAGACGCACACGATTTATGGATAGCTATGTTAGGCAATGTAATGGGCAATATTATTCATTTGGAAGATAATACGCTTTTGCACCGTATTCATAGCAATAATACAAGTTTTGTTAAAAGAAATTTCCGAAAAAAAATATTTACTAGATTTCTTTTTTTTAAAAGTCTTATTGAAGCGGTAAAAAGAAAATATTTTACAAATAAAAATAATTACAATGAAAGAAGTTAAAATATATATTGCAGGACACAAAGGAATGGTAGGAAGTGCTATATGGAGACTTCTGAAAGATAAAGGCTATAATAATCTTATTGGTAAAACGAGCAAAGAGCTAGATCTTAGAAACCAAGATGCTGTAAAGAATTTTTTTTTAACTGAAAAACCTGATGTAGTAATAGACGCAGCAGCAAGAGTTGGAGGAATTTTGGCCAATAGTAATTTTCCATATCAATTTTTGATGGAAAATCTTCAAATTCAAAACAATCTTATTTCACAGTCTTTAGAATCTGATGTTAATAAATTTATTTTTTTAGGAAGTTCTTGTATATATCCTAAGTTTGCACCTCAACCTATTAAAGAAGAATATTTACTAACAAATAGTTTAGAATCAACAAATGAATGGTATGCCATAGCTAAGATTGCAGGTGTAAAAGCTTGTGAAGCAATAAGGAAGCAATTCAGTAAAGACTACGTGAGTATGATGCCAACAAATTTATATGGGATTTATGATAATTTTGATTTAAATACATCACATGTTCTACCTGCTATGATTAGAAAATTTCATGAGGCTAAACTTGAAAATGACAGAGACGTTCAACTTTGGGGATCAGGAACACCATTAAGAGAGTTTCTTTATGTAGACGATATGGCTACATCAGTAGTTTTTGCTTTAGAAAATAAAATGGGTCAACATCTTTATAATGTAGGTTCTGAAAGGGAAATAACTATTAAAGATTTAGCTTTGTTAATCCAGAAAATTGTAGGACATCAAGGTAGTATTATGTGGGATCATACTAAGCCAGACGGAACACCAAGGAAATTAATGGATAGTTCAAAGATTAAAAGCGAAGGTTGGAAACCATTAATAGATCTGGAAGAAGGTATACAACTTACCTATCAATGGTTTTTAGAGAACAATAATAATATTAAAGAAGTCAGGTTATAAAAACAATACAAATGAAAACGGCATTAATAACAGGAGTTACGGGACAAGATGGTTCTTACCTTGCAGAATTGCTTTTGGAAAAAGGCTATAAAGTACATGGGATAAAGAGAAGAGCATCTTCATTTAATACTCAAAGAATTGATCATTTATATGTAGATCAACACGAAAGTCATGTTAATTTTAAATTGCATTATGGAGATCTTACGGATTCTACAAATATCATTAGAATAATTCAAGAAGTACAGCCAGATGAGATTTATAATTTGGGTGCAATGTCTCATGTTAAGGTAAGTTTTGACTCTCCTGAATACGTAGCAAATGTTGATGGAATCGGAACACTTAGAATTTTGGAAGCTGTGAGGATCCTTAGATTAGAAAAAAAGACCAAGATCTATCAGGCATCAACTTCCGAATTATATGGAGGTTTAAAAGAAAATAAAAATGCTGCTGGTTTTTATGATGAAAAGTCTCCTTTCTATCCGAGATCCCCATATGGAGTAGCCAAAATCTATGCTTTTTGGATAACGAAAAACTATAGGGAAGCTTATAATATGTTTGTTTGTAATGGGATTTTATTTAATCATGAATCTCCAAGAAGGGGCGAAACTTTTGTAACTAGAAAAATAACAATGGCAACTGCAGCTATTGCAAATAGAAAACAGGATATTCTTTATCTTGGAAACCTTAATGCTCAAAGAGATTGGGGACATGCTAAAGATTATGTGGAAGCAATGTGGAGAATCCTTCAGCAAAATATTGCCGAGGATTATGTAATTGCAACTGGAAAAACCACTTCTGTAAGAGATTTCGTAAGGATGTCTTTTGCAGAAGCGGGAATAGAATTGATTTTTGAAGGGGAAAATGAAAGGGAAATTGCAAAAGTAACAAAATGTAATAGACCTGAATATCAATTGGAAATTGGGAAAGTCGTAGTAAGAATAGATCCACAATATTATAGACCAACAGAAGTAGACTTATTAATAGGTGATCCCACAAAATCTAAGACACAATTAGGTTGGGAACCAAAATATGACTTGCCAACTCTTGTAAAAGAAATGGTACAAATGGATTTAAAAACATATAAATAAATATATGTCATCATTAATGAGTTTAAATTATATATGATGTACACGAAAATTATTATCCCAATCGATAATATTGAATAATGAAAGTATCAATAATTACAGCATGTTATAATCGTGAAAAGACAATAGCTACAGCAATAGAAAGTGTAAGCGCACAAAGCTATGATAACATTGAGTATATAATTATTGATGGGGCATCTAAAGATAAATCAATGGATGTAATTAATCAATATAAAAGCCAGATAGATATAATATTATCAGAAAAAGATACAGGCATTTATAATGCTTTAAATAAAGGAATAAAAAGAAGTTCAGGAGATATTATAGGATTGTTGCATTCTGATGATTTATTTTATGACAAAGATATAATAGGCAAAATTGTTGATGTCTTTGCTAACTCAGATGCTGATATTGTTTATGCAAATGGGATGTATGTCGATGAAAAAAAAATAGATGTGGTAAAGAGGGTTTATAAAGCAAAACTATTTAAGAAAAAATATCTTTACTTTGGCTGGATTCCTTTGCATACAACTATTTTTGTGAAAAAAGAAGTTTTCGAAAAATATGGACTATACAGAGAGGACTTTAAAATTGCTTCTGACTACGAGATATCTTTACGATGGTTTCAAAACAATTTATTAAAGAAAGTATTTTTAGATTGTTGGGTTGTAAAGATGAGATTGGGAGGTAAAAGCACCGATTTGACACAACAAAAATTGAAATCTTCAGAAGACTTGAAAATTATAAGAGAGTATAATTTATTAGGAAAATTAACTTTATTATTTAAAATTTTAAGAAAAATACCACAGTATATTTTGCCGAAGTTATTAAAATACAAGTAATATGTAATGTAATGAAAAAGCTTTTGATTTTTTTTCTTTTTCTTCATATTGTAAATTTACAATCTCAGGAAATATATGTTTCTAGCATAGGTAAAGATAAAAATGATGGAACAAAAAATAATCCAGTGTATTCTTTACAAGCCGCTTTTAATCTCGCCAAAACTGATACCAACCACAAAATAATTATACATGTAGCATCTGGAAATTATTTAATGAATGAACCTTTGATTCTTGATGATAAATATAGTAGAAATGTAAATAACAAAATACAAGTAATTGGGAATAAAAAAAAATCACCGATTTTTTTTGGAGGGAAAAAAGTAACACCGACAATAAATCCGAGTACAAAATATTGGGAAATTGATATTTCCGATTTTAAAAATTCAGATGGGATTATAAATTTCTTTACAGTCGATGGAGTTCAAAGAAACTATTCGAGATTTCCGGATGATAATTTTATAAAAGCTACAAATGTTAGTTATACTAATTCTTCGATAATAGTTACTATCCCTCAGGAATTAAACGAGATTTTAAAAAAATATTCTCCAAGTGATATTAAAAATATAGTAGTTACATTTTATACTAAATGGACAAACTTAATTAAATATATTGATAATTATGACCATAAAAATGGAACAATAACGTTCACGCGAATTACTCTTCCGGATATGTATAAAATTGTTGCAAACGAGACACGATTTAAAATAAATAACATAAAACAAAAACTCAAAAAAGGAGAATGGTATATAGAAAACGGAAAAATTATATATAATCCATTTTCTGCGGAAGGTCTTACGTCATTGGTTGTGATCCCAACTATAAATAAATTTATCAAAGCAGATGGCAATTTGAATAATAAACTTAGTTATATTGAGTTTGAAAATTTATCTTATAATACAGCAGGAAGCGGTTTGCTGAGAGAAGGGTATTATCCTTATCAAGCCGCAGCTTTAGTTGACGCAGCATTTGAATTTAAATATTGTGATAATTTAAAATTTAAAAACTTTAGGGTAAATAATATTAGCAATTATGCATTTTGGTTCCAAGAAGGATGTGCAAACATAAAAGTTTTAAGTTCAATTTTTTCAAATCTTGGTGCCGGAGCTATAAAAATTGGTAATATAAAATATTCTTCTGATTCATTTGCTTCAAATAGTATAACTATAGATAACAATCTGATCAAAAAAGGAGGTTTATTATATCCAGATGCTGTTTCTATACATATTATTAATGCTTTTTCTAATACAATTTCTCATAATGATATTTCCGATTTTACATCTACAGGTATTTCTCTTGGTTGGGTTTGGGGGTATGGCAATAGCTTGTCAAAAAAAAATGTAATATCATATAATCACATATATAACATTGGAAAAGGTGAATTAGATGACATGGGTGGTATTTATACTCTAGGTATCTCTGATGGGACCATATTAAGAAATAATGTTATACACGATGTTAATGGTAATAATTATGGGGGATGGGGCATTTATACAGATGAGGGATCAAGTAATATCTTAATTGAAAACAATTTAGTATACAACTGCAAAAGTTCAGGTTTTCATCAACATTATGGTAAGAATAATACAATTAGAAATAATATTTTTGCATTTAATGTGAATGCTGAATTAGAAGCAACAAAAATAGAAGATCATAATTCTTTTAATTTCATAAATAACATAGTTGTTCATAATAGTAATAATTTTTTTGCAGCAAATTGGTTAAATGTAAAAAAGAATAGCAATAACAATATTTATTACTGTATAAAAGGAAATGCAAATAAAAATCTTATATTAGAGAAATTTAGCTGGTATACGAATCCGGAACTTCAAAAAAAAGATTTTTATTATGAGATAAATAATAAAGATATTATCGAAAAAATTAATTTTAAAAACATTGATTTTTCAAAAACAGGCATTTATAAAGATTAAAAAATAATATTTTATAAAAACGAATGTGAAATTTTAATAATCTAGTATTAATAAGTTTATTAAAAATAAATACATATATTTCAAAATAAATTACATGAAAATAAAACAAACGCCGCTAAAAGACTGTTACATTATAGAACCAACTATTTTCGAAGATGACAGAGGCTACTTTTACGAAAAATTCAATGAACAAAAGTTTGAGGAATTAACCGCAATGAACGGTCATTTTGTTCAGGATAATATTTCTAAATCTTCATATGGAGTTTTAAGAGGTCTGCATTTACAAAAAGGGGATAAAGCACAGGCAAAATTAGTTTCTTGTCTAGAAGGTAAAGTTCTTGATGTTGCGGTTGATTTAAGAGAAGATTCTCCTACTTTTGGTCAATGGTTTTCTCTTGAATTGACAGGCGAAAATAAATTACAACTTTATGTTCCCAGAGGTTTTGGTCATGGATTTACTGTGCTTAGCGAAACAGCCATATTTTCTTATAAGTGTGATAATTTTTACGATAAACAATCAGAAGGGGGAGTTCTTTGGAATGATACCGACCTTAATATCGATTGGCAACTTCCCTTAGCAGATATTATTTTATCAGATAAAGATCAAGTTTTACCGACGTTTGCATTGAAAAATTTTTAATATATTAGAAGTTCATTAAAAGCTGAAATAAATAGCACTTCATTTAAAAGTAATTACTGTCACAAATGGTTGGAAAGATTGTATGTTAGTTTATTTTTTTAAACATTTACCCCGGATTTTTTTGATAATAGATTATATCATTATCAATTTCCTATTCATATTTGGGAGGCTATTTTTCTATGAGTTTGACCAAAAAGATTTTACTCAAGAATATAGAATCCAGTTAATTCTTCTCAATATATTTTGGTTTGTAATAACCATAATAATTAAACCTTATAAAAGTTTAAAGGTTAAGGAATCATCATTGCATTTTAATTCGTTAACGAAGGCTTTTGCATTATTCATACTTACTACCATTGTTTTTCTTTTTCTTATATTTTCTATTAAAGTCAACTATACAAATGTAATTCTCTATTTCATTTTTGTTGGTTTTTTTATGGCTCTTACTCGGTTTTTACTTTTTCTGTACAGAAAAAAAAATAGAGTAAAATTAGGAAGAAAGCTTTATTCTTTTAATACCGTATTGGTCGGTGAAAATAAATTGTCTACAACATTACTATCTAATAATAATCTGAGAAGAGCTCTTGGGATAAGAGGAACCTATACAATTATTAGTACCGAAACCAAAAATAAGTATTTGGGTAGAATTGATAAATTATTTTATGATTTGGAACATTCTAAAATAAATAGCATTATTTTCTGTGATGATAATATTGACGTTGAAATTTATAAACAAATCGTTGAAATTGCAGAACATAAAATGATAAGAATCTATATGGTTCCCGATTTTAAATATGGTAATTTAGGTCCTAATTATTTTGATGTAATTCATGAAATTCCATTTTTGAGGCTTATAAGAGAACCTCTTTCGAATGCTAAAAAACAGCTTTTGAAAAGAGCATTTGATGTGGGTTTCTCATTGTTCGTAATAGTGTTTTTACTATCGTGGTTGGTTCCAATTGTTGCTTTAATTGTAAAAATAGAGAGTAACGAATCCGCATTTTTTCTACAAAAAAGATCAGGTCTTAATAACGAGCCATTCAATTGTATTAAATTCAGAAGTATGATGAGCAATAAACATGCTGACATTCAGACTGCAAGAAAGGATGATTCAAGGGTAACCAAATTTGGAGCATTTATGCGAAAAACAAGTATTGATGAATTGCCTCAATTTATTAATGTTTTTCTTGGTGAAATGTCAATTGTTGGTCCACGACCTCACATGTTGTCTCAAACAGAGATGTACTCTAAAATTACAAAAAAATATATGACCCGACATATCGTAAAGCCGGGTATTACAGGTTGGGCTCAAGTGATGGGTGCAAGAGGTGAGATATTTTCGCATAGAGATATGGAAAAAAGAATAGAAAAAGATGTTTGGTATATACAAAACTGGTCTTTCTTTTTAGATATGAAAATTATATTTCTAACCTTGTATAATATCATAAAAGGAGATGAACAGGCATATTAATTGCTGTAAATGAAAGAAAACGCCCCAAATTTTAAAGAAAAACAGTTTTTAACTAACTAAAATAATTTTTTTACGAATCGTTTACTATATATTTGTAGTATGGCGGAAATGATAATTATTGGTATTAGTGTACTGTTGCTGGTATCTTATTTTTTTGATATTACCACAAGGTTTTCGAAGGTTCCGTCTGTAATTCTATTGTTACTGACCGGGTGGTTTCTTAATCAGATCAGCGGGCTTTTTGATTTTATAATCCCGAATCTCAATAGCTTACTGCCAATTTTGGGGACTATAGGTTTAATTTTGATTGTTTTAGACGGCTCTTTAGAATTAGAGCTCAACCGTTCCAAAAAATCCCTGATTAATAAAACAATTATAGTTGCTCTTATTCCAGTACTCATTATCGGGATTGGTTTTGCTACTTATGTGCATTTAGAATGGGGCTTTCCTTTCAAACAATCCTTAGAGAATATCATTCCTTTTTGTATTATTTCAAGTGCGATTGCAATACCGAGTTCTATAAATTTATCGGCATCCAAGAGAGAATTTGTAATATATGAAAGCAGCTTGTCGGATATATTAGGAGTTATATTTTTCAATTTTGCCACTTTTGGAACAGCAATTACACTGTCAAGTGTAATGGTTTTTACTTGGCAGTTTTTTTTAATGTTAATTATTTCGGTTGTCGCATCGCTTATTTTAGCATTTTTACTAGGCAAAATAGATCATCATATAAAATATGGACCGATCATTATTTTAACGATTTTAATTTATGAAATCTCAAAAATATATCATCTTCCTGCGCTTATTTTCATCTTGTTTTTCGGATTAGTACTTGGGAATATCGACGAAATGAAGCATTTAAAGATTTTAAAAAGCTTTAGATTAACAAAAATGAACCGTGAGGTGAAGCATTTTAAAGACGTAGTTGTGGAAGCTACATTTATCGTAAGATCTATATTCTTTTTAGTTTTTGGCTTCGTTATCCAAACGGAGGATATTATAAACCCCGAATCTTTGGTTTGGTCCGTTTCTATACTTTTCTTTGTGTATCTGATAAGATATATCATGTTGAAATTAGCAAAAATGGAGATGTCTCCCTTGCTTTTGATTGCACCACGAGGCTTGATTACCATTTTGTTGTTTTTGGCCATTGCTCCCGAACAGAGAATTCCGTTTATCAATCAGTCGGTGATCGTTCAGGTTATTATTATCTCAACGCTTATCATGATGATCGGAGTTTTATTTAGCAACAAAGAAATCAAAAAGGTAGAAGAACAGCTTGCTGATGAGCATCCCAAAATATAAAATATAAGAACCGATTATGGTTCTTTTTTTTATCACTAAATTTGCAGCCTGAAATTTATTCATCAATTTATGAGAACCAAATCTGTAGGTAAAAAGAAAATTAATATCGTAACGCTTGGATGTTCCAAAAATGTTTACGATTCGGAAGTGCTGATGAGCCAGCTGAAAGCCAACGGAAAAGAAGTTGTGCACGAAGATAGAGGGGATATCGTAGTCATCAATACCTGCGGTTTTATCGATAATGCAAAAGAAGAATCCATCAATACTATTCTAGATTTTGTTGAGGCAAAAAACAGAGGTGAAGTTGAGAAAGTCTTCGTTACTGGATGTCTTTCAGAAAGATATAAACCAGATTTAATAAAAGAAATTCCTGATGTTGACCAGTATTTCGGAACGAGAGATCTTCCTATTTTACTTAAACATTTGGGCGCAGACTATAAACACGAATTGGTTGGTGAAAGATTAACCACCACACCAAAGCATTACGCTTACCTTAAAATTTCTGAAGGTTGCGACAGACCTTGCTCATTCTGTGCCATTCCTTTGATGAGAGGTGGTCACGTTTCTACACCGATTGAGAAATTGGTGAAAGAAGCTCAGAAATTGGCGAAAGTAGGGGTGAAGGAGTTGATTTTGATTGCTCAGGATTTGACCTATTACGGTTTAGATATTTATAAAAAGAGAGCTTTAGGTGAACTATTGAAAGAGTTGGTAAAAGTAGAAGGAATCGAATGGATTCGTCTTCATTATGCATTTCCAAGTGGTTTTCCGGAAGATGTTTTAGATATTATACGTGAAGAACCGAAAGTTTGTAACTATATAGATATTCCGCTTCAACATATTAATTCTGATTTGTTGAAATCTATGAAACGTGGTACAACGCACGAAAAAACAAATGCATTATTAGATAAGTTCAGAGAAAAAGTGCCGGATATGGCGATAAGAACTACTTTAATTGTCGGTTATCCTGGTGAAACAGAAGAAAGATTCCAGGAGCTGAAAGAATGGGTAAGAGAGCAGAAATTCGATAGATTGGGATGTTTCACTTATTCGCACGAAGAAAATACTGGAGCCTACGTTTTGGAAGATGATATCCCGCAGGAAGTAAAAGAAGCTAGAGTAGAAGAGATCATGGAGCTGCAGTCGCAGATTTCTTGGGATAAAAATCAAAAGAGAATCGGTGAGGTTTATAAATGCGTCTTCGACAGAAAAGAAGGTAACTATTTTGTGGGTCGTACAGAATACGATTCTCCAGATGTAGATAATACTGTTTTGGTTTCTGCCGAAAACACCTATATTTCAATTGGAGATTTTGCGAATGTAAAAATTACCTCCGCAGAAGAGTTTGATTTGTACGGAGAACTTGTTTAAGTTTAAAGATAAAAAAGTAAAAACCAATGATTTTTCATTGGTTTTTTATTTTAATGAAAATTTAATTTTAATTTTTAGTTAAATTTTTTAATAATATAATGTTCAAATTCTTTTCCTGCTGAAAATATTCCTGTTAAAATCACCGTGAAAGCTAGAATAAACACGATTTTATTGTTTTTTAATTTTTGCATTGTGTTTTATGATTTAATGATGTGTAGAGGATTACTTTAATAAATTACAGCCGTTTTTGGAATTGTTTATTTTTAGTAATATGTTGGTTTTCAAATATTTGTGTTTTTATGAATACTGAATTATGCAGCAATTAGTTAATTAAATTAACTTTTAGTTCTTTTTTTTAACGTTTTTTAACACCACGGTCTAAAATCCCTATTTATAGGAACTTACGGTAATAATTATATTTTATTTATGTTTTCTTTAACGTTTCTTAACTTTTAAAATAGGCAGGTAATAAGTTTACATATACTTTTGCCTCGTCAAACAAGTAAAAGTTCAAAATGATGAAAAGATTCATTCTCGTAATCATAATGATGATTTCAACACTAGGTATTTATTCATTTACGAATAATACTGTAGATGCGAAGAAAACAAGTTATGCATCGTACTACCACGATAAATTTAACGGTAGAAAAACAGCAAGCGGTGAGGTTTTTGATAATTCAAAACTTACTGCAGCGCACAGAACGCTTCCTTTTGGAACCGAAGTTAAGGTTACCAATCTGAACAATGGAAAAGAGGTGATTGTAACGATTAATGATAGAGGGCCTTTCCATTCATCAAGAGCTTTAGATATGTCTAGAGCAGCGTTCGATGAAATCGGAAATACCGATCGCGGTACCATTCCGGTGGAATATGAAATTGTCGATTAATTTATGATTTAAATTAGAAAGCCAGCTAAATTTTTAGCTGGCTTTTATGTTTTTAGAGGTTAAACTCAATCAAGGCGGGGCAATGATCAGAATGTACCGCTTCTTTCAAAATAACGGCTCTGCTGAGTTTGTCTTTTAAAGAATAGGAAGCAAAGTTATAATCCAATCGCCACCCTTTGTTATTGGCTCTTGCATTTTGACGGTAACTCCACCACGTATAATTGTCGGGTTCACTGTTAAAAAACCTGAAACTGTCAATCAATTCGCATTCTTCAATAAAATTGGTCATCCATTCTCTTTCCATCGGTAAAAAGCCTGAAGTGTTTTTTAAACCTACAGGATTGTGAATGTCGATCGCCTGATGACAGATATTAAAATCTCCGGAAATAATAAGATTCGGAATTTCTTTCTTTAAATTTTTAATATATTCTAAAAAGTCGTGGCAAAACTGCATCTTAAATTCCAGCCTCTCAATATTAGACGCTGAAGGAACATAAACAGAAATCACAGAGAACTCATCAAAATCTGCACGGATGATTCTCCCTTCATTATCATAGCTCTCAATTCCGCAACCATATTCTACATGATTCGGTTTTATTTTAGACGCAATTCCGACTCCGCTGTATCCTTTTTTCTGCGCAGAATGCCAAGAACTGTGATAGCCCGCTTTTTCAAGACTTTCAATATCAATTTGATCATTTCCCGCTTTACTTTCCTGAATGCAGATAATATCCGGATCAGCTGTTTTCAGCCATCCTATAAAGTCTTTTGTAAAAGCAGCTCTTATTCCGTTGACGTTGTATGTGATTAATTTCATAATTCAAAAGTATTAAAAAAGCTAAATTATTTGAAATTTTAATGTTGATGAAAACTAAAAATATTGATATTCAGATGTGAAAAAAATGATTTTCCATTATTGGAATTGCATTTTTCAAAATAGTATATTGCAGATCCAAAGACGAAATCTATTTATGATTAAATTTTTACTCTCTATATCTTTATATCTTTTCGGTCTACAACTATTTTTTTCTCAAAATATAAGACATTTGTCGGTAGATGATGGTCTTCCGCAATCTTTTGTTTCTGCTTTGGAACAAGACGAAGAAGGTTTTGTATGGATCGGAACCCGGAACGGACTTTCCCGATATGACGGACAAAATTTTAAAACTTTTCAACATCATTTTAATACCAATAATTCTCTGGCTTCAAATACCATAGATTATTTAAGAAAAGGCAGACAAAATGGTCTTTGGATAAAGTACGAAACTGCAGGAATCGATTACTTCGATACAAGTTCGGGTAAAATAACACATATTATCAATACAGCATTTTTAGAAAAAAATAACATTGATATTCATCGGAAATCATGGTTGGTAACGCAAGACGGTTATCTGTGGTTTAAAACCATGAAAAATGAACTCTTCAGTTTTGATATTCAAAAGAAAATTCTGAGTCGCAGAAATCTGAATTTTAATTCTGGCGAGATTATTTACAACATTCTCGAAGACAAAAACAAAAATATTTGGGTATTAACACAGAAAAACCTAAAGATTTTTGATAAAAAAAAGAACAGCTTTACAACCATTATTATTCCTTATAAGATGTTTGCAGATAAACTGTATCAGAATAATATCGAAGCAGTACTGTTTCATCAATCGAAAAATGGAGAATTGATGTGGGCAGATAAAGACAGGTTTTACTTTTTTGATCCTGTGAAAAAAACATTTAGAAATGAAAAGCTGCCATTTTCTTCTATTTATACTATTAAATTGCTGAGTACAGATATTCAGGGTAAAGAATATTTTGTTGCAGACAATGCTATTTATCGCTACGATAAGGCTTTAGGTTTTAGGAAAATTGCAGCTGTCAGCTTAGAACAAAACAGACCGCCACAAGCTTTTCTTGTAGATAATTCCGGGTTGCTGTGGATTGGCGGTGATGCCGAAGGAATTTATACAGTAGATCCAAAACTCAATTTTCGGTCCTTTTCTTTTGAAAAAGATTTTGCGACAGATCTGTTGAAAAACTATTATGGCGTTTCCCTTAATGATTTTTTTAATTGGCCAGAGCTGAACGGTATTTTACCGGCTTCCTATTTTCTAAGATCTGCGACAACTCCAAATAAAAACTGGATCGCGCTAAACCGTATTGTTTCTTATTACGATCATCTACAGAAGAAAATTTTCCGTTTACCCGAATTACCAAAGATAAAAGGCGAACCTTTTGCTCCGATAAAAGGAATAAGTCTGTATGCTGAATCGCCTATTGTGATTGATGAGCTGAACAATATTTATCTATTTCAGCAGTCAAGATGGAAATTTTTATTTTCTTTAAATAATTTTAATGCTAATATAAAAACGGCAAATATTTATTTTGATTTTAAAACGAAAATACTTTGGGTGATAACGGAATCTCATGGGATATTGAAAGTGAATTTTGATACCAAAAAAATCTATCATATTAAAAACAACACAAAAAGTCTTCCCGTTAATCATTTAATTTCTCTCGTTCCTGATCCGAAAAATGATGATATTTTGTGGATTGGAAGTAATGATGGACTAATCCAGTACAGTAAAAAAAACAATAAGGGTAAAATCTTTTCAGGAAAAGATGGTTTTCCGGATAATGTTATCTATTCGATTCTTCCGGATAAATCTGGAAATCTTTGGATGGGAACCAATAAAGGTCTTTTGAAGTTTGCTCCTACAACATCTAAAATAAGAACTTTTACACGTTCTCACGGATTAGAAAATATTGAGTTCAACAGGTTTCATCAATTAATGCTCCCCAACGGAAAAATGGCATTTGGCGGTGCAAAAAGCGGAGTGGTTTTCAGTCCAGAAGATATTAAAAATGATCATTTTTCACCTCCGACTGTTATTACCCAAATTGCTCTCAATAATGAGAATATCGATCTTACAGATAGAAATCTTAATCCTTTAAATCAAATTGAAGAACTTTCTGTAGATTATTTTGAAAATACGGTTTCTATAAATTTTGCAGCACTTCAGTATGATGACTCAAAACAAATTCGGTATCGTTATCGGTTGAAAGGGTATCAGGATGAATGGATTTTTGCAGGAAACAATGCAGAAGCCGTTTTTACAAAACTTCCTCCCGGAAATTATATTTTTCAGGTCAATGCAACTAACACAACAGGAAACTGGAGTAATCTCATCAAATCTTTGACTATAAAAGTGACGCCGCCTTGGTGGAAAACGTGGTGGGCAATAACATTGTATGTGATACTATTGATTGGAGGAATTTTTTGGCTGATAAGATTCAAAATCAATCAGGAGATCATTAAAAACTCAATAAAGCTAAAGCAGAAAGAAGCGCACGAATTGCGTAGGCTAGATAAAATAAAAACGAAATTTTTCGCCAATATTGCTCACGAATTCCGAACTCCGTTGTCTCTTATCGTGGGTCCGGCAGAACAGTTGAAATCTGTAGAATCTCAAAGCGAGAAAGAGATATTGTTTGGAACAATAAAGAAAAATACAAACAGCCTTATACAGCTTACAGATCAGTTGATTGACGTGGCAAAGCTTGAAGCAGGCGTTTTGAAACCTCATTTTGTCTGGGGAGATGTAGTTTCTGTTATTTCAAATATTGTAAATGCCTTTTTGGAAACGGCTTCCGAAAAAGGAATTGCGCTCAGTTTAGAATCTCCGGATAAAGCCGAATTTTTGTTTTCAATCAACACTTTAGACCGGATTTTATATAATTTGATTTCGAATTCTATTAAGTTTTGTGAAAATGGCGATACAATTACCGTGAAAGTAGATAAAGAGATCAATGGTTTATCCATTCAGGTTATCGATTCCGGTGCCGGAATTCCGGAAGATGAACAGACAGAGATTTTTGAAAGATATTTTAAAGGTTCTAATCAGGATCAATTGCAGGGAAATGGTTTGGGGCTTTCGCTTGTGAAAGAATTGGTAGATCTGCATCACGGAACAATTAATATGACAAGTTCTACGCAAAATCCTTCCGGAACTACATTTTCGGTTTGGCTTCCTTTTGAGGCTCAAAAAGATCAATTAGCTGAAAAAGCAGAGCATCAAGAAAATTCAGAAGAAAAAGCGACGATTCTTATTGTGGAAGATCACGAAGAATTGGCGCAGTTTATTGCAGGAAATTTAGCTGGATCGTATCATGTTTTAACTGCAGAAAACGGAAAGAAAGCATTAGAAATTACCCTGGAAAAAATGCCCAATCTTATTGTAAGTGATGTTGCAATGAGCGAAATGGATGGTTTTGAGTTTTGCAAAGCCCTAAAATCTGATGTTACCATCAATCACATTCCTATTATTATGCTCACCGCAAAAGCTGATGCCGAAAGTAGGCTTGAAGGTCTTTCTTACGGAGCCAACGATTATATTGTAAAACCGTTCAGCGTAGAAGAGTTGAAATTAAGAATAGAAAATCTGCTCAATTTACAAAATCGTCAATATGAATATTTTCACAAACAGCTTTTGCAGCCTCAAATAAATATTGCAGAACCCGAAACAAAGCAACCTGATTCTACAAATAATCTGCACAAAGAATTTCTCAACAGAATTTATGAAATCGTAGCCGAAAATTTAGATAATAGCGATTTTAGCGTAGACGAGTTGGCTTCCGAATTATCGATGAGCAGAACGAGTCTTCACCGTAAAGTAAAAATGATGTTTAATATTCCGACAGGAGAAATCATTAAAATTTACAGGCTTAAGAAAGCTGCAGAATTATTAAAGCAAAATTACAGTATTTCTGAAGTTGCTTACATGACAGGATTTAATAGTCCGTCTTATTTTACCAAATGTTTTAAAGAGTATTTTGGTAAAACACCCAATACATACCACTGAAACAGACGTTTGCAACGAAATTGATAGTTTTTGCAACGAGAGTGCTTTTCTGCTTTTCCCACGAGATGTACTTTAGCAAAACAAAATTATTTCAGTATGCATAAAAATCTACTTACGAGCAAATTAAAATTTGCAACATTATTTACTGTCTTATTAGGATCGGCTTCGATTTTTAATGCCCAACAAAATGCTCTTAATTTTGACGGAACAGATGATTATATCCAAACCAACTATCCCGGCGTTTTAGGAAATGCACCCCGTACAGTAGAAGCGTGGATAAAATTACCCACAACTACTGCTGGAGAAAATCTGGTAGCAACTTGGGGATCCGATAATGTAAACGGAGGAAGATTTACGGTAAGAATTAATAACGTGAGCGGATTGTATAAGTTAAGGATTGAAAACAAAGGCGGCGGAGTTAACGGTACAGTTACTCTTAATGACGGAAACTGGCATCACATTGCCGTAACCTATGATAACAGCTTATCTACCAATAAATATAAATTGTATGTAGACGGTAATTTAGACACCGAAGGAAATATTAGTACAACAACAAATACTGTGGCGCTTACCAATATGATTATTGGTAGAAGGATTGTCCCAAGTCTTGGTGGCTTTTTCAATGGAAGTATCGATGAAGTGCGTGTTTGGGATAAAGCTCTTACACTCGCGGAAATTCAGGCAAATAAAAATTATGAATTTTGTACGCCGCCAGCAAATCTAAAGGCCTATTTTAAAATGAATGAAGGAACGGTTAACTCAAATAATGGTACTGTAACTTCTATCGCTAGTTCTGTCGGTTCTTATACCGGTACTTTAAATAGTTTTGCTTTAAATGGAGCTGCTTCAAATTATATTGCAGGATCTTCAACGCTTGGAGCGGTAAATATCAATAATACAGTTACTGTTTCAGGATCTACATTAACCGCTGCACAAGCGGGCGCAACTTATCAGTGGATCAATTGTAGCAACGGAAATGCTCCGGTTGGGGTGACTACGCAGTCTTTCACACCTGCTGTTGCAGGAAATTATGCTGTAATTGTTACGCTTGCAGGTTGTACACAAACATCTTCTTGTCAGTCGGTAACTTTGGGAGTACATGATGTTGAAGCAATTCCTGAATTGACATTATCACCAAATCCTACCAACGGGATTCTAAATATCACTGCCAAAAATGCAATCGAAAAAGTAGAAATTACAAATTTTGCAGGCCAGAGATTATTAGATTTTCAGCCAAATTCTGCGAATGCAGAACTCAATATATCACAGTTGAAAACAGGGGTGTATTTGGTGAAGGTAATCTCAAAGCAACAAGCGAGAGTTTATAAAATAATTAAAAAGTAGTTTTTTTTTCATAAATCATTATTACTAATCCATATAATGGTTTTAGCCTCTTCAAATTATGAAGAGGCTTTTATTATTTTTATACTTAAAACTTTATTTAGGTTCCAGAATACTTATAGGAATGATGCATTCTTCCAAAGAAATTCCACCGTGCTGATAAGTCTCTTTATAATAATTTACAAAGTGATTGTAGTTTTTAGGATAGGCTAAAAATGTATTGTTTTTGGCAAAAATATATTTAGAGCTTAGGTTTCCTTTAGGTAAAAACAGTTTTTCAGGATTGCTCACTGCCCAAACATCTTTGTCGTCGTACGTTAAGCTTTTTCCTGTTTTGTAACGGATGTTTGTTGAGGTTTCTCTGTCACCAACGACGCGGCTAGGCTTTTTCACATAAACCGTTCCGTGATCGGTTGTGATCACCAGTTTGAATCCGTTTTCTGCAGCTAGTTTAATAATTTTAATTAAAGATGAATTCTCAAACCAGTTCGATGTTAATGATCTGAACGTTTTATCATCCCTGATCAACTGATCAACAATATGATTATCTGTTTTTGCATGCGAAAGAATATCGATAAAGTTGTATACGATCACCAAAAGATCATTGTTTTTGTGCTGATTAAAGTCATCATAGATTTTTCTTTCAAAATCTGCATTCAGAACTTTAAGATATTTCATTGATTTAGAACTTAAACCAACTCTTTTCATCTGATCTTCCAGGAAGTCGCGCTCAAATTCATTTTTATTTCCTTCCTCATTATCATTAAACCATTTGTCCGGGAAACGTTTTTCAATTTCTGAAGGCAAAAGACCTGCAAAGAAAGAGTTTCTCGCATATTGTGTAGCGGTCGGAAGAATACTGTAATAATAATCTTCTGAAACTTTATTGTAATATTTGGTAAAAAGAGGCTCAATCACTTTCCATTGGTCATATCGTAAATTATCGACCATTAAAAGTAGTACTTTGTCTTTCTCAACCTCAGTCTTTATTTTGTCTTTAAATAAGGTGTGACTCATCATTGGCTTATCCGAACCGTTCAACCAATCTTCGTAATTGTTTTCGATAAATTTAGCAAACTGAATATTGGCTTCCTCTTTCTGTGATTGCAGAAGGTCTGCAAATTCGTTATCGGCAACTTTATCAAATTTAAGTTCCCAATTCACGATCTTTTTATAATATTCTGCCCAATCCTGATACGTTCTCAGGTAAGAAAGTTCCATCGAAAGGTTTCTGAATTCCTGCTGATATTGCAAAATAGTTTTCTGCTCCACCAAATTATCTTCCTGAAGGTTTTTCTTCAACGAAAGTAAAATCTGATTTGGGTTTACAGGTTTTAAAATATAATCTGCAATCTGCGAGCCGATCGCTTCTTCCATGATGTGCTCTTCCTCACTTTTGGTTACCATCACGATTTTCAAAGAATTATCTTTATCTTTAATCATTGGGATAGCTTCCAGACCGGAGATTCCCGGCATATTTTCATCGATTAAGGTTAAATCGAATTTTTCAGAATCAATAAGTTCTAAAGCTTCATTTACATTGTTCACAGGAGTTACGATGTAACCCTTCTTTTCCAGAAAAACGATATGAGGTTTTAGTAAATCTATTTCATCATCAATCCATAATATTTTGTTTGACATACAAGTTTATTTTTTATGCGGGATATGTATCAAAACTGTGACCAAAACTTTATAAAACCTCACAAATTAAGAGGCTTAAAAGTTAAAT
>Ga0308158_10000400_pt1 | contig 75787 bp, 73 predicted proteins | sample PhyBR2_FD_201038 | JGI IMG/M metagenome (GOLD analysis project Ga0308158, IMG submission 201038) | Phyllosphere microbial communities from UC Gill Tract Community Farm, Albany, California, United States - DLSLB.R2 | ecosystem: Host-associated > Plants > Phyllosphere > Unclassified | place: USA... | reverse complement strand
CAGGATGTGGTACCCGCCGATGTGCGTGTGCACGCCGGTCAGGCGCAGCAGCGGCTGGCGCGTCGCCGGATCAGGCGCGAGCATGTTCGGTGTCGGACGTTCCAAGATAAGCCTCCTGAACGATGGCCGATGCCATGACCTCGCGCGGTTCGCCATCGGCTACCAGCGCGCCGTTGTGCAGCACGACGATGCGGTCGGCCAGCTGCCGCACGACGTCCATCTTGTGCTCGACCAGCAGGATGGTGCGGGCGGCGTCGCCCTTGACTTCGCGGATCAGGTCGAGCACGACCGGTACGTCGTCGGCGCTCATGCCGGCGGTGGGTTCGTCGAACATCATCACGGACGGCTGCAGCGCCAGCAGGATCGCGACTTCGAGCTTGCGCTGGTCGCCGTGCGACAGCGCGCCCACCAGCATGTCGCGCCGCGCGGCCAGCGTCACGCGCTCGAGGTAATAGTCGGCGCGCTCGATGAGGTCCCGGTGGCTTGACCAGACCGACAGGAAGTCGAGGCCAATGCCGGCGCGGCTCTGCACCGCCAGGCGCACGTTCTCGACCACTGACAGCAGCGGGAACAGGTTGGTGAGCTGGAAGGCGCGGCCGATGCCAAGGCGCGTGCGGCGCGCGGCGCCCAGGCGCGTGATGTCGCGGCCATGCAGGTGCACGCTGCCGGCGCTCGCGCGCAACTGGCCCGAGATCAGGTTGAAGCACGTGGTCTTGCCCGCGCCGTTGGGGCCGACGATGACGGTGAGCGTGCCTGGATAAAAGTCGGCCGTGACGGCGTTGACGGCAACGTGGCCGCCGAAGCGGATCGTCAGCCCGCGGGTGGACAGGGACGGCGCAATGCGTGCGCTGGCGGCAGCCATGTCAGCGCTTGTTCCGCACCGGCAGCGGCATCTCGTCGGCCGGGATGTCGCGCACCAGTTCGAGCAGATCCCATTCGTTCTTCTGCTCCTTCTTGATGCGGAAGTGGTACATCGGCTGGATCGCCTGGTGGTCATCCTTGCGAAAGACCATGGCGCCTTTTGGCGTCCCGAAGCGCATGCCTTCCATCGCGGCGGCCATCTTGTCGCCATCGCCGTCCGGCACCTTGCCCAGCGCCGCCACGACCGCGCTGGCGGCGGCCATGCCACCGGCCGTGAACATGTCGGGCGGGGTCTTGTAGCGCTTCGTGTGCTCTGCCACCAGCCAGTCGTTCATCGGATTTCTTGGAAAATCGTAGTAGTAATAGATGGTGCCCTCGGTGCCGGCATGCGCCTTCCAGGTCTGCATCACGGGCAGGATATTGCCGCCCGGGGCCAGCGCGATGCCGTAGCGTTCAGGTTTCATGGCGGCGATCTTGTTCATCGGGCTCGGGCCGGCCCAGACGATGGCCAGCACGCGCGGCTGCGGCTTGTCTTTCAGGGCATCGAACAGGCGCTGCGCCGATGCCGTGAAGTCGGTCGTCGCGAGCGGCGCATATTCCTCGTGGACGACGCTGGCCTTGCTGCCAGTCGCGGTCAGGGCTTCCTTGCCGGCCTTGATCGCATCGCGCCCGAACGCATAATCCTGGGTCAGGAAGCCCACGCTGCCGCTTTTCAGGGTGCTGGCGGCGGCCAGCGCATCCTGCATCGAGCTGCGCGCCGTGCGAAAGATGTACTTGTTCCACTTGTCGCCCGTGATCGCATCGGCCACGGCCGGCTCGATGATCAGGACCTTTTTGTATTCCTTCGCCACCGGCAGCATGGCCAGCGCCGAGGCGGACGAGGTGGTGCCCACGGCGATGTCGACGCGGTCGTCGCCATACGCTTCGGCCAGCAGCGTACGGCCAAGATCGGGCTTGCTCTGGTCGTCCTTGACGATGACCTTGATGGCACGGCCATTGATGGTCATCCTGCCCCTGGTCAGGTACTCGAGGCCGAGCATGAAGCCGGTCTCGGTCTCGCGCGCGTAGGTTTCAAGTGGGCCGGTCTTTCCGACGATGAGGGCAATCTTGAACTCTTTGCCCTGTGCACCCGCGTGGGGCGCGGCGCCCAGTGCACATGCGGCCAATGCGGCCAGAAGCAGCAGGGCGATGGATCTGATCGAATGGCGCATGCGGTCTCCTCGTGATGTTTTTGTCAGGCGGGGCCGCGGTTCAGAAACGCAGTTCGAGCGTCGCCGACACCGTGCGCGGATTGCCGTAGAAGGCCGTCAAGGTGCCTTCGTTGCCGAGCGTCGGGAACAGGTAGCCGGCCGTTTTATAGTGCTCATCCCCAAGGTTCTTGCCGTGCAGGCCGGCGCGTACCTTGCCGTCTGCGCGGGTCCAGACGATGCCCGCGTCCCAGATCCTGTAAGAGTCCTGGTCGAGGATCGATGCCGTTTCGAACTGGCTGGTGGCGCCCTTGAACGCATAGCTGCCGATCAGCGAGACGCGCCCGTTGTGGCCCATGAGCGGGAGCGGGATGTCGTAACTGGCGCGCAGATTGGCCGAATTCTTCGGCGTGTTCTGGAACGTGCGCTGGCCAGCCACATTGACGTTGGCCACGATGTATTCCCGGTAGCTGGCGTCGATGTAGCTGTACATCCCCGCGACCATGAAGTTGGGCGTGATATTGGCGACCGCCTCGAGTTCGACGCCCTTGATCCGTGCCTTGCCGGCGTTGGTCGTCACGCCGGCGAAGCTGTCGTCGCGCCCGTCGCCGTTGGTGTCGATGGCGATCGAGCCCGGGATTTGCACGTCCTGGTAATCGCTGTGGAACACGGCCAGGTTGGTGGTGATGCGCCCGCCATGGAAGGCCGACTTGAGGCCCAGTTCAGTCGTCTCGATTGTTTCCGGCGCATAGCCGGCGCGCGCGGTGGCAATCGGGAGCCGCGTGCCGACCACGTTCAGGCGCGGATCGAACCCGCCACCCTTGAAGCCTTCGGAATACGACGCGTACAGGTTGTGGGCGGCATTCATCTTCCAGCTCAGTGCCACGCGCGGCGTGAATTTCTTGTCCTTGCGCTCGAGCAGGCCGCCGCGCAGGTCGGTATCGGTGCGAAACAGGATCGCGTTCGGATTGCCCATGGCTGGCGAGCCGGCCAGGCCGAAATAAATCTGGCGCAGCACGTCGGCTTCGCGCTGGTCGACCGTGTAGCGTCCGCCCAGCGACAGGCTCAGGCCGTCGGCGAGCGTATAGCTGCCGTCAAAGTAAGCGGCCCAGGCCTTCGTGTCGATGTCGCCCAGCGTGAAGGTCGACGTGGGCACCGCGCCGGCCAGGATGGTATCGAACTGGTTGAAGGCGTTGGCGTCCATGTAGTACACGCCGGCCACGCCCTGCAGGCGCGCGCCGTTGTAGGTTGCCTGCAGCTCCTGGCTGAACTGGCGGTTGGTGTACAGCGCCGGCACTTCCATGTCGACGACGGGCAGGGCGTCGAAGTCGATCGGCGCCCATGACTTGTCGCGGCGCGCGGCGGTGATCGATTTCAGGCGCCACGCGCTGTCGACGGTGTACTCGACCGTAACCGAGCCGCCGTACGAGCGCACTTCCTGGTCGCGGCCCAGTGCCTTGGTGAGATTGCCGCGCGTGTCGAACACGTCGTCCAGGATGGGCGCGCCGCTCGTGCGACCGACGGTCAGGCGATGGCCATTCTTGGGATTGGCGTCGTCCTGCGTGAAGTCGCCGGCAAGGCGCACGAACAGGTCCTGGTTCGGCATCAGTTCGAGCGAGACCCGGCCGGCGGTGACGTCCTTGTCGTAGTTGCCCTTGCCGGTGGTCAGGTTGTCGCCAAAGCCGTCGCGCCGGAAGCGCGCGAACGTACCGCCGATGCGCGCCGTGTCGGTCAGCGGCGTGCTGGCCGTGAGCACGCCGTCCCGTTGGCCGTAGTCGCCGAGCGTGGCGCGCACGCGCACGTCGCGCTGGGGGCCAAGCTTGCGCGTGACGTATTTGAGCGCGCCGCCGATCGTGTTGCGGCCGTACAGCGTGCCCTGCGGGCCGCGCAGCACCTCGATGCGCTCGACGTCGTAGATGTCGGCCACGGCCGCCTGCGGGCGGGCAAGGTAAATATCGTCGACATAGATGCCCACGCCGGACTCGAAGCCAGCCAGCGGGTCGGCCTGGCCGACGCCCCGGATGAACGCCGTGAGCGTGCTGTTGGTGGCGCGCGACGCCTTGAGTGTCGTGTTGGGCAGCGACAGCGCGAGGGCGGTCACGTCGGGCAGCGCCTGCTTGGACAGCTGGTCGGCCGAAAACGCGGTGACGGACACCGGCACGTCCTGCAGCGACTCTTCGCGCCGGCGCGCGGTGACGACCACCCTGGACATGTTGTCGTCGGTGTTCGACGCTGCCGGGGCGCCCGTCGCTTCCTGGGCATGGACGGCGCCGATGGCGCCGCTGCAAGCGGCCAGCAGAGCGCAGGTAGACGGGGTCAGCAGCTTCATCGTTCTGATCGGACGCATGATGTCTCCTTATTGTTCGTCGCCACGGTGGATGTGTCGCTCAATGGGGGAATGTGCCCGAGCGCACCATGCGTCGCCTTGCGCATCGACAAGCGCTCTGATGAATACGCAGTGCGAATGGCGGCGATGCAACAGATGGTCGAACGGATGCGCGCAGTACCACCACGCTGTATTGGCGCAGCAGCGATTGACGACCCGGGTGGGCAGTTGATGTATCCTCGCAAAGTATCCATTTCACGAGGGCCTCCATGCGCAGCCAGATCAGCGACGACATCACCTTCCGCAAACTCGAGATCCTGCTGGCGTACATGGAAGGCGGCAACCTGAACGCCGCCGCCCGCATGCTCGACATCAGCGCCGTGAGCGTGCATCGCGCGCTGCATTCGCTGGAGGATGGGATGAGCTGTCAGCTGTTCAGTCTGCAAGGGCGCAACCTGATTCCCAACGACGCCGCGCAGGTGCTGGCGGATGTGAGCCGTGAAGTGGTGCGGCTGATGGCGGACGGGATTGCGGCGACGCGCTCGGCGGCCGGTTATTCAGCCGATCACTTGAAGATCGGCTCGCTGTATTCGCTGACGACCGGCACGATCCCCGATGTCATCATCGGCATCAAACTGCGCAAGCAGGAGCTCGAGACTGAACTGGTGCTGGGCTCGAATGCGGACCTGCTGCACAAGCTCAAGCAGAACGCGATCGATGCGGCGCTGATGGCGGTGCCCGAACCCGACCCGGACATCGAATCGATCGCGCTGTTCGAGGACGAAATTTTCTTTGCGGCGCCAGCCGGCTCGCCGTATGCGGGGATGGCCGAAGTGGATCTGCGCGCCTGCGCGGACGAAAAGTTCGTCTGCCTGAAGGATGGTTTCGTGACCTTCAGCGGGTTCCAGGAAGCGTTTCGCATTGCCGGGTATGCGCCGAGCATCGTCACGCGCGTGGGCGATATTTTCTCGTTGATGAATCTGGTGGGAGCAGGGATCGGCTACACGCTGCTGCCTGGCCGCGTGCGCCATGCGTTTGGCGACAAGGTTCAGCTGATCCCGCTGAAGAACGATTATCTGATGCGCCAGACGATCGGCCTGAGTTTCCTGCGGGTGCGCGAGCGTGATCCGAACCTGCTGGCGCTGGCGGCGGTGTGCCGGATGCTGAAACACCGCACGCCGGCGGCCTGAATGCGCTGGCGCGGGTGCTCGTCCGGATCAGCGCCCAGCCATCTTCACGAACGCTTCAGCTGGTTGATCACACTGGCGACCTTGGTGGTGATCATGTCGACAGCCGGATTGTTCGCCCCGTGCGGAATGATGACATCGGCGTTGCGCTTGGTCGGCTCGATGAATTGCTTGTGCATCGGGCGCACGGTGTCCAGATACTGGCTGATGACGCTTTCCACCGAACGGCCCCGTTCGGTGATATCGCGCTGCATGCGGCGGATGAAGCGGATGTCGGATGCGGTGTCGACGAAGATCTTCAGCGACATCATGTCGCACAGGGCCGGGTCATACAGGGCAAACAGGCCTTCGATGACGATGACCGGCGCGGGCTTGACCCGGATGGTCCGGTCGGAGCGGTTGTGGAGCGTGAAGTCGTACTCGGGCATGTCGATCGATTCGCCCCGGCGCAGCGCCTGGACGTGCTGCACCAGCAGCGACCATTCGAACGCCTGCGGATGGTCGTAATTCTGCTGGGTGCGTACTTCGGGACTGAGATGCGTCTGGTCGCAGTAATAATCATCCTGCATCACGACCGAGACCATCTCGGTACCAAACGTGGACAGCACTTGCCTGGACACCGTGGACTTGCCACTGCCGCTACCGCCCGCGACGCCAATAATAAACGGTTGAAAAGGAAAACTGAGCATGCCGAATGATACCGGATTCGGGACCGGACTGACAGGCCACCGGCGATGCGACCGATCGCAGATGTCGCGTCGGCGCTACCAGAAAAACACCGATGAATGGATGCACTTCTGTCAGAATCAAGTGATGCCTGTCCACATCCCTGAAGGAATGCACATGATCCGTTTCGCAATGCTTGCAGCTGTCGTGTTTAGCGTCTGCTCACCTGTTTCAGCACAGGACGTGCTCCTGCTCGGCGAGGTTCAACGCGTTATTCTGCAGCCGTCCGGCACGGCAGACTGTCCGCCGCCATGCCCGCCTGACACGCTGTATCCGGACGGATCGAGAAGGATCTGCATCTCGAATGGTGGAGGGTGTCAAACGATGGACGTGAAAATCGAGCGTGTCTATCGTGGTGACGCCAAGGGCGAGACGCGGCGCTTCAAGTCGCGCATCGGCGAATGGGGCCCGACGTTTCCGGTGAATGAAAAACGCATCGTTGTCAGCGAAGAAGCAGGGCAGGTGTCCTGGTCGCCTGCAATCGAACAGGATGGAAAAATTTTGATCGATCCGCGCCGCCTGCGTCGTCTTGGCGGCATTCCGACCTCGACCAATGATGATGGCAAGTTGGCGGAATTGGACGAGCTACTCGAGCGTACCGCTACCGCGCAACGACATTGACCCGACAAGCGACGACGCCGCCGTTACTTCAGGCTGCGCAGCGCCGCTTCAAGCGCCGGATAGGTGAACTCGAACCCTTCACGGGCGAACCGCAACGGCACCACACGCTGGCCCTCGAGCAGCAAATCAGCCTGCTCGCCCAGCGCCAGGCGCATCGGCCAGGCGGGCGTCGGGATCACGCATGGCCGTCCCAAGACGCGCGCGGCCGCCTGGCTGAACTCGAGTTGCGAGACCGCGATCGGCGCGGTGAAATTGGTCGCACCAAATGTCGGCGCAGACCGGTCATTCAGCGCCTGCTTCCAGCGATGGGCGATGCCGCCGATCAGATCGTCGATGTGAATCCACGACAGCCACTGCCGGCCGCTGCCAAGCCGGCCGCCGATGCCCAGCCGGATCGGCAGCAGCATCATCGGCAGCGCGCCTTGCTCGCCCAGCACCAGGCCGAAGCGCATGCACTCGACCTGCACGCCGTGGCGCACCGCGCCGGCCGCGGCGGCTTCCCACTCGCGGCACAGGTCCGACATGAACATCGGCTGCGGCGGCGCTGCTTCGTCGAGCTTGGCGTCGTCGCCAATGCGCTGAATGCCGTAGTACCCGATCGCCGACGCCGACAGCAACAGCCGTGGTTTGTGACTGGCGCGGCCGATCCACTCGACCACTTTTTCCGTCAGTGCGACGCGGCTCTGGCGCAGCGCGGCCTTGCGCGCGTCGGTCCAGCGCTGGCCGAGGATCCGTGCGCCGGCCAGGTTGACGACGATGTCGACCTGGTGGCCGGGCGGAAGATCATCCATCGCAGCGATGGCGCGCACCCGGCCGTCGAACAGCTTCGTAGCGCGTTGCACATCGCGGGTCAGGGCAATCACCTGGTGGCCGTCCTGCAGCAGCGCGCGTACCAGGTGCTGGCCGACGAAGCCCGTGGCGCCGGTGACCAGCACGCAGCGGGCGACCGTGTCGAACACGCTCAGGGCTTTGTTGGGTGTCGGTGTCGCACTCGTTGTCAACTTGTTCTCCGGTTCTGTGTTCGTAATTCTGCCAAGACAGGAATGTAACACTTCCGCTGACAGTAAACGTTGGCACCCCAGCGTAATTGATCTCGGCAGCGATCAGGTTTACCTTGGCCGCACAACCTGCATAACAAAAGAGCATGGCCGGCCCCGCAAAGCTCCCGAGACCACGGTCCGAGGAGGCGATGGCGACAGGCCATGCATTGGAGACGTATCACCAGCGACGCGCCGGGTGGAACCGGCCTTCGCACCTCGTAGGAGCCACCCTGTGTCCTCTCATGTCATTGCAATCTGCGTTCTGGCGCTCATGTTCATCGTCGCCACCGCCATGCCCATCAATATGGGCGTCATCGCGTTCGTCGGCGCCTTCCTGGTCGGCACCATCGTCTTCAGCATGGAGACCAAGGCCATCATGTCCGGCTACCCGGCCGAGCTGTTCCTGACCCTGGTCGGCATCACCTTCCTGTTCGCCCAGGCCCAGAACAATGGCACCATCGACTGGCTCGTCAGACTGGCCGTGCGCGCCGTCGGCGGGCGCATCGCCGCCATTCCCTGGGTCATGTTCGCGGTCACCGCGCTCCTGACCTCCGTCGGCGCCGTCAGCCCGGCCGCAGTGGCGATCATCGCCCCGATCGCGCTGGGCTTCGCCGCCAAGTACAAGATCAATCCCCTGATGATGGGGCTCCTGGTCATCCACGGCGCGCAGGGCGGTGGCTTCTCGCCGATCAGCATCTATGGCGGCATCACCAACAAGGTCGTCATGGAAGCCGGCCTGCCGATTTCGCCGCTCACCACCGCGTTCACCAGCCTGGGCGTGAACCTGGCCGTATCGATCATCCTGTTCTTCGTGTTCGGCGGCGCCAAGCTGATGCGCCAGGAAATGCCGAAGTCCGGCGCCGGCGTGCGTCCGATGACGCCGTTCACGCCACCGGTGGCGGTCGCAGCGCAGGGTCCGCAGATCTATGGCGATGCCGAGAATGAAACCGGCAGCGAAGAGCGCCTCACCGCGCAGCGTTCGACTGCCGCCGTCGGCGCGGTCGGCAACGGTGGCCCCGGTTCGGGCCTGGGCACCGGCGACATCGATCTGCATGCCGGGCCGACCTTCCACCAGATGTTCACCGTCGTCGGCCTGGTCGCGCTGGCCGTGCTCACGCTGCTGTACAAACTCGATATCGGCTTCGTCGCCCTCACCATCGGCCTCTTGATTTCGATCCTGTCGCCGCAGGTGCAAAAGCGCGCCATCGGCCAGGTGTCGTGGCCCGAGATCATGCTGATCGTCGGTGTGAGCACGTATGTCGGCGTCATGCAGAAAATGGGCACCATTACCTGGGTCGGCGACAGCGTCGCCAGCCTGACCTCGCCGCTGATGGTGGCCTTGCTGCTGCTGTTCGTCGGCGCCATCGTCTCGGCCTTTGCCTCGTCGACCGCCGTACTGGGTTCGCTCATTCCGCTGGCCGTGCCCTTCCTGGCATCGGGCACCGGTGTCGACGCCATCGGCTTCATCGCTGCCATGGCGGTCGCCTCGACGATCGTCGACGTCAGCCCGTTCTCGACCAACGGCGCGCTCGTGCTGGCCAGTGCTCAAGGCATCGACCGCGACGTATTCCTGCGCCAGCTGATGATCTATGGCGGTATCGTGACGCTGGTCGCACCGATCGTCGTGTGGCTGCTGTTCGTGGTGTTGTAAGGCCACGCAAATTTTAGGAATTATCATGAATCATGCTGAAGGCCGCTGGACCGGCCAGCAACGTAACCGCAGCGAGCGCCTGGCCCGCGCCGGCGCCGCCCTTGGCGGGGCGCTCGACGGCAAGGTCGTCCAGGCCTCGCACATCGTCGAGCTGCTGCACGCGGTGCTCGAACCGGGCGACCGCGTCTGCCTCGAAGGCAACAATCAGAAGCAGGCCGACTTTCTCGGTAAAGCCCTGACGCGCGTCGATACGGCGCGCGTGCATGACCTGCACATGCTGCTGTCGGTGCTCTCGCTCCCGGAACACCTGGACGTGTTCGAGAAGGGGATCGCCTCCAAACTCGACTTTTCGTTCTCGGGTCCGCAGGCCGGGCGCCTGGCCAAGCTGGCGCAGTCGGGCAAGCTCAATATCGGCGCGATCCACACCTACCTCGAGCTGTTCGCGCGCTACTTCATCGACCTGACGCCGCGCGTGGCGCTGGTGGCCGCCGAGATGGCCGACCGCGACGGCAATCTGTACACCGGCCCGAATACCGAAGACACGCCGGCGATTGCCGAAGCGACGGCCTTCAAGAGCGGCATCGTGATCGCGCAGGTGAACCAGATCGTCGACAAGCTGCCCCGCATCGACATTCCCGGCGACTGGGTCGGCTACGTCGTGCAGTCGCCTACACCGTACTATATCGAGCCGCTGTTCACTCGTGACCCGGCCCTGATTTCCGAGATCCAGGTGTTGATGGCGATGATGGCCATCAAGGGTATCTATGCCGAGTACGAGATCGAGCGCCTGAACCACGGCATCGGCTTCGACACGGCCGCCATCGAACTGCTGCTGCCAACCTACGCGGCGAGCCTGGGCCTGAAAGGCAAGATCGCCCGTCACTGGGCATTGAATCCACACCCGGCCCTGATCCCCGCGATCGAAGCCGGCTTCGTCGAGTCGGTGCACTCGTTCGGCTCGGAGCTGGGCATGGAAAACTATATCCGCGCGCGGCCCGACGTGTTCTTCGTGGGGCCGGACGGTTCGATGCGCAGCAACCGCGCCTTTTCGCAGGCGGCCGGGCATTACGCGTGCGACCTGTTCATCGGCTCGACGCTGCAGATCGACTTGCAGGGCAATTCGTCGACCGCCACGCTGGGGCGCATCGCGGGCTTTGGCGGCGCGCCGAACATGGGTGCCGATGCGCGCGGCCGGCGCCATCCGAGCAAGGCCTGGCTGAAGGCCGGCGAACAGGCGCGCGCGGGCCGCAACGTGATCCCGCGCGGGCAGAAGCTGGTGGTGCAGATGGTCGAGACCTTCCGCGAACACATGGCGCCGGCCTTCGTCGACAAGCTCGACGCCTGGCAACTGGCCGAGCAGGCCGGCATGGCGATTCCGCCCGTGATGATTTATGGTGACGACGTCAGTCACATCCTGACCGAGGAAGGCATCGCCAACCTGCTGCTGTGCCGCACGGACGAAGAGCGCGAACAGGCGATCCGCGGCGTGGCCGGCTACACGCCGGTGGGCATGGCGCGCGACAAGCGCATGGTCGAGAACCTGCGCGACCGGGGCATCATCCGCCGGCCCGAAGATCTCGGCATCGACAAACGCATGGCGACCCGCGACCTGCTGGCCGCCAAGAACATGAAGGGCCTGGTGCGCGCATCGGGCGGGCTGTACGACCCGCCGAAGCGTTTCAGGAACTGGTAAGGAACAACATCATGGAAACGCTGAACTATCGTTTCGAAGGCGGCCAGCGCGCCTTGAGCGGCATGCCGCAACTGGTGGGCGTGGTCGGCTCGGGCAATCTTGAAATTTTGATCGAACCTGCGCACCTGAAGGGGGCCTGCGAGATTGAAGTACGCACGGCGGCTGTCGGTTTCGGCGCCACCTGGCAGGCCGTCATGGCCGACTTTCATGCGCGCTGGAGCCTGGCCGATGCGCGCGTGAGCGTCAACGACATGGGCGCCACGCCCGCGGTCGTGAGCCTGCGCCTGGACCAGGCGGTCGAGTCGATCGCCGCTCTTCCCGGAGGCGCGCCATGAGCAGCTACCAGGAACTCACGGCGCGCCAGCGCATTCCGGCCATGTTCGACGCCGGCAGTTTCGAAGAATTCTTGCCGCCGTCAATGCGCATCGTCAGTCCGCACCTGGCGCAGCTCGATGCGGCGGTGTCGTTCGACGATGGCGTCGTCGTCGGGCGCGGCAAGCTTGGTGGCCAGGTCGTGTTCGGCGCGGCGCAGGAGGGTGGCTTCATGGGCGGCGCGGTGGGCGAAGTCCACGGTGCCAAACTGGTGGGCATGCTCCAGCGCGCGATCGACGAACGGGCGCACGCCGTCGTGCTTCTGCTCGAATCGGGCGGCGTGCGGCTGCATGAAGCCAATGCGGGCCTGATCGCTGTGTCGGAAGTCATGCGCGCGATGCTCGACGTGCGCGCGGCCGGCATCCCGGTGATCGCGGTGGTCGGCGGCGCCAACGGCTGCTTTGGCGGCATGGGCATCGCGGCGCGCTGCGCCAACACGGTCATCATGTCCGAAGAAGGGCGCCTGGCGATGTCGGGCCCCGAAGTCATCGAGACCGCCAACGGCGTGGAAGAATTCGATTCGCGCGACCGCGCGCTGGTCTGGCGCACGACAGGCGGCAAGCATCGCTACCTGCTGGGCGACTGCCAGGTGCTGGTGGAAGACGACACCGAAGCGCTGCGCGCTGCAGCGCTGGATGCCATTGCTGCTATCTCGCCGGGTGAGGTGGACCTGACGCTCGACGGCCTGCTGGCCGAGCAGGCGATGCTCGAACGGCGCCTGCATGACACGCAGGGGCTCACCGAACCGATGGATATCTGGGAGGGACTGGGCATGCCAGATCCGGCGCGGGTGCCGATGCTGGAGCCCGACGCCTTCCTTGAACTGGCGGCGCAGTACCGCGCCACGCCCACGCTGGGAGAACGATGATGGATTGGCAGAGCGTAGCAGCACAACTTTTCCCCGGCGGGCATACCATCACCGAAGCCGACAATTTTTTAAGCGGCAGCGCGCAGGTCGACGGCAAGCCGGTGGCCGTCATCGGCACCACCGGCCACACGCCGATCGGCATCGAGATCGCGCTGGCCCAGGCGCAGGCGATCCTGCGAACGGTGCGCGAGCATCCGGGCCGCCCGATCCTGATCCTGGTCGACACGCAAGGCCAGCGCCTGCGCCACCGCGACGAGATGTTGGGCATCAACAGCTACATGGCCCATCTGGGCAAATGCGTTGACCTGGCGCGGCGCGAAGGCCACACGGTGATTGGCCTCGTGTACGACCAGGCGCTGTCGGGTGGCTTCATCACCAGTGGCCTGATTGCCAGCGCCTGTTATGCGCTGCCCGAGGCGACCATTCGCGTGATGGGCTTGCCGGCAATGGCGCGCATCACGAAGGTGCCCGAAGAACGCCTGACGGAGCTGGCCAAGGACAACCCGGTGTTCGCGCCGGGGCCGGAAAACTACCTGCGCATGGGTGGCCTGCACGGCATCTGGTCTGGCGATCTGGCGGGTGAATTGAGCCGTGCACTGGCCGACGCCAAGGCCGGGGACGGGCGCATGGCGCTCGGCCTGGCGCGGGGCGGCCGCCTGCTGGCGCATCCGGTGGCGCAGGCGGTCAGGGTAGGCAGCGATGTTCGCCCGGCATGACCTGGTCTGGCTGACGAGCCGCGGCTGGCAGCGCGTGCGCGCTGGCGCGCCGCAGGCCGCGCTGACTGCGCTGGATCGCTGGCGTGATGGCGGCTGGCCAGCGGTCGTGCGGCGCACCGAAGCCGGCATGCTGCCGGGCGAAGTGGCGATCGGTTTCCCGCTGCCGCCGCGCCCTGAGGACGGCGGCAAACTGAAATTTGGCTGCGCGGTCGAGATGTCCGATATCGGCCGGCGCACACGGGCCTTGCCGCTGGTGGGGGCGCTCGACGCCGTGCCGGCACAGTGGCGCGAAGGCCTGGAGGCGCTCGAGCGCCAGGCGGCCGATGCCGGCGTGAGCCTCTCCGTGTATGGTTCGGTGGCGCTGGCCGCGCTCACAGGCCAGTATTACCTGACGCCGCTGTCCGATATCGACGTGCTGCTGCAGCCGCAGACGCGGCGCCAGCTGATGATCGGCCTCGATCTGCTGTCGTGGCATGCGGGCATCCTGCCGCTGGATGGCGAAGTGGTGTTTCCCGATGGCCGCGCGGTCGCGTGGAAAGAACTGCGCGCGGCGTTTGCCGGTGCGCCGGGCACGCGCGTGCTGACGAAGGGGCTGGACCGCATTGCGCTGGTGCTGCCCGAAGCATTGATGGCCACGCTGGAGGAAGAACATGGATGACCTGAACCGCGTACAGACGGCGCACCTATCTGTCCGGCCCGAACGCGCTGATGCGGGCGAGCGCGCCTTTTGCCAGCGCATCGCGCGCGTGGCCGTGCGCAGCCTGTACGCGGAACTGGTGCTGTACCCGAAGCCGGGCCTTGTCTCGAAGGTCGACAACGGCAGCCACACCGACATGACGGCCGCCACCTTCGTGCGCAGCCTGTTTGCGCTGCGGCGCTACTTTGGCGATATCACCCGCGCCGGCATGCTGGATGCGCCATTCCACTTGTTAAAACAACTGGGGATCGACGCCGAGGCACGGATGCTGCGCGCAACCGGCGGCATCAACACCCATCGCGGCGCGATTTTCTGCCTGGGCATGCTGTGCGCAGCCATCGGCCGCTGCCGGGCGCGTGGCGACGCGTTGACTCCGGCGCGCATCGGCGAACTGCTGCGCGCGTGCTGGGGCCAGGCGCTGGGCGCGCACAGCATTGTCAACGGCGAGCCTGTTTCGCATGGCGCCCGTGCCGTGCTGCGCTACGCAGCCAGCGGCGCGCGTGAAGAAGGCGCGCTTGGCTTCCCGTCGGTGTTCGACGTTGGTCTGCCGGCGCTGCGCCGGGCACTGGCAGCGGGGCGCGGCATGCGCGAAGCCCGTATCGACGGGTTGTTCGCGCTGATGGCGCATATCAGCGACACCAACGTCTACCACCGTGGCGGCGTCGACGGCGCATTGACGGTGCGGCGCCAGGCGCGCGCGTTCGTCGCGCGCGGCGGCACGGCGGCGCCGGACTGGGAAGCGCGGGCGCTGGCCAGCCACCGCACCTTCGTGGCGGCGCGCCTGTCGCCGGGCGGGGCGGCCGATCTGCTGGGCGCCGTGTGCCTCGTGCACGCCGTGACGACGCGCTGATGGCGGGCCGCCTTGCCATCCTGTGCCCGGGGCAGGGCGCGCAGCATCCGGCGATGTTCGACATGGCGCGCACGGATCCTGGCGCGAGCCGTCTGCTTGACGACTGGTTTGCCGATCCCGCACTGGGCGCAACGCTGCAGGCCGGTATTGGTGAAGAACGCTTCACGAACCGTATTGCGCAGCCGGCGATCGTCGCCGCCACGCTGGCGATGTGGCACGCGCTGCAGGACACGATCGCAACGCCGGCGCTGGTGGCCGGCTACAGCATCGGGGAGTTGTCGGCCTATGGCGTCGCCGGAGCGCTGGCACCGGAGAACGTGATCAAGCTGGCCATCGAACGGGCGCGCCTGATGGACGCTTGCGTGACCGACGGCGCAGGGCAGGGCATGGTGGCGCTGTCCGGCATGCCGTCCGGGACGGTTGACGACTTGCTGGCGGATGCCGGCTTTTATCCGGCCATCGTGACCGGTGACGATGCGTTGGTGGCAGGCGGCCCGGCCGCGCAGCGTGACGCGTTGGCCAGCACCGCGATCGCCGCCGGTGGCCACGCCACGGTGCTGCCGGTCGCTGTCGCCTCGCACACGCCGCTGCTGGCGGGTGCGGTCGCACCGTTCGCGGCCTTGCTGGCCGATGCGCAATGGCGCGTTCCTGCATTCCCGGTGCTGTCCGGCATCACGGCCGAACCGGTGTTCGATGCGGGCAAGGCGCTGGCGGAACTGCCGCGCCAGATCGCCGAGCCGATCCGTTGGCGCGACTGCATGGTCGCGTTGGGCGAAGCCGGCGTCACGGTGGCGCTCGAACTGGGACCCGGCGCCGCGCTGTCCCGCATGTTGCAGTCGCGCAACCCGAATATCGCCTGCCGCTCAGTGACGGAATTTCGCTCGCTTGACGGGATACGCGCCTGGCTGCAGAGGCAGCTCGACTGACATTCACGAAGCTGATGTCTGATATTGCAACTCAGAATTGGAAAACACGCTGAGTCGCCTGTATAACAGTTGTACACCAACTGAAACCATAGGCGTTGCCCATGTGGGCGATGCAATCGAAGGAGCTCTACGTGAAAAAGATTGTCCACGCACTGGTCGCCGCTGCCGGCAGCCGCGCCAAATATGCCCTGCGCAAGCGCGCTGAAGCCATCAAGCCATCGAAGGTCGATTACCGCCTGAACGCCGGCGGCTGGAACTAAGCAGTACGCACCGCCACCTGCTGGCGGACTGATGAAAAGGCTGGGCCCGTACTGCGGGCCGGCCTTTTTTTTCGTCTGGGAGCGTCGACTTATGGCTGACTGCGGAACGGACTGCGCTCGTTCAACTCGTCGAGATAGTCGTCGATGCCGCCAGCTTCACGCTGCAGGAAATTTTCCACCGCATTGGCAAACGACGGGTGCGCCAGCCAGTGCGCCGACCAGGTCTTGGTGGGCAGGAAGCCGCGCGCCATTTTGTGCTCGCCCTGCGCGCCGCCCTCGAACGTGGCGATGCCCTGTTCGATGCAGAATTCCAGTGGCTGGTAATACGCAGCCTCGAAGTGCAGGCACGGCACGTGTTCGAGCGCGCCCCAGTAGCGGCCGTACAGCGTGTCGGCATCATGAATGACGAGCGACGCGGCGACCGCGCGGCCTTCCAGTTCGGCGATCACGAGCAGGATATTGTCCGGCATCGCCGCACCGATGCGCAGGAAAAAGTCCAGGTTCAGGTACGGCGTCGAGTGGTGGTCTTTATAGGTGTTGCGGTAGCAGCGGTTGAACAGCACCCAGTCTTCACGGGTGGCGTCCGCGCCGCGCACGCGCCGCATCGTGACACCGGCGTCGACCACCTTGCGCCGCTCGGCGCGAATATTCTTGCGCTTCTTTGGCTCCAGCGTGGCCAGAAACTCATCGAAACTCGCATACCCCCGGTTCAGCCAGTGAAACTGCACGCCGCTGCGCAGCAGGAAGCCGGCCTCGCGCAGCGCCTGTGCTTCGTCCTCGGGCGGGAACAGGATGTGGGTCGACGAGACTTCAGTGGCCGACTGCGTGGCCGTCAGCACCTCGATCAGCGCGGCGCGCGCGGCGGCATCGACCGCCAGCAGGCGCGAGCCGGCCACGGGCGTGAACGGAATCGCCGACAGCAGCTTCGGGTAGTAGTCGAGGCCATTGCGCGCGTAGGCATCGGCCCAGGCCCAGTCGAACACATACTCGCCATACGAGTGGCCCTTGACGTACAGGGGCAGGGCGGCCGCCAGCACGTCGGCCGCGTCGTACAGCAGCAAAAATTGCGGCTGCCAGCCGCTCTCGGGCGCCGCGCTGCCCGACGCGTGCAGCGCGTGCAGAAAGGCGTACGAGAGAAACGGCGTCGGCGCCGCCTGGGCCTGGACCAGCGCGTCCCATGGCGCCTGCCCGACTTCGGACAGGCTCGAGACGATATGCGTGCGATAATCTGTCATTGCTTTCAACATTGCTTCCAATTCCAAGAAGTGAGTGCCACGGGCAGCGATTCGCCGCGTCGGCACTGCGAGAGACCCTTATGACCAGCCGATTCTTCAATCTCTATTCGCACCATTTTGCACGCGTTGCGGTCGCCATCCCGCGCATCCGTGTGGCCGACCCGGCCTACAACGTCGACCAGACGATCAAACTGGCGCAGCAGGCGGCAAGCGAAGGCGCGGCACTGGTCGCGTTTCCCGAGCTGGGCCTGTCCGCCTATACCTGCGACGACCTGTTCCACCAGCGCGCGCTGCTCGACGCCTGCCTTGAAGGCTTGCACACCATTCTCGATGCCTCGCGCAGCCTGCCGCTGGCCATCGTCATCGGCATGCCGCTGCGGGTCAACCACATGCTGTTCAACTGCGCCGTCGCCATCGCGGGCGGACGCGTGCTGGGCGTGGTGCCGAAAAGTTATTTGCCTAATTATGGCGAGTTTTACGAATCCCGGCAGTTCACGCCCGCCGATTGCGCGCCGGTCGATCAGATCGACCTGTTTGGCGAGACCGTGCCGTTCGGCGTGAACCTGCTGTTCGAGGTCGCTAACCTGCCGCTGCTGCGCTTTCACCTCGAGATCTGCGAAGACGTCTGGGTGCCGGTGCCACCGTCGTCGTTCGCGGCGCTGGCCGGCGCCACGGTGCTGGTCAACCTGTCGGCCTCGAACGTCGTCGTCGGCAAGAGTGGCTACCGCCACCAGCTGGTCGCCCAGCAATCGGCGCGCTGCATGGCCGCTTACCTGTACACGTCGGCCGGGCGGGGCGAGTCCACTACCGACATGGCGTGGGATGGCCAATCGCTGATCTACGAAAAGGGCGAGCTTCTGGCCGAATCCGAGCGCTTTTCCGACGAGTCGCACATCATCTTCGCCGATGTCGACCTCGAGCGCCTGTCGACCGAGCGCATGAAGGCGACCACGTTCGCACAATCGGCCCGGCGCCACGCGGCCGAAGTCGCGGCGTTTCGCGTCGTGCGCTTCGACCTCGCGCTGCCCGTCGAGCACACCTTGCCGCTGGCGCGCGGCGTCGAGCGCTTCCCGTACGTGCCGGCCGACCGCGCCCGGCGCGACGAGCGCTGTACCGAGGTCTACAACATCCAGGTCCAGGCCCTGATCCAGCGCCTGGCGTCGAGTGGCATCCAGAAGGTGGTCATTGGCGTCTCCGGTGGCCTGGATTCAACCCACGCTTTGCTGGTATGCGCGAAGGTGATGGACCGCCTGAAGCTGCCGCGCACGAACATCCTGGCGTACACGATGCCGGGCTTTGCCACCAGCGAGCGCACGCTCAGGCAGGCGCGCGACCTGATGGCGGCCGTGGGCTGCAGCGCGCAAGAGATTGACATCCGCCCGAGCTGCATCCAGATGCTCAAGGATCTGGGCCACCCGTACAGCGAGGGCACGCTAGATTACGACATCACGTTCGAGAACGTGCAGGCCGGCGAGCGCACCAACCACCTGTTCCGGCTGGCGAACTTCCACAACGGGATCGTGATCGGCACGGGCGACCTGTCCGAGCTGGCGCTGGGCTGGTGCACCTACGGCGTGGGCGACCATATGTCGCACTACAACGTCAACGCCAGCGTGCCCAAGACGCTGATCTCGTACCTGGTGCGTTGGGTGGCCGAGACCGGCACCGTGGTTGCCGAAGGCCAGTCGCAGGTCCTGATCGACATCCTCGACACCGAAATCAGCCCCGAGCTGGTGCCCGGCGGCGCAGTCAGTCACGGCACTGATGCCAAGCCCGCGCAAAGCACGCAGGAGCGCATCGGCCCCTACGAGCTGCAGGACTTCAACCTGTTCTACACGCTGCGCTACGGCTTCAAGCCGAGCAAGGTCGCGTTCATGTCGTATTCGGCGTGGCACGACAGCACCGCGGGCCGCTGGCCCGACGAGACCGGCACGCGCAACCAATACGACCTGGACGCCATCAAGCGCAACCTGTCGATCTTTTTGTACCGATTCTTCAAGACCAGCCAGTTCAAGCGCTCGTGCGTACCGAACGGACCGAAGGTCGGCAACGGCGGCTCCCTTTCGCCACGCGGCGACTGGCGCGCACCGTCCGACTCCGAGGCCACCGTCTGGCTCGACGACCTGGCGACTATCCCCGACTCATCGAAAGGACTACCACCATGAAACAGATTACCTGCGTGATCAAACCGTTCAAGCTCGACGAAGTGCGTGAAGCGCTGGCCGAAGTCAATGTCACCGGCCTGACCGTGACCGAAGTCAAGGGCTTTGGCCGCCAGAAGGGGCATACCGAGCTGTATCGCGGCGCCGAATACGTTGTGGACTTCCTGCCGAAGGTGAAAATCGAAGTGGTGGTGGACGATCCGATGGCCGACAGCGTCGTCGATGCCATCATCAAGGCGGCGCGCACCGGCAAGATCGGTGACGGCAAGATCTTCGTGCAGAACATCGAGCAGGTCATCCGGATCCGTACCGGCGAAACCGGCCCGGACGCAGTCTAAGCACCCCCGGGGCGGTACGTCGTTATCGCCCCATCCGCATATCGAACTTCCACGTCAGCAGCCGCAGGCCGCTGATGAACAGGCAGCTCGACCACAACGCGAAATCATGCGGCACGCCGTACTTGCCCATGAGCAGGAACAGCCAGTTCCCGATGAAGGCGCAGATCGCATACGGTTTGCCATCCCGGAACACCATCGGCACTTCGTTACAGACGATATCGCGCAGCACACCCCCGAAAATCCCGGTAATGACGCCCATCATCGAGGCGATGAAGATCGGCATGTCCGCCGCCAGCGCGGCTGACACGCCCGCGATCGAGAACAGGCCCAGGCCCACCGCATCAGCAATCACGATCAGGCGTTCCGAGACGATCTGGCGCAGCGTGCGGATGAGGGGAGAGGCAACGAGTGCCAGCACGAAGATCGCGATCGCATATTCCTGGTGCGTCACCCAGAACAGCGGGCGCTTGTCGAGCAGGATGTCGCGCAGCGTGCCGCCGCCGAATGCGGTAATGAACGCGACGGTGAAGACGCCGACCAGGTCCATGCGCTTGCGCCGCGCTTCGATGAAGCCGGAAAACGCGCCGACCAGGATCGCCATGATTTCGATGAACTTGATGAGCGTCATGCAGCTGAGGTCAGGGAATGGTGTTGTGAGATTACCACGGGCTCGACGCTTGCATAAGAGAATTATGCGCACTCTGCGCCATGGGCGACCGTCGATCTGACGTGCAGGAAGAAAACCGGAAGGACACGACAACCGGGTTTGCTTAGCGTAGCCAGGACCCGAGCGGCGCGAGCGCCAGGGCATCCTGTTGGCCAACCCAGATGAAGGAGTACATGATGGCGAATACGTTCGAGTCGGTAAGAGTGATTACCCTGACCGCCGGAAACTGCGGCATGCCCGGCGCCCCCATCCTGACGATGGTGCTGATGATCGACCAGTCCGATGGCACCGTGCAGGGCAAGGGCGAGATCACGCAGGCCCTGGCGCCACCATATGGCGAGCTGCGCGTGTCCAATATTACCGGTCAGGTGCGCTCGATGGGGTTCGGCCCGGCAACACAGGCGCTGGCGCTGAAGGGCACGATCTTCACGACGCTCAAGCCACCGGCAATCGGCACCATGGAGATTCCGTTCAGCGCCTTCTTCGTGACCGACAACGACTGGGTGGGCAACGGCTACTTCAACTACCCACCCAACGACGTGACCGACGTGCCGATTGCCCCGGGGCTTACCGCGCCAGCAGTGGCAGCCGCAGCGTAAAGATCACCCGCCCATTCGCATACCGGTAGGCCAGCTCGCCCTGATGCTCGCGCACGATCTGCTGCGCGATGTACAGGCCCAGACCCATGCCGGTGCGGTTGCGCGGGTTGTTCATCGACGCCCGCTTGAACGGATTGAACAGCGTGGCCGCCGTCTCGGGGGCGATCGCCTGGCCGGCGTTGGCGACCTCGACCGATGCGTCACGCTCGTTGGCGCGCAGGCACACGGTCACCGGCGTGCCCGGCTCGCCGTGATGGCGCGCGTTGCTCATCAGGTTGGATAGCACCTGGCCCAGCCGGCCGCTGTCGGCCTTGACGGTGGCCTCGTCGTCGCAGATCAGGTCGAGCGGGATCGACGGATACGCCATGCGCGCCTCGTCCATCAGGTCGATCAGCAATTCTTTCAGGTCGACCGGCACCAGCGAGACGCCCAGGCCCATGCCGCTGTCGATACGGCTCATGTCCAGCACCTGGCTGATCATGCGCTGCATGCGGTTGGTCGAGGACTGGATACGCTTGCCAAGCGTCGGCTGTCCGTTGCCGCCGCCGTTGCCGGTACGCTCCAGCACCATGCCGGCCATATTGATCGAGTGCAGCGGATCGCGCAGGTCGTGACCAAGCATGGCCAGCAACTGCGCGCGGGTCGCCTCGGTTTGGGAGCGGTGCGAGTTCACGGCGCGCACCAGCTCGGCCAGCGTCAGGCGGGCATTGCCCAGCACGGTGGGTTCCCATGGATGCGCGCAGCCGCGCACCGTCTCATGCCAGGCATCGAACGAGCCGCGTGGCGTCAGGCGTTCGCCCAATGGACCGAAGATGGCAATCTTTTCCGGGCGGCCGCCCCAGGCCACGGTTTCGATCTGTTCGACACGCAGCAGCACGCACCAGCCCTGGCCCATCGGATCGAAGGGCAGGGCCAGCATGCCGACCCACTTCCCCAATTGTGCTTGTAGTGCCTCCGGCCATTCGTGCTTGCCTTCGCGGACCAGCAAATCGTGCTGGTTGTCCGGCAGCGACGCGATGACGGCCTTGGCCAGTTCGGGCGCCAGTTCGCCGTGCACGACCACCTTGCCGTGCTGGGCGACGATCATCGCCTGGGCGCCGGCAGCCGCCATCAGCGACTTGCCGTGCTCGCCCAGCGCGTCGATCGGGTCGTCGTCGAGCAGCAACGATTCGACGATGCTCGTGCGCACGCGCGCCGACTGCTCGGCCAGCGTGGCGTCGGCACGTGCTTCGATGCTGAGGATGGTCGCAGCCATCACCTGTGCCAGCACGTCGGCCGCCAGGCGCACGGCATACGGCACCAGCTTCTTTGACATGTGATGGCAGGCGATCAGGCCCCACAGGCGGCCGTTGATGACGATGGACACGCTCATCGACGCCATCACGTGCATGTTCTTCAGGTATTCGATGTGGACCGGCGAGACGCTGCGCAGCACCGCGAAGCTCATGTCCAGCGGCAGGGCGCCCGGTGCACCGCACAGCGGCACGGCCTTGTAGTCCATGTCGCCGATCATGCGCAGCGTATTGAGCGTGTACAGGCGGCGCGCCTGGGCCGGGATGTCGCCGGCCGGATAGCGCTGGCCGATGTACGGAACCAGATCGTCGCGCCGGCTTTCGGCTACCACGTCGCCGCTGTCGTCAGCGCGGAAGCGGTAGGCCATCACGCGGTCGAAACCGGTGAAATCGCGCACCTGGGTCACGGCGGCGCTGAGCAGCCCTTCAATGGTTTTCTGGCGGCGCAGGCGGTCGATCGAGTTGTGCGCCTTGACGGCGAACTGCGACACTTCTTCGGTCGAGGCTTCGCGCAATTCGAATTCGGCGGTAACGCGCCCGCCGGCGGCGTGCACGACACAATCGTACTCGGCGGCGCCGATGGACAGGCCTGCCACGATCGGACCGGCGTCGTCGTCGTGCAGGGTGCCGATGCAGTCGGTGATGGCGTCGAAGGCAGCCACCGGCAGGGCCAGCGCGTCCAGCGACAGGCCCAGTTGCGGGGCGACACCCAGCATGGCGGGCGCGTTTTCGCTCCAGCCGGCCAGACGTGCATCTTCGGTAAAGAACAGGATCGCACCATGGGGCTGGATCGAGCCTGGGATATGGATCGGCTCGTCGGCGCAGGACGACAAATCGACCTGCTGCCCATGCTCCATGATGACCGCTTGCATTGCCTTCAAATCACACCACCCCTAGTCGAATGACCGGCAAAAGACCGGCCGAGAGGAATTCTACAATCAACCGGCAAAAGGCGTAGATACTGCAAACACGAACATTGCAATTGTTACACGAGCATGTTGCATTACCCATACAGACACGCGTTATTCCAGTAGTGCAGCGCGCAGCAGGGCAATCAGCGCACCATGGCCGCCGTCGGACCGGCCGGCCGCGCAAAAGGCAATTACCTCGTTCTTTTGCACGAGCCAGCTGTGCACGATGCCGCGCAAAACCGGTTCACCACCCGGTGAGCCGTAACCGATACCGTGGATGATGCGCACGCAACGCACGCCGCGGCGGTTGGCGCGGTGCAGAAAGTCGGTGAGGGCGTCGCGCGCAGCGTCGCGGTTCAGGCCGTGCAGGTCGAGTTCGTCCTGGATCGGCCAGTGGCGTTTGCGCAATTTGCGCACGACGTCGGGGCCGACGCCGTCGCGCGAGTAACTGAGCGCCGGGTCTTCGTCGAGCATGCCTTCGACGTCGAACTGGTCCGACAGCGATTCGCGCAGGACGGCTTCGGTTTCTTCGGCGGCAGAGAGTACCGGACCGCGCTGGATGGGGCGGTTCGGGGCCACATACACCGGGCGGTGCACGTAGCGGTCGGACTCGGGCAGCTTGCGCACGCCCTGCATCGAGCTGCGAAATTCCACTGCCCGTTCACGCGCCAGGCGTTCGCGCTGTTCACGCTCGGCCTGTTCGATGGCGCGCACGCGCTCGTTTTCCTTGAGCTGGTCGCGCAAGCCCTTGAGCTCAGCGAAGTCTTTCATGCCTGCCATCGAATGCGGTCCCCGGTGAGGATTTACTGTGGATCGTCTTCCAGCGCTTCGAGGTAGCGCTGTGCGTCGAGCGCGGCCATGCAGCCAGTGCCCGAGCTGGTGATCGCCTGGCGATAGATGTGATCCTGCACGTCGCCGGCAGCAAACACGCCCGGCACGCTGGTGGCGGTGGCCATGCCTTCGAGGCCCGACTTGGTCACCAGATAGCCGCCGCTGTGCATCTCGAGCTGGCCTTCGAAGATGCCCGTGTTCGGCTTGTGGCCGATGGCCACGAACAGGCCATGCACGGTCAGGTCCTTGACGTCGCCCGTCTGGGTCGATTTCAGGCGCAGGCCGGTCACGCCGCTGTTGTCGCCCAGGACTTCGTCGAGCGTCTGGTTATATTCCAGCACGATCTTGCCTTCGGAGACCTTGTGCATCAGGCGGTCGACCAGGATCGGCTCGGCGCGGAAGCGGTCGCGGCGGTGGATCAGCGTGACCTTCGAGGCGATGCCGGCCAGGTACAGCGCTTCTTCGACAGCGGTATTGCCGCCGCCGATGACCGCGACTTCCTGGTTACGGTAGAAGAAGCCGTCGCAGGTGGCGCAGGCCGACACGCCCTTGCCCATGAACGCCTGCTCGGATGGCAGACCCAGGTACTGGGCCGAGGCGCCGGTGGCGATGATCAGGGCGTCGCAGGTGAAGGTGAAGCTGTCGCCCACCAGGCGGATCGGCTTTTCGTTCAGGTAGGTCGTGTGGATCTGGTCGAACACGATCTCGGTATTGAAGCGCTCGGCGTGCTGCAGCAGACGCTGCATCAGCTCCGGACCCTGCACCCCCAGCGGATCGCCCGGCCAGTTCTCGACATCGGTGGTGGTCATCAGCTGGCCGCCTTGTTCGACACCCGTCACCAGCATCGGCTTGAGGTTGGCGCGCGCGGCGTACACGGCGGCGCTGTAGCCGGCAGGACCGGAACCGAGAATGAGGACTTTGGCGTGTTTAGTTGTAGTCATGGCGGCGCTTCAATGATTGTTAATAGACACACGGCAATTGGGGGCAGCTTGAGAAGAATCAAGGCCCACGCAGGCGCCGGTCGGGGTGTGCGAAAGAGGGCAGATTATAGACGATGCGGCGCGCGGGCATGAATCGTGGGGCCAGTGCGACCGTATATCGCTTAGAATGACCGGATCGTCGATTCGTAGTTACCACGCAGTGCCTGCAATGAGCAAGAATAGTCCAGCCGCCACCTCCGGATATACCCGCACCAAGCAAACGGCCCGCGCGCCGCTGCCAGGCCGCCTGTCGCGCCTGTTGTCCGAAGCGCGCTGGATCGCCGGCGCCGTCGCGTTCCTTTATTTCGTCCTCATTCTGCTCAGCTACAGCAAGGGTGATCCCGGCTGGTCGCACGCCAATTCGGTGCCCCGCATCGACAACCTGGGCGGTGCTGCCGGTGCCTGGCTGTCCGACCTGCTGCTGTTCATCTTCGGCTTTTCGGCCTGGTGGTGGAGCGTCATCTTCCTGCGCCAGGTCTGGCGCGGCTGGCGCCGCCTGACCGACAAGCTCGGCACGGCCGCGGCCGCCGAGCCCGTGCACCACGGCGAAATCTACGTCCGCTGGATCGGCTTCGCGCTGATGTTCGCCGGCAGCGTCGGCCTGGAATACCTGCGCATGTGGTCGTGGGATGTCGAACTGCCGCGCGCACCCGGTGGCGTGCTGGGGCAATTGATCGGGCACGCTAGCCAGGTCACGTTCGGCGCCACCGGCGCCACCTTGCTGCTGTTGCTGCTGTTCGGCCTGGGCTTCTCGCTGTTCTTCCAGGTGTCGTGGCTGGCCGTGGCCGAGCGCATCGGCGGCGTGTTCGACGACGCGTTCGACTGGTTCCGCCTGCGCATGGAAGACATCGAAGACCGCAAGCAGGGCGAAGTCGCGGCCGTCAAGCGCGACGAGGTCGTGGATCACGGCCGCGCCAAGTTCACCGAAAAGCACTCGAACGAGCCGATTCCGGTCGTCAAGGCCGAGCCGTCGCTCGACATGGCGCCAGCGCCGGCAGCCGTTTCCATGGCCAAGTCGACGGCATCGTCGGCCTCGGGTAGCGCGCCAAGTGCCGCGCCAAGCGCCCAACCTACGCTGCAGCCGATCAAGATCGAGCCGCAGATGGTCAGCGTGCCCAAATCCGAGCGCGCCGAAAAAGAACGCCAGACGCCACTGTTCTCCGATCACCGGGGCGATACCGGCCTGCCGCCCCTGGCGCTGCTCGATGAAGCGCCGCCCGTGACCGAAACGGTCAGCGTCGAGACGCTGGAATTCACCAGTCGCCTTATCGAAAAGAAACTGTCCGACTTCGGCGTCGACGCCAAGGTCGTGGCCGCCTACCCGGGCCCCGTCGTCACGCGCTACGAGATCGAGCCGGCCACCGGCGTGAAGGGCAGCCAGATCGTCAACCTGGCGCGCGACCTGGCGCGCTCGCTGTCGCTGACGTCGATCCGCGTCGTGGAAACCATCCCCGGCAAGAATTACATGGCGCTCGAGCTGCCGAATCCGAAGCGCCAGATCGTGCGCCTGTCCGAAATCGTCGGCTCCAAGGTGTATGGCGACAGCGCGTCGAGCCTGACCGTGGCGCTGGGCAAGGACATCGCCGGCAAGCCGGTGGTGGCCGACCTGGCCAAGATGCCGCACCTGCTGGTGGCGGGTACGACCGGTTCCGGCAAGTCGGTCGGCATCAACGCCACCATCCTGTCGCTGCTCTACAAATCCGATCCGGCCGACGTGCGCCTGATCCTGATCGACCCGAAGATGCTCGAAATGTCGGTCTACGAAGGCATTCCACACCTGCTCGCGCCGGTCGTGACCGACATGCGCCAGGCCGGTCACGCGCTGAACTGGGCCGTCAATGAGATGGAGCGCCGCTACAAGCTCATGAGCAAGCTCGGCGTGAGGAATCTCGCCGGCTACAACAACAAGATCCTCGAGGCCACCAAGCGCGAAGAGCACATCCCGAATCCGTTCTCGATCATGCCGGACAATCCGGAACCGCTCGAAAAGCTGCCGACCATCGTCATCATCATCGACGAACTGGCCGACTTGATGATGGTCGTCGGTAAAAAGGTCGAAGAGCTGATCGCCCGTATCGCCCAGAAGGCGCGCGCGGCCGGTATTCACCTGATCCTGGCAACGCAGCGCCCGTCGGTCGACGTCATCACGGGCCTGATCAAGGCCAACATCCCGACCCGCATTGCGTTTCAGGTATCGTCGAAGATCGACTCGCGTACGATTCTCGACCAGATGGGCGCCGAGGCGCTGCTGGGCATGGGCGACATGCTGTACATGCCGCCAGGTACCGGCCTGCCGGTGCGCGTGCACGGGGCGTTCGTGTCCGATGAGGAAGTGCATCGAGTTGTAAAACATCTGCAATCGCTGGGCGAGCCGAACTATATTGAAGGCATCCTCGAAGGGGGCACGCTGGAAGAAGGCGGCGCCACTGACGGGGCCGCAGCAGGCGAGGGTGGCGGCGAGGCCGACGCGCTGTACGACCAGGCGGTGCAGGTGGTGCTCAAGAACCGCCGCGCATCGATTTCACTGGTCCAGCGCCATCTTCGCATCGGCTACAACCGCGCCGCACGCTTGCTGGAACAGATGGAAAACAGCGGGGTCGTCTCGCCGATGCAGTCGAACGGCAACCGCGACATCCTGGTGCCGGCAGCCAGCGCGGAATAAGCTTCCGCGCTGCATGTCTCTACGCTGCCGTTGCAATCCCAAACAACAAGAACAGGACCTCCGCATGCAAGCAACCAAATTCACCATCGCTGCACTGCTGGCCACGAGCGCCTTCGCGTTCTCGACCATCGCCAGCGCTGCCGCACTCGACCAATTCAAATCCTTCGTGGCCAGCACCAAATCGGCCAAGGGTGAATTCACCCAGCAACAGCTGGGCAAATCCAAAAGCGGCAAAGCCAGCCCCGCATCCAGCGGCAGCTTCGTATTCGCGCGCCCAGGCAAGTTCATCTGGACCTACCAGAAGCCGTACGAGCAAGTCCTGCAAGCCGATGGCGACCAGCTGTATATCTACGACAAGGACCTGAATCAGGTCACCGTGCGCAAACTCGGTAACGCGCTGGGTTCATCCCCGGCTGCGATCCTGTTTGGCAGCAACAAGCTGGAAGAAAACTTCACGCTCAGCGAAGCGGGTGAGCGCGACGGCATGGAGTGGCTCAATGCCGTACCGAAAGCCAGGGACACCTCGTTCGAGCAGATCAGCATCGGTCTGAAGGGCGGCGTGCCGCTGGCGATGGAACTGAAGGACACGTTCGGCCAGACCTCGCGTCTGACCTTCACGAACTTCCAGCGCAACCCGGCCCTGGGTGCGCAGCAATTCAAGTTCGAGACGCCCAAGGGCGCCGACGTCGTCAACCAGTAAGCCGTACCGGAGAGCGCCGTGGATGACCTGTTCAAGACCGAACCGGCGGCGCCGCTGGCCGAGGCCCTGCGCCCGCGCACCATCGACGAGGTCGTGGGGCAGAGCCATCTGCTGGGCCCCGGCAAGCCGCTGAACCTGGTCTTCAAGTCGGGCAAGCCCCATTCGATGATCCTGTGGGGGCCGCCGGGCGTGGGCAAGACCACGCTGGCGCGCCTGACCGCGTATGCGTTCGATTGCGAATTCATCGCGTTGTCGGCGGTGTTGTCGGGCGTGAAGGATATTCGCGCGTCGATCGACCAGGCCGAACAATATCTGGCGCGCGGCAAGCACACGATCCTGTTCATCGACGAAATCCACCGCTTCAACAAATCGCAGCAGGATGCCTTGCTGCCGTTCGTCGAAAGCGGGCTGGTCACGCTGATCGGCGCGACCACCGAAAACCCGTCGTTCGAGGTCAACTCGGCGCTGCTGTCACGGTCGCAGGTGTACACGCTCAAGGCGCTCACCGATGACGAGCTGCGCCAGTTGCTCGCGCGCGCGAAGGAATCCGTGCTGCAGCATCTCGAATTTGACGAGGTCGCCATCGACACGCTGATCGGCTACGCCGACGGCGATGCGCGCCGCTTCCTGAACCTGCTCGAGCAAACCAAGACGTCCAGCGACACGGCCGGCATCACGCACATCACGGCCGACTTCGTCGAGAATGCGCTGACGCTGAACGTGCGCCGCTTCGACAAGGGCGGCGACAATTTCTATGACCAGATCTCGGCGCTGCACAAGTCGGTGCGCGGCTCGCACCCGGATGCCGCGCTGTACTGGCTGTGCCGGATGCTCGACGGCGGGGCCGATGCCAAGTACCTGTCGCGCCGTATCGTGCGCATGGCCTGGGAAGACATCGGCATTGCCGATCCGCGCGCCATCCAGCTGGCCAACGACGCCGCCGCCACCTATGAGCGGCTCGGCTCGCCAGAAGGCGAACTGGCGCTGGGGCAGGCAGTGATCTATCTGGCGATTGCCGCCAAGAGCAATGCCGGCTACAACGCCTTCAATGCGGCGATGGCATTCGTGCGCAAGGACAAGTCGCGTGAAGTGCCGGTCCACCTGCGCAATGCGCCGACCAAGCTCATGAAAGAACTGGGCTACGGTCACGATTACCGGTATGCCCACGACGAGCCGCACGCGTATGCGGCCGGCGAGACCTATCTGCCGTACGATATGGCAGAACCCGGCTGGTACCAGCCGGTGCCCCGCGGGATCGAAACCAAGATCGCCGAAAAGATGGCGTGGCTGCGCGGGCTGGACGACGAGGCGCGCCGCTAGCGGCCTTCTGCGGCTTTCACCAGCAGGCCAGATAATTCATCGAAATACGCCAGCGCCGCCGGCGTGAGGTCGACCTGCTTGCGCCGGGTGTCCTCGGTGTCGGTGAGCGTGAGCCAGCCTTTCTTGCGCATGGCCGTAACCCGTGCATGGATGGTGGCGGGCGCACCAAGGTGTTCCTGGGCCATCAGGTCGCGCACGGAGAGGCGTTCGTGCGCCTGCAATGCGCGTGCGACAACAGTCAGTACGCGCTCTTCGCGTGCGTCCAGCGGCCCCAGCGTGGGCAGCGTGCGCAGGGCATCGACCAGATGCAGGAAGCGCAGGTAGATATCAGCCGGTCGCGTCAGTGGTTTTTCGTGACTCATCGAGTTCCCGTGCCCCATCCCGGGGAAGTTTGTTGCATTGGTGCTACGCCAATAATTTTGTTGTGCCTCAGAAAACATCCGCTTGTTTATAATCCGGCGTCGGTCCGGTGTATGGACATTGTAACCAAAGCCTCTCAGTCATGCGTCATCCGCAGCTTGTATTTACGATGGTCGTGGGCACCGCGATCCTGTTCCTCGCCACGATCCTGCTGAACGAACTGCTGTTCACGCACCTCGAGTTTGCGCCTGGCATCAACATGATCTATCTGCCCGCCGGCGTGCGCCTGCTGAGCGTGCTGCTGTTTGCCGAAGCGGGCGCCATCGGTCTGCTGCTGGCCTCCTGGTATGTCTGTTTCTTCCACTTCTTTCCGAATGATCCGCTGCGCTCGTTCGCGGGCGGCATCCTGTCGTCGCTGGCGCCGTATCTCGCCTACCGCGCGTTGCTGGCGTCGGGGATCGGTGCATCGCTGCGCGGCATGAGCGGCCAGCGTTTGTTCTGCTTCGCGCTCCTGTTCTCCGTCATGAGTCCCGCCATGCACCACGCCTGGTTTGCGCTGATGGGCGGCCAGGATTTGTGGAAAGGCTTCGTTGTCATGTTCACCGGTGACCTGGCCGGCACGCTCATCGTACTGTACGGCGCCAGGCTGGCTCTGCACGTGTTCTGGCCAACGCCTGCCTATCGGTAACAAAAATTTCTTTACAGTAAATAAATACAAGTGTAGGATACGATCTCATAATTATAACGTTCTACTTTCTATATCAATGGGGCCGGGCATGCCAACAAGATCAAGCTTGCTTTCGACTGGCGTGCTGTTGCTGTCAATCGCGACAACGTTACTGACTGGCTGCGATCGTGCACGTCACAGCGTGGCGGAAGCGATTCGTCCTGCCAGTGCGGCCGAGGTGGCAGGGACGCTGCGTGAACAGATTGCCAAGGGCGACTTCAGCCGGGCCAGCGCCGATGGCGCCGCCTGGCTAGAGAATCAGGCTGACCCAAGCGGCGGCGTCGCCTGGGAAACAGCAAAAGCGAGTGCGCAGGCAGGCCACGCCGATGCCGCCATTCGCTTTGCCTGGATGGCGGTGCAGGGCGGTGCGGTGGACCGGGTGCGGCTGATGACCGAGCCGATGCTCGAGCCGGTGCGCCTTGACGAGCGTCTGGTTGGCCTTGCTTCCGGCGCCGCCGCAGCACCGGGCGGTCACGCCGGCAGACCAATGCCTGGTACCACGCCGGTACCGGTGTCATCCAATGCTGCAGCGGCGTCCATCGGCGTCGATGGCATCAAGGCCAGCGCCGGCGATGTTTCGGTTCAGCTACCCGACTAATCTTTTCTCTGACACTTTTCCCATGATGAAGAAACATTTGCTGCCAGCGCTGCTCGCGCTGAGCATCGTTACGCCGGTCACGGCCGAAACTTTCCAGGCCAACGGTACCAAGGAACTGAGTATCAAGGCGAATGGAGACTTGATCAACGCGCGCCGTATCGCACGCGAGCAGGCCGAGAAGGATGCCGTCGCCAGCGTCCTCAAGATCAAGCTCAGCGCCGACCTGAACGACCCCAAAGTGCGCAATGCGCTGCCCGATCTGCACAAGCAGCTGGCCGACAAGCTGCGCACGTCGTTCAGTGCCGAGGGCGACGTCCTCAGTGCGCGCAGCGTGCTGCAGGTTGAATCGAGCGAGTTCCTGGATCTGGCACGTTCGCTGGGCATCGGTTCGGGCGTGGCGGTCGCCAATGCAAGGGTGCTGTTCCTGATCGACGAGTATTTTGGTGTCGGCACCCGGCTTGATCCGTCGCTGCCGATGGTCACTGAAATCGATTATTCGCACGACAAGAGCGCAATGTCGGACCAGAGCACGTCGGTCGCGTCATCGCGCAGCGCCTCGAGTTCGTCGGCCAGCGCCGCCAAGGGCAGCTTCGCAGCCGCCTCGTCGGACAAGGCCGCGTTCGCCGCCAGTTCGGCGTCGTCTGTCGCTGCGCGTGATCGCCAGGCCCACAGCGGCTCTGCCAGCGGAGCAATGGCGCTGCGCGACGGTTACGGCAATGCCGGCGCCGCTTCGGGCAGCGCCTCATCGTCCGGGGCGCGTGACACGCAGTTTGCCGGCGCCCGGAAATCATCCGCCGCCGGCAGTGCGTCGTCGCAGGCGGCCATGAGCGCCACGTACGCAAACGCCAGCGCCAGCAAGTCGGCCAGTGCGGCGGGCTACTCGGCGCAGAATACGGATGTCCGGCGCCAGAATGACGTGGTCAACCTCAAGGTGCGCCAGGTCTTTGCCGGCATCGACAATGGCCGGCCGGTCGAGGCCAGCAGCGCCCTGATCACCCAGAAACTGCAGCAGGTCGCGGGCGATTTCGGCTTGGCCTTTACCGACGAGCGCGATTTTCGCGTCGAAGGCGGGCAGCGCCTGACCGTCAGCGATATCGAGCGCCTGCAGAAGTTCGATGCCTATCTGGCGAAGGCCGCGGCAGGCAGCTACCGCGCCAAGTACGTCGTCTATGGACGTGCCCGCATGCAGACCGAAGGAACGAGTCCGAGCGGCCAGACCGAATGTTCCGGGCAATTACAGCTGACGTCGTCGAACGTCGACACCGGCGCCGGCTTCGTGGCCGGCACGATCGTCAAGCGCGCTACCGGCAGCAGTGACCAGAATTGCCGCGGCAACCTCTCCGAGTCGATGGCGCGTGCACTTGCCGACACGATCGGTACCAAGGCCCAGCGCGCCCTGCAGCAGGGCGCCGTCCAGGGCACGCCGTATTTTGTCTCGATCTACAGCGCATTGCGCGTGCCGGGCAAGGTGCGGCGCGACTTCTCCAGCCGTCTGAAGGCAATCGAAGGCGTGGTCGAAGTCGGTGACGGCGACAACGCGACCGACGAGCTGCGTACCTGGAACGTCATGGCCAAGGGTAACTTCGGCGAGCGGATCGAAGACATGGTCGACGCCTTCAAGGAATCGGGCGACGCTGCGTACAAGGACGCCCGCTTCGAACGCCGGGGCGACCGCCTCGTGATGTGCATCGAAGGCAAGTGCCCGGAGCGAATCTGATGGGGCATTGTGTGCGCATGACGGGCAAGGTTGCCCGTCTGGCCATCGGTCTGGCCATCGGCCTTGCCGCCGTCTTGCCGGCCGCAGCGGCATCGTTCTATCTGTTTCCCGTGCAGGAAATCGAGGGCATGTCGGCGGAGGGGCAGAAAGCCCGCCGCATGCTCGATCCCGGTGTGATGGCGCGCCTGTTCGGAGACAAGGCCGGGCAGCAGGCGCAGGCTGCGCTGGTCACGCAGTTCGTCCATCAGTTGCACGGGGCCTATCCGGACTCACTCATCCATGCGCGTCAGGTTGCCGACAACAACATCGGTCAAGGCCATCGCTTCGTCAATGACGGCAGCCTGCAGTGCCGCGCGGCGCCATCGTTCAAGGTGGCCGACACCTACGCCGTGGTGCTCGGCATCACGCGGGCATCGCTGTACAAGGTCGAGCGCGGCGACAACGTCGAGGTGCTGGTGCCGGTGACGCTCAGCCTGCAGTTCGTCCGGCCGAGTCTGGCCAAGGTCGTCTACACGATGAGCGAGACGGTGTATACGCCGTTTCGCTTCAGCCGCAGCGAGTACGCATCGGGGGCGATGGATGCGACCATCCGCGCCGAAGTCCTCAAGAGCATCGGCGAACAGATCGGTACGCTGGTTGCCGGCGCCCGCGCTGCCTTCGACCCCAGGTCGACGACAGTCAGGCTGGTGGACCGCGACGGCAAGTTCCTGGTCGCCGATCGTGGTGTCGAAGCCGGGTTCGTCAAGGGCGAACAGGTCGAGGCGCGCTCTGCCAGCGGCCAGGCCAGCATCTTCGACGTGCTCTACGCTGACAGCGGCTACGCCGTACTGCGCAGCGCCATGGGTTCGGCAAGCGTGGGCGACAGCCTGCAATTCACGTTCGAAAGCACGGGCGACGACAGCCGCAAACCACGCCTGATGCCTGTGGTTGCCAGCAACGATCCTGACGGCACGGCGGTCGCCGACATGTTCGGGCGCGCCATCGGGTTCAAGGCAACGTTTCAGATCAGCCCGGTCGACGTGCATTTCGACCAGACCAGGCAGCGCATCACCCGCGCTGCCAATTGCGTCGACTGGAGCAAATTGCCGAGCATGGCGCAGGCATCCGGTGAGCGGAACGATCCCCCCGACTTCTTCCTGCGCTTCACGCCGGTGAGCACGCCGTCGGTTGTCCTGAGCGGCGTACGCGGCGCCGTGACGGAGGAACGCTTTCATACGCTCGTGACGGCGCAGGTCGTCGACCAGTTCGGCAAGGTGGTGTTTTCGGAACTGGGCGACGATGACCACCGGATCGAACGCGTCGGCGGAAACGGCCTGGGCCTGCCGGAGGCGCGCGAAGTCGCCCTCAAGAATGCAACCGGCAAGCTCGCGGACAACTTCCTCGCCAATGTGCGCTTTGCCGCGCGCGAACTGCGCGTGGTGAAGGTGGATGCAGAGCGGCTCTGGGTCGAGGGCATGGACGGCGTGCCGACCGGGCTGCCCAGCTTTGGCGTGCTCCATCCGCTGTCGGCGAAAGCAGGAAACAAGGCAGCGCTGCTCGATCTGGACGTCCAGCCCGGCAGCATCAATGCCGTCGGCGATGGCGCCCTTGTCGGCCTGTCGTACTCGGCAGTCAATCCGGCATTGCCGCGTCCGCAGCGTGGCGACATCGTGCGTCTGTATGGGCAGCAACTGGCCGGCGTGACGCGCGTGACCGATTGCGCGGAGCCGCTGTATGTCGGGCAGAACAATGTGGCCGAGGCGGCGTTTGCGGGGCCGCTGGTGCGCCACGCTGTTTATCGTTCGCGCAACTATGCCGGGCATGTGGGCGACCCCGCGTTCTACGACGCCGCCAACGCGCTGCTGGGTACCGGCCTGTTCGACCTGCGCTTGCAGGCGCCGGCGATCGGCTTGTGCGTCCAGCCGGGATATGTCATGCGCGAAGAAGCGGCGCAGTGCGCCGGCGCAGCATGCAGCGCCACGGTGATCCTGGGCCTGCAAGCACGTTTCAAGGCAGGAGGCGAGCTGAAGCATACGGCGGCCTCGGGCCTGCGCACCGAATTCAGTGGGGTGCCGCCGCAGGGCAGGGAGGCATTCTACGGATACAAAGGACTGGGCAACGGGCTGTCAATGCAGCCTGACCTGCTCAAGAAAATCGAGAACTGATCAACGTTACAACACAGGGATACAAAAAAAATGAACAAGATTGCACAAGCTGTCGTCGTGGCCGCATGCCTGATGGGTGCTGGCACGGCCCAGGCCCAGCTGGGTGGCCTGGGTGGCCTGCTGGGCGGCGCGAAAAGCAGCAGTGGCGGCGATATCGGCGCGAGCGTCGGCACCTTCGTCAGCCAGAGCGCAGTGCTGGGCGCACTGACCAGCCAGTCGCTGGTGGCGATCAATTCGGCCTTCATGAGCAAGGAAGACAGCGCCGTCATCAAGGCTGAACTGAATGCCATCAACAAGCTGACCGATCCGGGCGAAAAGAACGTGCGCACGAAAAAGTTGTATGAGTCGCAGTCGGCCGAAACGAAGCGCCTGCTCGACTCGGGTGACATGAAGGGCCGCATGGCCACGCTCGACGCCGACGGTCGCAAACAGATCGGCAGCGCCTTGCTCAACTTTGGTATCGGCGGCCTGCAGGCGCTTGAACTGACCAGGACCGGGCAGGCGCTGGTGGGCCAGGCGGGCGCCAATCCGATGAACCTGACGAAGATCATGCCGGTCAAGGACACCTTGCCACTGCTGGGGAAAGTCGTCAGCGATTCGGGTGGCATCATCGCTGGCGTGGTGAAACTGGCGCAGGGCGCCAAAATTGACGTGCCGAAAGTGACGGCCAGTTCCAAGCCGGTCGATCTGGCCTTCTGATCCTGAATGGCGCATCGCGCCATTCAGGACGGCGTTGCCGTCGGTCGCATGGCGGCGCATTCTGCGCCGCGGTTCGTGCGCTTCGTCGCAAGTCGATGGTGGTCCAGGGGTTCGGTGGCTACAGTACCACCATACCGCAGCAAGTCTGCGACCCCTGAAACCACCACCGAGGAGCCATCATGAACATCCGTAAAAACTTCGAAGCCCTGTTCCTGGCCGTTGTCGCACTGGGCCTGGTTGGCAGCTACGTCACCGCAGACGAACGGCCGATCACGATCGCCGCATCGACCGCGCCAACGCTCGACATGGCCAGCATCCAGACCGTCGTCGTGAGCGCGCCGCGCCTGGCCGCCACGCTGTAAATCGCCGCCGACCGGTGGGCAGGCGAGGGCCCGGCAACGTCACTGCCAAATCTCGCAAGGAATGCCAGTCGGCTTGGTACAATTGTGGTTTCGATACACACAGCCTGGTCCAACCCGACATGATTGACATCCAACTTCTCCGCAAAGACATCGACACCGCTGCCGCCCGCCTGGCGACCCGCAAGTACCAGCTCGATGTGTCCGCCTTCAGTGCACTGGAGGCCGAACGCAAGGCCATCCAGACGCGCACCGAAGAACTGCAGGGCAAGCGCAATGCGCTGTCCAAGCAGATCGGCATGCTCAAGGGCAAAGGCGAAGACACGACGGCCGTGATGGCGGAAGTAGCGGGCCTGGCCGACGAGCTCAAGGCCAATGAAGCGGCGCTGGCAAAGGTGCAGGAGAGCATGGCCCAGTTCATGGCGGCCGTGCCGAACCTGCCGCACGAGAGCGCCCCGCAGGGCCTGGATGAAAGCGGCAACGTCGAAGTGCGCAAGGTCGGCGATGTGCCGGCATTCGACTTTGCCGTGCGCGACCACGTCGACATCGGCGAGCGCCTGGGCCTGGACTTCGAAACCGCCACCAAGATCACGGGTTCGCGCTTCTCGATGATGAAGGGCGGCATGGCGCGCCTGCACCGCGCGCTGGCGCAGTTCATGCTCGACACGCACACCGAACAGCACGGCTACACCGAGTGCTACACGCCGTACATGGTCAATGCCGATTCGCTGCGCGGCACCGGCCAGCTGCCGAAATTCGAAGCCGACCTGTTCTCGGTGAAAAAGGGCGGCGTCGAAGGCGAGGGCGAGACCTTCTACCTGATCCCGACATCCGAAGTCTCGCTGACCAACGTCGTGCGCGACGAGATCCTGGCGCTGGATGCGCTGCCGCTCAAGATGACGGCGCACACGCCATGCTTCCGCTCCGAAGCCGGCAGCTATGGCCGCGACACGCGCGGCATGATCCGCCAGCACCAGTTCGACAAGGTCGAGCTGGTCCAGGTGGTGCATCCGGAGCAGTCGTACGCGGTGCTCGACGAGATGGTCGGCCATGCCGAATTCATCCTGACCTCGCTCGGCCTGCCGTACCGCGTGATGCTGCTGTGCACGGGCGACATGGGCTTCTCGGCCGCCAAGACCTTCGACATCGAAGTCTGGCTGCCGGCGCAGAACACCTACCGCGAAATTTCGTCGCTGTCGAACTGCGAAGCCTTCCAGTCGCGCCGCATGCAGGCCCGCTTCCGCAATGCCCAGGGCAAGCCCGAACTGGTGCACACCCTCAATGGCTCCGGCCTGGCCGTGGGCCGCACGCTGGTGGCCGTGCTCGAGAATTACCAGCAGGCCGACGGCAGCGTGATCGTGCCCGAGGTGCTGCGCCCGTACATGGGTGGCCTGGAACGCCTGACGCCGGCAGCGTGAAGCGGGTGATGGAAAGAGAAATCAGCCACCGCGCATTTTCTCCCTTCCATTTTCCCGTCAGTCCGCTATAATGGCGGTCTCTTGCAGCTCACAGCAAGAATCGACCGAATCAGGAGAGGTGGCAGAGTGGTCGAATGTACCTGACTCGAAATCAGGCGTACGCGCGAGCGTACCGTGGGTTCGAATCCCACCCTCTCCGCCAAGTAGCATGGAACAAGCCACCGCAAGGTGGCTTTTTTCATTCCCGAACGCTGCCAGGACTTCCCCATGCTCGCACGACTTGCATCCCGATTTCTGCCGGACCGAATGACCCTGATGCTGTTGGCCGTCGTGGCCGTAGCCAGCATCTTCCCGGCGCAGGGTGATGTCGCCGCCGTGCTGAAGGTGGTCACGATGGTGATGATCGGGGTGCTGTTCTTTTTGCACGGCGCCAAGCTGTCGCGCGCCGCGATCATTGCCGGGGCGACCCACTGGCGCCTGCACCTGCTGGTGCTGCTGTGCACCTTCGCGCTGTTCCCCGTGCTGGCGCTGCTGTTCAAGCCCGGCATCCTGCTGCTGCTCACGCCTGAGCTGTATCTCGGCATCCTGTTCCTGTGCCTGCTGCCTTCGACCGTCCAGTCGTCGATTGCATTCACGGCGGCGGCGCGGGGTAACGTGCCGGCGGCGGTCTGCAGCGCTTCAGTGTCGAGCCTGCTCGGCATCTTCCTCACACCGCTGCTGGTGAGCGTGGCGATGCCGGCGTCGTCCGGTGCCGGCGCGTCGCTCGATTCGGTCCTGATGATCGTCTACCAGCTGTTGCTGCCGTTCGTTGCGGGCCAGATTGCGCGGCGCTGGATCGGCGGCTGGGTCGATCGCCACAAGAGCCTGGTCAGGGGCGTCGATCAGGGCTCGATCCTGCTGGTGGTGTTTTCCGCATTCAGTGCGGCGGTGGTGGAGGGGCTGTGGTCGCGGGTACCGCCTGCCATGCTGGTCAACCTGGTGGTGGTCTGCATCGTGCTGCTGGCCGTGGTCATGCTGGTGGTGACGTGGCTGGCGCGGCGCTTCGGCTTTTCGAAGGCCGACGAAATCACCATCGTGTTTTGCGGCTCCAAGAAAAGCCTGGCCACCGGCATCCCGCTGGCCCATGTGCTCATTCCCGCCGCCAGCATCAGCATGGTGGTGCTGCCACTGATGCTGTTTCACCAGATCCAGCTGATCGTGTGCGCGGTGATTGCGGGCAGGTATGCGCGGCGGCCGGTTGAGTCCGTGGAACCCGTCCAAACGGTCTAGCCTGGCATCAGGCGCACGTCAAACAAACCCGCGACGCCAAGGCTATGCTGTGTTCAACCGATGCATTTGGAAGCGCAACGAGTCTTTCCCCTGCACTCGCTGCGGCGATAGCCACAAAGGCGCCTGGGACGCTTGCCATGATCGGTCTGTCGGCGTCCAGAGTTCCTCGAACGTCAGTACCCGCCAGCGAAATAGGCAGCCGATGACGCCAGGCGCATCAGGGGTGAATACGCGGCCAAATGAAGGGACGACATTATCGAAGCGTTATTCATTCCTGAGCCCGTTGTGAAAGCGGGCAAGGTTTTATTACGATTACACCAGTGCCTTTACCTTGCGCCGGCGAGCGACTCCAGCGGCACCAAGCGCACCGATCGCCATGAGAGCCAAACTTGTTGGTTCAGGCACTTGCGTTGGATCGTAGTAAGGGATATCCCGAATAATGTCTAATTCGCCTCTCGCATCCAGTTCTGCCATCCAGGGATAAACCGGTACTGCCCTCGCGGTGCCAGAGTAACTGACATCTGAATGTGGAATTAATTCAGGGTAAGGCGACTGCGGGCCTGGGTCAGTGACTACCCGCATCGTGAAATTATAGGTGCCAGCAGTAGCACCTTCACTGAAGAGCAGCCATACGTGCTTGGTGTGCTCCTCGAGCATGACGTCCCGGAAGTACATATTGGTTGGTCCAAGACCGGTAAAGCTCGTGGTGGTTTCCAGCAGCGAATTCCTGTGGTAGTACTCGCCAGTGTCCGATGGACGAAAATAGTCACGATCAGTAGCGATGGCGAAAAATGCAATCGACTTGTCTTCGTCGCGAATTACCAGGGTGTTCGTCGAAATAATTGGCGCGAAAGCCTTCGGAAGCCCATTGAGTTCGTATTGGACGTAGCCCGCTGTGGCATTGAGGGAAAGCAGTGCACCCACAGCAAGTGCAAGAATCTTTTTCATTATATGTCTCGTTTAAAGTTGATTTTTTAAAGGGCAACTTTCATAAGCAATTAACATGCCGCGACGAAATTGTGTTTGTAGTCAATAGCTTGTAAAAAATACTGGTATGAACGATGCATAATCGTAAAGTTTCTCGACACTTGGTAAATAAACGGACCACCTGGAGTTTGAGGAGTTGATCGACGAACATCCGGTTTGAAGAAGGGCTGCGTCCGAGCGCTCTACCGGGCTGCTCCTGCCATGAATCGGATTCAGTATGCCGCCGGCGCCATCGCCTGACTGATCCCAGCATGAATTAACTTGCAAGCATGAGGCGTCGGCGCTCAAGCGTCCGTCTAGTGTGGCGCCAAACGCATCTGCCAGTAACCGACATCGATCCACAGTCCGAGCTTGAAGCCCACTTCTGAAAAGTGCGCCACCTTGGCAAAACCCAGGCGTTCGTGCAGCCGGACACTGCGTGCGTTCGGCTGCGCGATGCCGGCAATGACCGTGTGCAGGCCGCGCGTGCGCAACGCGTCCAGCAAGCTGGCATACAGGCGCATGCCATGGCCCTGGCCGGCCAGCGCGGCATCGAGATAGATCGTGCTCTCGACCGCGTGGCGATAGGCAGGCCGCGCGCGCCATTTGGTGGCATAGGCGTAGCCGATGATGGCGTCACCGTCCGTCAGCACCAGCCAGGGCAGGCCACCGTCGATGACGTCGGCGATGCGCGCGGCCATGTCGGCAACAGTCACCGGCGCTTCCTCGAACGAGATGGTCGTGCCGTCCACATAGTGGTTGTAGATGGCGCAGATGCGGGCAGCGTCAAGCGGGCATGCGGGGCGGATAGCGGTCATCGTCGGGTACCAGGCCATGTAAAGACGCATCATAAGACAAGCCGGGCCGCAGACCACAACCTGTGTGAATACCCGACCAAACCGCTCGATGATTGATGCGGTGCAATATATTCCTGTTACTATCCAGACCAGTAGTCAAGATTTTCCCTGGCTGGTCGGTTACGTAGAAGGAAGTTCATGCTGTTGCGCTTGCAGGCTGCATTTCGTTATTTCGATCAGGCCGTGCCGTTTCGCCTGATCCCTGCACTGGTTACCACTGCCGTACTGCTCACGCTCCTGGTCATTCCGCATCCCGCAGGCTTGACCGCTGGTGCCTGGACGCTGGTGGCGATCTTTCTGACCACCATCGTTGCCATCATCCTGAAAGTCATGCCGATTGGCGTCATGGCGCTGATGGCGATCGTGATCGTGGCGTTGTCGCAGGTGACGTCCGGGTCATCGAAGGGCGCGATGGCCGATGCACTGGACAGCTTTTCCAGCCCGCTGATCTGGCTGATCGTCGTTGCCGTGCTGATCTCGCGCGGCCTGAAAAAGACGGGCCTGGGCAACCGCATCGGGCTGAACTTCATCGCGCTGCTGGGCAAGCGCACGATCGGCATCGGCTACGGGCTGGCCGTCTGCGAGCTGGTGCTGGCGCCGTTCACGCCCAGTAATACGGCGCGCGGCGGCGGTATCGTCCACCCGATCATGAAATCGATCGCCGCGTCGTTCGATTCCGACCCGGCCAAGGGCACCGAGGGCAAGGTGGGCACGTACCTGGCGCTGGTCAACTACCACGCCAATCCGATCACTTCGACGATGTTCGTCACCGCCACCGCGCCCAATCCGCTGGTGGTCGACTTCGTCGCGCGCGCCAGTGGCCAGACGTTCCAGCTGAGCTGGACCACCTGGGCGCTGTGCATGGTGCTGCCGGGCCTCGTGTGCCTGTTCCTGATGCCCCTGATTATCTACCTGCTGGCGCCACCGGAGCTCAAGCAGACGCCGGATGCGATCGGCTTCGCGCGGGACGAGCTCGCGCGCATGGGGCCGTTGTCGGCCAGCGAACGCGTCATGCTCGGCACGTTCGGCCTGCTGCTGGTGCTGTGGGCGAACGTGCCGGCCATGCTGTTTGGCAGCGCATTCACGCTCGACCCGACCGTGGTCGCCTTTGTCGGCCTGTTCATCCTGATCATCACGGGCACGCTCGACTGGGACGATATCCTGTCCGAGAAAAGCGCGTGGGATACCTTGATCTGGTTCGGCGCGCTCGTCATGCTGGCCGAGCAGCTCAACAAGATGGGCGTGATCGCCTGGGCCTCGAACGGCATGCGCGACGCCATCGTCGCCAGCGGCATGGGGTGGGGCGCCGCAGCGAGCGTGCTGGTGCTTGCCTTCGTGTTCTCGCACTACCTGTTTGCCAGCACCACGGCCCACATCAGCGCAATGATGTTCGCGTTTCTGTCGGTCGGCGCCGCGCTGGTGCCGGGCCAGTACCTCGTGCTGTTCCTGCTGATGATGACGGCGGCGTCGGGCATCATGATGACGCTGACCCACTACGCCACCGGCACCTCGCCGATCATCTTCGGCAGCGGGTATGTCACCATGGGGCTGTGGTGGAAAGTCGGCTTCATCATGTGCCTGTTCGAGCTGGCGGTGTTTGCCGTCGTCGGCGGCCTGTGGTGGAAGTTGCTCGGGTACTGGTGATGTACCCATGTTCAAGGAGAGATTGATGACAGCAGTTGCGACCGCACATCCGTATTACGACCGCCTGATCGAGGCCGGCCGCGCCAACGGCCCGGTGACGGTGGCGGTGGCGCATCCGTGTGACCGCTACGCACTCGAGGCGGCGCTCGACGCGGCCCGCATCGGCCTGATCACGCCGCTGCTGGTCGGGCCGGCGGCGCGCATCCACGCCGCGGCCGATGCGGCTGGCCTGGACATCGGCGCACTGCGCCTGGTCGACACGGCGCACAGCCACGCGTCGGCCGCACGGGCCGTCGAACTGGTGCGCGAAGGGAAGGCTGCCGCGCTGATGAAAGGCAGCCTGCACACCGATGAACTGATGGGGGCGGTGGTCGCCACCACCACCGGCCTGCGCACGGCGCGGCGCCTGAGCCACTGCTTCGTGATGGACGTGCCGGGGCGCAGCGAACCGCTCATCATCACCGACGCCGCCATCAACATCATCCCGACGCTGGCCGAGAAGCGCGACATCGTGCAGAACGCGATCGACCTGGCGCACGTGCTGCGCTTCGAGGGCGTGCGCGTGGCGATCCTGGCGGCGGTGGAAACCGTGAGCGACAAGATGCCATCGACGATCGACGCGGCGGCGCTGTGCAAGATGGCCGATCGCGGCCAGATCACCGGCGCGATCCTCGATGGCCCGCTGGCGATGGACAATGCGATCGACCCGCAGGCCGCCGCCGTCAAGGGGCTCGATTCACCCGTGGCCGGGCGCGCCAACGTGCTCGTCGCGCCGGATCTGGAAGCGGGCAACATGCTGGCCAAGAGCCTGACTTTCATGGCCGGGGCGGCAGCGGCCGGCATCGTCCTCGGCGCGCGCGTGCCGCTGATCCTGACCAGCCGCGCCGATTCGGTCGCTGCCCGGCTGGCCTCGTGCGCCGTCGCGGTGCTGCTGGCGCGGCATCAGCTGGCCACCGCCACCGCCACCGCCAGCGTGGCGGGGCGCTGATGGCGACGCAGGACTGCATCGCGGTCATCAATGCCGGCTCGTCGAGCATCAAGTTTTCGCTGCATGCGTTGCCTGATCTGGCGCCGCTCTTCACGGGCAAGATCGAGGGGCTGTATCGGGGCGCCGCGCGCTTCATCGCCCGCGATGCCGCTGGCCATACGGTCGGTGAACATGCCTGGACGACGCCGCTCGACCATCAGGCCGGGATGGCATACCTGATCGATTTCGCCGAAAGCCACCTGGATGGCTACCGCGTGTGCGCGGTCGGTCACCGCATCGTGCACGGCGGCGTCGACTTCAGCGGACCGGTGCGGCTGGACGACGCCGTGCTCGCCCGGCTGGCAAGACTGATTCCGCTGGCGCCGCTGCATCTGCCGCACAATCTTGCGCCGGTGCGCGCCCTGATCGCGCTGCGGCCCGGGCTGCTGCAGGTCGGCTGCTTCGACACGGCGTTCCACACGGCGCAGCCGGCGCTGGCGCAGGCGTTCGCGCTGCCAGAGGCGATCACGGCGCTGGGCATCCGCCGCTATGGCTTTCACGGGCTGTCTTACGAATACATCGCGGCCACGCTGCCGCTGTGCGATCCGGCGCTGGCCGGCGCGCGCGTGGTCGCCGCGCACCTGGGCAACGGCGCCAGCATGTGCGCGATGCAGGGCGGGCGCAGCATGGCCAGCACAATGGGCTTCACGGCGGTCGATGGCCTGCCGATGGGCACGCGCTGCGGCGCGCTCGACCCGGGCGTGGTCATCTATCTGATCGAAGAACTGGGCATGACGGTGGAAAGCGTGCAGCGCATGATGTACAACGAATCGGGTTTGCTGGGCGTGTCGGGCGTGTCGTCCGACCTGCGCGTGCTGGAAGCGAGCAGCGACCCGCGCGCGCAGCTGGCGATCGACCTGCTGGTGTACCGGATCGGCCGCGAACTGGGTTCGCTGGCAGCCAGCCTGGGTGGACTCGATGCGCTGGTGTTCTCGGGCGGGATTGGCGAGAACAGCGCGCGGCTGCGCGCTGCGGTATGCCGTGATGCGGCCTGGCTTGGCGTCGAACTCGACCCGGCCGCCAACGCGGCGCCGCCCGCCGGCCCGGCCTGTATCAGCCTGGCGTCGAGCCGGGTCGCCGTCTGGCTGGTGCCCGCCAATGAAGAACTGATGATCGCGCGCCATACCTGCGACCTGCTCGATCCACCCTTGCCTGAATCTGGAGAACACCCATGAAAGTCATCCTGTCGGGCCTGCACGCCGATGCCTGTGAAAGCGCCATCATCGACAGCTTCACCCCGTACTTTCACATCACGCAGGTGGACATGATCCGCGAAGGCTCGCCTGACAGTCCCTGGGCCGTGCTGCACATCGCCGACTCGTACGAGCACGCGTGGGCGGCCTGCAACAGCCTGCGCGGCGTCTTCCACCGCGGCAAGCGCCTGAGTGTGTACATCCCGACGCACCAGCCCGACATCTATCACGAGTTCGCGCCGCACGAGCGCCTCGATATCGCTTGAGCGTGGCGGCGCGGCGTCGCATGCCACTGGCAGCCGGGCAGGCGTTGCAAGAGCTGCGCCTGCAGTGCCGGGGCGGCGTCGCGTTCGACGCACAGCAACGCGCGTACCTTGCCCCCGCTCGGGCAGGCATCGATGCGCAGAAATCGCACTGCATCCAGACCCGCGCGGATCACCGCCTGGCGCAAGCTCGTTGCCGATGCGGTGTCCACGTGCAGCCAGACGAGCATCGTGTGATCGGCCGGCGGCTGGCGCCGCAGGGCGGGGCTGGGAAGCGTAACGTGTTTCATCGTGATTTCTCCTGCGGTTGCCGTGATATCCGGCGTGTCGAAAAGCCTTGGTGACTGATCTGCGCCTGCACGGCGCATGCCATTGGCGCCGCGGCCGGATACACCTCGTCGTACAGCGCGCGTAGTTCGGCGGCTGTATCGGGATCGCAGGTGGCAGCATCCGACGCGCAGCGGCCAGGCCCGTAGTCGGGCGCGGCCGCTGCATGCAGGACCGTCTCGGCCAGCGTGGCATCGTCGACCCGCGCCACGTGTGCGAGCACAGCGGCGCGCTCGCTGACGCCCGGGCCAGTGGCGCCGCTGACAGCGACGAACAGCACCCGCATGGCGGGGTTGAACGTGCGCGCGCCATGCAGGCGCGCCAGCAGGCGGTATTGCAGGTCGAGCTCGAGCGCACCGCCGCGTACCGGCACCACCACCAGCCGGCTCTCGGCCAGCACGCAGCGGCAGCCGTCGGTATCGCGCGTGCCGGCGTCGATCAGGATGTCGTCGAAGAGCGGGCGCAGTGCGGCCAGGCGCGTCTTGACCGCCCGGCTGCCCACCTGGTGCGTCTCGATCCAGGGCTGCACGCCGGCATGGCTGCGTTCTTCGGACCAGTCGCTGTGGCCATTCCCGGCAGTGGTCATCAGGCACACCCGCCGGCCGCTTTGCGCGCGCAGCACCGCCAGGTTGCGCGCCACGACCGTGCGCTCCGGGCTGCTGTGTTGATTGACGATGGCGATGATCATGGCTGGTTTTCCTGAACAGATTCGATCTGCCCAGCGTAGCGACGCGGCCGTAAAAACAGGGCAAAAGAGCGGGGCTCACCTGTCAATGGCGTGTAAACGCCGGCGGCGGCAGGACGTCGCGCCCTGGTGAATGGCAGGCCGTGGATACTGCTTTTAAAAAGTTGCGGCTCATTACTTGCAAGGTTCGCCAGCCTGCCGGTATAATGCGGCCTCTCGCAGCGATGCGAGACGACCGAATCTGGAGAGGTGGCAGAGTGGTCGAATGTACCTGACTCGAAATCAGGCGTACGCGCGAGCGTACCGTGGGTTCGAATCCCACCCTCTCCGCCAAGTAGCAAAAAAAAGCCACCGCAAGGTGGCTTTTTTCATTCTTAGGTCACAGCCGGGGTCACACAGCCGGGGTCAGGTCTGACATTCGGACACGGCCTCGGCTTTACCCACATCAAATGGCGTGTTGACCAGTATTCGCCCGGCTAGTAGCAGCTAATTCCGACTACCCGATTGTCGAGATCGTGTCCGAATGTCAGACCTGACCCCCGCTTTTCGTCCCTAGCCAAAAATCGGGCGCAATAGTTCCTGCCGGCTACACAACGGGCCTGTACAGACATTGTCCGTACAATCGCCCGATTCAATTTGCTGGCTATCCCATGTCGACAATTCACTGGTTCTTCCTGATCGGCATGCTGATGCTGGCGCGCGGGCTCGCGGCGTCCACGTTGGCGCGCTTGCCCGTCACGTCCGCGATCATCTATCTGGGCGTCGGGCTTGTCCTCGGGCCGGCGGGCTTTCATGTGTTTTCGTTCGATCCGATTGGCCAATCCCATTTGCTGGAAACGCTGACCGAGATCGCCGTGCTGGTGTCGTTGTTCTCCGCGGGCGTGAAGATGCCTGTGCCGATTCGCTGGCCGCGCTGGGTGCCGGCGCTGCGGCTCGCGTGGGTGTCGATGACCATCAGTGTCGCACTCGTGGCCGCGTTCGCGTACTACGTCCTCGGGCTGCCGATCGGGGCCGGCATTCTGCTGGGCGCCATCCTGGCCCCGACCGATCCGGTGCTGGCCACCGATGTCCAGGTGCGCCATCCCGATGACCGCGACGAATTGCGCTTCACGCTCACATGCGAGGCAGGGATGAACGATGGCTCCGCGTTTCCGTTCGTGATGCTGGGTCTTGGCTTGCTGGGCGTGCATGAGCTTGGCGAATTCGGCCTGCACTGGTTTGCGGTGGAAGTCATCTGGGCCACGTTCGGCGCAATCCTGATCGGCGCCCTGGGCGGCTATGCGGTCGGGCGCCTGGGATGGATGCTGCGCGGGCAGGAACCGAAGCACGAGGTGCTGGACGACCTGGTTGGCCTGGGCCTGATCGCCGTCGTCTACGCGGTGACGGTGATGTGCATGGCGTGGGGATTCCTGGCCGTGTTCGCGGCCGGCGTGGCGCTGCGGCATACCGAACTGAAGGCGTCGGGCGCGCACAAGGACCGCCAGGGTCTGCTCGTGCCGGACGAGCCACCTGCCAGCCCGGCAGGGGAAGCCCAGGCGCCCATGTCGGTCAGCTCGGAGTCGCTGGTGTTCAAGGAGCACATCGAGCGCCTGTCCGAACTGACGCTGGTGCTGCTGCTGGGCGGCATGCTGGCAATCCAGACGTGGACGTGGCAGACGGTGTTGACGGCGCTGTTCCTGTTCGTGGTGGCGCGGCCATTGAGCGTCTACCTGGGGCTGCTGGGCTGTGGACGCTCGCCGCGCGTGACGTCGATGATCGCCTGGTTCGGCGTGCGCGGCATCGGCTCGCTGTATTACCTGATGTATGCGATCAACCATGACTTGCCGTCCGGCCTGGCAAGCCAGCTCAGCCAGATCACGATTGCCGTGATCATGCTGTCGATCCTGGCCCATGGCCTGAGCGTCAAACCGATCCTCGACCGCTTCTGGCGGCGGCGCAGGAACAATCCGGGCTGACCGAACTTTAACGCTTGCGCGCCTGCAGCCACACTGCAGCAATGCGCTCGACTTCTTCGTACCCGGGCTCGCCGAGCTGCCCGCCGAAGATGTCGGGATCGAGTTCTTCGTACGACCATGATGCGCATTCTGCATCGAGCCGTGCGCGCAGGCTCTCAAGGAAATAGTCACTGTCCCCCGTGATCGCCACGCCCGTGTACAGCAGCAGCCGCCCGCCGGGGCGCAGGCGCGCCAGGCCTTCTTCGACGATGCGGCGCGACAGCTCGGCGCCACGCTCACCGCCACCGTGGCGGTAGCGGCGAGCGTCCGGATCGACGACGAACGGCGGATTCGACACAATCAGGTCGACCTCGCCCGCCACACCATTGAACAAATCGCTTTCGCAGGCCGTGAACCCCGTCACGTCGTTCAGTTGTGCATTCACCCGGGACAGCGCCAGCGCGGCCATGTTGACATCGGCGCCGATCACCTCGGCAGCCGGGAAGGCACGCGCGATGGTCAGCGCGCCGGCACCGCTGCCGCAGCCGACATCGATCGCGCGCATGGGCGCGGAGTCGGCTGATGCGAACGCCCGCCGCATGGCGCCGATGAAGCGGTAGGTGTCCGGCCCGAAGAACACCGCATCGTCGTCGTGCGTCGGAAAGGCGGAATGAAACAGCAGAAGGTCGTCCAGCGTCGAGGCGCGCACGGTCGAGCACAGCGCGTCGCCTTCGCCAGCCAGCACGCCAGCATCCGCCATCAATTCGAGCATGCCCGGCGGCAGCACGGCGGGGGCAAACGGCCGGCTCCAGCCGAACACGTCGCGCAGGTCGCGCGCCTGTTCGTTGCCGGGCCGGCCGTTGATGCGCCGGTGGGTCGACGGCGTGACCGTCGTGAAGCGGTAACCGGCCTGGCGCAGGGTCGTGCCAAGGGTGAGCAGGGCAGTGGCTTGGGTAGATGTCATGGCGCAAGCATCGCATGAATCGCGCCCACCGGCGCGCACGAACCGGGTCGTATGCCAACGGATTTTGGTGCACTATGTGATCACTCGAACATACCGGATGACGGCGACCAACCATACTCATCAACATAGTCAAACGACAACGACAACGAGAGAGAATACGCAAAATGAAAAGCTTTGACATGGACGACGTTCCGCGCGGGCGCATGGACCGCGAAATCGCCCGCGAGCGCCGCGAGCGCGCGCTGAACGACGAGCAGCGTGCCGGCCTGGCGCCCGTCGACGACCTGCGCGGCAAGGATGCGCGCGAGCGCGCCGATACTTCCAACCTCAAGCGCAACAGCCGCTGAATCAACAACTGGACGACCAGGAGAACGTATGCGTTGGGATGGTGACCGTGAAAGCAGCAATGTCGAAGACCGTCGGGGCGACAGTGGCGGGGGAGGTGGTGGCGGCTTCGGCATTGGCGGGCGTTCGATCGGCATCGGCACCATCGTCATCGCGCTGGTGGGTTCCTACTTTTTGGGCGTCTCGCCGGCCACGATCCTGAGCCTGCTGTCGGGTGGCGGCGCGCCGCAGGTCCAGCAATCGTCGCAGCCGCGCGCGGCGCCAGCCGACGACCGCGAAAGCAAGTTCGTGCGCACCACGCTGGCTTACACCGAAGACGCATGGACCCAGATCTTCACCGAACAGAATGCGCAATACCAGCCGGCCAAACTGGTGCTGTTCGACGGCCGCACGAATACCTCATGCGGTGTCGGCCAGAGTGCGACCGGGCCGTTCTACTGCCCGGCCGATGCATCGGTGTACATCGATCTCGATTTCTTCCGCACGATGCAGCAGCGGTTCAATGCCGGCGGCGAATTCGCCCAGGCGTACGTGATCGCGCACGAGGTCGGCCACCATGTCCAGAACCTGCTCGGGATTTCCGAAAAAGTACATGCGGCCCAGCAGAACGCGTCCGAAAAGCAAGGCAATATCCTGTCGGTCAAGCTCGAGCTGCAAGCCGACTGCTTTGCCGGTGTCTGGGCCAAGCGTACCGACCAGCGTGAAAAAATCCTGGAGCAGGGCGATGTGGAAGCTGCCCTGAACGCGGCCAGCGCCATTGGCGACGATGCGCTGCAAAAGCAGTCGCGCGGCGTAGTGGTACCGGACTCGTTTACGCACGGCACATCAGCGCAGCGCGTCCGCTGGTTCGAGCGGGGTCTGGAGAGTGGCGAAGTGGCTTCGTGCAATACTTTTGATGCCAAAAATCTATAAATGGCATCAAATAGTTTCCTGTTGGGTATAAAAACGGACGTTAATTTGGGGTAAGTGCGTAAAAATGCGTGTTCGTTACCGTGCGCATATGGCAATTCTTGGCAACTTGACATAAGTTGGTGTTAGATCAGCACGCTATCCAGAGCGCGCCGACATCACCCTCACAGAATTTGCCAAGGAGTGCTTATGCTTGCCATGAATTACCGTGGGCCATACCGTGTCCGCGCCGACCAGAAGCCCGAACCCGTGATCGAACACCCCGGTGACGCCATCGTGCGCGTCACCCGCGCCTGCATCTGCGGCTCCGATCTGCACCTGTACCACGGCCTCGTGCCCGATACCCGCGTGGGCCATACCTTCGGGCACGAATTCATCGGCATCGTCGAAGAAGTCGGGTCGGATGTCCACAAGCTCAAGGTGGGCGACAAGGTGCTGGTGCCGTTCAACGTCTTTTGCGGTTCCTGCTTCTTTTGCCAGCACGAGTTGTACGGCAATTGCAACAATACGAATGCGCAATCGACTGCAGTAGGGGCGATCTACGGTTACTCGCACACGGCTGGCGGCTACGACGGTGGCCAGGCCGAGTACGTGCGCGTGCCGATGGCCGACGTCGGCCCGATGATCATCCCGGAAGACATCCATGACGATGACGCCGTGCTGCTCACCGACGCGCTGCCCACCGGCTACCAGGCCGCCGAAATGGGCGACATCAAGGAAGGCGACACGGTCGTCGTGTTCGGCGCGGGCCCGGTCGGCATCTTTGCCGCCAAGTCGGCCTGGCTGATGGGCGCGGGCCGCGTGATCGTCGTCGACGAGATCGAATACCGTCTCGAGTTCGTCAAGAACTACGCGCAGTGCGAAGTCGTGAACTTCAAGGAAGTGCGCGACATGGCGCTGCACATCAAGAAGATGACCGACTGGATGGGCGCCGACGTCTGTATCGACGCGGTCGGCTGCGAAGCGGCGGGCAACACGATGCAGACCATCACGGGCGTCTACACGATGATGCAGGCAGGCGCCGCGACCGTGCTGCACTGGTGCATCAACTCGGTGCGCAAGGGCGGCAACGTGTCGATCGTCGGGGTGTATGGGCCGACCTTCAATGCGGTCCCGATCGGCAATGCGCTGAACAAGGGCCTGACGCTGCGCATGAACCAGGCCAGCGTGCGCCGCCATCTGCCGCGCTTGATCGAGCATATCCGCGCCGGCCGCATCGATCCGAAAGCGATTATCACGCACCGCGTGCCGCTGGAAGAAGTGTCGGATGCGTATCACATCTTCTCGAGCAAGCTCGACAACTGCATCAAGACGATCCTGATTCCGCCGCGTGCGAACGAAGTACGCGCCGTCAAGGCCAGCATCGCAGCGTAACCGACATGCAGATCACCACGAGGACACATTATGCAGACACGTAACGACATCGTGAGCGCCAACGACCAGCACGACGGCGATCACGCACCAGGCGAACACGACAACGATGGCCACGTCGGCCACGTCCACGGTGCGATCGCGCCACGCCGGCCCACCCGCGCGCAACTGGCGCACATCCAGGGCTGGGGTGCTGACCTCGACCGCAAGGACCGGCCCGGCGTGCCGATGGAACGCACGCCGCCGCGCTTCATCAACGTTCCGGATGGCGATCCTGCACCGCAGGAAGAGCGCGTCGAGGTGCTCGTTTCGACCGAGCGCCCGGGCCGCACGCCGCTGTTCGGCACGGTCCAGCCGCCATCCGGGCTGTCGGGCATGATCCGGCGCCAGGCCTTCAAGCTGACCGAGAACGACGTGCGCCACTGGCTGCTGTTGCTGGTGGCCGACCGCGTCAACATGGTCGAAGGCATCGGCGAGGATCTTACCAGCGGCAAGATTCCGAACGTGCTGGCCGAGATGGGCATCAAGGCCGAGTTTCAGCACAACAAGGCGGGCCTGGCGAAAAAGGTTGCACTGGGCGTGGCCGTTGTGGGCACGGCGGTGTATCTGATGAAGCGCCGTAGGTAGGGGACATTGTTTTCAAGCAAATACTCGTTTATTTGCACGTCCATCATGGTCGATGACCGGCGCCACCTGGCCCGGCATACCGGATGGAGCCGAGATGATTCCTCAACCGTTGTTCAGGGCAGTTCTGCTGGGTGCCGCCATCGTGCTGGCGCCCGGCGTCCACGGCGCGCCGATGATGAGCGCGCCATTCAAGCTGGATACGCAGGCGCAGACGCAGGTTCTCAGCCAGCTCACTGCGCGCCGGCCGGCCATCGGCCTTGATGCCGATCACGGCTACCGCGTCGTCGCGCAGCACCCCGGCGTGCAGGGCACGCATGTGGTGCGCGTGGCCCACCTGTACAAGGGCGTGCGCATCTTCGGCTCCGAATCGGTGGTCGTGCTCGATGCGCGCCAGCAGATCGTGTCCGAAAGCGCGTCGCCCCGCCGCCTGCAGCTGGGGCGCGGCGCAGCCGGTGCACTGAGTCCCGTCACCACTGGCTTCGACACCACCCCGGCCGTCAAGCGCAAGGCCGCCATCGGCGCTGCCGTCAAGGGCAGTCCTTCACGCGCCGTCAACGTCAAGCTTCCCACTGCCGAACTGGTGATCTACCCCGTGATGCGCGACGAGCGCGCACCTGGCGCTGTTGCCAAGCCCGATAGCGAACTGAATGCGCTCGACCTGATCGAAACGGTCGACCGCTACGCGCTGGCCTGGCACGTGCGCGTGCGCCTGCGCAGCGGCGAGCAGCCGATCTTCTATGACGTCATCGTCGATGCGCGCACGGGCACCGTCATCGACCGCTGGAACGCGCTGCAGACGGTGGAAGGCATCGGCCGTAGCCAGTACAGCGGCAACGTGCCCCTCAGCACGACATTTGATGGCAACGTCTACCAACTGCTCGACCCGCAGCGCGGCAAGGGCGGCACGTTCGGTGCGATGGCGATCACCAACGCCAACCACGCCACCACCAGCGGGCGCGTCTACACCAACAGCAGCAACACCTGGGGCGACGGCAAGCAGTTCGTCGAGGGCGGCAGCACGACAGGCGCCAATGGCCAGACCGCGGCCGTCAACGCCATGTGGGGCCTGATGAATACCTACGACCTGCACCAGAACGTGCTGGGCTGGCGCGCGCTCGACGGCCAGGACACGGCGTCGCACATCGCCGTGCATGTCAACCGCGGCTACGACAACGCCTATTACAGCGACACCTGCCGCTGCATGTTCATCGGCGACGGCACGTTCTTCACCAACCTGGCGGCGATCGACGTGGTCGGTCACGAAATGGGGCACGGCATCACGGCCGCCACATCGAACCTGGTCTACACAGGCGAGTCGGGCGGCCTGAACGAATCGAGTTCGGACATCGCGGGCGAAGTGGTCGAAGCGTATGCGCGTGCCGGCGGCAAGGGCGAGATCGTGCCTGAACTGGGCAACGACTGGATGCTGGGCAGCGAGATTGCCCGCGACGGCAAACCGCTGCGCTGGATGATCAAGCCGAGCAAGGACGGCAACAGCCGCGATGCCTGGAGCACAGGGCTCAAGCGCCTGGATGTGCATTACAGCAGCGGCCCGAACAACCGGATGTTTTATTTTCTGGCGCGGGGTTCAGCGGCCGACGCGACGAATGATGCGTGGAGCGGCTACCTGAAGCGGCGCCCGGTCGCGATGACGGGCATTGGCATCGACAAGGCGTTCCGGATCTGGTTCCGTGCGAACACGACCAAGTTCACGGCCAGCACCAATTACGCCGATGCGCGGGCGAAGATGATCGAGTCGGCGGGGGAGTTGTACGGGCCGGGCAGCCGCGAGGTAGTCGCGGTCACGCGCGCCTATGCAGCGATCAATGTCGGGGCCGACATCGACGAACTGGCGGCCGTGCCCGTTGCCGGGCCGGCCGCCGCAGCGCCCACTGCAGTGCTCAATGCAGTCATTACTGATCGCTCATCAGTGGAAATGGATTGAGCGGGGTGCCTTTCCACCATTGCTTTTCTGGCGTCAGGGCGACGACGGCGAAGTGCAGGTGCGGCGCGTTCGGATCGGAATTGCCGGTGACGCCGACATAGCCGATCAACGTGCCGCGCTTGAGCTCCATGCCTTCGGCGATGCCGTCGGCATAGCGGTCTAGATGCGCGTAGTAGTATGCGAACTGCCCGGTCGGATCGAACTGGTAGACGGTCAGGCCGCCCGGCTTGCTGTGAAACAGCTTGGCGACCTTGCCGTCAGCCACGGCGACGACGGGCGTGCCGGTCGGCGCCATGATGTCGAGCGCCTCGTGCTGGCGCTGCTCAACGCGCGGCTGGTAGAAGGTATCGGTCAGCTGGGCCGACTTGATGCCTTGCACCGGCACCAGCAGCTTGCCCGGCATCGTCGTCGGGGCAGTGGAACCTGCGGCGGCGTTGGCGTCAGGTGTGGGACGCAGCGGCAGGTCGGCATCTTCCAGGTTCGGTATCACGACCGGCGCCGGCGGCAGCTGGCCCTCGATCTGTGATGCAGGAATGCCGGGCGCTGCCGGCGCCGCCGCTGCAACCTCCGTCGCCGGCTTTTCAGGCACGTCCTGCAATGCCACGAACAGGATCGCGGCGCCAACCAGCACGCCGAGGATAAAGGTGATCAACCATTTCATCGGGTTCTCCGTGCGGCGCCACGGGCGCCGCCTGTGTGCAGCATCTGCCTGGATGGCTGCTTATTTTTCGAGGACGACTTCGGTGCCAGCAGTGACGGCGGCGCCCACTTCGGCAGCGCTCCAGTTGGTCAGGCGGATGCAACCGTGCGATTCGGTCTTGCCCACGTGGCCCGGCACCGGCGTGCCATGGATGCCGTAGTGCGGCTTGGACAGGTCGATCCACATCACGCCGACCGGATTGTTCGGGCCTGGCTTGACGGGGGTTGCCTTGTCGCCTGGCTTGGCGTCCCAGAACAGTTTCGGGTTGTAGTTGTAGACCGGATTGGCGTGCACGCCCTCGATCTTCCAGGTGCCGATCGGCAGCGGATCGCGGCTGCTGCCGGTCGAGGCCGGATACTGGGCCAGCAGGCGGCCCGATGCGTCAAACAGCTGGAGCGTCTTGGCGCCGTCGCGCACGACGACCTTGGTGGCCTGCGCCAATGGTTCCTTGCCGCTCACGTTCGGCACCATGATGCGTTCGCCCGCACGGGCAAAGGTCTTGCCTGGATTGAGGCGCTGCAGCAGTTCCGGGCTGGCGTGGAATTTTTCGCCCAGGCCTTCGAGCACGTTGGCATAGCCCAGCTGTGCCAGCTTGGCCTTTTCCATCATCGTGTCAGGCACGGGCTGGAACGGGCCTTCGACGTCTTCGGCGATCAGCGCATATTCGGCCAGGGTGGGCGTGGTGTCGGTGGCGAGGGCGTTCCAGGTTGCGTCATCGAGCTTGCCCGTGACCGGCAGCTTGCGCACGGCCTGGAACGTGTTCAGGGCCTGGCGCATGTTCGAGCCATAGGCACCGTCCAGTTCGCCTGGCGACAGGTAGGCGCGTTCGAGCAGCACCTGGGCGCGCAGCAGTTTTTCGAATTCTGCCTGCTCGGCGATGGCCGGATCCTGCACGGCGCCGGGCGCAGCGGTTACCGCCGTCGACATCGTCGTGTTCTGGGCTGTCGTTGCCGGTTGGGCGGCTGGCGGCAGCGGGGCAGGCTGTTGCGCGATGGCGTGGGTCAGCGTGCCTCCAAGGGCGGCGATCAGGGTCAGGGCGGTTATCTTGTTCATGCGGTCTCCGGGTTTGCTTCTGGAAAACTGTAGAGTAGTGAAATGCATCGCCCGGGTCTGTGCGTCAGCGTACTCACAGTCGGTCAACTGTTTCATTGAGGCTACAATTGCGCCATGGATCAGCCTGTTTTTACCGTTACCGTCTTGCCGCTCGGCGCCAGTGTCGCCATCGGCGCATCCACGACCTTGCTGCATGCGCTCGAAGCCGCCGGCATCGACCTGCCCAGCTCATGCCGCAACGGAACCTGCCGCACCTGCCTGTGCCGCCTGCGCGCCGGCAAGGTGGCATACACGATCGAGTGGCCCGGTCTGTCGCTCGACGAGCGGCGGGACGGCGACATACTGCCCTGCGTGGCGCTGGCGCGCGCTGATCTGGTACTGGATGTTCCGCTGGCGCGGCGCGTCGCTACCGGGCGGGATTAGCATGGTGGTACTATCCGCATGATGCCCGACGCGCTGTCCGGCACGTTCTCATGACATCCGCAGCAACCACCAAGAATGGAGCACCACCATGAGCAAAAGTCAGGATGCAAAGAAGACGACCAAGAAAGAACCGGCCAAGACCATGAAGGAAAAGAAGGAAGCCAAGAAGGTCAAGAAAGAAGAAAAGTCGCGCCAGCAGTAATACACCCAGTAGCCTCAGTTTGACCCTGCATCACCGCGTCGCCTCCCGGCGACGCGCACCGCCCGGCCTAGGGTGTTTCTGTCGACAGGCCCAGCGCTCCCTCGATCACTTTCAATACTGTCGGCCACGCCGGCGAACTCGTCGCCACCTCATCGTAATGGCTGGCCTCCGGGAGGATCACCACGTCTGCCACATCGCCCAGCTTGCCTGCCCGCGCTGCGTAGTCGTGTGCCACGCGCGGCGGTGAAATCGTGTCGAGCGCGCCTGTGACGAGCCAGGTGCGGCTGCCATTGGGCATCAGGTCGGCGGCGTTGGTATCGGCCAATACGTCCGGCCGTGCGGCGCTCGGGGTGCCGGCCAACTGCGTGAGATCGCGGTCGCAGCTCGACTTGATCAGCGCCGCTTCGTGGCGCAGGTCGGCCAGGCCACCCAGGCTCACGATGCGGTCGATCTTCAGTGGATTGGCATGGTGCAGCGGGCTGACCGCCGGGATACGCGCGCGGCCCGCCATCCATTGCACCAGTTGCCCCCCTGCCGAGTGGCCGACGGCGACGATGCGTTCCAGGTCGAGCTTGTGCGCAGGCGCATGCGCTGCCAGCAGGTCGAGTGCGGCGTGCATGTCGAGGTACATGCCGGGATAGCCGCCGCCCGGTTCATCGATGCGCCGGTATTCGACATTCCACACCGCGATGCCGCGCGCGGCCAGCGCACCGGCCATATCGCGAAACTGGGTGATGCCGCCGAACTTGCTGTTCCAGCAGCCGCCATGCACGAGTACCGCCACGGGGAACGGGCCCGCGCCGGGGGGCACGAACAGCTCCGCGTATTGCGACGGCGCGGGGCCATAGGCGAGTTTGGTGGTCGGGGCGGGGCCGCGCAGGGCCAGGTAGTCGTCGAGTTTCATCGGGGCGGCGTGGGCGCTCGAGGCGGCGCCAAGCGCGAGGGCGAAAAGCAGGCTGGAAAAGCGCATGGCGGACGGTAACGGTGATTAAAACATCACTATAGCCGAGTCGCCACGCCGCAGCAGCATGCGGCAATGACGGACCGCCGTTGCAGGGCAATCGTACGGCCCCGGGGTGGCAGCCATGCTAGTCTGCCATGACTTCATCACTTACCGAAAGGCGACCATGAATCAATTCCATGCCAACGACGCCTCGCGCGAACCGATCATCCACCATGCGCACACGACGCCCGATCCGGATGCGCCGAATGACCCACTGGCGCCGCCACCGCAGCCACCGGTGCCGGACGACGTTCCCGATCCGGTCAATGCCCCGGTCGAAGAACCGAGCATGCCCGAACCACCGATCCGGGCCCACTAAACCGGTATTACCTGATCAAGCGCCGGGTTCCTGGCGCTGACCTTCCTTGTCTTCTTGCTTGTCATCGCTGCCTGCCGGCGGCAGTCCCGGGATCTCGCGAATCATTTGTTCGGTGTCGTGCTGACCGGGCGAGCGCTCGCCGCTACCGATGTCGGCTTCATCGAAGATGGCGCGACCCTTGTTTTCGGGATCGACGTTGTCTGGTGTGTCATTCATGCTGGGCTCCAATAGCGTTATCAATGTTGTACGATCCTAACAGCCCCTGTGCGGCGATGTCGCGCGGCAGGCCATGGTGAAAACTGTTGCTTTTTCGTCGTGGAGGCGGGCACGTGTGCTTCGTGTCACACAAATGCAACGACGCGGTTTCTATAATGTAGATGACATGAAAAACCGGAGGAGATCATGGGATCCACGTTGTACAACAAGATTTATCTGGGCCGCAGCTCGCTGCTGGGCTCGCGTAACGTGCAGCTTGCGCTCGTGCTGGGCGTATTGGCCGGCACCGGGCTGGGTTGGCTGATCCTGCGTTCGCTGCGCTGAAGGTTGCCCCGGCGCGCTGCGACGCGTACCATGCGCCCTTTGGTCAACGAAACGCGGTAATGAAAAACGAAAAGCTCACGACAGACGAATACGACGCACTCGACATGGTGCGGCGCGGCGGTAAACAAGAGATGGCCAGCGCCTGTGTCGGGCGCAATTCGAAGCGCCTGTGTGGCATCAAGCTGATGTCCTACGGCCGTGACAAGCGGCTGACGCTGACCGACAAGGGTGAAGAAGTGCTGTTCCTGCGCCGTTGCGTGACGGGTCTGCGTGCGCTGGCGGCCGATCCGCAGGTGGCGCTCGACGAAGACGTGCTGCGCTTCCTGAACCGCAAATCGCATATCGTGCCGCTCGAGGGCGGTGGCCACGGCCTGAGCGACAAGGGCCGCGAATCGCTGGCCGATATCGCCCTGAACGAAGAGCGTCGCTGACCGCGCCGGCCGTCCATTGCGGACGGCCGCTGTATTGCCCATTCAACTGTTTCTGTGTTCCCGGCTGCAGCTGGCCTGCAGCGTTGCGCCTGTCTAGTGCGCGCGGCGGCGAGCCGGATATACCAGCGCCCGCACCGCAACTTCGGCCGGCACGTTCATCGTCGCGAGAAACTCCGCTGCGCGCTGCAGGCCGAGAGTGGGGATCGAGGCGATCGCCTGGTTGACCAGATCGGACGTGCGGCCATCGACGCGCTGGTGGCGGGTTGTGGTCGTGTGGGGTGTCATGGCCATGTCGGGCATGTCATTCATGTTCATTATTGTGTCCAGGTATCGGGGTTGCGCCATCGGCCCGATGATTGTACGACCAATAATGTTTATTTAGCTATACAAATGTTTCACCGGCCATGTAATGACATCGTCTGCTGCCGCCACGCGTGGCGGGCATGCAACTGACCTTACGCTAGGCGGGTAACGTGTCGGGCACTGGTGATGGCGTTGGCGCCGGCAGGCAGCGGCCTTCGGCCAGCAGCGCTTCGAACTGGTCGGCCGGTACCGGCTTGCTGAAGTAATAGCCCTGCATTTCGTCGCAACCGTGGCTGCGCAGGTAATCGAGCTGCGCCAGCGTCTCGACGCCTTCGGCGATCACGGCCAGCTTCAGGTTGTGCGCCAGCGCGATGATGGACGTGACGATGGCCGCGTCGTTGGCATCGTGCGTGATGTCGGCCACGAACGAGCGGTCGATCTTGAGCACGTCGATCGGGAAGCGCGACAGGTACGAGAAGCTCGAATACCCGGTGCCGAAGTCGTCGATGGACAGATTGATCCCGAGCGCCTTCATCCGGTGCAGCAACTCCACCGCCGGCGTGACGTCGCTCATGAACAGGCTTTCGGTCAGCTCGATCTCCAGGCAGGCCGCATCGAGCCCGGTTTCCTGCAGCGTCGCTTCCAGGCTGGCCATCAGGTTCGGTGCGCCGAACTGGCGGGCCGACAGGTTCACGGCCACCCGCAGGCGCGGGTAGCCGGCAACCTGCCAGGCCTTGTTCTGGGCACAGGCGGTGCGCATGACCCAGGCGCCGATCGGGACGATCAGGCCGGTCTCTTCGGCCACGCCGACAAACCGCCCCGGCGGCACCATGCCCAACTCGGGATGATTCCACCGGATCAGCGCTTCCATGCCGACGATCTGGCCCGTTTTCATGTCCACCTGCGGCTGGTAGTGCAGCACGAATTCGTTGCGTTCGAGCGCATTGCGCAGCGCACCTTCGATGCGCACCCGTTCCATCGCCTCGTCATTCATGCTCGGCGTGAAAAACTGGAAGTTGTTGCGCCCCAGCTTCTTGGCCCGGTACATGGCGATGTCGGCGTGCTCGATCAGGTTTTCGCTCAGCGTGCCTTCGGTCGGGAACACGGCCACGCCAACCGAGCAGGTCACAAAGAATTCCTTGTTGCCGAGCATGACCGGCTGGGCGACGGCATCCATGATCCGCTGCACGACGGCAGGGGAGAGCGGCTCATCGGCGTGCTCGTTGAGGATCACGACGAACTCGTCGCCCGACAGGCGCGCCACGGTATCGGCATCGCGCAGCGCCGCGCGCAGGCGCGCCGCCACCGTTACCAGCAGCACGTCGCCGGCCTTGTGGCCCATGCTGTCGTTGACGAACTTGAAGCGGTCCAGGTCGATCAGCATGACCCACACGGGCCGGTCGCTGCGGCTGGCAAACGCAATCGACTGGCTCAGGCGGTCCTGCAGCAGCGAGCGGTTGGGCAGGCCGGTGAGCACGTCGTGCTGGGCCACGTGGTGTACGCGCTGCTCGGTCAGCTTGCGCTCGGTGATGTCGCTGCCGGTACCGCGGTAGCCGGTGAGCGCGCCAGCTTCGTCGAACACCGGTTCGCCATTGACGCAGAACCAGCGCGCGTTGCCATCGTCGTCGAGCACCTGGTATTCGAGATTGTTGAACGCTTCGCGCGCCTGCATCTTGGCCAGGTGGGTGCGGCCGCTTTCGCTGTCGAGCAGGCCAGGCACGTATTCCCAGCGCGTCTTGCCGATCAGGCCCTGTACGGCGACGCCCGATTTTTCGGTGAAGCCGCCGGTGATCATCGTGAAGCGCAGTTCGGCATCCTGCTCCCAGTACCAGTCCGACGACATCGATACCAGCTGGCGGAAGCGCTGCTCGCTGTGCAGCAGCGCTTTTTCGGCGCGCTCGCGCGCAACCATGTCGTCGATCAGCCGGCGGTTGCTGCGGCGCAGCTCCGACGTGCGCTGGCGCACCAGTTGCTGCACCTTGCGTGCGCGCTCGCCGGCCGATTGCACGAACGCGGCGCCCATCAGCGTGACGAGGATGCCCCCGCACAGCAGCGACAGTGAGGCGAGATGGTCGGCCAGGAACGGACGCGGCGCCGCGGCGACCTCGACGCGCCAGGGCCGGCCACCCGCATGCAGCACGGTGCTCTGCATGCCGTGGTCGGGGCGCAGCCAGCCGGCAAATTCGCGGCGCGATGCGCTCGACGTGGGACCGTTCGAGAACAGCAAGGCCGCAGGGTCGGCATGGTCGCTGGCATACACTGACACGAAGATGTCGCCGCCCCCCAGCAGGCCGGCGGCGGCAAGCGATTCGCGCACGAGTTCCTGGCCCCGGACGACGACGGCCGTATTGCCGCGCATGACGCCCTGCTTGTCGAACACCGGCTGTACCAGGTCGAAGCTGGCCTTGCTCGCGGGCGCCTGGGCCAGCGCGAACAGGCCGCTGGCGGCTGGCTGGCCCGTGCTGCGCGCCAGCTCGAGCGCGCCCATGACCGCGGCATTGTGGGACAGGTTCAGGCCGAAAGCCACTTCGTTGCCGGCCATCGGTTCGACGTATTCGATCACGTGGTAGCTGGTGCGCAGCGGCGCCGGTACCAGGCCACCAGGCGTCATCTCGGTCAGGACCGTGCCGGGACGCACGCGCTGCAGCTCGGCCTCGATCGCAGCGCGCGCATTGCCCGGCACGACGCGGTGAAAATTGAACGCCTGGATGAAGCGGTGGCGCTCGAGCAGGGCCGACGTGAAGTCGGCAAACCGTTCGCGGCTCACGGGTTCGCCCCTGGAGAACAGCTGGTTGGTCACGGCCAGTACTTCGAAGGCCTGACCCATGCCCTGGTGCACCGCCGCCACGCGCTGGTCAGCGCGCTGGCCGAAGGCGAGCGCCATATTGTCATATTCCAGATGGCTGACCCCGATGAACAGGCCGAAGGAGGCGGCCAGGCCGCCCCCGAGCGTGAGGGCTGCCGCGAGAGTCAGTGAACGGGGCAGTCGGCGCGGCATGTTATCGGAGGGTCCAGGTCAATCCATACAAATGAGTCAGGAGCGCACGCGGCAGACGGTTCTTGCCGGTGAGCATGAATGCGCGCCAGTGTGTCATACATGGGGCTGGCGCCGCAAACTTATCGTATTGTGAGGGACAATCTGCCCGCCGTGGGTAAAACCGTTCTAGCCACGGCGCCGCGCCAGCCAGGCCACCACGCCCCGCGCGAGCAGCCGGTTGGTCCAGCCGACGCCGATGCCGCTCTCGTCGCGGCCGCGCCGTGCGAGGCGTAGCAGCAGGCGTTCTGCGGGCAAAGGCGGTGTGGCGGGGCGCACCGCGAACAGGATCCGGTTGTTGCCGGCGATGTGCCGGAACCAGATTACGCGCCCGTCAAAGGCATCCCGCAGCCGTTGTAAGAAAGACACATAATCGGGATCGTAGGTGAAGATATTGGCCACCAGTACGCCGCCCGGACGCAGCGCGCGGCGACAGGCTGCGTAGAACGCGCGGCTGGCCAGGGCTTGCGGCAAGCCGCCCCGATCGAAGCCATCGACCAGCAGCACGTCGGCGTCCCCGGGCGTGCGCGCCAGATAATCGGCCGCGTCGCAATGCAGCACGCGCAGGCGTGCGTCATCCGGCGGCAGGCAGAACAGGTCGCGCAGCGCGATCACGTCGGCGCGGATTTCGAGCACCGTGATGCGGGCCTGGGGAAAGTGGCGGTAGCAGAACTTGGCGAGCGAGCCGCCGCCCAGGCCCACCATCACGATGTGGCGCGGGCGCGGTGCGAACAGCGCAAAGCACATCATGGCGCGGGTGTAATCGAGCACGAGGGCGTCGGGCCGCGCCAGCAGCATCTCGCTTTGCACGTCGCCAGGTGTGAATGCGAGGGTGCGGCGCTTGCCGTCGCTCGCGACCAGGGGCGCGGCGACGACAGGTGGTTCAGGAAGATCGTGGGGCGCGGGCATGCAGCAAGTATAAGCCGCCGCGCCCCGCCGTATTACGCGGCGCTGCCCATCAGCGGGACCACGCCGAACACCAGCGCCGCCACCAGCATGACGAGTGCGGCCGAGATCGACCAGATCAGCGTGAAGCGCTGGTGGTCGCCAAACTCCACCTTGCACATGCCGACCAGCAGATAGGTCGATGCGACCAGTGGGCTGAGCAGGTGGACCGGCTGGCCGATCACCGAGGCGCGGCCGATTTCTGCCGCCGTGATGCCGTACACTTCGGCCGCCTTGGCCAGCACCGGCACGATGCCGAAGTAGAACGCGTCGTTCGAGATGAAGAACGTGAACGGGATGCTGAGCAGGCCCGTGACGACCGCCAGGTACGGCCCCATCCAGTCAGGTACGCCAGCGATGACGGACAGCGCAATCGCATCGACCATCTTGGTGCCTTGCAGGATGCCGACGAAGATACCGGCGGCGAAGATCAGCGACACCACCGGCAGCACGTTCGCTGCGTGATGCGCAATGCGCTCCTTCTGCTCTTCGAGGCCCGGATAGTTGATCATGATCGCGACGGCGAAGAAGATCATGAACAGCACGGGCAACGGCAGCACGCCCTTGATCAGGAACACCATCAACAGGGTGGTCATCGCGAAGTTGATCCAGATCAGCCGTGGGCGCTTGATCGCGGCGTTCGAGACGTCGTTGTCATCGCCACCACCATTGCCGCCACCGGTGGCCAGCGCCGGTTCGGCCGATGATGTGACGGTCGATTCGACACGACCGCCCGCCAGCTGGTGCACATTGCCATCGCGCGCCGAGGCAGCGGCGCTCGGGCTCCAGTGGCCGGTGGTGCCGTTCATTTCAGCGGCCACGGCCGGCTGCAGCACGGCGACGTTCTGCGCTGCCTGGGCAGCTTTTTCGGCTTTTTCAGCCTGCGTCGGCAGCGTCATGATGCCCAGGCGCTTGCGCTCCTTCATGCCCAGCACGCAGGCCACGAACACGACCCAGAGGGAGGTAACGGCCATCGGCAGGATCATCGGCACGAAGATGTCGCTGACGTCCACGCCGAGGGCGGTGGCGGCGCGCGCCGTCGGGCCGCCCCATGGCAGGATGTTGAAGACGCCACCGGCCAGCATGATCACGCAGGCGAGCACCAGTCGGCTCATGCCAAGCCGCACATACAGCGGCAGCATGGCGGCCACGGTAATCATGTAGGTCGTGGCGCCGTCACCGTCGAGCGAGATGAACATCGCCAGCACGGCGGTGCCGACGACGATCTTGAACGGGTCACCGCCGACGAGTTTGAGGATCAGGCGCACGACCGGGTCGAACAGGCCCGAATCGATCATGATGCCGAAGTACAGGATGGCGAACATCAGCATGACGCCGGTCGGGGCCAGGTTGCGGATCCCGTCGAGCATCATCGGGCCGAGCTGCGGGCCGAAGCCGCCGATCACGCCGAACCCGATGGGCACCACGATCAGGGCCACGAGCGCCGGCAGGCGCTTGGTCATGATCAGGTACATGAACACGACGACCATGGAATACGCCAGGATGGTCAACATCATCATCATTCTCCTTGCCGGTGCGCTTGCCGCACGCGGTGTGTGGGCCGCTGGGGCCCGTGGTGTTAGTGCAGGTGGCGCGTGGGGTTGTGATGCAGGGCTGCTTCATGCAGACCGATGCACGGTCGATCGCGCGCCGTATTTGTCAGGCGCGGTTCAAGGGCGGGAAAGCGCGGCCAGGGCGGCGTGCGCGGGGGCAGGGAAGTGCATGGTGTCTCCGATCGTTGTCGTTGGTGTGCTGCTATTTGCACCAACTATAGGCGTGCGTGCCTTTCAATTGGCTTTCAGTGCACTTGACGCTTCAACGATCGCCGGCGCGGGGAATAGCACGCGCACGCTCAAGCCAGGCCCAGCGCCGGACTGGGCCAGCGTGATGGCGGCGCCATGCAGGTTGGCGATATCGCGCACGATGGCCAGTCCCAGCCCGGTGCCGCCCGGATTGGCTTCGAGGGTCGCCTGGGCGCGGTAGAACGGCATGAACACTTTATCGACGTCGCCTGCTGCGATGCCGGGCCCGCTGTCGCTGACGGCGAGCGTGACACCGTCGCCAGCGCGCCCGACCTGCAGCAGCACGCTACCGCCGGGGGGCGTATACCGGATCGCATTGTCGACCAGGTTCGACACCAGTTCGTGCAGCAGCACCCCCTGGCCGGGGACCGTGGTGAGATCGTCGGCATCGGCTTCGAGCGCCAGGTCGATCCCTTTCTGGACCGCCGGCAGCGCCAGTTCCAGCCCGACCTGGCGCGCCACCTCTGACAGCGAGACGGGCGCATCTGGCGTGCTGCCGCTGCCATGCTCGATGCGCGCGAGCGTCAGCAGGCGGTTGGCCAGGTGGATCGCGCCATCGGTGGTGCCGGCAATCGAGCCGACGATCGCGCGCATCGCGGCCGGATCGTTTTCGCGCAGGGCCAGTTCGGCCTGCGTCTTGAGCACCGCCAGCGGGGTGCGCAACTGGTGCGAGGCGTCGGCGATGAAGCGGCGCTGGCTGGCGATCAGGTCCTGCGTGCGTGCCATCGCGCCGTTCATTGCCGCCACCAGCGGCCGCACTTCCTTGTGCACGAGCGCCGGGTCGATGTTCGACAGGTCGGACAGCGCGCGCGTTTCGACCTCGTTCTTCAGCAGCATCAGGGGCCGCAGCACCAGCCGCACGGCGAACCACACCATCGCCGCCACCGCCAGCACGAGCAGGGCCTGGCGCAGCAGGGTGCTGATCAGGATGTCGCGCGACAGCGCCTGGCGCGCATCGAGCGTTTCGCCGACCTGGATCAGCGCGATGCCGCGCATCGAATCGTCGTAGACCGGTTGCAGCAGCGCGGCGATGCGCACCCGCTCGCCGTTGTAGGTGGCGTGATAGAACCGTACCAGCGCCGGATACAGGTCGGTGCGCGGCACGTTCTTCGGCACCGGCGGCAGGTCGTCGTAGCCCGATACGGTTTCGCCATGCAGGCCCGTGACCTTGTAGTAGATGCGGCCCAGGGTGTCGGTTTCGAAGCTGTCGAGCGCCACGTAGGGCACGTTGGCGACGACCTTGCCATCCTGGACCGAGACCCGCTCGGCCAGCGCGCGGGTGGACGAGAGCAGCGAGCGGTCGTAGGCGACATCGGCCGCCTCGAGGGCGTCGCGGTACAGCGAGACCGCATTGAGCGCGACGAGCAGCACCAGCGGCAGGATCAGCCAGCGCAGCAGCTGCCCGCGCAGGCTGCCCAATGGCCGGCCAGCGGTGATCTGGAGCAGGGAGGCGCGCAGGGTCATCGCGTGCGGGGGCTCAATCGGGCCGCTCTTGCATCAGGTAGCCGATGCCCCGCAGCGTGACGATCATCGCGCGGGCATCCGGGAACTTTTCGAGCTTCTTGCGGATGCGGTGGATATACAGCTCGATGGCGTCGAGGTTGACATCGTCGGCCAGCGCGAAGACTTCGTCGAACAACTTTTCTTTCGACAGCGCGCGGCCCGGGCGTGCAATCAGCGCTTCGAGCACGGCGTGCTCGCGCGGCGTGAGCGCGAGCGCTTCGCCGCAAATGGTAAACATGCGCGAGACGGTGTCGAAGCGCAGGCCGCCGCATTCGTGCACCAGCGCTTCGTTGCCGCTGCGGCGGCGCAGCAGCGCCTTGACGCGCGCTTCGAGTTCGGCCAGCTCGAACGGCTTGGGCAGGTAGTCGTCGGCGCCCAGGTTCAGGCCCTGCACGCGGTCTTCGAGGCCACCGCGCGCGGTCAGGATCAGCACCGGCGTGCCGCCACGCGCGCCGCCGCGCGCACGCAGCCGGCGCAGCACGTCCAGGCCGTCCATCTTGGGCAGCGTCAGGTCCAGGATCACCAGGGCGTAGTCCTGGGTGTGGAGCAGGGCGTCGGCATCGGCGCCGGTCGCGGCGCATTCGACGGTGAGCTTGGCGTCGCGCAGGGCCTTGGACACCCAGTGCGACAGTTCGACATGGTCTTCAACGAGCAGGATTCTCATCGCGCCAGTGTAAACGCAAAGCGGCTTTCCCGAAAAGCGCCACTGAAAGCGAACTGAAAGGCGCGCGCCCATATAGTCGGCCCACAAGCAGCGACCCAGCTGCAGCAGATCACCATAACAACGTTCGGAGACACATGAAACAATCGGCCCTCGCGCTTGCCGTCCTGGCAGCGCTGTCCCTTTCCGCACCCGTCCTCGCCCAGAGCAACGTCCAGGTCTATGGCCTGATCGACGCCGGCGCGGAATTCGTCAACCATGCCGGCGAAGACGGCGGCAACGCAGTGCGCGTCATCTCGGGCGGCAAGAACACGTCACGCTGGGGCTTTCGCGGCAGCGAAGACCTGGGCGGCGGCCTGAAAGCCGTCTTCAACCTCGAAGGCGGCATCCTGCTCGACACAGGCGCCAGCGACGGGGCGGTCTTCAAGCGCCAGGCCTACGTGGGACTGGAGAACGACCTGGGCCGGATCGTCATCGGCCGCTCGTTCACCACCGTGTACGAACTGGTGATCAAGTTCGATCCGCTGGGCTTTGCGCCGAACTATTCGTGGGCCACGGGCGGCAGCGCCACCCGGCCATCGCGCTACGGCATGACGACCCAGTTCGATAACCTGATCAAGTACACGGGGCGCACGGGCGGCTTCACCTACGGCGCCACGGTCGGCCTGGGCGAACGTTCGGGCAGCTCGCGCGAAGGCCGCAAGCTGGCGCTGGGCGGCTCATGGTTCGGCGATGGCCTGGGTGTGATGGCGTCGTGGGAGCGGATCGACGGCACGCCGATCGAGGGCACTGCCACGAATGGATTGGACGAAACGACGGCGTATCACGTGGCGGTCGACTACCGCAGCGGCCCGTGGCGCTACACGGCCGGCAAGCGTGGCTACAAGATGGCGCAGGGGCGTACCAACCTGGCTGACCTGCGTGGCGACACCTACTGGGGCGGCATCACGCGCACGATCGATGCGGTCACGCTGACAGGCGCCGTCTATCACATCAACACAAAGAACCTGCCTGCCAACCTGGACGCCGACCCGACGATGTTCGTCGCGCGCGCCATGCTGGCGCTGTCCAAGCGCACGGACCTGTACCTGTCGCTGGCGCACGCAAAGGCGGACAACGGCCAGCTGATCGGCTTGTCGCGCGACGATCCGGGCTTTGGGTCGACCCAGAGCGGCATCACCGCGGGCATGCAGCACCGCTTCTGATTCCACGCCTTACCGTGCGGCGGTATCATGGGCGCCATGAAAACCTCGCACGTTCTCCTGTTGACCATCCTGGCGTTCGGCGGCCTGCCGCACGCCGGCGCTGCCGAATGCCTGATTCCGTCGAAACCCGGCGGTGGCATGGACCTCACCTGCAAGCTGGCGCAAAAAGCGCTGCACGATCAACCGGGCGCGCCTGAACTCACGCTCAGCTACCTGCCCGGGGGCGTGGGCGCCGTGGCCTGGCACTCGGTCGTCTCGCAGCGCCGCAGCGAAGCCAATACGCTCGTCACCTTTTCGGGCGGCTCGGTCCTGAATCTCGCGCTGGGCAAATTCGGCAAGGCCGACGTCGACGACGTACGCTGGGTCGCGGCCTTCGGCGCCGATTACGGCATGGTCGCCGTGCGCGCCGATTCCCCCTACAAGACACTGTCCGACCTGCTCGGCGCGATCAAGCGCAATCCGAAGCAGGTCCTGATCGGGATGTCCGGCACGGTCGGCAGCCAGGACTGGATCAAGATGGCGCTGCTGGCCCGGATGGCCGGCGTGGACCCGCGCAAGCTGCGTTTTGTCGCCCTTGAAGGGGGCGGCGAGCAATTCATCGCGATGGGGGCAGGGCATGTGCAGGCGGTGTCGGGCGACACATCCGAAGCGCTGCTGGCAGCCAGAGCCGGCAATGTGCGCGTGCTGGCGGTGCTGTCCGAGCAGCGTTTGCCGGGTGCGCTGGCCGGCGTGCGCACGGCGCGTGAGCAAGGATACGACGTGGTGTGGCCGGTGATTCGCGGCGTCTGGATGGGGCCGGATGTTCGCGAAGCGGATTACCGGCGCTGGGTCAAGGCATTTGATGGCGTCGAGAGCTCGCCCGCGTTCGCGGAAATGCGCGCGCAGGCCGGGTTGTATCCGTTTGCGCTGACGGGGGATGCGCTCACGCGGTATGTCAAGCAGTCGGTGGACACGTATCACCGGCAGGCGAGGCAGTTCAAGTTGTTGCGGGAGCCATAGGTGGGCGTAAATTTCTTTGAAAAATTGAAAAAGGCGCAGTCAGCGTTATCTGTTGATGACGCTGATAGCAATGCGAAGCAATTGCTCCGGCAAAATAACCCGCTCACCATCCAGCGCCCAGCGCCAGCCCAGATAATTGGGCAGGTAGCGCGACGCCACGCCACGAAATCCTTGTAACCAGGCCTTGAAACGTTGATGGTAGGCGTTCACGTTCTGCACGTGGATGGCAAGGTTGCCCAGCCGCCTCGCACGCACACCGGCGCGCAGGTTGACCGTCTCATGCGCGATCCTGTGCTTGCGTGCAAAGGCACGGTAAGCGGGATGGCTGTCACTGACCAGCAACGCCTGCCGATCCAGCCTAGGCAGCAAGTTACGGTCGAGTTGCGCAGCCGTGAGCGCACCGCGGCCGGTGACGGCATCGACCGTGCGCCCCTCGCGGTCGCGCGCGACCAGGATGCAGTCCAGTTCGCTTGAAATGCCCCGTTTGGCAGCGCGGCCGCCGCGACGGCGCGGTGGCCGATCGAGCGTGCGCGAACCTTTTTGCGATTCGAGCAGAAATGTTTCGTCAGCCTCGACGATGCCATTGAGTGCTATCGGCCGGTCGAGCTTGACCCAGTGCAGGAAGCGGTGGCGCCAGCGAAAGGCCGTGTTGCGGTGTACCCCGACCCGATCTGCTGCCTTGCGCACGGGGAGTGAATCGAGCAGCACCTGCGAATAGGCGAGCCATTTGGCCTTGAGCCTCAGCCGCGCCAGTGGCGTACCGGTCAGGTCGTTAAAGGTGCGCCCGCAGGCGCAGCAGCGGTAGCGCTGCAAGTCGTTGGCGAAGCCGTGCCGGTAGCAGCGCTCGTTGCCGCATCTGGGGCAGCAGCGGCCTGGCGTTCTGACCTCACTGATGAGTGCGACCACCTGATCGAGCCCGGCTGCAGGGTGCAGGGCATCGAGCACTTGCCGGCGCTGGGGCTGATTCAGCGAAGGCAGTTTTGCAAACCAGCCCTTGAAACGTGGCGCTTTCATGATCGACTCCTGACGCTGGGGACAGGGGTTGGACCATTGGAGTGCTCGTCAGTTCAAAGCTAGTCTCTATTTAACGTTGACTGCGCCAAAAAAATTGCCGCTTTCATTGGACGCAATATGGAAATTGGAAAAACTGCGTGCTCATTCGTGACACTGTCACGTTATATGTGACCTGCCAGTCCGTATCAGAAAAGACCGCGCGGAAAATTTGCTTTGGGTTAATCGTTGTTTTATGATTAAAATCTCGAAACTGTCTTTTCTCTCGCCATGTCGGTTATAAATTGCTCTTTCGTTGCCATTGCAGGGACATTCATCGCTCTGGCTGGCTGCGCTACCCCGGCACCGTTCCCTTTGCGAAACGCTTTTCCGAGAATGGAAACGCGCCACATTCCGGAACTCAACGCGACTGGTAAGGCGGGAGTGGGCGATCCTGTGATGTCGACAGAGTGGGTGTTGCGGGTCCGTGGGATCAATATTCCTGAAACGGTGTCCGAGACTGTAAATCCGCCTGGTATTACCACTGTTGTCCGAGGCGACTATGAACTGTTCGCCACCGGCCTGGAAGGCGAATACTATCAGGGAAGGTCAACGTATTCGGTGCCGGGTACGTCAATTTCAGCCAGTGAACGCTCGGGTGTATTTGTCCCTGACGACAAATCCAGGCCCGCTGTGATTTATCACTTCATACAGCGCTACCGATACGGCACGAAACCAGTGGCTTATGTACCGAAGGAAATCGTTAAAATCACGTCGGAGAGCTTTCGCCGTGAACTTGTCTATAGCGGCATATCGCAAAACACGATTACGCTGGTCTACCGGGAATTCAAGGACGGCTCTGCCCGTCCGGAATTTACCCAGGAACTGAAATACGACCTTTCTCAGGATCCTGTGATTGGCTATCAGGGCGCGCGCTTCGAGGTTTTAAACGCAGGAAATACGGCTATTACCTACAAGGTGATCAGCCTCCTGCAATAACGCCTGCCACGGACATGCGGATGATGCTCCTGGCATATATCTTAAGCGGCGCATAACTCGTTGTTGAAATCGTATGCGTTGATCGAAGTCGGGTATCGCAATTTCTGCGTATTTGCCCCTGACTTTGCTCATCGGGCTATCCCCACGACGTTTATATCGCCGTAACCCCGGGCGATCACCTCCCCATGCCGTAGACTGCATCACACACATGCAACCAGGCAACGCCCAATGACCGTCATTACCACGTTCTTCAGCCACCAGCCGATGTTTGCGCTGTTCTTCACCATTGCGGCAGGCTATCTGCTGGGGGCGGTCAGCGTAAAGGGCTTGTCGCTCGGCTCCGGCGCGGTGCTGTTCGTTGGTCTCGCGGTCGGCGCGGCCGTGCCGGACCTCGTCCTGCCCGGCATGCTTGGCAACCTGGGCCTGCTCCTGTTCCTGTACGGCGTCGGGATCGCCTATGGGGCCCAGTTCTTCCGCGGCTTGACGACCTCCGAAGGCATCAAGGCCAACCTGGCCGCGCTGCTGGCTGTCTTCACGGCGTTGGCCCTGGCCGTTGGCGCGTCGTGGTTCTTCCCGATCTTCGCCTTGCCCGAAGCACTGGGCGCTTTCGCCGGTGCCGGCACCAGTACCGCGGCGCTGCAGGCGGCGCTGGCCGTGTTCGGCACATCTGCCGCGACCGGGTATTCGGTCGCGTACCCGGTCGGCGTTGCCGTGCCCATCCTGCTGCTCGGACTGTATAACGCCGTGTTCAAGCCTGCAACCGCCGCGCCGGCATCGTCCGCGCTGCATCTGGAAGAAATCGACGTGGCCGAATTCTCCGTGCTGGGTATGACCCTGCTTGAAGCCGCAGCGCGCTTGCCCGGCGGCGTGGCCATCGTTGCACTGCGCCGTGGCGAGCACAATCTCGTGGCCGACGACGCGATGCGCATCGAAGCGGGCGACCGCCTGCTCGTCGCAGGCAATGACCAGACCGTGCTGCACGAGGTTGCCACGCGCTTCGGCCCCGCGCATCCGGGCGGCATGCTGCACGACCGCAGCGACCTCGACTACGACCGCTTCTTCGTCTCCAGCGCCAGCATGGCTGGCTTGCCATTGAGTGCGCTGGCGCTGCCGGCTGCACTCAATGCCCGCGTGCTGCACCTGCGGCGAGGGGATGCCGACCTGGTCCTGAACCCGGGGCGCCTGCTCGAACTGGGTGACCGCATCGGCGTGCTCGCGCCGCGCAGCAGCTTTCCTGCGCTGCGCAAGCTGTTCGGCGACTCGGTGCGCAGCACGGGGGACGTGAGCTATATCGGGATCGGCGTCGGCGTGACGCTGGGGCTGGCGTTCGGCGCGATCGTCTGGCCGCTGCCGCTGATCGGACAGTTCTCGTTCGGGTTCACGGGGCTGCTGCTGGTCGCGCTGGTGCTCGGCTGGCGCCGTCGCAGCGGGATGTTCCAGTGGGCGATGCCGATCCCGGCCAACCTGGTCTTGCGCAATTTTGGCCTGACGCTGTTCCTGGCGGTCGTGGGCATTTCGTCGGGCGCGACGTTTGCCGCCGCGATCGCCAACGATGGCTTGCTGTACCTGCTGCTGGGCAGTGCGATTGCAGCCACGCTCGTCATCGTCACGATGGTCATTGCCTTGTTCGTGTTTCGCCTGCCGTTCGATAGCGTGGTCGGCATCGTGGCCGGCACCACGGGCAATCCGGCCATCCTCGCGTTTGCCAACAGGATCGCGCCGACGGACCGGCCCGATATCGGTTACGCGATGATTTTCCCGTCGATGACGGTGCTCAAGATCGTGCTGGTGCAAGTGATCGGCGTCGTGGGGCGGTGAAGTTTTCACGTGTGCCCAATGCGCGCACCGTAAAATAGCGGTTTGATCGATCAAGCACGGATTATTTTTATGGAACCAGCAGAGCAGCGTTATCTCGTCCGCCAGGACAAACGGTCGGACGACGGCAAGAAACCACCCGTCTTCGCGAAGGTCATGCGCAGCAAGGAAGGCAAGTTCGAAGGCGTCTCCTTCATCAAGAACAAAGAGAAAGCGACGATCATGACGATCGCGCAGGCGGACGAAGTCATCGCCTGGGCCACCACCAAGAAAGACAAGGCGGCCGAGTACGAGACCCGGATCATTTGCGTCGGCCAATAAGCCACCCCGTTCGGCTATCCGAACGCACTACACGACCACATCATGCACAGTGAACCACCCGTTTCCCAGCGCCTGCGCGCGCTGGTCCGTTCGATGCCGCGCACCGGCATCACCCTCAGTGAACTGATCCGCAGCGTTGGCAACGACGGCCTGCTGATCCTGGTGGCGCTGCTCACATTGGTGTTCCTGATTCCGATTTCGATTCCGGGCGTGAGCACCGTGTTCGGCGCCGCGATCCTCTTGATCAGCGTGAGTCGCCTGGTCGGGCGCGAGCTGTGGATTCCATCGAAGCTCGAACACCGCGTCATCGGCACGCGCAAGCTGCGTCCGCTGCTGCGCAAGGCGCTGTCGTGGCTCAAGAAACTCGAGCGTGTCAGCAAGCCCAACCGCATCCAGTGGCTGGTCGCTGCCGGTCCGGTCGCGTTCTTCAACAACGCGGCCCTGATCCTGGGCGCCGTGCTGCTAATGATGCCGTTCGGCCTGATCCCGTTCAGCAATACGTTCCCGGCCGTGGCGATCCTGTTCCTGGCCATCGGTTTGCTGCAGCGCGACGGCGTCTGCATCCTGCTGGGCCACATCAGCAATGTCGTGACCATCATCTATTTCGGCGTGCTGATTGGCGGCGGCGGCCTGGCCATGCGTGAACTGGTCAACCGCTTCATCGGCTGAGCGGCAGGGTTGGCTTGTTGCAAGGCATCACTTTCTGATAAGCTGGCCCTCAGCCGCCTCTGCGCCGTCTACCGGCATCCAGGCGCGAATCAATCACCCCGCACCCCGGCACGCCAGCCTGGTGCCGGCACCCCGGAACGCCGAACATGAGTAATGACATGCCTATGCTGGATGCGTCGACGATGGTGCTGGTGCTCGCCCTGGGCAACCTGACCCTGTGCGCGCTGCTGACCTTTTTCAATCACGGTCCCGTGCGCGCCCCTGCGATGATGTTCTGGAGCCTGTCGAAACAGATCCAGGGCGGCGCCTGGCTGCTGTTGGCGCTGGGCGACGCTGGCGTGGTGCCGGCTCCCATCTCGATCCCCGGGGGCTATGCGCTGCTGTTTGCCGGCGTGGCGATCGAATCGGGCGCTTCGTGGGAAGCGGCGCGCCGGCCGGCCTGGCGCACCCCGACCCTGCTCCTGGGCGGCGTGGCCGTCCTCGTGTTCTTCCTGTGCTATCTGGTCGACGAAGAGGGCTTGCGCAGCGTGGCCGCATCACTCCTGCTGGGTGCGTTCTACCTGTCTGGTGCGGTGGCGCTCGGCTGGCGCTGGCGTGATGCCAGTCTGCTGCAGCGCTTCCTGGCGCTGGCCACAGGGGCACTGGCGCTGGTGGTTGCGGCGCGCGGATTGTCGGTGCTGCTGCTGCCACGTGGCTGGGGCTGGCTCTCGAACGACCTGCTGAGCCAATTCTCCAGCGGCGCCCTGTATCTGCTCCTGCTCGGCAATGCTTTTGGCGTCCTGCTGCTGGGCCGTGAACGCCTGCAAGATACGCTCGAGCGGCTCGAGACCATCGATCCGCTGACCGACGCGCCGAACCGGCGTGGTTTCTTCCAGCTGCTGGCGCCCTGGCTGGCGCTGGCGCGCCGGCCAGGCCTGCCGACGGCGCTGATCGTGTTCGACCTGGATGGCTTCAAGCGGGTCAATGACAGCTACGGCCATCCGGCAGGCGACGTCGTGCTGCACCAGATGGTCGCGCTGTGCCGGCGCCAGTTGCGCGACAGTGATCAGCTGGGGCGTGTGGTGGGCGTCGAATTTGCCGTCCTTCTGCCGCGCACGAGCCTCGATGAAGCCGTGATGGTGGCCGAGCGCATCCGCGCCGCCATCGACACGACGCCGGTCAAGAGCGAGCGGGCGATGATCAAGCTCACGGCCAGTTTCGGCGTGACGACGATCCGGCCCGAAGACAGCACCACCTCGCTGTTCCAGCGCGCCGACGAGGCCATGCAGCGCGCCAAGCAGGCGGGCCGCAACCGCGTGGCGCCTGCCAGCGAAGCGGTCGCCGATATCTAGCTGAGAGGCGAGCTTGCAGGCTCATGTAACGCGCCCGTCACGGTGGCCGCTTATGCTCATGTCCCATGCCGCCCATCGATCAGGAATCACCCATCTATGCCGCTGTCGAGCTTGGCTCGGACAGTTTTCGCCTGCACATCGGCCGTTTTAATCATGGCGTGCTCGAGCTCGTCGCCACCATGTGCGAGAAGGTCGAGCTGTCGGCGTCGCTCGACGAAGACGGCATGCTCGACAGCGCAGCACTGCGGCGTGCGCTGGCATGCCTGGCGCAATTCCGTGGCGCGCTGGATGCCTGGCGGCCGCACGCCGTGCGCGTCGTGGCCACTGCTGCCCTGCGCATGGCGCGCAACGCATCCTTGTTCTTGCCGGCGGCCGGGCGCGCGCTTGGTCACCCGGTCGACATCATCGCGGGCGACGAAGCCGGGCGCCTGGTTTATCTGGGCGTGGCGAATACACTGGGCGCAGCCGACTGTGCGCCTCGCCTCGTGCTGGACATCGGCAGCATCTCGACCG
>Ga0308158_10000395_pt1 | contig 76800 bp, 59 predicted proteins | sample PhyBR2_FD_201038 | JGI IMG/M metagenome (GOLD analysis project Ga0308158, IMG submission 201038) | Phyllosphere microbial communities from UC Gill Tract Community Farm, Albany, California, United States - DLSLB.R2 | ecosystem: Host-associated > Plants > Phyllosphere > Unclassified | place: USA... | reverse complement strand
CCCCCCCCCGGCCGCTACTCAGTTGGTTGCTACTTGCCCATGAACTTGTCGAAGCCCTTGGGAAGGTTCAGCTGGGACGGGTCGAAATCGCCGCCCTGCTGGCCGAAGGCCGCGCCGGTGGGCAGTGCCTTGGCAGCGTTGGCCCGGCGGGCCTCAGCTTCCTTGCGCTCCTGCGCAGCCTTGGCCGGGTTTCCCGACTTCGGCTTCTTTTTCGGCGCGTTCTTGGCGTTCTTGCGCGCACCGCCGCCGGCTCCGGGCAGGCCGGGCATCCCGGGCATTCCCGGCATGCCGCCCTGTGCCATCTTCTTCATCATCTTCTGGGCCTGGGCGAAGCGCTCCAGCAGGCCATTGACCTCGGAGACGTGGACACCGGAACCACGGGCGATGCGGGCGCGCCGTGAGCCGTTGATGATCTTGGGGGCCAGCCGCTCGTGGGGGGTCATGGACCGTACGATCGCCTCGACGCGGTCAATCTCCCGCTCGTCGAACTGTTCCAGCTGCTGCCGGATGTTCTGCGCGCCCGGCATCATCATGAGCATCTTCTTCATGGAGCCCATGTTGCGGATCTGCTGCATCTGGGCCAGGAAGTCTTCGAGGGTGAAGTCTTCCTGGTCGGCGAACTTCTTCGCCATGCGGGCAGCTTCGTCTTTGTCCCAGGCCTTTTCGGCCTGCTCGATGAGCGTGAGGATGTCGCCCATGTCCAGGATGCGCGAGGCCATCCGGTCCGGGTGGAACAGCTCGAAGTCGTCCAGGCCTTCACCGGTGGAAGCGAACATGACCGGCTTGCCGGTGACCGACGCAACGGACAGTGCGGCACCACCGCGGGCATCGCCGTCGAGCTTGGACAGCACGATGCCGGTGAAGTTCACGCCTTCGTCGAACGCCAGGGCCGTGTTGACGGCATCCTGGCCGATCATGGAGTCGATCACGAACAGGACTTCGTTGGGGACGATGGCCCGGCGGATCTGGCGGGCCTGCTCCATCATGCCGGCGTCCACGCCAAGGCGGCCGGCGGTGTCCACGATGACGACGTCGTGCAGCTTCTGGCGTGCTTCCTCCACACCGGCGCGCGCAACGGCGACCGGGTCACCGGCGGGCTGGTCCAGCTCCGTGGAGGTGGCTCCCGGGTGCGGGGCGAAGACCGGCACGTTGGCGCGCTGGCCCACCACCTGGAGCTGGGTGACGGCGTTGGGGCGCTGGAGGTCGCACGCCACCAGCAGGGGGCTGTGGCCCTGGGCCTTCAGCCACTTGGACAGCTTGCCGGCCAGGGTGGTCTTGCCCGCACCCTGGAGGCCGGCGAGCATGATGACGGTGGGGCCGTTCTTTGCCAGCCGGATCCGCCGGGTCTCGCCGCCGAGGATCTCCACGAGTTCCTCGTTGACGATCTTGACGATCTGCTGGCTGGGGTTCAGGGCAGCCGAAACCTCGGCGCCGAGTGCGCGTTCGCGGACGCGGCCCGTGAATTCACGGACCACCGGAACGGCGACGTCGGCGTCCAAAAGGGCACGGCGGATCTCGCGGACAGTGGCATCAACATCGGCCTCCGTCAGGCGGCCCTTGCCGCGGAGATTCTTGAAGGTTGCTGTCAACCGGTCAGAGAGTGAATTGAACACGCGCCGTGAACTTCTTTCAGGAGATGATCGGGACTCGACTATCTAGGGTATCAAGTCAGGCACGGTAGATGGCATGCTGGCAAAATGACGAGCCAAACAACTGTCAAGACCCTGCTCATCCTCGGCGCCTCGGGCGACCTCACGGGCCGGCTCCTCCTGCCGGGCCTCGCCCGCCTTGTTGCGGCAGGCCGGGCGGAGGGCCTCAGCCTGGTGGGCGCAGGTTCGGATCCCTGGACACCGGAACAATGGCGGGAGCGGGTGGAGTCGTCCTTTGCCGCGGCGGCCGGCACAGCCGACCAGCCGGGGAAAGACGCCCTGGAGGCCATGCAGAAGGAGACGGCCTACCACCAGGTGGACGTCACGGCCAAGGGTGCCCTTGCTGCCCTGCTCGCCGGGCTGCAGGGCCCGGTGGCCGTCTACTTCGCCCTTCCGCCCCGCATCAGCCAGCTGGCCTGCGAGACGCTCCAGCCGGCGGAGGTTCCGGAAGGGACCCGCCTGGTGATGGAGAAGCCGTTCGGCTCCAGTGAGGAGTCGGCCCGTTCCCTGAACCGGACCCTGAGCCGTCTTGTCCCGGAGGACCATATCCACCGGGTGGACCACTTTTTGGGCAAGGCCACGGTCCTGAACATCCTGGGCCTGCGGTTTGCCAACAACTTCCTTGAACCCGTGTGGAACCGGCAGCACGTGGAAAAGGTGGAGATCTTCTTCGACGAGGACCTGGCGCTGGAAGGGCGTGCCCGCTACTACGACGGCGCCGGCGCGCTCCGCGACATGATCCAGAGCCACCTCCTGCAGGTCATGGCCATCATGGCGATTGAACCGCCTGCCACCATCGGCGAGCGCGACCTCCGGGACGCGGTCTCCGCCGTCCTCCGCGCCAGCAGCGTCAGGACCCCCTTCACCGACTCAACGCGGCGGGCCCGCTACACGGCGGGTTCCGTGGCAGGCAAGGAGGTGCCGGACTATGCCAAGGAGGACGGGGTGGACCCGGCCCGGGGGACGGAAACCCTCGCCGAGATCCAGGTGGACATCGAGAACTGGCGCTGGCGGGGCGTCCCCTTTATCCTCCGCTCGGGCAAGGCCCTGGGCGACAAGCGGAAGGAAGCGGTGGTCACCTTCCTTCCGGTGCCCCACCTCCCGCAGGGCTTTACCGGCGTGGACTCCCCCAACCAGCTGCGGATCGGTTTCGGTCCGGACACGCTGGAGTTCGACGTCGACGTCAACGGTCCCGGGAACATCTTCAGCCTGGGCCGGGTCACCCTGGAAGCGGAACTGAGCGCCTCCGACCTCCTGCCCTACGGTGAAGTGCTCGAAGGTGTCCTGACCGGCGACCCGCTGCTGTCCGTCCGGAGCGACACTGCCGAGGACTGCTGGCGGATTGTCGAGCCGGTGCTCAAGGCCTGGGAACAGGGCAAAGTTCCCTTGGAGGAGTACGACGCCGGATCGGCCGGGCCGGCGTCATGGCCCACCAACCGGCACAAGGACTGAGCCTTCACGGCAGACAGGACGGGCGGGAACCTTTCGGCTCCCGCCCGTCCTGTATCACTCTTCAGTTGTTGCCCTGCAGGGGACCGTGCCGCCCCGCCTAGATGGCGGCCACTCCGCGTTCCCCGGTCCGGACGCGCACTGCCTCATGGACGTACATGGTCCAGACCTTGCCGTCCCCGGCCCGGCCGGTGTTGGAACTGGCAATGATCACATCCAGGATGTCGTCGGCCTGTTCGTCAGTGGCCAGGACTTCCACCCGGATCTTGGGGAGGAGGTCCACGTTGTATTCCGCTCCGCGGTAGACCTCGGTGTACCCGCGCTGCCGGCCGTACCCGCTTGCGGCGCTGACGGTCAGGCCCTGCACGCCGTAGGCTTCCAGGCCCTCCCTGATGGCTTCGAGCTTTTCCGGCCTGACGATTGCAGTGATCAGTTTCATGCCCCCACGCTTTCCTTACCTGTTGCCGGCTGTGCCTTTTGCGCACCCGGTGCTGCCTGGACCGTCTCGCCCTGGCCCTTGCCGGTGATCATGTCGTGCAGCGGCTGGAAGCTTCCACCGTGGCCGCTGAGACCGAACTCGTAGGCAGTCTCGGCGTGCAGGCTGAGGTCCACACCCACCGTTTCCTGTTCCTGCGAGACCCGGAAGCCCATGGTCTTGTGGATGGCCAGCGCAATGATGGATGTCAGGACCGCTGAGTAGGCAATGGCGATGCCGGCTGCCGCGAGCTGCGCCCACAGCTGGGTGAGTCCGCCGCCGTAGAAGAGGCCGCCGCCAACACCGTCGGTGGGCAGTGCGATGAAGCCCAGGGCCACGGTGCCGATGATGCCGGAGACGAGGTGGACGCCGACGACGTCCAGGGAGTCATCGAAGCCCCAGCGGAACTTGAGTCCCACGGCGAGGGCTGAGGCGACACCGGCGACCACGCCGAGGCCAAGGGCACCGACCGGGCTGACGTTGGCGCAGGCGGGGGTGATGGCCACGAGGCCGGCCACGACGCCGGACGCGGCACCGAGCGAGGTGGGGTGTCCGTCGCGGATGCGCTCGGTGACGAGCCAGCCGAGCATGGCCGCGGCCGGGGCTGCGAGGGTGTTGATCCAGATGAGGCCGCCCTGTTCGGCAGTGGTGGCCGCGCCGCCGTTGAAGCCGAACCAGCCGAACCACAGGATGGCTGCGCCGAGCATGACGAACGGGATGTTGTGCGGGCGGTGGTTGGGGTCCTTGCCGAAGCCCTTGCGGTTGCCGATGATCAGGACCAGGATCAGCGCTGCAACACCTGCGTTGATGTGGACCACGGTGCCGCCGGCAAAGTCAATGGCCGGGCCGAGGGCCTTGCCGATGGCGCCTTCGGGGCCGAAGAGGCCGCCGCCCCACACCATGTAGGCCAACGGGCAGTACACCAGCGTGATCCAGACGGGAACGAACACGGACCACGCGCCGAACTTGGCGCGGTCGGCGATGGCGCCGCTGATCAGTGCCACGGTGATGATGGCGAAGGTGGCTGCGTAGCCCACCTTGATCAGCCCGTCGGGGGTGGTGATCCCCTCAAGGCCGAATGTGGCGAACGGGTTGCCCACAATTTCCATGAACCCTTCCCCGGAGCTCATGGAGGCGCCCCACAGGACCCAGACAACGCCCACCATGCCGATGGAGATGAAGCTCATCATCATCATGTTCAGGGCTGCCTTGGCGCGGGTCATGCCGCCGTAGAAAAATGCCAGACCGGGTGTCATGAACAGCACGAGAGCTGCCGCTACCATGACCCAAACGTGACCTGCGGTAAGTTCCATGGTGCACGTCCTCTCTCATCGAATCTTGCGGAATACTCCGCCTGCCAACGCCTTTTTGCGTCCTGTAATGAGTGTGTGGGCGGCGTGTTTCGCCCGCGGAGGATTTAGATTGCGGGCCTGTTACAACAACCTCTAGGAAGTAAATGGTGCATATCCGCCTTGTTACGGTTATGTTTCCGCACCCGCCCAGCCACCCGGCTCCCTTTCCAGCAAGGACTCCTGCACCATGACGGCACCACCCCGCGCAAGCCGCGCCACTTCGAGGTTTTTGGCCCGGCTGAGGCCCCAGCGGGAGAAACTCCCCCGGGACATCAAGGTGATGCTGGCCGCTGCGTTCCTGATCGCGCTTGGCTTCGGGCTTGTTGCGCCGGTATTGCCGCAATTCGCAACAACCTTCGGGGTGGGGAACACTGAGGCCGCTGTCATCGTGGCCATCTTCGCCTTCATGCGCCTGGCGTTCGCCCCTGCCGGCGGCGCCCTGATCGGCAGGCGCGGGGAACGCCCCATCTACGTTGCCGGGCTGCTGATCGTGGCGCTGTCCACTGCGGCGTGCGCCTTTGCCCAGGACTACTGGCAGCTGCTGCTCTTCCGCGGGCTGGGCGGGGCCGGGTCTGTGATGTTCACGGTGGCATCGATGGCCCTGGTGGTCCGGCTGGCGCCGCCCCAAAGCAGGGGCAGGGTCTCGGGGGCCTACGCGTCGGCCTTCCTGATCGGAAATGTGTGCGGGCCGATCGTGGGCGGCCTGCTGGCGGGACTGGGCCTGCGGGTCCCGTTCCTTGCCTACGCCGCCGCACTGCTTGTGGCCGCATTCGTCGTCCAGACCCAGCTGAGCCACCAGCGCCGGGGAGGTGCCGAGGTACAGGACCGCGCCCCGGACATGCGCTTTGGCGAAGCGCTGGCTGCCGGAACGTACAGGTCCGCCCTGGTCTCCAGCTTTGCCAATGGGTGGGCGACCTTTGGCGTCCGGATGGCAACGGTGCCGCTGTTCGCTGCGGCGGCCTTCGGGGCAGGTCCGCAGGCCGCCGGCCTGGCACTGGCAGTATTTGCTGCCGGCAACGCCGCTGCCCTGACCTTCTCGGGACGGCTGGCGGACTCCGTGGGGCGCAAGCCCATGATGATCTCCGGCCTCCTGGTGGCGGCCCTGTCCACCGCAGCCATCGGCATCACCTCAGACCTGCCCTGGTTCCTGGCAGCGTCGACGCTCGCCGGCGTGGGGTCCGGACTTTTCGGTCCCGCCCAGCAGGCCGCCGTCGCCGATGTCATTGGCAACGGGCGGTCCGGGGGCAAGGTGCTGGCGGTGTACCAGATGACGTCCGACGTCGGAGCGATCGTTGGTCCGCTCGTGGCGGGCATGCTCGCGGACATGTTGGGGTTCGGCTGGGCTTTCGGCGTGACCGGCGGGGTCATGCTCCTTGCTGCCGCCGGCTGGCTGCCCACCCGCGAGACACTGCGCGCGGCCGGTTCCTAGGCGCCCCTGTCAGTTCAGCAGGGCGTCAACAAAGCCTTCGGTGTCAAAGGGGGCAAGGTCGTCGGCGCCTTCGCCCAGCCCGATGAGCTTGACGGGCACGCCGAGGGTCTTCTGGATGGCGACGACGATGCCGCCCTTCGCGGTTCCGTCCAGCTTGGTCAGGACGATGCCGGTGATGTTGACCACCTCCGAGAAGACCCGCGCCTGGTTGAGTCCGTTCTGGCCGGTGGTGGCATCGAGCACCAGCAGGACCTCGTCCACCTCGGCAAGCTTCTCCACGACGCGCTTGACCTTGCCCAGTTCGTCCATCAGGCCCACCTTGTTCTGCAGGCGGCCGGCGGTGTCGATCATGACCACGTCGACTTCCTGCTCGATGCCGGCCTTCACTGCCTCGTAGGCAACCGAGGCGGGGTCGGCGCCGTCGATGTCCGACTTCACGGTGGGAACGCCCACGCGCTGGCCCCACGTGGCCAACTGCTCAGCGGCAGCGGCGCGGAACGTGTCCGCGGCGCCCAGCAGGACGTCCTTGTCCTCGGCCACCAGCACACGGGCCAGTTTGCCCACGGTGGTGGTCTTGCCCACGCCGTTCACGCCCACCACCATCATCACGGCGGGCTTGTCGGCATGCCGCTGTACGTTGAGGCTGCGGTCCATGGTGGGGTCCACAAGCTTGATGAGTTCTTCCCGGAGCATGGTCTTGACGTGTTCGGGGGTGCGGGTGCCCAGTACCTTGACGCGCTCCCGGAGGGCGTCAACCAGCTGCATGGTGGGTTCGGTGCCCAGGTCCGCGAGCAGGAGGGTTTCCTCCACTTCATCCCAGACGCTCTCGTCGATCCGGTCGCTGGACAGCAGCGCCAGCAGGCCCTTGCCCATGACGTTGTTGGAGCGGGCCAGCCGTTCCCGGAGCCGGGCCAGGCGGCCGGCGACGGGCAGCGGGGTTTCGACGGGAATGGTTTCCAGCCCGGCCGCATTGTCCGGGACGGTGGTGGTGTCCAGCCCGTCGAGGTCCACACCCTCCGGAGCCCTGCCTTCGATGGTTCCTTCGCGGTCCGCCACCGCCGTGCTTCCGCCGGAGCGGATTTCGGGGTCGTTGGCATCCCTGGTGCCCGGGTAGCGGGTGATGTTCCTCCGCGTCTTCAGCAGGACCGGAATCAGCCCGCCGATGACCACCAGCGCAGCAAGAATGGACAGAACAATGGGAAGGATGTCATTCACTCCCCTAGCTTCTCACAAACGGCCCGCCCGCTTCCGGCAGCCATCAGGCAGCTGACCAGCCGCTATACCTCGGCCCCCAACCGCTGGCTGATGACAGTGGAGACGCCGTCGCCCCTCATGGTGACCCCGTACAGCGCGTCCGCCACTTCCATGGTCCGCTTCTGGTGCGTGATGACGATCAGCTGGCTGGATTCCCGGAGTTCTTCGAAAATGGTGATGAGCCGGCCGAGGTTGGTGTCATCCAGGGCCGCCTCCACCTCGTCCATGACGTAGAAGGGCGAGGGCCGCGCCTTAAAGATGGCCACCAGGAGCGCCACTGCGGTCAGGGAGCGTTCGCCGCCGGAGAGCAGGGACAGCCGCTTGATCTTCTTGCCGGCAGGGCGGGCCTCCACTTCGATGCCGGTGGTGAGCATGTCCGCCGGGTCGGTCAGGACCAGGCGTCCCTCGCCGCCGGGAAAGAGCCGCCCGAAAACCCGGACGAACTGGGCCTGCGTGTCCTCGAACGCTTCGGCAAAGACCCGCTGGACCCTGTCATCCACTTCCTTGATGATGTCCAGCAGATCCCGCCGGCTCGCCTTCAGGTCCTCAAGCTGGGTGCTGAGGAACTGGTGCCGCTCCTCCAGCGCCGCGAATTCCTCCAGCGCCAGGGGGTTGACCTTGCCCAGGCTTGCGAGGTCCCGCTCAGCCTTCCGCAGCCGTTTCTCCTGCTCCTGCCGGACATAGGGCTTGCCATCCCTGATCTCTTCCCCGTCCGCGTCAACCGGGGCCCGCAGGGCCGCCCATTTGTCACCGGATTCCTCCGCCGGAACGGGCACCGGCACGTGCGGCCCGAATTCGTTGACCAGCGCTTCGGGGGTGATGCCCAGCTCATCCACGGAGCGGGTTTCCACCGCCTCGATCCTGGCGCGCTGCTGGGCGCGGGCGAGTTCGTCGCGGTGCACGTTGTCGGTGAGTTGGGCCAGCTCCCTGGCCAGGGCATCGTTCGCCTCCCGGATCTCCCGCAGCCCGCGGTCGCGGAGTTCGCGGTTCTCCTCGGCCAGGTCCCGTTCGTGCCGCGCACGGTCCACGGAGACGTCCACAAAGCCAAGAGCCAGTTCCACCCCCGAGGAAACGGCGGCCGCCCGCCGGGCCTGGATGCGGCGGCGGCGGGCGCGCTCTGCCGCCTCCTCACGGGCGCGGCGTTCGGTGGCGGCGGCGCGTTCCAGGGACGCCACCCTGTTGCGGGTGGCCACCAATTGCTCTTCGGCACTGCGCAGCGACAACCGTGCCTCGACCTCGGCCGCGCGGGCGGCGGAGGCTGCACGCGCCAGGGCGTCGCGCTGCTCCGTGGACGGCTCCTCTTCCACCGGCGCTTCCTGCGCCGCGGCCAACCGGGCAGCGACGGCGGCGAGCGCTTCCTCCTCCGCCGCGACGTTGCCTTCGGCCCGTGCCAGGGACGCTGCCAGCCGTTCGCTCTCGCCAACGGCGCTGCGCAGGACAGAGTTCAGGTGGCCCAAACGTTCGGCTACGGCGGCGAGGCGGGCGTCGGATTCGTGCAGTTTGTCGAGCGCAGCGTCCGCCTCCTCCTGCGCCCCCGTGCGCCGTGCCTCCGCGGCGGCCAGGGCGAACCTGTTCCGCTCCAGGTCTGCCGTGACCGCGGAAAGTCCGCGCCCGGCGTCGTCCACGGCCGCCTGCACCTCGAGGAGGGACGGCGCCTTGGCAGAGCCGCCCGTGGCGGAGACGGCGGTGAAGACGTCCCCTTCGCGGGTGACGGCGGTCATGTCCGGCAGTGCGGCAACCAGGGCAGCCGCGGCGTCGATGCCGGGTACGACGGCGGTCCGGGACAGCAGGTGCCGGACCAGGGCGACGTGCCCCGAAGGCCCATCGACCAGGCCCGCGGCCCACTGCGCTCCCTCAGGCAGCGTCACCTGCCCGCCATCCCCCTGGCGGGGTTCCGGTGCCGATGCGAGGAGCAGCGACGCCCGCCCGGCGTCGTCGTCCTTGAGCCGCCTCAGCACAGCGGCCGCCGCCTCCCCGTCCTGGACGAGCACTGCCTCTGACGCTTCCCCCAGGGCGGCGGCGATGGCCGGCTCGTACCCTCCCTGCACGCTGATCCCGGCAGCGAGGCTTTCCTGCACGCCGGGGAGCCCGGACTCCAGCACGTGCCTGGCACCGTCCTTGCGGTCAAGGCCGAGCTTCAGTGCATCGAGGCGCGCGGCGAGGGCGTCCCGCTTGCGGACCCCCTCGTTGACGGCGGCTTTGAGGTCCGCGATCTCCCCCAGCACGGCGTCCAGGACATCGCTGGCAGCCTCGTAGTCGGCGTCAAGGGATTCCTCTCCCTCCTCCACACCGGCAACCTGGTTTTCCAGCGCCGTGAACTCGGCCTGGGCACGGGCCCGGCGTTCGGTTCCGGCGGCAAGGGATTCGCGCAGCCTTCCAAGTTCCGCCTGGGCGGACTCCACCCGGGACCTGGCCGCCGCGACCTGGCCGGCCAGCCGCGCCAGGCCCTCGCGCCGGTCCGCTGCGGCACGGAGCTGGGCGGTGAGCCGCTGGTCCTCGGCCTGTGCGGCCCGCTCCGCTTCCACCTTCGCTGCGCTGGCCGCGTCCAGGGTGCTCCGCCTGGACTGGATGTCCTGTTCGAGTTCGGCCAGTTCCTGCCGCACCCGGGCCGCCTGGCGCTCCAGCTGTTCGGGGTCCCGACCGGAAGACGGCGCGGCATCGTCGGAACCCAGCAGCCGGCTCCGTTCCGTGGCGAGCGAGCCGAGCGACCGAAGCCGTTCACGGGCCGTGGACAACCGGTACCAGGTGTCCCTGGCGGCATTGAGCCGCGGTGTGGCCTCGGCTGCGAGCTGTTCCAACGCTGCCTGCTGCCTGCGCCCGGCCTCGAGTTCCTGCTCGACGGCGGTCCGGCGCGCCTTGAGCGCCGCTTCGTCCGCCACATCCTGCTCCAGGGCCTGCTGCAGCTGCACCAGGTCGTCGGCGAGCAGGCGCGCCCGGGCGTCCCGGACGTCGAACTGGACCCGCTGCGCGCGGCGGGCCACCTCGGCCTGCTTCCCAAGGGGCGTGAGCTGCCGCCGGATCTCCCCGGTAAGGTCGGTCAGGCGCTGGAGGTTGGCCTGCATGGCCTCGAGCTTCCGTACCGTCCGTTCCTTGCGGCGCCGGTGCTTGAGGATCCCGGCAGCCTCCTCAATGAAGCCGCGGCGGTCCTCGGGAGTGGCGTGCAGGACGCGGTCCAGCTGGCCTTGGCCCACGATGACGTGCATTTCCCGGCCCAGGCCGGAATCGGAGAGCAGTTCCTGGATGTCCAGCAGGCGGCAGCCTGCACCGTTGATGGCATATTCGGATCCGCCCGTCCGGAACAGCGTCCGGGAGATCGTGACTTCGCTGTACTCGATGGGGAGTGCGCCATCGGTGTTGTCGATGGTGAGCGAAACGTGGGCGCGGCCCAGCGGCGGACGCCCGGACGTGCCGGCAAAAATGACGTCCTCCATCTTGCCGCCGCGCAGGGTTTTGGCCCCTTGCTCGCCCATGACCCACGCCAGGGCGTCCACCACGTTGGACTTGCCGGATCCGTTGGGACCCACAACGGCGGTGACGCCGGGTTCGAAGTCGAAGGTGGTGGCGGACGCAAAGGACTTGAACCCCCGGACGGTGAGGCTTTTGAGGTGCAAGGCTTTTCTGGTCTCCTGGAGCGGGTGGGGCATTTTGCTGGAACCGGGTCACTACAATCTACTGCGCAGGACCGACATTTCCCGGCAGCAGCACCCGGGAACCGGCACGGGCACCGGGGGCGGATATGCGTGTTCCGGCACTGCAAAGGCATAGTTAAGCTCTTGAGCCTGCGCAGATGTGGGTACGGTCACCGCAGGAATGCGGGACGAAAACGAAGAGGGGCTTGAATTGGCAGGTAATGCAACCTTCCGCCACAGCAACACCGCGCTGCTCTCGGTGAGCAGCGTCGAGGCTCCAAGGATTGTGAGCTCCACGGACTTTGACCGGCGGCTGGCATCGACCCTGCAGCGGCTCAAGTTTCCGCCGCGGCTGCTCGAGCGCGTGGCGGGCATCACGCACCGCCGGTGGTGGGCTGCCGGTACATCGTTCGACGACGCCGCGGTGGAAGCCGGAGCCAAGGCCCTCGCCGAGGCCGGCATCGAAGCCTCCGACGTCGGGCTGCTGATCAACACCTCGGTGACCCGGCGCAACCTTGAACCCTCAGTGGCGGTGAAGATCCACTACAGCCTGGGCCTGCCGTCGTCGGCCATGAACTTCGACCTTGCCAACGCCTGCCTGGGCTTCGTGAATGCCCTGACCCTGGCAGCCAACATGATCGACTCGGGCCAGATACGGTACGCCGTCATTGTCAACGGCGAGGACGCCCAGCTGACGCAGGAGGCCACCCTGGCCCGGCTGCAGCGTCCCGAGACAACGCGCGATGACTTCAACCGGGAGTTCGCCACCCTGACCCTGGGATCCGGGGCGGCCGCGGCCGTCCTGGGGCCCGCCGACGAGCACCCGGGAGCACACCGGGTGGTGGGCGGCGTAATGCGCGCCGGCACCGAGCACCACGAGTTGTGCGTGGGCGGCATCGACGGCATGAACACCGACACGAAGGGGCTGCTCGACGGCGGCCTCCAGCTCGTGGTCGATGCATGGCAGGAAGCCCAGCCCGAATGGGACTGGGCCGCCATGGACCGCTACGTCACGCACCAGGTCAGCAACGCCTACACCCAGGCCATCATCGATGCGATCGACCTGGACCCGGACAAGGTGCCCATCACGTTCCCGCACTGGGGCAATGTGGGACCGGCATCGCTCCCCATGACGCTCGCAGCCGAGGCGCAGTCGTTGGGCAGCGGTGACAGGGTGTTGTGCATGGGCGTCGGATCCGGCCTGAACACCGCAATGCTGGAAATCGTTTGGTGATCGCGGACTGGCCGGGCGTCAACCCCGAGTGGTCGCGCCACATCGATGTCCCCTCCACATCGGGGGCTGACTCCCCCGGCACGGTGCGCCGCTGGCACCTGCTGGACAATGGCGGGGAACTGGCACGCCGCGGCCTGGCTCCCCAGGGAACCCTGTTGTGCGTTCACGGCAATCCCACGTGGTCCTACCTGTGGCGGAGCCTGCTGGCCGCCGGATCGGATCCCGCGCACCCGTGGCGCGTGGTGGCCGTGGACCAGCTGGACATGGGTTTCTCGGAGCGGACCGGGACCTTCCGGCGGCTGGCGGACAGGATCAACGACCTTGGCGACGTGACCGCCGCCCTGGACCTGGCAGGGCCCGTGGTCTCGGTGGGCCACGACTGGGGCGGGGTCATCAGCCTCGGCTGGGCGCTGGCCCACACCGACCAACTGGCCGGCGTGGTCCTGACCAACACCGCCGTCCACCAGCCCGCCGGCTCCCCCATCCCGCCGGCGCTGCGCCTTGCCCTCCACCCTGCCGTGCACCGGTGGGGCACCACCACTACCGATGCTTTCCTGCGGGTGACGCATTCGCTGGCACACCCGCCGCTGCCCGCGGACGTGCGGAACGCCTTCATGGCCCCGTACCGCAGCGCCCCACGCCGTGCGGGGGTGGGCAACTTCGTGGCGGACATTCCCGTTGACGCCTCACACCCCAGCTTTGCTGCCCTCAACGGCGTCGCGGAGGGCGTGCGCGGCCTTGAGGTGCCGGTCCTGATGCTGTGGGGCCCACGGGACCCCATCTTCTCCGACCGCTACCTGAAGGATCTGCTCACCCGCCTCCCCCACGCGGACGTGCACCGCTACGAGGGTGCGGGGCACCTGGTGGCAGAGGACCGGAACATCGCGCCGGCGGTCTTCGACTGGCTTGCCGGCCGCGTCACGCACGGCGGCGACAGTGTAGCGGACCCTGGCCCAGCTGCTGAAGGCGACGCGGTCACTGGACCCGCAGCCCCGGCTGACGGCCGTGGCTTCACGCCCTTGTGGACGCTTCTTGGGGAGTTGGCCGCCGGCCCGTCCGCGGGCGGAAGGGCCGTCGTCGAAATGGCACCGGATGGCACGGTGGCCCGCTCCCTCACCTGGCGGCAGCTGGAAGAAAGCGTCGGGCACCTCTCCGCAGGCCTGCAGGGGGCCGGAGTAGGACCGGGCAGCCGGGTGAGCCTGATGGTCCCGCCCGGGGTGGACCTGACCGTGGCCCTGTATGCCTGCCTACGGCTGGGAGCCGTGGTGGTGGTTGCCGACGCCGGCCTGGGCACCAAGGGACTGAGCCGGGCGGTCAAGGGAGCGACGCCCGATGTCCTGATCGGGATTGACAAAGCCCTTGCCGCTGCCCGGGCACTGGGCTGGGCGTCCAGGCGCATCAGTGTGCAGGACCTGCCGGCAGGTCGGCGCCGGCTCCTCGGGGCGGAGACCTCACTCGCCGCCCTGGCCAGGGCAGGCGCGGGGCGTGCCGCTGCCGGCACCGCTCCCGCCTCCAGCCCGGACGCAGACTCCCCCGCCGCCGTCCTTTTCACGTCCGGCTCCACCGGTCCCGCCAAGGGCGTGTTGTACACCCACCGGCAGCTTGCGGCCATGCGGGACACCGTGGCGGGAACCTTCGGCATCAAGCCGGGCCAGAAGCTGGTGGCAGGCTTTGCGCCGTTCGCCTTGCTGGGGCCGGCGCTGGGAACCGTGTCCGTAACGCCGGCCATGGATGTCACAGCGCCCCGGACCTTGACCGCGCGCGCCCTGGCCGATGCTGCAGCGGCCATCGACGCCACGGTGGTCTTCGCGTCCCCTGCCGCCCTGCGCAACGTCGTCGCCACCCGGGACGGCCTCAGCCCGGAGGGCACCGCTGCACTCGGCCGCGTCCAGCTGCTGCTCTCTGCCGGCGCACCGGTTCCGGAACCTCTCCTTGCGGAGGTGCAGCAGCTGCTGCCCGCCGCCTCGTTGCATACCCCCTACGGCATGACCGAGGCCCTGCCTGTCACCGATATCAGCCTCGAACAGATCCAGGCCGCGGCGGCCGACGCCGAAGCCGGAAGAACGCCAGGGGCCGGCAACGGCGTCTGCGTGGGGCATCCCGTCCAGGGCGCCCGCATAGCCGTGATCCCGTTGGCGGCTGACGGTACCGCCCCGGGGGCTGAGCCGGTGACGGAACCGGGGGTAACGGGGGAAATCCTGGTCAGCGCGCCGCACGTCAAGGACGGCTACGACAGGCTTTGGCTGACCGGGCAGGCGAGCGCCGGGCCGGCCGGCTGGCACCGCACCGGAGATGTGGGCCATTTCGACGCCGATGGCCGCCTGTGGGTGGAAGGGCGCCTGGCGCACATCATCACGGCGCCCCCTGGAGTGGTCACTCCGGTCGGCGCCGAACAGGCCATCGAACGGCTGGACGGTGTCCGGATGGCAGCCGTCGTGGGCGTGGGCCCCCCGGGCACCCAGGCCGTCGCCGCCGTCGTCGAAACCGTACCGCCGGCCCGTAAGGCCGGCCCTGCGGGCACGGAAATGGCTGGGAAGGTACGGAGCGCCGCCCAGGATGCAGGCGTGTCCGTGGCGGCAGTCCTGGTTGTCCCCGCGCAGCCCACCGACATCCGCCACAACGCAAAGATCGACAGGTCGCGGCTGGCCCAATGGGCCTCGTCAGTGCTGGCCGGCGGCAGGCGGGTGGCGCCGTGAAAATCCTGGTCACCGGGGCAAGCGGCCTGCTGGGGCGGGAAGTGGCAGGGCTGCTGGTGCGCAGGGGCCACGCCGTCACCACCTTCCAGCGGCGTCCCTCAGGGATCGACGGCGCGGCGGACCATTGCGGTTCGCTCACCGACGACGCCGCCGTCAGGACTGCCGTGAGGGACACCGAGGCAGTCATCCACCTCGCGGCCAAAGTATCCTTCACCGGCCGGGCCGACGAGTTTGACCGCGTGAACGTGGAGGGAACGCGGCGCCTGGTCCTGGCGGCGCGCGAAGCCGGAGTCAGCGACTTTGTATTTGTCTCCTCACCGTCGGTGGCCAATTCAGGCGCCGCCATCGCCGGACTCGGCGCAGAACCGGCCGATCCGGCACGCGCCCACGGCGACTACGCCCGCACCAAAGCGCAGGCGGAGCTTTTGGCCCTCGACGCGGACGCCCCGGGCTTCCGCGTCGCCGCCGTGCGGCCGCACGTAGTCTGGGGACCCGGTGACACCCAGCTGGTGGAACGCGTGCTGGCGCGGGCGGCCCGGAACCGCCTGCCGCTGCTGGACGCGGGCGCCGCGCTTATCGACACCACGTTTGTGGACAATGCGGCGGCGGCGATCGTTGCGGCCCTGGACCGTATCAGTGACATCCACGGGAGGGCACTGGTTGTCACCAATGGCGAACCGCGGCCGGTAGGCGAACTGATTGCCGGCATCTGCGCCGCAGGGGGCGTTCCCACGCCGTCGTGGTCCGTACCGGGAAAGCTTGCCCGGATTGCGGGATCAGTGGTGGAAAAAGCGTGGCCCAGGCTCGGCAAAGAGGACGAACCGCCCATGACCAGGTTCCTTGCCGAACAGCTGTCCACGGCACACTGGTTCGATCAGCGTGAGACGCAAAAACTCCTTGCCTGGACTCCCGCCGTCTCCATCGATGAAGGCCTTGAGCGGCTGGCGGACTACTACCGCTCCCGCTGAGCCGCTTCACCGGCGCTGGGGCGCCAGGCTCCCGTGACGTTGCCGGGACAGCTCATGGGCGCAGGGCTCATATCCCGGTGACGACGGGGCCCCAGGGGCCTGTGTGGATTTCCACACACCTGCCCGAAATGGTTTTCCATTTCCTGCAGGCGCGTCCCGGCCGCCCCTAGACTCTCGCTTACAGGGCAGCCTGCTGGCTGGCGTTGGTGGTCTCAAAAGGTCTTTCGGACCGGTTCCCGCCAACGCCTTCCAACTGCCAGTGCAGACAGCTCCGGTTATTGGGTCCTGACGCAGGGACAATTGAATATCTTGGTTTGGCTGCCCCGGGGGGAGCGGCTTTCGGAAGGGACGCCAATGTCCCACCGATACCTTCGCTTCAACCCAGGAGTTCACAATGCCCGCATCGAAGGCGCATCACCGGCTGGTCCTGAAAAGGACAGCTGCCACGTTGGTACTCGCTCTTCTTGCAGCATTGCTTCCCGCATTTGCACCCCTGGGAGTCCTCCAGTCCGCCTACGCCGCGGACCCTTGCGCGCCGCTGCTCAATCCCATTGCGTGCGAGAATTCGAAGCCGGGCAGCCCGTCCTCGGAATGGGACATCGACGGAGCCGGTGACAGCACCCTGCAGGGCTTTTCGACGGACATCAGCGTCAACGCGGGCCAACCGCTGCAGTTCAAAATCGATACAACCGCCAGCAACTACACCATCGCGATCTACCGGACCGGGTGGTACCAGGGACTTGGTGCCCGGAAGGTCGCCGATGTGGTTCCCTCCGCGCTCCGGCAGGCCCAGCCGCAATGTACTTCGGACGTGGCCACCGGACTTTACGACTGCGGCACGTGGGCCGTCTCCGCCACGTGGCAGGTCCCGTCCACAGCCGTCTCCGGCATCTACCTTGCAGTCCTCAACCGTCCCGACACCGGCGGCCGGAGCCACATCACCTTCATCGTCCGCAACGACAGCAGCCAGGCCCCTGTAGTCTTCCAGACCTCCGACCCGACCTGGCAGGCCTACAACACCTACGGCGGTTCCGATTTCTATGAAGGCGGCAGCAACGGGCGCGCCTACAAGATCAGCTACAACCGGCCCGTCGCCACCCGCAGCGGTCCCGATGGACGTGACTTCTACTTCAGCAATGAGTACCCCCTGGTCAGGTTCCTCGAAAAGAACGGCTATGACGTCTCCTACATCAGCGGCGTGGACACTGACCGGAACGGTTCGCTGCTGCTCAACCACAAAGTGTTCATGTCCGTGGGCCACGACGAGTACTGGTCCGGCGCCCAGCGCGCCAATGTCGAGAAAGCGCGCGATGCCGGAGTGAATTTGCAGTTCCTGTCCGGCAATGAAGCCTACTGGCGCACCAGATATGAACCATCGAAAACGGACGGGGCGGCGTACCGCACCCTGGTCTCCTACAAGGAAACCTGGTCGAACGCCAAAATCGATCCGAGCACTGAATGGACGGGAACGTGGCGCGATCCCCGCTATGCCGCACCCGCCAATGGCGGCGGACGGCCGGAGAACGGCCTGACAGGCACGATGTACATGTCCAACTTCACGGACCTGCCGGTCACGGTGAGCGCAGCGGAGGGGAAGTCCCGTCTGTGGCGCAACACGTCCCTTGCGTCGCTCCCCGTGGGAGGCTCCGCCCAGCTTGCGCCCCACACAGTGGGCTACGAATCGGACGAAGATCTGGACAACGGTTTCAGGCCGGCAGGACTGGTCAGGCTCTCCACCACTACCGGGGCCGTGGACCAGTACCTGCAGGACTTCGGCAATACCGTGAAGCCCGGCACAACAACCCATAACGTCACGCTGTACAAGGCCGCCAGCGGGGCCTTGGTGTTCTCTGCAGGCAGCGTGCAGTGGACCTGGGGGCTCGACCAGCAACATGACGGCCCCGGCGCGGCTCCTGATCCCCGGATGCAGCAGGCGCAGGTCAACCTTCTGGCGGACATGGGAGCCCAACCCGCCACTCTTGACGCGGCATTGACGGCTGCGAGCGCCAGCACCGACACAGCAGGACCGACGGTGTCCATCACCTCCCCCGCAGACGGCACCACCATCGCGCACGGATCGTCCGTGACGGTATCCGGAACCGCCACCGACACCGGGGGCATCGTGGCCGGCGTCGAGGTGTCAACGGACGGCGGCAACACCTGGCACCCTGCCCAGGGAAAGCAGAACTGGACGTACACCTACATCCAGAAGGGCCTGTCCACCGCCAGCATCCGGGTCCGGGCAATCGACGACAGCGCGAACGCCGGCACCGCGGCTACCCGGAATATTTCGCTTGGCGGCCCGTACACCGTCTTCGGGCAGCAGGTTCCCGCGGTGGATGACGGCCAGGACGGCGGAGCCTACGAACTCGGCATGAAGTTCACCCCCACCACCGACGGTTTCATTACCGGCGTGCGCTTCTACAAGAGCACATCCAACACCGGAACCCATGTCGGTTCGCTGTGGAGCCCTGACGGACAGCGGCTTGCCAGCGCTACTTTCGCTTCCGAGACCGCAACCGGCTGGCAAAAGGTTCTCTTCACCCAGCCTGTGGCTGTCACCGCAGGGACGACCTACACCGTCTCCTACACCGATCCGAAAGGACATTACGCGGTCAAGGACTACCAGTGGGCGTACTTCGGCTTCAGCGATCCGCCCATGACGGTGGCGGGAGGATTCGGAAGCCCGGCGGCAGGCGTCTACGGCAGTCCTGATACGTATCCGTCCGCCTCGTACGGCAACGGAAACTACTTCGTGGACGCAGTCTTCGACACCACGGACAACACTCCCCTGACGGCCTCGGGACAGTGGCCGTTGCCGGGATCCTCAAGCGTTCCCCAATCGACCACCGTGGGCGCTGTATTCTCCAAGCCCGTGACGGCCTCCAGCGTGCAGCTCAACCTCACGGCCGCGAACGGTACCCAGGTGGCCGGAACAACGGTGTACGACTCCGTGAGCCGCAAGGCGACCTTTACGCCGTCCTCCCCGTTGGCGCTGGCGACGACGTACACCGCCGTACTCTCGGCGACGGCTTCCACGGGCGGCACCCTGACGGCGGGAGGGACGTGGTCGTTTACCACAGTCGTCTCTCCACCGACCCCCGGCACCTGCCCATGCAGCTTCTACGACGACTCGGTCCAGCCCGGCATCCCGGAGGTCAAGGACGGGACGCCGCTGACCCTGGGCATACGCTTCTCCAGCACCGCTGACGGCACTGTGACCGGCGTGCGCTTCTACAAGTCGGCAGGCAACACCGGAACTCACACCGGAACGCTCTTCTCGGGGTCGGGCACCGCCCTGGCGACGGTCACGTTTGCGAATGAGTCAACCTCGGGATGGCAGACGGCCTACTTCAACCAGCCTGTGGCAATGACCGCAAACACCGAATACATCATGGCGTACAAGAGCACCACCGGCACGTATTCGGCCACTGTCAACGGCTTTGGTTCCGGCCTCTCGTCGGGCAACCTCCGGGCGGTGTCCGACGCCGGAGCCTACTCCTACACCAGCGATTTCCCGGCCAACCGCTCGACAACGAGTTACCTGGTGGACGTCGTGGTCCAATATCCGGATCCGCCGTTCACCGCGACCGGCCAAACGCCGCTTCCCGGCTCGTCAAGTGTTCCCCTCAACACCCTGGTATCGGCGACGTTCTCCAAGCCAGCCACAGCCTCAACGGTTGCCCTGGTCCTTACCGGGCCTGATGGTGCGGGAGTGCCAGGGGCCACGGCTTTCGACTCCACGGCCGGAAAGGTGACCTTCACACCGTCCGTTCCCCTGAACCCGTCCTCAACCTACACGGCAACCGTCACTGCCACGTCCAGCACAGGGCAGCAGCTCAGCGCCGGCGGCAGCTGGACCTTCACCACGGTTCCTCCGCCACGGGTCGAAGGCACGTGCCCCTGCACGCTCTACCAGGACACGGTGACGCCCACCACCCTCGAGGTCAAAGACGGGGTCCCGCTGTCACTGGGAGTGCGGTTCGCCAGCTCCGCCAGTGGCAACATCACCGGAATCAGGTTCTACAAAGCCGCGGGAAACACCGGAACGCACACGGGAACGCTGTTCACCGCGGCAGGGCAGCAACTGGCCAGCGTCACGTTCTCCGGGGAATCCACCGCCGGGTGGCAAACGGCAACCTTCAGCCAACCAGTGGCCATAGCCGCCGACACTGAATACATAGCCGCCTACAAGTCCCCCACCGGCACCTACTCCTACACCCAGGGCGGGTTCTCCACCGGCTTCACCAGTGGCCCGTTGCGCACCACGCAGGGCTCGGGCGGATACTCGTACAACAGTGATTTCCCCGGCAACTCGTCCAGCAACAGCTACCTCGTGGACGTGGTCTTCACAAGCACAGCCACAGCGTCGCTGACGGTCAGCTCCTTCTCACCCGCAGCAAACGCAACGGGGGTGGCGGTGGACACCAAACCCGCACTGACGTTGTCAGCGGCGGTACAGCCGGGCTCGGCGTTGCTGCTTTCCACCGGAGGAACCAGCATCACGGGCAGTTCCGCCCTGTCGGCCGACGGGCGGACCATCACTTTCAGCCCCGCGCAACTCCTGCCGGCGGGTGCTGCCATCACGGCAAGCGCCAGTAACGTGGTTTCCACGAGCGGCGCCGTCCTCGCGCCCACCTCCTGGCAGTTCACCACCGCGAGCCCCCCGCCACCCAGCCAGACGCTCTTCTCCAGCATGCAGCCGCAGGTTGCGACGTCTTCGGAGACCCGGGCCATCGATCTGGGTACTGCGTTCCGGACCACGGCGCCCGGGACGGTTACTGCCCTGCGCTTTTACAAGGGGCCAAACAATACCGGAGTCCATACGGGCGCCCTGTGGGACCCGTCCGGCGTCAAGGTGGCGGGGGTGACCTACGCGAACGAGACAGCGAGCGGATGGCAGACAGCCGTCCTCTCAACGCCCGTCAGGCTCACGGTGGGGTCCACGTATGTGGTGTCCTACAACGCCCCAGCGGGCAAGTACTCGTACACCAGCAACTTCTTTACCAAAGACTGGATCAGCGGGGTGCTCGTGGCTCCAGCCGCAAAAAACGGTCTCTTCAGGTATGGGACGGGAACGGCTGTGCCCAACCGGACATCGTCCGGCACCAACTACTTTGTCGACGTTGTCTTCGCGCCGGATCCGGCCTGAACGTCCGCCGCGAATCAGCGGACGACGGAGGGTGACCAGGCATGTTCGATGAACAGCACAGGATTGGCGGCCGGGTCCACGCCGATCTGCCAGATATCGCTGTCGCCCGCCTCATCGGACCGCGGAAGTCCATAAAGCAGGGTGGCGTTGTCGAGCCACTCCACTTGGTCATCAACACTCGCTGTCTCCCGAAGAACGGTCTCCCTGCCGCTGGCCAGGTCAAGGACAGCGATATTCCAGTGGGGATCGAGCGGGCCGGCGGCATTCTTCTTGTAGGCCACGCGTGTTCCGTCCGGAGAGATGGAGGGGCACTCCGCTCCGTCGTGGACAGCAGTGAGGGTGCGTTCCGAAACGCTGCCCTTGACCAACCAGATACGGCCGCTGGATGCAGCCGTGGCATAAAAGGCATCCGGTTGGCCGGGGACGAATGTCACCCCCCAGATGTTGCGGTCGTTGGCCATGACCTTTTCTCCGTTGACCAACAGGGCAAACTCCTCCAGGCTGCCCGACTCGCTGCCGGCCCCGAGCGGGGTGATCGAAGTTTCGGTTGAAAATCCTGCGCCGGCGTAGGAATGGCCTGTGACGAAGACTGTGGTGGCGACCGAGTTTCCCGTGCTGTCAATCCTGGCCCGGCTGGGTATGCCGCGCAGCGCCCAACTGCGTTGTTGCTGCCAATTCCTGTCGTACAGGGAAGCCTCAAAACGGGTAACGAGGCCCCGCTGGGTGCGCAGGCAGATGACTGCGCTCCTGGTTCCATAGGTCCGGTCGCAGTCCACGCCGCTGACCGCACGGGCGCCGGCCGGATCGGACAAGGAAACCGTGGCGGCCTGACCGTAGGCCTGGCCCGAGGCCGTGTTGCGGAAGAGGACGAACGGTTCCGCGGGCAACGGAGACCCTCCCGCGGAGACGTCGGATTCGGAGGCCGCCGCCTGGCTTTCCTGGAAACGCTGGACGGCTTGGAAGGCGAAGAAACCGGCTCCCGCAAGGGCCATGGCAGCGACAAGCAGCAGTACGGCCCACCGGCCTTTGTCACCGGTGGGCCTGGCACGAAGGATCATGCATGCACCTTAGCTGCTTTGGCGCGGCCAAGGAGCAGCGGCGAGGCCAGCACTGCGAGGGCCAGCAGGCAACCCACGAGGATCAGAGCTGCGGTGGGCCCCACCGCGAACCACAGGACACCGAATCCGGCCGAAGCAACCATCCTGTTCACCGCCACAACCGTCTGGGCTGCACCTATTCCTGTGGCCAGACGCTCCGGAGAAACCAGTTGGCTTGCCAATGCGGTCAGGACCCCGTCAGTCGCCGCGTAAAAGATGCCGAGGAGGACCAGGCACCCTGCAACTGCTCCTGCGCCCGTGAAAGGGAGGGCAGCCAGCAGGTAGCAGGCCAACAGGGCAAGGTGGCCGGCGACGAACACCTTGGTCCGTCCCCAGCGGTCGGCGAGCCTCCCCAGCGGGATGGCCAGCGCCAGGAAGACGGCGTTGGTGCCCACGTACAGCATCGGAAACCATTGCAGTTCGAAGGCATTGCGGTCCTGGAGTGCCAGGTAGATGAATCCGTCACCGACCGTTAGCAGGCCAAAAAGTCCCGCGGTAATCAGGAGGCGGCCGAGTCCGCTGCGGTGCAGCGTCCTCCACCGGATGATGGGTGCAGGACCCGCCTTTCTGCTTCCGGACGCGGTGCGCAGTTTTAGGGCCGGCAAGTCCGGGACAAATAGCGCCAGTGCCGCCACACCAATCACGGCAAAGGCCAGGGAAACCACAAAGACGGTGGAATATCCGGATGGTATGAGAAGCAGGATGGCGGCGGCCAGCAGGGGACCGAGCGCCGCGCCGACGGTGTCGAGCATGCGGTGGACGCCGAAATGCCGTGCAAGGTGCTCAGGCTGCGCGTTGACTGTGATCAGGGCGTCCCGCGGCGCGGTCCGGATTCCCTTGCCGATCCTGTCCGCGGTGATAGTGCCGGTGAGGCTCCAGAATCCCCCGGCAAAAAGCAATGCCAACCTCGCCGTGGCGGACAGGCCGTAACCGGCCAGTGCAACATATTTGGGCCGGCCGGCGCGGTCCGAATACCATCCGGCCGCGATCCGGACCAGCGAACCCGCGCCCTGGTTGATACCGTCGAGGACACCGAACGCGATCACCGAGAGGCCCAGGTAGCCTGTGAGGTACAGGGGAAGAACCGCCGCCACTGACTCCGAGGAGACATCGGTAAACAGGCTGACGATACCGAGCCAAACGATGGTCGGGGCGAACCTGAAGGGAACAGCAGTGCGTGCCTGTTCTGTCCCGCCTTGGCCGCCGTTACGGTCAGAGACGGAAATATACATGCTTACTTACCCGCACTGGTGTGGAATCTTCCGAGCAGGCTGAAGTGGGTGGCGCCGGTTCCCGTGCTTGTGGCGGAAACAGTTATCTGGTCCTTGCCCCGGACAAGATTTATAGCAGCCCCGCCCTGGCCGGCCTGGGCAGCTTCGCTTCGGAATCCAGTCTTGAACAGGCTCTGTTGGAAGTGGGCAAGGGCCTGGTCGATAGTCAGCGGAGTGATGCCCTCCGCTGTGAACTCCATGGCCCCCTCCCCCGGACTTACGGCGGTGAAGACCGGCACAGTCTTGTCCGGAAAAGAAACAATGTTGGACGGAAAGCCCCGGACTACCGAATTCCTCGCCGAGGCCGCCGCCGGAAGCGGGGCCCGCACCAGCGGGGCCGGAGCGGCGGGCAGTGGAAGGGCGCGCGGCGGTGCCTGGACGGGTGGCAGAACTTCCAGTGGCCGTTGCCCCTGCCCGGAACCGGATGCAGCAGGCAGGGACGCCTGCGGCTGGCTGAGCGCGGCAACTCCTCCGGTTTCCGTGGACGCCAGCATTACTGCCGACGTCTTCAGGGGTTCAGCCGTGGCCTGGTTCAGCACCAGGGCAACGCCGGCCAGCGCGACGGCTGCACCCGCCCCTGTAAGACACAAACGTTTCAGGACCGTCATGAGGGCCACCTCGTGCTGGTGAATGGAACCGCGGGCTTCATCACCCCAGTGTTCCAGCGGATTCCACATTCAGGAACCGCAGAATCCGCAGAGTCCCGCCGTTTCGTCAGGCCAAGTTACCAGCGGCCGTTGCGCGGCCGTGGCTGGCAGACCGGGCAGGTGTGGGACGACCGGTTCATGAACTGGTCCCGCCGAATGATCGCGTTGATCCCGGCTGCGGCACACCGCTTGCACGGCTCGCCCTGGCGGCCATAGGCGCTGAGGGACCGGTCAAAGTAGCCTGAGGCGCCGTTGACGTTGACGTACAGCGAGTCGAAGCTGGTTCCTCCTGCGGCGAGGGCATCGAGCATGACCTCCCGGGCGCTGTCCAGGACGCGCCGCGCCTCGCTGCGGCGAAGGGTGTCGGTGGGCCGGGCGAAATGCAGGCGGGCCCGCCACAGGGCTTCGTCGGCGTAGATGTTGCCAATGCCGGACACCAGCCCCTGGTCCAAGAGTGCCCGCTTCAAGCCCGTCTTCCGCTTGCGGAGGCGTTGGTAGAAGAGGTCGAAGGAAAAGGACGGGTCCAGGGGGTCGCGCGCGATGTGGGCAGCTTCCGCGGCGATCAGCGGAAGGGGGGACTCTGCCAGGCCGCCGGGGCCGCCGTCGTCCGTGGGTATTAAAGCGGTAACGAACAGGCCGCCGAAGATCCGCTGGTCCACGAACCGCAGCTGGTCGGGCATGCCCTCCCGTGGACTCAGGCGGAGGCGGACCTTGAGGTGCTTTTCATCGGGGACGTCCGGATCCTGCATCAGGAGTTGCCCGCTCATCCCCAGATGTGCCATGAGTGCGACTTCCGGTACCGGTGCGGTCCCAGGATTTTCCGGTGCAGCGGGGCCGTCCGTCAGCGGCATCCAGAGGAACTTGCCGCGGCGCACGACGTCGGACACCGTTGCACCCTCAAGGTTGCCGGCAAAGTCCCCGGGCCCAAGGGCATGGCGCCGGACAGAGCGCGGATCCAGGACGTCGACAGCACTGATGGTCCGGCCGCGGACCCAGCTCACCAGGCCGCGGCGCACCACTTCGACCTCGGGCAGTTCAGGCATGGAACACTACGTGGCGGTCACGGAGCCCGCGGACGTGCCGGCTGCACTCCGTGTCTCGGCGCCCGAAAGTACACGCCAGGCGTCGGCCGCGGCTTCCTGCTCCGCTTCCTTCTTGGAATGCCCGGAGCCCTTGCCATAGGCCGTTCCACCGATGTTCAGTACAGCGGTGAAGGTGCGGGCATGGTCCGGGCCGGAGCCATCCACTGCGTAATGGATGCTGCCCAGCTGCCGGCTGGCCGCGAGTTCCTGGATGCTGGTCTTCCAGTCGGTGCCGGCGCCCAGGACGGCGGCATCCTTCAGCAGCGGTCCGATCAGCCGCATGACCAGCTGCCGCGCGGTCTCGATGTCGTTGGAGACGTACGTTGCTCCGATCAGGGCCTCCATGGTGTCCGCGAGGATGGATGCCTTGTTTTTGCCGTGGGTAAGTTTCTCGCCCTGGCCCAGGTAGATGTACTCGCCAATGCCCAGGCTGCGTCCGATGCCCGCAAGGGCACGGGTGCTGACGACGGCGGACCGGCGCTTGGCGAGTTCGCCTTCGGGCAGGTCCGGGTTGTCCCGGTACAGGGCATCAGTGACGGAAAAGCCCAGGATGGAGTCGCCCAGGAACTCGAGGCGCTCGTTGGTGGGGATACCGCCGTTCTCGTACGCGTACGAGCGGTGGGTAAGCGCAAGACGAAGCGTCCCGGCGTCAATAGAGACACCGAGACGCTTCAGAAGCTCTTCAGTTGAAGACATCAGTCAGCCTGTTGGGGCCGATTAGACGTCAGCGACCTTGCGGCCCTTGTACTCAAGGAACAGCGCGGTGCCAGCAGAGTCGGTAACGACCTTTGCCTGGTGCGGCAGGCTGTAGGTGACCTGGCCGTTCTCAACGGTCTTCACCAGGTGGGGGGCGGTCGCCTTCCACTGCGAGCGGCGGGCGCGGGTATTCGAGCGAGACATTTTCCGCTTGGGAACAGCCACGGCTAACTCATTTCTCTCTAGACAAACACGTACAAATCAATTTTGCCGGTCAGGCTTAGCCATATCAGCTAGGGCAGCCCAGCGAGGATCCAGGACCTCGTGGTGGTGCCCCGGCTCGTCTTCCAGGCGAACTCCACATTCGGAGCAAAGGCCCTGGCAGTCTTCCCGGCACACCGGCTGGAACGGCAGATTGGTGACAACCGCGTCCCGCAACACCGGTTCAAGATCGATTACATCGTGCTCGACTCGACGTTGCTCTTCATCTTCTTCTCCATCCGAGAGCTCAATGCCCTCGTAGAAGAAAAGTTCTTGCACATTGACCTCAAGGTCATACGCAAGGGGATCCAGGCATCGGCCGCACTCGCCGGTTACTTCGGCGATAACGGTTCCTGATACCAGAATTCCTTCGTGTACGGCCTCCAGCCTCAGGTCGAGCTCGACATCCGAGCCTTCCTGAACACCAATGAGCGCCACACCAAGATCACCCGGTGCGGGTACATGTTCCTTCAGTGTCCGCATGCTTCCCGGGCTGCGCCCGAGGTCCTTGACGTCGAACGCCAAGGGCGAACCAGCATCTCTGTTAATGAGAACTCCTGTTGAACATATGACCGACGTACCATCTTAGCCTGAAGAGCCATGGTGACTCAAACCGGCAGCGGGCCGCGCCGAAGTACCGATCCAGCCTACCGCTTTGGCTGCTGATCCGGCGAAGGCTCGCCGGAAACCATGCGCCGGTGCACCGACCGGGGCACATAGTCCGAGACGCTGCCGCCCAGGACAGCCACCTCCTTGATCAGGGTGGAGGACAGATGGACGTAGCTGGCCTCTGCCGGGAGGAAGACCGTCTCCACCCCGCTCAACTGCCGGTTCATGGTGGCCATGGGAAGCTCGTAGTCAAAGTCCGACGACGACCGCAGTCCTTTGACAATGGCGGAGACTCCACGCTGGCGGCAGTACTCCGCCAGGAGCCCCTCGCCCACCGGTTCCACCACGATGCCTTTAAGCGACGCCAGGGTCTCGCGCGCCATCTCCAGCCGCTCTTCCAGGCTGAACATGTACTTTTTCGCATAGTTGGTGGAGATGGCCACAATGACCTCGTCGAAAAGACCGGCAGCCCGTGCAATGACTTCGAGATGGCCGTTGTGGATGGGGTCGAAGGATCCGGGGCACACAGCGCGTCTCATGCTCCGAACCTACCTCATGGAAAGGCCGGGATACCATGACTGGATGCATCGAGCACGGGAACTTTCCACACCCCTGGCACCTGCTCCGTGGCAGCGCACCGCGCTCGGAGCGAACCTCCTGGCGCCGGACGGGGGACTCGGCGTCACCATCTTCGAAGAGATGACCACTCTGGCCGTCCAGACGGGGGCCATCAACCTGGGACAGGGCTTCCCGGATGAGGACGGGCCGGCGGAAATCAGGGAGGCGGCGCGGGCCGCCATTGCGGCCGGTGCCAACCAGTACGCACCGGGCAAGGGCCTTCCGGAACTCCGGGAGGCGGTGGCCGCGCACCAGGAGCGTTTTTACGGGCTGGCGCCGGACCCGGCAACGGAAGTCATCATCACTACCGGGGCTACCGAGGGCATCGCCGCCTCCTTGCTGGCGTTCGCCGGGCCGGGCGATGAAGTCCTCACGTTTGAACCGTTCTACGACTCCTATGGCGCGGTAATTGGACTGTCCGGAGCCACCCACACCACTGTCCCCCTGGCGGCCCCGGACTTCATGCCGGACCTGGCGGCGCTGGAGGCAGCCTTCAACGAACGGACGCGGGTGGTGCTGCTGAACAACCCGCATAATCCCACGGGAGCCGTTTTTCCGCCGGCAATCCTGCAGCGGGTGGTGGATCTTGCGGCCAGGCACGGCAGCATGATCATCACCGACGAGGTGTACGAGCACCTCACCTTCGGCGTGAGCCATACCCCCGTGGCCACTCTTCCGGGCGCCGCTGACCGGACCATCACCATTTCCTCCGCCGGCAAGACGTTTTCCCTCACCGGCTGGAAGATCGGCTGGCTGAGCGGCCCCGGGGAACTGGTCGCGGCGGTCCGGACGGTAAAGCAGTTCCTCACCTACAGTTCCGGCACCCCCTTCCAGGCAGCGATCGCCCGGGGACTGGCCCTGCCGGATGGCTTCTACACCGGCATCGCCTCTGCTTTGGAGCAGAAACGGGACATTCTCAGCGCAGGGCTCCGGGCTGCCGGCTTTGACGTCTTTACTCCGCAGGGAACCTACTTCGTCAATGTGGATACAGCCCCGCTGGGCATCACGGACGCGCTGAACCTGGCCCGGCGCCTGCCGGCACTGGTGGGGGTCGCCGCCATCCCTGTCCCGGTCTTCTGCCACCCGGAAGGCGCGGAACGGACACGAAGCCTGCTCCGCTTTGCCTTCTGTAAGAGGACCGAAGTCCTGGAGGAGGCCGCCGAGCGGCTGGCAACCCTGCGCGGCAGGCTCTGATGTCCGGCCGCGGCGGCAGTGGCGCCAGCCGCTTCCTGCGGACCACCGGCCAGCACGCCACGATCGAACCCGACGCCTTTACCGATGGCGGCTACGTCCTGCGCATCGGCGGCGCCGAACAGTCACACGTCAACCTTGACCGGCCGGAGGACATCTTCTACGAGTACCTGCGCCGGATCGGGCACCTGGTGGATCTGGCGGCACCGGCCGGGGAACCGATCAGGGCGCTCCAACTGGGGGCAGGGGCTCTGACGCTGGCGCGGTACATCCAGGCGACCCGTCCGGGCTCGACCCAGTACGCGGTGGAGCTGGAACGTGAACTGCTGGACTTTGTCCTGCGGCACCTTCCGATGCCCGAGGGGACAAACCTAACCACCGTCATCGGCGATGCCCGCGAAGCACTCGGTGCGCTTGACCCGCGCCTCACGTTCGACGTCGTGATCCTGGACATCTTCTCCGGCCCGGAGGCACCGGCGCACATCGCCAACAGCGGTTTTTACCGCGAGGCCGGGGAGCGCCTGGGCCCGGAACGGCTCCTGATCGTGAACGTGGGTGACGAGCCGGCGCTCACGCTCGTCAGGAGCCAGGTGGCGGCGATGCGCGGGGCCATGGCCGATGTGGGCGCCGTTGCCGAGGCCGGCATGTTCCAGGGCAGGTATCCGGGGAACATCATCCTTGCGGGGACCCAGGGCCCCTGGCCGGAATCGTGGACATCTGAGCTGACAGCGCGGGGCCCCCACCCCGCAAGGGTCCTGGCCGGAGTGGATTTGGACCCTTTCTCGGCCTAGGCGCCCGGGGACTCAGCCCCGTCAGCGTCCGCCAGGTCACCGGGGGCGATGGCGTCGGGAACAAACGGCTCCGCGAACCACAGCCTGGTCTCCCCGTATTTCTTTTCGGCGAACCTGGTCATCCCCTCCGGCCAGCCCGGTTCCGGTGACCGCGAGGAGCGTTCCACCACCACCACGGCTCCGGGGCCCAGGTGGGCCGCGAGCTTCTGCAGCACCGCCGACAGCGTGCCGTCCTCCAGCGGATACGGCGGGTCCAGGAACACCAGGTCCCAGGCGGCCGTTGCCGCCGCGCGGTCAAGGAACGGCTCCACCTTGGAGCGGTGGACGGTTACGGTTTTCTGGCCCAGCACTCCATTGATGAGGTCAGCGTTGCGCTGGCACACGGCGCTGGCCTTGGCGTCCGACTCGACGAGGTCCACCGCCCGTGCTCCCCTGCTGCCGCTTTCCACGCCCAGGGCACCGGAACCGGCATAAAGATCCAGCACCCGGGCGCCGGCGATCACGTCGAAGGCATCGAGGCGGGAGAAGAGCGCTTCCTTGACCCGGTCCGTCGTAGGCCGGGTCAACGATCCTGGAACAGCTGCCAGCGGTGTGCCGCCGGCGGCCCCGGAGATGATCCGCGTCACGGCGCCCACCGCGATCCGGCGGCGCCCGGTGCGCCCTCGTTGCTAACCGCGTTCAAGGAACGCCTCCTTCTCGGGGTTGAGGTACTGCTCAATGGCATCGGCGAGGCCGGGGTGGCCGGCCAGCAGCGGGTCACGGCCGACGATTGCCTGGGCGTCGTCCCTGGCCCGGGCTATTACGTCTTCGTGTTCGAGGACCCGCAGCAGCTTCAGGGTGGACCGGCCGCCGGACTGGGAGGCACCAAGGATATCGCCCTCGCGCCGCAGCTTGAGGTCTTCCTGCGACAGGACGAAACCGTCAGTGGTTGCAGCCACGGCCTCCAGCCTCCGCCGGCTGGGGTGGCCGGGTTCAAGGGCGGTGACCAACAGGCAGGTCCCGGGCAGCCCGCCGCGGCCCACCCGGCCGCGAAGCTGGTGCAGCTGGGAGATCCCGAACCTGTCGGCGTCCAGGATCACCATCAGGGTGGCGTTGTGCACGTCCACCCCCACCTCGATCACGGTGGTGGAGACGAGCAGTTTGATGCGGTTGGCGGTGAACCCGGCCATGGTGTCCGTTTTCACCTCGGGGTCCTGCCGCCCGTGAAGGGGCGCCAGCGGAACCCCCGCCAGTGAGGGCTCAGCCAGCAGGTGGTCCACGACGGCGGTGACGGACGCCAGTTCCCTGGCTTCCTCCGCCTCCACGCCCGGTGGTGCGGCCTCCCCGGGGCTGAAGTCGCCGTCGTCGTCCGTTCCGATCTTGGGACAGACCACGTACACCTGGTGGCCGGCGTCGATCTCCTCCCGGGCGCGCGCCCAGATCCGTCCCGCCCAGGCGGGGTTCTCGGCGAGGCCCACGAGATGGGTGGTGATGGGGGCCCTGCCCTTGGGCAGTTCATCGAGGGTGGAGGTTTCGAGGTCACCGAACACGGTCATTGCCACGGTGCGCGGAATAGGGGTGGCGGTCATGACCAGCAGATGCGGCGGCTTCCGGGCCTTGGCCCGCAGGGCATCGCGCTGTTCCACGCCGAAGCGGTGCTGCTCGTCCACCACGATCAGGCCCAGGTCGTAGAACGAGACGTTGTCGCTGAGCAGCGCGTGGGTGCCGATGATGATCCCGGCCGTCCCTGAGGCCGCATCCAGCATGGCTTGCTTCCGTGCCGCCGTGGGCATGGACCCGGTCAACAGGGTGACCTGGACGGACGGACCGTTGCCTCCGGCCAGGCCGCCCACGAGTCCTTCGCTGGAGAGCGGACCCAGCGTGCGGCGGATGGAGTCGTAGTGCTGGGCTGCGAGCACTTCGGTGGGGGCCAGGAGCGCGGCCTGGCCGCCGGCGTCCACCACCTGGAGCATGGCCCGCAACGCCACGACGGTCTTTCCGGAGCCCACTTCGCCCTGGAGCAGCCGGTTCATCGGCGTGTCCTGAGCCAGCTCCCCGGCGAGGGTCCTTCCGACGGCGGCCTGGCCGGCCGTGAGGGTAAAGGGCAGCGCCTGGTCGAAGGCAGCCAGGATGCCTTCGCCGACAGGGCGCCGGGCGGTGGCTTCCTCCGCGGCGAGCTGGGCCCGGCGCCGGGCAAGCGCTGACTGCAGCACCAGGGCTTCCTGGTAACGGAACCGGTCGCGGGCACGCTTCCAGTCGGCAGCGGTTTCAGGCACGTGGATAAGGCGGTAGGCGTCGGCCACGGGCAGGAAGTTTTCCCTGGCAGCGACCAGCGGGGGCACCGGGTCCGGCACCGCGCCGAGGTCCGAGGTCTCAAGCAGCGTGGCGATCACCTTCTGGATCTTCCAGCTGGGCAACTTGGCCGTGGCGGGGTAGACCGGAATGGGCATGGCCGCAAGTTTTTCGGGGTCCTGGCCCCCATCGCTGAAGGGATCCTCGTCCAGGAGCTGGAAGTCCGGGTTGGTGAGCCCAAGCTTCCCTTTGAAGCTGGTAACCCTGCCCGAAAACAGGGCGCGGCGTCCCTGCAGGAGTTCGTTTTTCGCCTTGAACCCGTTGAAGAAGCTGATTTTGAGGGTCCCCGGAACTTTACCGGTGTAATCGCGGCCACCCACCAGACGAAGCCCCTGCTGCCCGTCGTCATCGGAAACGATGACGTCGGTGATGGTCCCGCGCCGTGCCTGCATATGCCGGGTGCTGCTGGACAGAACCCTGGCAATGAGGGTGACGTCCTCATCCAGCGGCAGCTCCGTGATGGGGGTCAGCTCACCGCGGCTCATGTAGCGGCGCGGGAAGTAGTTGAGGAGGCCCTGCACGGTGGTTATGCCGAGATGTTTCTCAATGACTGCCGCCGAACGCTTCCCGATCCTCCGCTGCAGGGCCAGTTCCAGCTCAGCGTTCATGCCCGCCGGTGTTCACCGCATCCGCATCAGGATCCCTGGGCAGCGCCAGTTCGCTGATGGTGATCTGGGAGGGCTCGCCCAGGGACCGGATGATTGCTGCAGCCGGAGCAGCGTCCGGCACGTGCACGTGGACCCGCCACCTGTAGTTCCCTTCGGCGTCCGGCCCGTTGCCAACCTGGCTCATGATCACGGACTCGCCAATCTCGTCCAGCCGCTGCCGGAGGGTTGCTGCGTTCAAGGGCGAAAGGCTGATGGTGCACATGACTTCCACGCCGTCGTCGTCCGGCATGGAGGTGTGGATGTGGGGATCGGAGACATCGTAGCCGTGCAGGCCGTCCAGGAGCTCGCCCTGCAGTTCCTGCCCCATGACGGCTGAGCGGAGGCAGTCGAGGATCAACAGCATCCCCACGCCGCCGGCATCCACCACCCGGGCAGACTGGAGTGCATCAAGCTGCTCCTCGGTGTGGATCACGGCAGCCAGGGCTCCCTCCACGGCTGCGTCCAGCGCCAGGCCCAGGGCGTGGTTGCTGTCATCGCCGTCCTGGCCGGCGTCGACGGCCCCAGCCGCACGGGCTGCCGCCTCCATCACCGAAAGCATGGTTCCCGGAACGGGATCACTCAGCGCAGACCAGGCGCGGATCTGGGCACGGTTCAGGGCTGCCGACAGGAGGGTGGACGTCAGCCGGGTGTGCCCGGCCAGTGGCTCGGCGGCTGCGCACAGGAAGACGGAAAAGAGGGTTCCGGAATTTCCCCTGGCCTCCTCCATGGCTGCCTGCCCGGCCTCGGAAAGAACTTCCCCGACGTCCACGGGGGCCGGCTGGTCCGCGTCCAGCACCAGCGACCGGGCGGCAGCGCGGACCGTGAGGTAGAGGTTGGTGCCGGTATCGCCGTCAGCGACCGGGAAGATGTTGATGGCGTTGAGCCGGTCGCTGTGGTTTCCCAGGGCAGTTTCAGCCTTGCCCAGCCACCTCTTCATCGCCAGCGCGTTGGCGGCAACCTTAGTGTGCAAAGTGATCCCATCCCCCGGTGTCCGCGGCCCGGCCAGCTATCAGGACACCCGGGCCTTCGTCGGTGCCGAGTGCATGTATCGAGCCTATCGCAGTGAATCCGGGTGGCAGCTGAACGCCGGCCGGGAATGTGGCCAGCAGCCCGTGGTCCTCCCCGCCGCCCAGGACCCAGGGAGCGGCATCTGCTTCCAGCCGCGCCGCAGCGGGGCCCAGCAGGTCCGCCAACTGGGCAAGACGCGCTGGATCGAGGGCCACCGCGACATGGCTGGCGGTAGCCAGCCGCTTCCCGTCGCGCAGGAGTCCGTCCGAGATGTCCAGCATCGCCGTGGCACCTGCAGCGCGGGCTGCCGGGCCGGCTTCCAACGGCGGCCGCGGACGGCACTGCAGGTCGACAAAGGCCTGCTCTGCGGGGGTGAGGGAGTCCAGCGGCACGCCCGATTCGAGCAGGGCAAGGCCCGCCGCCGCGTGGCCGACGGTTCCGGCCAGTGCGAGGATGTCCCCGGGCCGTGCGCCGGACCTGAGGACGGGCCGCCCGCCGTCGAGGGTTCCCAGGACCGCGGCGGTCACCGAAATTTCCCGGCCCCGGCCAAGGTCGCCGCCCGCCACGGAACAGTGGACTGCCCCGAGTTCCCGGATTCCGGCCGTCAGCCCGTCCGCCAGGTCCTCCACCCAGCGGACCGGCGTGTCAACGGGAAGCGTGAGGCTGACCACGATGGACGTGGCATGCGCGCCCATGGCGTTGATGTCGCTAAGGTTCTGCGCCGCGGCCTTCCAGCCGACGTCGAAACCGGTGGTGCGGTAGCCGTTGGGCCACAGGAGCCGGAAATCCTGGTCCTGGACCTGAGTGTCGATGCTGATGACGGTCTTCCCGTCCGGAGCCGCGACGATGGCGGCATCATCCCCCGGGCCGAGGAGCAAGTTGGAGTTGTGGCCGCCCTCCATGCGCAAGCGCGGAAAGATCCGGGCCAGCAGGTCGGCTTCGGAAAGGCCGGCCACGGTGGGCTGGCGGTCAACGCGGTTACGGAGGTCTTCAGGCACGCCACTACGCTACCGCGCCGGGCCGACATTGTGTCCGGACGGGGACTGCGGCGGCGATAGGCTGGAAGCATGCACCATCCCCAGCTGCCCCTGTCCGCCCGCGCCGCCAGGACAGCGGCGGTTGGGGCCATTGCCGCCCTTTCACTGGCTGCCTGCTCCCCCGCCGTTGATGTCACCGCCGCCAAGGACGCCGCCAACCCGGCGTGTGCGCCCATGATGGTGGCCCTGCCGGATGCCATAGGCGATTCCAAACTGCGGAAGACCAACAGCCAGGCCACCGCCGCCTGGGGCGATCCCTCCCTTGTCATTCTCCGTTGCGGCGTGAACGTTCCGGGGCCGACGACCGACCGCTGCGTCACGGTCAACGGTATTGACTGGGTGATCAAGGAAGGCGACCCGGTGTGGACGCTGACCACCTACGGCAGGGAGCCCGCCACGGAGGTCCTGATGGACCCGGACAAGATCAGCTCCGCGACAGTGCTGGCGGACCTGGCAGCAGCGGCCGGCAAGGTTCCGGCGTCACGGAACTGCGTAGGCCAGGAGGATCTGCAGAACCTGCCCAAGAGCCAGTAACCTGTGGTGGGTGGGCCCACGCCGGCAGGGTTCCCTGGCCGAAGCGGAGCGAGGTTAGGGTGCCGGTGGGGATCAGCGGAGTCCGGTGTTGCGGTTCAGTGCCAGGTAGATCAGTTCGTCGATGAGGTCGGCGTAGCCCAATCCTGTTGCCGCCCACATCTGGGGGTACATGCTCTTGGGCGTGAAGCCGGGCATGGTGTTGATCTCATTGATGATCAATTCGCCCTCGGGAGTGTAGAAGAAGTCCACCCTGCTGAGCCCCTCGGCCCCAACTGCGTCAAAGGCGGCGGCAGCCAGCTCACGGACCCGGGAAATGGCGTCCGCAGGCATGTCGGCCGGGCAGCTGAGGGCTGCGGCGTCATCCTCGACGTACTTGGCGTTGAAGTCGTAGAACTCGTGGGTGCCCCCGGCGACGGAGATTTCGCCGGGCATCGACGTCCGAGGCGCGTCCGTGCCCCGGCCCTCCAGGACCGCGCATTCGATTTCGCGTCCAACAATGCCGGCTTCGATCACGAGCTTGAGGTCGTGGCGGCGGGCTTCCTCGATGGCGGCGTCCAGCCCCTCGAGGGAGTCGACTTTCGAAATGCCCATCGAGGACCCGGCACGGGCCGGCTTGACGAAGACGGGGAACCCGAGGCGGTCCACCTGCTTACGCACGGCTTCGGGGTCCCTGCGCCACTGCCGGTCGGTCACCACTACATACGGGCCCACGTGCAGCCCGGCAGCTTCGAAGACCACCTTCATGTAGTGCTTGTCCATGCCGACGGCCGATGCCAGGACCCCGGCGCCGACGTAGCGCGTATCCGAGAGCTCGAGGAGACCCTGGATGGTGCCGTCCTCGCCGAACGGGCCGTGCAGCAGCGGGAAGACCACGTCAACGGCGCCCAGTTCCTGCGGAACCTGGTTGGGCGAGGCCACGATCAGCTGGTGTTCCCCGCCGATCTCGGCCAGGGTGACGGTCTCCGCCGACGGCACAACTTCCGGGAGCGATGATGCCGCGAGGGACCATTGGGCCGTTTCGGCGGGGGCGAGAACCCATTGGCCGGTCTTGGCGATCCCGATGGGGATGACCTCGTACTTGTCCTTGTTGATGGCACCCAGCACACCTGCCGCCGTAACGCAGCTCACGGCGTGCTCGCTGGAACGGCCGCCAAAAAGCACGGCAACGCGCGGCTTCCTGGTGGCGGCCGTTTGGCCTGTGGTGGGTTTGTCTTGGGACATGTTCAGTAATCGCCTTCAGGTTTCAATTCCCGGGACAGCAGAACCGGCCCCAGTTGGTCAACGGACAGCTTGCCTGCCAGCACCGCCACGACGGCGGCAGTGATGGGCATTTCGACGCCGAGCTTGCCGGCAAGTTCATGGACGGCCTGGCCGGACTTGATGCCCTCGGCGGTCTGGGTCATCTTCCGGCCCACCTCCTCCAGCGTCAGGCCCTGTCCCAGCAGCCGGCCGGCAGTGTGGTTCCGGGACAGCGCGGAGGAACATGTTGCCACGAGGTCGCCAAGCCCTGCGAGCCCGGCCATGGTTTTCGCTTCGCCGCCCAGCGCCAGCGCAAGGCGGGATGTTTCCGCAAGGCCGCGGGTAATTACCGAGGCCTTAGTGTTGTCCCCCATCTGCCTGCCCTCGCAAATGCCCACGGCAAGTGCGATGACGTTCTTGACGATGCCGCCGATTTCGACGCCGACGACGTCCGAAGTGGTGTACGGGCGGAAGTAGGGGGCGGTGCAGCTCCTGGCAAGCCAGCCCGCCGTCGCGGAATCCGTGCAGGCCACAACGGACGCGGTGGGTTCCTCACGGGCAATTTCCATGGCGAGGTTGGGTCCTGAGACGACCGCGATGCGTTCCTGCGGCAGGCCCAGTTCCTGGCTGATGACCTCACTCATCCGGGCGTCGGTTCCCAGCTCCAGGCCTTTCATGAGGGAGACGACGACGGCCCCGGGGGCGATCATGTCCTTCCACTCCCGCAGCTGGGGACGCAGCGACTGGGCCGGAACGGCCACCACCACCAGCTCCGCCCCTGCCAGGACCTCTCGGACGTCGGTTGACGCCGTGATGCTCTCCGGCAGGACGATGTCCTTGAGGTAGTCGCTGTTGCGGTGGCTGGTGTTGATCTCTTCCACCACTTCGGCACGCCTGCCCCACAGCCTGATGGCGCGCGGCGTACCGGTGGCGATGGCGGCGTCGGCCAGGATCTTCGCGAACGTTGTTCCCCATGATCCTGCACCGAGGACGGCCACGGGGCGGGCCGCTCCCGGCTTTGCGTCAGCGGTCACTGCGCTTCCGTTCCTGCGCCCGGCTGCTGCCCGCGTTCCACGAACCGCCCGTGCTTGGCCTGCTGCTGCTTGGCCGGATCCCAGCGTTCCGCGGGAGGCTGCTCACCGCGCAGGCCCGCCAGGAGCTCCGTGATGGCGTCCATGATCAGTTCGGTGGCCTCGCTCAGTGTGGCCTTGTCCAGGGGACGGCCCTTGAACGCGCTCAGGTCCACGGGATCGCCCACCACCACGCGGGAACGCTTCCGCGGGAACAGGTGGAACCGCTTACCGTACCTGGGGAAGACCTCGTGCGCACCCCAGTGGGCGATGGGCACCACCGGGATGCCCCCTTCGAGGGCAAGCCGTGCCGCGCCGGTGTGTCCCTTCATCGGCCAAAGCCCGGGGTCGCGGGTCAGAGTGCCCTCCGGGTAGATGATGATTGCGCCGCCCTCAGCCACAATCTCCTGGGCCACCTGCAGCGACCGGTTCGCTCCCGCCGTCGAACGCTCCACCGGCACCTGCTTGGTGGCGCGCAGGAGCGGGCCCAGGCCGGGCACCTTGAAGAGCCCGGCCTTGGCCAGGAAGTGCGGGGCCCGCTTCTGGTTGTAGAGCATGTGCCCCACCACCAGGGGGTCGATTTCGGTGCAGTGGTTGGGCGCGGCAATGAAGCCGCCTGCGGGAAGCTTCTCAGTGCCTTCCCAGGTTTTGGACATCATGAGGTTCATCAGGGGCCGGACGACGCCGGCGATGAACACAAATGTGGCCCTGCTCTTGGCAGATTCCTTCACAGTCCCGCTCTACTTCGTGGTGGTGATGTCGAAATCGGCACCGAGTCCGGCAAGCTTCTCGGTGAAGCGCTCGTAGCCGCGGTTGATGATGTCGATGCCGGTGACCCGTGAGGTTCCCGTGGCCGCCAGGGCGGCGATCAGGTGGCTGAACCCGCCGCGCAGGTCCGGAACGTCGATGTCGGTTCCCTTGAGCTGGGTGGGGCCGGAAATGACCGCGGAGTGCAGGAAGTTCCGTTGGCCGAAGCGGCACGGGACGCTGCCCAGGCACTCCCGGTGCACCTGGATGCTGGCGCCCATGCGGATGAGCGCGTCCGTAAAGCCGAAGCGGTTCTCGTACACCGTTTCATGGACAATCGAGACGCCCTCGGCCTGGGTGAGTGCCACCACCAGCGGCTGCTGCCAGTCGGTCATGAAGCCGGGGTGGACGTCCGTTTCGAGGACCAGCGGGTTCAGCTTGCCGCCCTTGTGGTAGAACCGGATGCCGTCCTCGCCGATGTCCATTCCGCCGCCCACTTTGCGGTAGGTGTTCAGGAAGGTCATCATGTCGCGCTGGGAGGCACCCTCGACGAAGATGTCGCCGCGGGTCACCAGCGCCGCCGACGCCCAGGACGCCGACTCATTGCGGTCCGAAAGGGCGCGGTGGTTGTAGCCGCCCAGGTCGCGGACGCCCTCGATGCGGATGGTGCGGTCAGTCTGGACGCTGATGATGGCGCCCATCTTCTGCAGCACGGCGATGAGGTCGATGATTTCCGGTTCGGTGGCGGCGCCGGAAAGTTCCGTGATGCCTTCCGCGCGGGTGGCGCTCAGCAGGACCTGCTCCGTGGCCCCCACAGAGGGGTAAGGGAGGGAGATTTTGGCGCCATGAAGGCCTTTGGGCGCCGAGATGTGGATGCCACCGGGGCGTTTCTCCACCACGGCACCGAACTGGCGCAGGACGTCCAGGTGGTAGTCGATGGGCCGGTCGCCGATCTTGCAGCCGCCCAGGTCCGGGATAAAGGCTTCGCCGATCGCGTGGATCAGCGGCCCGCACAGCAGGATGGGAATGCGGGAGTCGCCGGCGTGGGCGTCGATCGCGGTGCTCGGCGCCGTCTTGGCAGCCTTGGGGTCAAGGGTCAGGTCGCCGTTGACGGGGTCTTTCTCCACCGTCACGCCATGCAGCTGCAGCAGGGAGGTGACTACCTCGACGTCCTTGATTTCCGGCACGTTCCGCAACACCGAGGGTTCGTTGCCCAGCAGCGCCGCCACCATTGCCTTGGGGACAAGGTTCTTTGCTCCACGGACGCTGACGCGGCCTGTAAGCGGGACACCGCCGCGGATTGTCAGAACACTACTCATATACCGGTTTCCTCACGATCACTAGCCCCCAAAACCTTGCAAAGGCTCCAACCAAGCATAGGAGGTCGCGTTACCGAACCGAAATAAGGGGGGCACCGGCGGCGGGGCGTGGCGGATCGGGCACCCGCCGCCGGATGGCGCACGCCCGGCTAGGAAAGCTTCGCCGGCAGGGTCTTGGGCTTGAACGCCGGGCGGGTGGCCTCATAGGCCGTGATGTCGGCTTCGTGCTGCAGGGTCAGCCCGATGTCATCCAGGCCTTCCAGGAGCCGCCAGCGGGTGTAGTCATCGATCTCGAAGGGCGCCACGATGTTGCCGCACACCACGGTCTTGGACTCGAGGTCCACCGTGACCTGGGTGCCCGGGGCGTTCTCGAGTTCCTTCCAGATGAGCTCGATGTCGTCCTGGGCCACTTGCGCAGCCAGCAGCCCCTGCTTGCCCGAGTTGCCGCGGAAAATATCCGCGAAGCGGGACGACAGCACGGCCTTGAAGCCGTAGTCCTTCAACGCCCAGACGGCGTGCTCGCGGGAGGAACCGGTACCGAAGTCCGGGCCGGCCACCAGGACCGAGCCGGCGTTGTACGGCTCCTGGTTCAGGATGAAGGAGGAGTCCTTCCGCCACGCCGAGAACAGGGCGTCCTCGAAGCCGGTCCGGGTTATGCGCTTGAGGTACACCGCGGGGATGATCTGGTCGGTGTCGACGTTGCTCTGGCGCAGCGGGACGCCAATGCCGGTGTGCTTGGTGAACTTTTCCATGGTGTTGTCCTAGGCTGCGTCGATGCGGATGGCTGCGGGTTCGGGGGCCGGTTCAAGGTCCGACGGCGAGCTGAGCGTGCCGCGCACGGCCGTGGCTGCGGCCACCACCGGCGAGACCAGGTGCGTGCGTCCGCCCTTGCCCTGGCGTCCTTCGAAGTTGCGGTTGGAGGTGGAGGCGCACCGCTCCCCCGGCTCCAGCTGGTCCGGGTTCATGCCCAGGCACATGGAGCAGCCGGCGAAGCGCCATTCGGCACCGAAGTCCTTGAAGACCTTGTCCAGTCCCTCCGCCTCGGCTTCGAGCCGGACGCGGGCCGAGCCGGGCACCACCAGCATGCGGACCTGCGGGTCCTTTTCGCGGCCGCGGATGATGTCCGCGGCAGCGCGCAGGTCCTCGATCCGGGAGTTGGTGCAGGAACCGAGGAAGACGGTGTCTACACGGATGTCCTTCATTGGTGTGCCGGCCTCGAGTCCCATGTACTGCAGGGCGCGCTCGGCGGCGGCCTTGGCGTTCTCGTCGCCGAAGTCCTCGGGGGACGGAACGGCCTGGGACAGGGATACGCCCTGGCCGGGGTTGGTGCCCCAGGTAACGAAGGGCTCCAGCGTGTCGGCGTCCAGGTCCACCTCGACGTCGAAGGTGGCGTCGTCGTCGGTCCGCAGCGTGTTCCAGTACTCGACGGCGGCGTCCCAGTCAGCGCCTTCCGGCGCGTGCGGACGGCCCAGCATGTAGTCGTAGGTGGTCTGGTCGGGGGCCACCATGCCGGCTCTGGCGCCTGCCTCGATGGACATGTTGCAGATGGTCATCCGCGCTTCCATGGACAACGCCCGGATGGCCGAGCCGCGGTATTCCAGCACATAGCCCTGGCCGCCGCCGGTGCCGATCTTTGCGATCACGGCGAGGATAATGTCCTTGGCGGTAACGCCCGGGCGCAGGGTGCCCTCCACGTTGATGGCCATGGTCTTGAACGGCTTCAGGGACAGGGTCTGGGTGGCCATGACGTGCTCCACCTCGGACGTGCCGATGCCCATGGCCAGCGCGCCGAACGCACCGTGCGTGGAGGTGTGCGAGTCGCCGCAGACCACCGTCATGCCGGGCTGCGTGAGGCCCAGCTGGGGACCTACGACGTGGACGATGCCCTGTTCGGCGTCGCCCAGGCTGTGCAGCCGGACCCCGAACTCCGCGCAGTTGTTGCGCAGGGTCTGGATCTGGGTGCGGCTGGTGAGGTCGGCAATGGGCTTGTCGATATCCAGGGTGGGGGTGTTGTGGTCTTCGGTGGCGATGGTCAGGTCCGGCCGGCGCAGCTTGCGCCCGGCCAGGCGCAGGCCTTCAAAGGCCTGCGGGGACGTGACTTCGTGGACCAGGTGAAGGTCGATGAAGAGAAGGTCAGGCTGGGCGTTGGCACCATCGCCGTCACCTTTGCGCACCACGTGTGCGTCCCAGACTTTCTCGGCCAATGTCTTTCCCATGGCCCTCTCCCTTCACTGCTGTTTGGCTGAATGGTCCAACTGAATCAGGAGGGCTCCACGCCGCGCCACCCGAAAGATTTGCATCTCAGATAATGAGACGGCAATATCATTACATGGACAATTCTAGTGGAGTCGGTGTCATTGATAAAGCGGCCCAGGTGCTCGATGCCCTCGAGGCAGGACCCACCACCCTGGCGCAGCTTGTAGCCGCCACGGGCCTGGCCCGCCCCACTGTCCACCGCCTCGCTTTGGCGCTGGTGCACCACCGGCTCGTCAGCCGCGACATCCAGGGCCGCTTCGTGCTCGGCAGCAGGCTTGTTGAGCTCGCCTCGGCAGCCGGCGAGGACCGCCTGATCGCCTCCGCCGGCCCGGTCCTGATGCAACTGCGCGACGCAACGGGCGAGAGCGCCCAGATCTTCCGCCGCCAGGGCGACTGGCGCGTCTGCGTCGCCTCCGCCGAGCGGCCCATCGGCCTGCGCGACACCATCCCCGTCGGCACCCAATTGTCCATGAAGGCAGGTTCCGCGGCCCAGGTCCTGCTGGCGTGGGAAGACCACGACCGGCTCCTGGAGGGCCTGCAGTCGGCCCGCTTTACGCCCACCGTCCTGGCAGGAGTACGACGACGGGGCTGGGGGCAGAGCCTGGGCGAACGCGAGCCGGGGGTCGCGTCCGTCTCGGCACCGGTGCGGGGTCCGTCCGGCAGGGTGATCGCCGCCGTCTCCATTTCGGGCCCGATCGAACGGCTCACCCGCCAGCCGGGACGCCTCCACGCTGAAGTGGTCTGCAATGCAGGACGGATCCTGACCGAGGCGCTGCGGAAGAACAACGACTAGGACCTTCCCCTCCCCCGGCCGCCCGCGCGGCTAGGCTGTGGCCATGGGCAGCTATGCAGTGTTCCTCCGCGGCATCAACGTGGGCGGAATCAATATCAAAATGGCGGACCTCAGGGACGCATTGAAGACCTGTGGTTTCGAGGACGCGAAGACCCTGCTGGCGAGCGGCAACGTGGTGCTGTCCAGCAGCCTGGACGCCGCAGCCGTGAAGCGCGAATGCGAAAAGTGCCTCCGAGCGGCTTTTGGCTACGAAGCCTGGGTGGTGGTCCTGGAAGCCGGGCGGGTGGGCCACCTGGTGGAGGCATGCCCTTACCCTGACGACGACAAGTCCACCCACGCCTACATCACCATCTCCTCGGACACCGCCGTCCTGGACGAACTGGAGGCAGCCGGCTCAGCCCTGGAAGGCCACGCCCAGCAGCGGCTGGCGCCGGAGGCGCTTGCCTGGCTGGCCCCCGTAGGCGGAACCCTGGACAGTCCCTTCAGCAAGATCAGCGCCAAGGCGAAGTTCAAAGCCGCAACCACCACGCGGAACCTGCGCACCATGATCAAGGTCCGCGACGCCGCACGGGCCCTCGCAGCGGGCTAGCGAACAGGCCCTAGGCCTGCCCGGCCTTCCTCAGTGCCTTGTTGAACGCCGCAAGCCTTCCAATTTCCGCTTCCACTGGTTCCACCACCAGCTCCTGAGCCGCCGCTGCAACGGCACTGTTGAGCCGTCGTCGCGCCCTTGCAGCCCTGGCCCGGGCAGCCGCGGCTGCAATGAAACGTCCGGTGATCGCCAGGAAGATCCCCAAAACCAATCCGAAGGCGATCATCAGGGTGGGCACCGGCCATCCCTCCACGCGCGGCACCTCCGGCACCGGCAGCTGAAGGTAGCCGAGCCCGGCCAGGACGCCCAGCCAGCCCAGACCGCCCAGCAGGATCAACAGTGCCAGCCACTGCACCACGTTGAAGGCGCCCCACCACCATGCCTTCCGGTTGGCGGCCAGGTCGGTTCCGGCGATGGCCTGGTCCAGCGCATCGGGCAGGCGCTCCCGGCCGGCCCTTGCAGCCCCCCGGATCGCGGCCCGCCACGGGCCGGGTGCTCCGGCGCTGGCTGTGTCCGCGAACTCCCTGACAGCTGCATCGGTGCGTGCCCGCTCCGGCGCACCGGCCGGTGGCAGCGATGTCCGGTTCAGGCTGGCAGGAGAACTGCCGCGGAGGTTGAGCCGGCGCAGCGGGTCAACCCGGAACCGGGAGAGCCAGCGGGTTGCCGGCCAGCCGGTGCGGCGCACGGACTCGAGTCGGTAGGACTGTCCAACAGCCCGCACCACGGCAGGCACATTCGCCGCAACGGCCAGTTCGTCCGCGAGCTGTGTCCTGGCGGACGAACGGATTCCTGCGGCGTCGCCGTCACCGGACGCGTGCCGCAGGTCCTCTGCGGCCTTGCTGATGTCCGCTTCCAACCGCCGGGACTGGGCCTGCCGCTGCACGGCCACCTTCCGGATCGCTGCCCGCACCTCCGCAATCCCTTCCCCCGTCAGGGCGGATGAAGCGAGTACGCGCACCTGTCCCAGCCCCTCGCCGGCAAGGATGGCGTGCAGCGAGTCAAGCACCGGCTGCACATCGTGCGCGGGAAGCCGGTCCACCTGGTTGAGGACCACCAGCGTGACGGCCCCGTGGGACGCCAGCGGCGCCAGGAACCCGTTATGGAGCGCCGCATCCGCATATTTCTGCGGATCGAGCACCCACACCAGGACGTCCACCATGCCCACCATGCGCTGCACGATCTCGCGGTTGGCGGCGCGGGTGGAGTCGAAGTCGGGGAGGTCCAGCAGGATCAGCCCGGTCCGTTCGTCCGCGAAGCCCTCCACGGGCGCGGCGTGGTGCCGGTTCCCCACCTCCAGCCAGTCGAGGAGCGCTTCACTGCCCGCCGCTCCCCAAACCCCTGCCAACGGTTCCGATGTGGTGGGCCGGCGAGCGGCCGCCGTCGCGATTTCCGCGCCGCTGACGGCGTTGAAGAGGGACGACTTGCCGCTTCCCGTTGCCCCAAAGAAGCCGACCACTGTGTGGTCACCGGACAGGGAACGGCGGGAACTTGCGCGTTCCAGGACGTCGAACGCTTCCTGCAGCGCGTGGTCCGGCAGGACCCCCTCCCCCAGTTCGCGGGCGTCCTGGAGTGCCTGGAGCCGGGTGTCCAGCCGCGAGGACTCCCGCGCTCCGCTGTGCCGGCTCACGCACTCTCCGCCAGCCGCGCCAGTTTTCCGGCCTGCACTGCAAGTGTCTGTGCCAGGTCCGGGTTGTCCGCCGGCAGCCGCTGCAGAAACTTCTGCTGCTCGTCCATCAGCAGCTGCCGGCAGCGCACGGCCAGGTCCTCGCGCGCCTTGTCCGCCATCCGGCGCACGGCATCCTCGCCGAACACAGCCTCCAGCAGGCGCTGGCCCACGACGGCGGTTCCTCCGGCCACGCCGATCTCCAGTCCCGTAAGCCCCGCCGTCATCGAAAACACCACGATCATCAGCGCGGCACCGAGGCCGTTGATGCCGAACGACAGCCAGCGCGCCTGGGTGCGTTTGCCCTGGCCCTCGGTTCCGATCAGCTCCATCAATGCTTCCTGCCAGGCCCGGATCTCCGCAGCCGCCCGGTCAGCGAACCCGGGCGCCGTCCCTGACAGGTCGTCCGCGGCCAGCAGTTGCCGGCCGGCCGGGTCCGAGCGCCACCGCTGGTCGGTGTCTTCGGCAGCATTGGCTGCCTCGTCGACAATGACTGCCTGCAGGCCGGTCTCGATGGCCGCTTCCACCCGCACGGCCGGCGCGGGTTCGCCACGGAAGAATGCCCCCATCCGGTCCCTGAACCGGCCCACGTTCTGCTCCAGCGTGCGGAAGAATTCGCCGGTGCCCACGAAGTCCTGCCAGCGGGCCAGCACCTCGCCCCGCAGCAGGGCTCCGTCGCGGGTGGCGTCCAGGATCCGGGTGGCCGCATTTTCATAAGCCGCCACGGCGTCGGATTCGAGCCGGGCAGCGGCCTGTTCCTGTGCACGCACAGAATCGGCGAGGTCCGCAATCCGCTGGGCCAACGCACGGACTGTCCCGTTCAGCGTTCGGCGTGCCACGTCGGCCCGCCCCGCGGCATCGGACGCCAGCGACGCCAGCCACTCCCGCAACTCGTCCACGGCCCCGGCGGGCAGCATGCCGCGACTATCCAGCACTGTTTCGGCGATGATGAACAGGCGGCTTCCGGCCAGGCCTTCGCGGTCCAGCAGGCCACGGAGGTCCTGGCTCACCTCCGCTTCGGCGCCCTGCGGCACCCGGTCCAGCACCACCGCCACCGTAATGTCCCGGGAAGCGGCATCCAGGAGGAGCTTCCAGGGGACGGCGTCGGCATACCGGTTTGCAGTGGTGACAAACACCCAGAGGTCGGCGGCGGCCAGCAGCTGTCCGGCCAGGAGGCGGTTCTGGTCCGAGATCGAGTCGACGTCGGGCGCATCGAGGAGGGCGATGCCGGCAGGTACTGCCGCATCAGCCAGCAGGACCAGGGAATCGGTGGCAGCGGCCGGCTCCCCCGCGTGGCCAGTGGGCGCCGGACTGGCAGCCAGGGTTCCCCGGATCCGGCTTAGCCCCGGCAGGACGCGCTGGCCCTCAAACCAGGCAGCTTCGGCGGGGTTGTGCAGCAGGATTGGCTGACGGGTGGTGGGCCGGATGGCTCCCGCGCGGGTTACCGGGTGCCCCACGAGTCCGTTCACGAGGGTGGATTTGCCAGCGCCCGTGGAACCGCCGACGACGGCAAGCAGGGGTGCATCCAGGCTGCGGTACCGGGGAAGGATGTAGTCGTCCAGCTGGGCCCTTGCGGCTGCGGCGCCGCGCCGCGCCTGGTCTGCACCCGGCAGGGCCAGCGGCAGCGTGACATCGTCCAGCCCACTGCGGATTTCCTCCAGCAGCGTCACCGCCGGCAAGGTTTGCGGTGGCGGCTGGGCTGGGCGGCCGTGCTCGTCATGGGAGGTCACAGCAACATCATGCCAGTTGAGGAGCTCGTCTCGGATCCTTCCAGCGGCGGAACCAGCCCCGTGCCGGCATTTCTACGTATCGGCAAGATAGCCATGCCACCGGAAACACCAACAGCAGTGAGACTGCGGCGAATAAAAGAGGCGGGACCGCCGTGTGCAGCCCCATGGAAGCCAGAACCTGCTGGACTGGCCATCCGTAAATGTACACACCATAGGAGATGTCGAAGCGTGAGCCGACACTGGCCAGGGGAAGGTAGAGCGAGCTCGCCAGCAGCAACACACACAACGGGATGTGTATGAGTGACGGCACAAGTCCGGCCCCACCGATGGCAATGACACCCACCGCGCATGCACCAACCGCAACCTGACTCGCTGAGATTCGATCCCGGTAGAGGTAGGTTAGCGAGCCCGCCAAAAACGTCAGCAGGGGCACCAACGGCCAGTCCGGTGGCGTACGTACAGGCCCCCAGCCCATGTCAAGAGTGAACACAAAAGCCGAGCCCACCAAGAAAGGGACAAGTAGAGCAACTCGGGCCAATTCTGGTCGGAGAACACCCAAGACAGTGCCAGCGAGGGCATAGCAGACTAGCTCCCAGAACAACGTCCACAACGGCCCGTTCCAGGCCCCCGGATCGGGAAGTCCATCCAGGGAACCAGGGATGCCTCTGAGAGCGACGCCAGGGGCACCAGCGGACAAATTGGATAGGAAGAACAGCACGGCATCATAAAAGGCGTATCTCCGTCCCGTCGCTAGGGCGCTCAAGGGCGCGAACACAAACGAGACGGTGGCGATACAAGCAACGAGCCCAGGGAAAATCCTAAGGAGGCGGGCACGCCAATAGGTCCTGACCGTTGAAGTCATCCTGCTCTGTGTTATCAGGTACCCGGAGATTCCGAAAAACCCAAGAACCGCCCAGCTGCCGAGCTTGACACCCCCGGGGGCCGGTTCCGGTCCGTACGCGCCCAGCCACCAGGAGTGCGACACGATCACCAAAGACGCAAGACCCAGCCGCAACGCGTTCAGTGAGTTCCTACGGCGACCAAAGAGATTTCCCAGCACACATCCCCCAACCTCAGCTGATGAAAGCACCGTAGACGATCAGCCTCAGCGCAACCGCGGGGTATGCGCAAGTTAAACGAAAAAATGGTCCCGGGCTGTTGCCCGGAACCATTTCCGATGGTGACCCCAGCGGGATTCGAACCCGCGTTACCGCCGTGAGAGGGCGGCGTACTAGGCCGCTATACGATGGGGCCGTGTACTTCCGGCAGCGTTTCCGCTGCTCAAGCTCAGTGAGTATTTCACACACTTTGCCATGGTTTCAAATCGGCGAACCGAGTGGAAACCTACTGTTTTGCGGCTGAAATCAGCACTCAAACCAGAGCTGGGATACCAGGACTCGAACCTAGAATGACGGTACCAGAAACCGTAGTGTTGCCAATTACACCATATCCCAATGGCACTTTCGGGCCGGATTTCAGGGCGTTTTCCCTGCTCCGTGCGCCTCAGCACGAGAAATTACTTTACCCGAGACTTTCGGCTCGCACAAATCGAGAGCTGGCCGGCCTGGAACCCGGAGTGAACCGGTTTGCTCCAAACCCCTTGCCCACCTTCCGGTCATATGGTTACCCTCGAGTAAGTTACCCATCAGTAACAATCTCCCTTCCCCCTCTCATGGGGCACCCACGAGGAAAACGGGAACGCCTTACCAGCCACGGTTTTTCGCCCCCGGGCAGCGTCGTCCGGCGGAAGTTAGGAAGTGTCAGCGTTGACAACCCGCACAGCAACCATTGCCGCAGCCAGGCCCAGACCCCGGTCACAATCCATCGCAATCATCGCTTTGTCCCTCTTGCTCACCCTGTTCCTTGCGTTCTACACCTACCTCACCGGCCAGATCTCCAACGGTACCGCCCAGCTCATGGACGGTGCCGGGCAGGCGGCCGCGGGGGCGTCGCAACTCAAGGACGGCTCCGGGCAACTGGCCACCGGGGCGGGCGCAGCGAACAAGGGCGCAGTCCAGGTCAAAGACGGCTCGGTCAAGGTCAAGGACGGAAGCGCCGAGCTTAATACCGGGGCTGCAGCCCTGCAGGCGGGTGCCGGGAAGATCTTCTCCGGAGTCCGCGACCAGCTGGCGCCCGGGGTGGACAAGCTGCATGCCGGCACCACCAAACTGCAGAATGACGTCCTGAACAAACTCGTCCCCGGCGTCTACCAGGTGGATGACGGCGCCCGAAAGCTTCAGGCCGGCGCCGTCGCCCTGTCCGCGGCGCTGACTCCCACTGCTGCCGGAAACGCGCCGAACAACCTGGCCGACGGTGCGGGACAGCTGGCGGCGGGCACGGGCCGGCTCGCGGCAGGCGCGGGTCAGCTCGACGCCGGCGCCACCAGCTTGAGCGCAGGGACAGCGGCGCTGAAGAACGGAACGGCGCAGCTGAAGGGCTACCCGGGCGCGGGGAACGATCCGGCCAAGGGAGACGGGCTCGCAGCGCTCAGCCAGGGCCTGGATCAGCTTGAAGCGGCTGCGAACGGGCCCCAGGGCCTGGTTCCCCTGGCCGTCATCAAGGACCAGATCGCCAAGTTGGCCGACGGCGGACGGCGCGCCTACGCGGGAGCGGGGCAGCTGGATGCGGGAGCAGCAAAGCTGAACGACGGTGCCGGGCAGCTTAAGGCCGGAATCGGCAGCTTGACCACGGGAGCCGCCCAGCTGGATGACGGGGCGGCCCGGCTGAAGGCGGGCTTCGCCACGCTGGCCGGGAAGCTCAATGCGACGGACCCGCAAAATCCGGGCGTGGTACTGGGCACGTCCATGCTGGCCGAGGGCACGGCCAAGATCAGGGTGGGAATGGACGGCGTCCCCGGCAACCCGGACAGCCCCGGGCTGATTTATGCGGCGAACAACCTCCAGGACGGCACCACCAAACTCAGCGCCGGAATCAATGGCGGCGAAGACCCCGCCAACCCGGGCCTGCTGGCCGGAACCGAGGCGTTGTCGGACGGAACAGTGGCCCTGAGCCGCGGCACAGGCCAGCTGCAGGCCGGATCCGCCCAGCTCGCCGACGGAACAGGCCAGCTCGCGGACGGCAACGGCAAGCTGGACGCCGGCTCGGTCAAACTCGCCGACGGTGCGGGCAAGCTGGCGGACGGCAACGCGAAAATAGCGGCCGGCACGCAGGAGCTGCACTCGAAGGTGGCCGCTGTTTCGCCGTCGTCGTGGCTGGACAACCCTGCAGTCGCACTTGTGGTGGTGGCGCTGCTGGTGGCTGCCGCCGTCGGGGCCTACCTGGTCCTCCGCAGGCGTTCCCTCCGGCCCGAAGCTGCAGCCTGACACCTGGAGCACTTTCGCCGACACAGCGGCCGCCGCCCCTCAAGGAGGGGCAGCGGCCGCTGTGGCCGGAAGCTTATCCCAGCAGCTGGTCCAGGGACGCGACCATGCCGCCCTCGAAGTCCTCCACGACTTCCCCCACACGGTTGAGCCACACACCCACCAGGCCCGCCGCCGTCGAGCCTTCTGCATCCAGCAGCCGGTTGTCGCCTACATACAGCGTTTCGGCAGGGCCAGTGCCCAGGAGCCTGACGCCTTCGAGGTACATCGCCGGATGCGGCTTGGCGACGCCCAGGGTGTCGGTGCCCACGAGGTGCGTGATCCGCTCCAGCCCGGCGCCGTCCAGCTTGGCCCGCTGGTAGTCGTGGACGTTGTTGCTCACGGCGCCATACGGGATGCCCGCCTGGTCCAGGGCATCGAGCAGGGGCAGCACATCGGGAAAAGGCTTCACATAAGCGGGCTGCTTCTCCATGTAGGCGCTCAACCACTGGTGTGATTCCTCGCCGTCAGCCAGCTCCACGCCGAAATGCCCCAGCGCCGCCCTTCCCCGGAGCAGGCGCTGTTCGTTGAACGTCAGCTCACCTGCAAGGTAGCGGTCGTAGTAATGCGTGGTTTCGTGCGTGAAGATGCGGCCGAACCGCTCCCACCCTGCCTGGTCCAGGCCGGGCAGGAGGTGTTCACTGACCTCGCGCAGGGCGGTGGTCATCGAATATTCGAGGTCCACCAGGGTGTCGTCGATATCGAACAGGACACCCCGGACAGCGCCGAATGGTGTCTGCAGCACAGCGGCGGGTGCCTGGCTGGGGGCGGTCATCAGCCGCGGAAGGCTTGGAGCCGGCGCAGGGACGACTCTTTACCCAGGATCACCATGGACTCGAACAGGGGCGGCGACACGCGGCGGCCGGAAACCGCCGTGCGGACCGGACCGAAGGCGAGCCGCGGCTTGATGCCCATGTCCTCCACCAGGGCCTGCTTGAGGGCAGCCTGGATGTTCTCCGCCGTCCAGTCCGCCACGGGCTCCAGGGCGGCGATGGCGGCGTCCAGGACCTCGGGAAGGTTGGCGGGGAGGCCCTTGCGGGCGTCATCGGCAACGTCGACGGCGTCGTCTGCCTTGAACAGGAATGCCAGCATCTCGGGTGCTTCGCCCAGCAGCGTGATGCGCTCCTGGATCAGGGGTGCCGCTTCGGTGAGGATCTCCTCCTCGCGGTCGGTCAGGATCTCCCCCACCAGGCCCGCCTCGCGCAGGTAGTGCGCCACCCGGTCGCGGAAGACCTTGGGTTCGAGCATCCGGACGTGGGTGCCGTTGATGGCCTCGGCCTTCTTCAGGTCGAAGCGGGCCGGGTTGCCCAGGACGTCGTGGATGTCGAAGTGCTCCACGAGCTGCTCCACTGTGAAGATGTCCTCGTCTGCGCTGAGGGACCAGCCCAGCAGGGACAGGTAATTGAGCAGCCCTTCCGGAATGAAGCCCCGCTCGCGGTGCAGGAAGAGGCTGGACTCGGGGTCCCGCTTGGACAGCTTCTTGTTGCCCTGGCCCATGACGTAGGGCAGGTGTCCGAACTCCGGCATGTACTCGGCAACACCGATGGCGTAGAGGGCCCGGTACAGGGCAACCTGCCGGGGCGTGGAGCTGAGCAGGTCCTCCCCGCGCAGCACGTGCGTGATGCCCATCAGTGCGTCGTCCACGGGGTTGACCAGGGTGTACAGCGGCGCACCGTTGGCCCGTACCACGGCGAAGTCGGGGACCGACCCGGCCTTGAAGGTGATGTCGCCCCGGACCAGGTCGGTGAACGTGATGTCCTCGTCCGGCATCCGCAGGCGGAGCACAGCCTGCCGGCCTTCCGCCCGGTACTGCGCCAGCTGCTCATCGGTCAGGTGCCGGTCAAAGCCGTCGTAACCGAGCTTCGGGTCGCGGCCGGCGGCGCGATGGCGTGCCTCGATCTCTTCAGGGGTGGAGAAGGACTCATAGATGAATCCGCCTTCATGCAGCCGCTTGATGACGTCCTGGTAGATGTCGCCGCGCTGGGACTGCCGGTACGGCTGGTGCGGGCCGCCCACCTCCACGCCCTCGTCCCAGTCGATGCCCAGCCACTTCAGCGCATCCAGCAGCTGGTGGTAGCTTTCCTCGCTGTCCCGCGCCGCATCCGTGTCCTCGATCCGGAAGACCAGCGTGCCCTTGGTGTGGCGCGCGTAGGCCCAGTTGAACAGGGCCGTCCGGATCAGTCCCACGTGCGGGGTGCCCGTGGGCGAGGGGCAGAAACGGACCCGCACGGGCGTTTCCGCGGTAACGGGGGGAATGGAGGCGGCAGGTGACGAAGAAGCGATACTCATAGTGGCTTCAACTTTACCCGCCCGGCCGCATGCCGCCTCCCGCCCTGCGGGCCGGTGCTAGCGGCGGACGATGGGGTTGGACAGCCGGCCGATGCCTTCGATTTCCACCTCGAAGCGGTCGCCCTCCTTGACCAGCCCCACGCCGGCAGGGGTACCGGTCATGATGACGTCGCCGGGCAGCAGGGTGAACGCCTGGGACACCACGGAGACCAGTTCGCGCACGCCCCGGATCATCTGGCTGGTGCTGCCGTCCTGGCGCACCTCGCCGTTCAGGCGGCCCTGGATCTGCAGGTCCTCCGTGTCCAGGTCGGTTTCGATCCAGGGGCCCAGCGGCGCTGAGGTGTCGAAGCCTTTGGCGCGGGTCCACTGCAGGTCGGTTTTCTGGACGTCGCGGGCCGTGAGGTCGTTGCCGCAGGTGTACCCGAAAATTACGTCGTCCACGCGGTCTTCCGGCACGTCCTTGCAGATGCGGCCAATGACCACGCAGAGTTCGGCTTCGAAGGAGACTTCCTCGGAGAACTCCGGCAGCACGACGGGGTCATTGGGGCCTACGACGGCGGTATTGGGCTTCAGGAACAGCAGCGGCTGGGCGGGGACCTCGTTGCCGAGTTCGTGGGCGTGCTCCACGAAGTTGCGTCCCACACCGATCACTTTGCTGCGGGGAATGATGGGTGCAAGCAGCCGGACGTCCTCCAGCTTGTGACGCACGGAGGTGCGCTCCACGCCGTTGAAGAAGGGGTCGCCGTGGATGACAGTGATTTCCTCACTGCCGGGGGCACCTTCCACAACGCCGTACAGGGGATCGGAATCGACGACAAACCTGGCAATACGCATGGCTCCTACCCTACCGTCCCGGCGGCGCCGCCTGCCCTTCCCTGCCGCCGCGCAGGTACGAGAGCTGGGCGGCCACGGACAGTTCGGCGGCGCGCCGGACGGAAGGTCCGACGCCGGCATAGACGGCGTCCGCCACCTCACCCACAGTTGCGTCCCGGCCCAGCCGGGCCAGTGCCGCGCGGATTTGCGCCAGCCGTTCCTCCCGGTGCGTCCGGTAGTCGCGGGCCGTAGACTCCAGGGACGGCAGCACCGGGCCGTGCGCAGGCAGTACCGTGGCGGGTCCCAGGGCCTCGAGCAGGTCCAGGGACGCGAGGTAATCGCCCAGCTTCCCGTCGGGATAGTCCAGCACGGTGGTCCCCCGGCCAAGGATGGTGTCCCCCGTCAGCACCGATCCGTTCTGCCCGTCCGCCGGCAGGTGGAAGCAGGCGGAGTCGGAGGTGTGGCCAGGTGTGGCCATCACTGCGATCTCCAGCCCTGCCACCCGGATAACTTCCCCGGACGCCAGGGGTTCTCCCCCGCCATGGCAGTGGTTGGCATCCATGGCGCGGACTGGTGCGCCCGTCAGCTCGTGCAGGCGCGCGGACCCGGCAGTGTGGTCGGCGTGCCGGTGGGTCACCAGGATCAGCTCCACGGTGCCCACGCCGGCCAGTGCGGCCAGGTGCGTTTCATCCTCCGGTCCGGGATCCACCACCACCACGGCAGAATGCGCGGGCGCGCGCAGGACGTAGGAGTTGGTGCCGTCCAGGCTCATGGGACCCGGGTTGGGGGCAAGGAAGAATTGCGTGAGTGCGCTGCTCCGCTGCAGGACCGGGCCGGGATTGAAAGTCACGGACCCATCCTTGCATCCATGGCCACCCCTCCCCCAGCGTGGCCCCTGCGCGCCGGCGGAATAAGAGGGCGCCGGCTGCGGGTTGGCACCAGTGACAGCACCACGATCTCCATCAGGAAGCCGGATCCCGCCCATGAGCACAGCATCACTCGCAGACCTTCTCTCCCAGGCGGACGCCGACGGACACGACCACTCGGCCACCGAAAAAGCCACCGGCCTGCTGCACGTCCACAACCACGCCACGGGCAGCATCGTCTGGTTCCCGACGTGGCGGAAGTTCCGTGAAACCACGGACTGGTCGGAGGCCGTCGCCGGCATCACCGCGGAACTGGATGCCGCCTCCGCGCCGGCAGACCAGGCCGGCGCCGCAATCGTTGCCGCGGACCTGGAATCCCTGCTGGACCAGGCTGCCCGGTCCGGCGATGCCAACGTCTTCGTCCAGGAGAACCTCACCCGGCACCTGACCAGGACCTGGGCTGTGGGCGATGCTGTTGCGAAGGCCACCAACAAGGACCTGTTCACCAGCGGCCCGACCCCCGCCGTCTTCGCCGGCTACCCGTACGAGGTCTACGCCCAGGACGGTGGCGTGTTTGCCACGGCCCTCTGGAACGACCTTATCGACGCACGGCGCAACCGTGCTTTGGCGGAGGAAGCGGCCCGCAAAGCACTGAAGCCGGTCTCCCGCAAAGCCATGAAGAACGCGGCCCGGGAGGCAGCACGCCGCTGACCAACCCGCCGCCGGCTGAAACGCAGAACGGCGCCTGACGGACCAAAGTCCGGCAGGCGCCGTCGTACGTTGAACCCTGAAACTATGCCAGGCGGGTGAGCCAGCCGTGGGTGTCCGGCTCGGCGCCGGTCTGGATGCCCAGGAGCTTCTCCCGGATGGCCATGGTGACCTCGCCGGCCTTGGCGTCCTCGGAACCGATGAACTCGGTATCGTCCTTGAGGACCCCGATGGGAGTGATCACAGCTGCGGTACCGCAGGCGAAGACCTCGGTGATCCCACCGGACGCCACGCCGTCGCGCCACTCGTCCAGGGTGATCTTGCGCTCGGCAACCTCGCGGCCCATGTCCTTGGCCACCTGGATGACGGACATGCGGGTGACACCTTCCAGGATGGTGCCGGTCAGCGCGGGAGTGGCCAGGGAGCCGTCCTTCATGACGAAGAACACGTTCATGCCGCCCAACTCTTCCACGGCGTTGTCGTTGGCCTGGTCCAGGAACAGCACCTGCTTGCAGCCGTTGGCTTCGGCCTCCTGCTGCGCGATCAGGGAGGCAGCGTAGTTGCCGCCGCACTTGGCGTCGCCGGTGCCGCCGCGGCCTGCCCGGGCGTACTGGCGCGAGATCCAGATGGACACCGGCTTGAGTTCGCCGCCGAAGTAGTTGCCGGCCGGCGATGCGATCACGCGGAAGGACACTTCACGGGCTGCACGGACACCCAGGAAAGCCTCGGTGGCGATCATGAAGGGCCGCAGGTAGAGGGCTTCGCCGTCGCCGGAGGGCACCCATTCCTTGTCCACGGCCACCAGCTCACGGATCGCGCCAAGGAAGTATTCGGCCGGCAGCTCGGGCAGTGCAAGCCGGCGGGCGGACTTGTTCAGGCGTGCCGCGTTGGCTTCGGGACGGAAGGTCCAGACGGAGCCGTCCGCGTGCCGGTAGGCCTTGAGCCCTTCGAAAATTTCCTGGCCGTAGTGGAAGACCGCGGCGGACGGGTCGAGCACGATCGGACCGTAGGGTTCGATCCGGGCGTCGTGCCAGCCGCCGTTGCCGTCCGCGTCCACGCTGTAGTCGACGATGGCGGTGTGGTCGGTGAAGTAGTTGCCGAATCCCGGGTTTGCCAGGATGGCTGCACGCTCCTCGGCGGACTTCGGGTTCTCCGAGGGCTGCCGGGTGAATTCGACGCCATGGGCGGTCTGAGTCATGGTTCCTCCACGATCGGCCGCCCGGGGTTCAGCGCTGAACGGGAAGGCGGCATTTGGTGATTCGAGTAAAGCTTACGCCCGATGCCGGCGGCCCCGGCGCGGGCTACAGGCCGGCGGCGATGGCGTCGCCCACGGCGCTGGTGCTGCGTGCTGTGCCGTCGCGCTTTTCGACGTCGGCAACCACTGCGGCTTCGATCCTGCGGGCAGCGTCGGTGTAGCCGAGGTGGTCCAGCAGGAGCGCGGCGGAGAGGATGGCCGCGGTGGGGTCAGCCTTGCCCTGGCCGGCAATGTCCGGTGCGGACCCATGGACCGGCTCGAACATGGACGGCGCGGTGCGGTCCATGTTGATGTTGCCGGAGGCTGCCAGCCCGATGCCGCCGGTGACTGCCGCGGCGAGGTCGGTGATGATGTCGCCGAACAGGTTGTCCGTGACGATCACGTCGAAGCGGGACGGGTCGGTGACCATGAAGATGGTGGCGGCGTCCACGTGCAGGTAGTCGTGGGTGACCCCGGGGAATTCCTGGGCCACGGCTTCGACGGTGCGCTTCCACAGGTGCCCGGCGAAGACCAGGACGTTGTGCTTGTGCACCAGGGTGACGTGCTTGCGCTCCCGCAGGCTGGCACGGCGGAATGCGTCGCGGACCACGCGCTCCACGCCGTGCGCGGTGTTCAGTGACACTTCGGTGGCTACCTCATGCGGGGTTCCCGCCCGCAGCGTGCCGCCGTTGCCCACGTACGGACCCTCGGTCCCTTCGCGCACCACGATGAAGTCGATGGTGCCGGGGTTGGCCAGGGGGCTGCCGACGGTTCCGTAGAGCCGTGACGGCCGCAGGTTGACGTAGTGGTCCAGGCTGAAGCGCAGCTTGAGCAGCAGCTCACGCTCGATGATGCCGGATGGGATGCGGGTGTCGCCGGGGGCGGCACCCACGGCGCCGAAGAGGATGGCATCGCGGGTCTTCAGGTCGGCGAGGACTGCATCCGGCAGGGTCTCCCCCGTAGCCAGCCAGTGCTCGGCACCGAGCTCATAGTGCGTCGGCTTGAGCTCCACGCCCTCCGCCGCCACAGCCTTTTCCAGGACTTTGAGGGCCTCGGCAATGACCTCGGGGCCGATGCCGTCGCCGGGAATAACTGCAAGATCGATGAAGGATGCGCTCATGGTTTCAGGGTAGCCAAGACATCCATATGCTGGTCAAAACGTCTCAGCTTTTGGACATGAGCGCATCCGCCGCGAGCCCGCGGAGGAAGGAACCTACTCCGCGGGCTCCTCGAACTTGGGGAACACCGGGGTGGGAGCGGGCAGCGCCGTACCGGGCACGATCGGGGTTGGGATTGCCGCGAACTGCCGGGCGTCGCCTTTCGGCTGGCCGAGGGCATCCAGGAGCTTGGCCGTTGCGTCGGGCATGACGGGCTGGGCCAGGACCGCCACGATCCGCAGGACCTCCAGCGTCACGTACAGCACGGTGTTCATGCGTTCGACGTCGGTCTTCCGCAGCACCCAGGGTGCCTGCTCGGCGAAGTAGGCGTTGGTGTGGTGCAGCACGCCCCAGATGGCCTCCAGCGCGCGGCTGAACTCCTGCTTGTCGAAGGCGGCGCGGGCGGTTTCCAGCAAACCGTTCGCCTGGGCGAGGATCGCGTTGTCCTCCGCCGTGAACGCTCCGGGCGTGGGAACGGCGGCCCCGCAGTTTTTCGCCACCATGGACAGGGAGCGCTGGGCCAGGTTGCCGAAGTTGTTGGCCAGGTCCGCGTTCATGCGGCCCACGATGGCCTCGTGGTTGTAGCTGCCATCCGCGCCGAAGGGAACCTCGCGCAGGAAGAAGAACCGCACCTGGTCCAGGCCGTAGCGGGCAACGAAGTCCGCCGGTGCCACCACGTTGCCCAGGGACTTGGACATCTTGACCCCGTTGTTGTGCAGGAAGCCGTGGATCATGACGCGCTTGGGCAGTTCCAGCCCGGCGCTCATCAGGAAGGCGGGCCAGTAGATGGCGTGGAACCGGGAGATGTCCTTGCCGATGATGTGGACATCGGCGGGCCAGTACTTCCGGAACTTCTCCGAGTCCACGTCCGGGTACCCCACGCCGGTCAGGTAGTTGGTCAGCGCGTCCACCCAGACGTACATGACGTGCTTGTCGTTGCCCGGGACGGGGACGCCCCAGTCGAAGGTGGTCCGGCTGATGGACAGGTCCTCCAGGCCGCGCTTGACGAAGCTGATGACCTCGTTGAACCGGTACTGGGGTGCGCCGAACTCCGGGTGGGATTCGTAGAGGGCCAGCAGCTTGTCCTGGTAGGCGGAGAGCCGGAAGAAGTAGCTCTCCTCCGCCGTCCACGTGACCTCGGTGTCCGTCTCTTTCGAGTAGCGCACGCCGTCGTCCTTCACCACCGTCTCATCCTCGGCGTAGAAGGCCTCGTCCCGGACGGAGTACCAGCCTTCGTACTTGTCGAGGTAGATGTCGCCGTTGGCTTCCATCTTCTTCCAGATGGCCTGCGAGGCAGCGTAGTGGTCCGTGTCCGTGGTGCGGATGAACCGGTCATAGCTGATGCCCAGGGCGGAGTGCGCCCCCTTGTAGACCGCAACGTTCCGGTCCACCAGTTCCTTGGGGGTGATGCCTTCCTTCTCCGCCGTCTGGGCAATCTTCATGCCGTGCTCGTCGGTGCCGGTCAGGAACATCACGTCAAAGCCGTCCAGCCGCTTAAAGCGGGCCATGGCGTCGGTGGCAATGTACTCGTAGGCATGCCCGATGTGCGGCACGCCGTTGGGGTAGGTGATGGCCGTGGTGATGTAGAACGGCGTTTTCTCTGGAGCAGTCACGGTGCGGACGGTTACCTTCGGTGCGTAAGGGGGGCGGACTAGATCAGTTCTGTCAGGGTATCGCTCAGACGCACCAATTCGTGGTCGTGCGAGGCCACCAGGACGGCGATGCCGTCGGAAGTGGTGTCCTTCAGGATGCTGATGATGCGGTTGGCGGAGGCACGGTCCAGGGAGGCGGTGGGCTCATCCACCACCAGCACCCTGGTGCCGAGGATCAGCGCCCGGGCGATGGCCACGCGCTGGCGTTCACCGCCGGACAGTTGGGCGGGGCGGTGCCGCATGCGGCGGCCCAGGCCCACCAGGTCCAGCAGGTCCTTGGCCATGTCCCGCCGCTGCTCCACTTCGCCGTCCGGAACGGCGGGCAGGAGGACGTTCTCCAGGGCGCTCATGCCGTCGATCAGGGCGCCGCCCTGGTCCACGTAACCGATCAGGGCACGACGGCGGTCGGCGATTTCGTCGTCGCCCATGCTTTCGAGCGAATCACCTTCCCAGAACACCCGGCCCGACGTCGGCAGGGTAAGTCCCGCGCCGACGGTCAGGATGCTGGTCTTGCCGGAGCCGCTTCGGCCGGCGACGCAGTGCATCTCACCGGCGTGCAGGGTCAGGTCGAAGCCTTCCACCACGCTGACGGCCTCGGCGCCGCCCTTGCCGCCGCCATACCGGATGGTAATGTCGCGCATCTCCAGCGGGGTGGCGTGGTCGGCCGACTTGACGATGGTGTTGGCCCGGGTCTGCAGGGGGACCTCGTTGGAGCCGCTCCTGCGGCTGCGCTGGACGTTCGTCGGGTTTGTCATTGGACCACTTTCGTTGCAATCGGTATCCAGCAAATTACAGCCACCAGCCCGGCCACTGCAGCCCAGATGGCTGCATAGGGGGCCAGCAGCAGGCCGATGCCCAGGGCGCCCAGCACGCCCAGCGGCAGGGCCACGGTTCCCACCAGTGCGTTTTCGAACAACCGGACCTGGCGGAGCATGTCCGGGTTCCAGCCCATGGCCTGGAGGATGCCAAGGTACTGCCGTTTGGCATTGAGCTCGAACCGGCCCGTCACCAGGGTCAGCACCAGCCCCACGGCCACGCCGGCCAGTGCCAGCAGGATGCTGGGCAGCGTCACGCTCGCTGCGGCCAGCCCGCTGAGGGCGCTTGCACCGGCGGCGCGCGGAATGTCGATCAGCAGGGCGATCAGGCCGCCGACCGCGGCACCGAAGACACCAACCGCGACAGCCAGGGACAAGGTGTTGAACTTGTTGGTGCTCAGCTGCCGGTTGGCGAACGTCAGTGGCGAGTCGACCGGAATGAGGCGCTCGTCGTGCTGCGGTTCCTGGTCAATGACGTCGCGGTGCCGGAGCTGCCGGGCGGCAAACAGAGCCGCAGCGCAGTAGAGCACCAGGACGGCGGCGCACACCAGGGCGGTGGCCAGGCTCCAGCTCAGCAGGCTCAGCACGATGCCTGCTGCGGCGAGCAGCACGGCGCCGACGCCGAATTCCTCCAGCACCCAGGTGCGGATCCGCCGCTGGGTCCAGCCCATGGCCCGCAGTGTTCCGGCCTCGCTGCGGCGTTTGCGGATGTAGCTCACGGTCGATGCGCCCGTCAGGAGGGCGGCCCCGCACAGCGTCAGGAAGAGCAGGGTGATGTTGGTCCCGGAAAGAGCTCCGGCCACGGCTTCGGCGGCGTTCTGCCGGACCCAGGACTGCTGGACCGTGCCGAGTGCCGATTCCTTGCCGGCACCGTCCTTGGAGTAGCCCGGAACGAAGATGCTGGTGTCCTCACGGGCCGAGCCGGCCACCACGGTGGCGTCCAGGCCCATGTCCCGGATTTCGGCGGCAAGCTTCTCCACCTCGGGCTGGGCGTCCTTCCAGCTGCCCGGCGCCTTGGCGCGGACGCGGACGGCGTCGATGACGGCGGCGTTCTGCTTGTAGCCACGCGCTGCGGCGAGTCCGTAGTAGTCGGTGATGGCACCGGCGGACTGGCTGGCCAGGCCGGTGGCACTGAGTGATGGCTTCAGTTCCGCCGCCGGCACGTCCTTGCCGGCCGCGTCCTTCTCCAGGGTGAACGGCGTGGGGTCGTACCCGCCCAGCGGAAGCTTGTTGACGTCACCGGAGGCCGCCTCCACGGCGGCGGGGTCGAACGTTCCGTAGACCATGGGCAGCGGCGTAGCGGCCTGCTGCTGGCCGGTGGGCAGGTTGTCCCGGTAGGACCGCTCGTCCACGGGGTCGCGCTGGGTCTGGTCAACGGGGGCGCCGTTGGCGGCCTTGTCCGGCAGCCGGTTGACGGTGACCCATTCGCCGGGAACGGCGGTCTTGTCCACGGCGCCGTTGGCGGCCGTGTCACCGTCCGTGTACTTGGGGGCACCGGCAAAGTTCGTGCTCCACTTGGCCGGCGTGTACAGGCCGGGGTTGAAGTTCCCGTTGCTGCCCAGCAGGGACGAGTGGTCCGTAGAGCCAGGCCAGGACAACACGAAGGGGTCCTTGGAAACGAAGGGCAGGTAGTCCTTGCCCAGGGACTTCGAAACGGTCCCGATGTCCTTGACTACCTTGCCGGCGTCGTCAATTTCCTCGATCTTGACGTTGTACTTAAGGTCCAGCGACGTACCGGAGCGGACAATCAGCGGAACTGCCTGCGAGCCGCTGGTCAGCTGGCCGGCGCGCTTGGCCTGCTGGTACTGGGTCATCAAGGGGGCCCAGTACTTGAGCTTGACGCCCAGGAAGTCCGGCCCTTCCTTGAGCTGGTCCATGCTGATGCCCTTGGTGAAGAGCCCTTCGAGGTAGCGGCCCACGGCGCCTGCGTCCCGTGCATCAGCGGGCGGCGCCTTCTCCAGCGGAGCAAGGAAATCACCGGCGGAGCCGAGCAGTGCCCGTTCGGCGGCAGGGTCGACGGCGACGACGGACTCGGTGACCTCAGGGGCCAGCGGCAAGGCCACGGAGAGGTTGAAGAGGTTGTGCTCGGAGCCGCCGGCGGGGGCGGGGAACTTGATGCCGGTCTCCCCTTGCGCCGGGGCGATGCGGATGCTGCTGCCGCCCTGTGCCTTTTCCTCCACGAGGCGGGCCTTGCCCAGGCTGCCCTCGGCCGTGGTCTTGAAGAGCGTCTGTTCGGAGTGTCCGTCGGAGCTCACGGCGCTGGCGGTCAGGCGGTACTTCTTGGCAGCATCGGTCAGCACCGATTCAGCGGCTGGCCACTTGTCCGGGGCGGTGGCGCCGGCAGCCTGGTCCGCCGTGGCGGTGCCTGCCAGCCCGGCGTTGTAGCCAAGGTAGTCCATGGCGTCGAGGCGGGGGGTCTCAAGGTTCTGGGTGACGCGGGAGACCAGGCTGATGGGGGCCGCCACGGAGGTGCCGGACAGCTTCCTGATGGAGTCCAGCTGGTCAAAGCCGATGCCGCCCGCGCCGTTGGCGATCTCGGGCTGCAGCAGCGCCCCGGAGGGCGCCTTCGCCTGGACCAGGATGTCGTAGAGCCCCCTCGAATTTTCATTGACCGTCCGGTTGAGCGCAGCCTGTGACTGGCTTTGGACGACGACCGACAAGCACATGGCTGCGATCAAGATGGCCGCGGTCAACAGCAGCACCCTGCTTCTGATGAACCTCTGGACGGCGTTCATGGAACTCCCTGAAACCTGGATTGCGTGCGCGCACATCCATCCCCCGGGCAGACGTGGGCAATGACGGACGGATGTGCAAAAGGTATTGGCCGGTCTGCCGGCTATGGTCCTGAATCAGGACGTAGCCATTGTAAGCAGACCGGCCAATCATACGTGGCTCCGCACGGACGTACCCCTGCGGAGGAGCGGCTTTCGGCGTTTCGGCCGGTGTGTCGCGTTAGTCTTCCAGGTCCACTTCCCGGACCATCTCAGCGCCGATGCCGGCCTTGATGGCGTCCAGCACCTGCTGGGGAACGGAGCTGTCGATGGTGAGCAGGGCCAGGACCTGGCCGCCCTCGTTGGAGCGGGCCACCTGCATGCCGGCGATGTTGATGTTGTTCATGCCCAGGATGTGGCCGATGGTTCCGATGACGCCGGGGCGGTCGGTGTAGGCAACCACCACAAGGTGCTCGCTGATGGGGATTTCCACCTCGAAGCCGTTGATGCCCACGAGCTTCTCGATCTGCTTGGGGCCGGTCAGGGTGCCGGCCACGGAGATCTGGCTGCCGTCGCTGAGGGCGCCGCGCAGGGTCAGGACATTGCGGTAGGACTCGGTCTCCGGCGTGGTGATGAGGCGGACGTTGATGCCGCGCTGCTCGGCGATGACCGGGGCGTTGACGTAGGAAACCTGTTCGGTCACGACGTCGGCGAAGATGCCCTTCAGCGCCGCAAGTTCCAGCACCTTGACATCGAGGGAGGAGATTTCGCCGGCGACTTCAACGTCGAACTGCGTCAGGGACGCGTGGGTCAGCGCGGTGAAGATGCGGCCGAGCTTCTCGATCAGCGGGATGCCCGGACGGACGTCGGGGGCAATGACGCCGCCGGCGACGTTGACGGCATCCGGGACCAGCTCTCCCGCGAGGGCAAGGCGGACGGACTTGGCCACGGAGACGCCGGCCTTTTCCTGCGCTTCGTCGGTGGAGGCGCCCAGGTGCGGGGTGACCACCACGTTGTCGAGCTTGAAGAACGGCAGGTCGGTGCTGGGTTCCTTGGCGAAGACGTCCACGCCGGCGCCGGCGATTTCGCCGTCCTGCAGGGCCGTGAAGAGCGCTTCTTCGTCAACGAGGCCGCCGCGGGCCACGTTGACCACGTAGGCGGTGGACTTCATCTTCTTGAATGCGTCCGCACCAAGCATGCCCACGGTCTCGGGGGTCTTGGGCATGTGGATGGTGATGAAGTCGGACTGGGCCAGGAGCTCGTCCAGGGTGACCAGCTGCACGCCGAGCTGCGCGGCGCGGGCCGAGGTGATGTAGGGGTCGTAGGCCAGGATCTTGGTGTCGAAGCCCTTGAGGCGGGCGGCCACCAGGGCGCCGATGCGGCCCAGGCCGATGATGCCGATCTTCTTTTCGAACAGTTCGATGCCGGTGTACTTGGACCGCTTCCATTCGCCGTCCTTGAGGGCGGCGCTGGCCTGCGGGATGTGGCGGGCCAGGCTGAGGATGTGGCCCACGGTGAGTTCCGCGGCGGACACGATGTTGGACGTGGGGGCGTTGACCACCATCACGCCGGCCTGGGTGGCGGCCTTGATGTCCACGTTGTCCAGGCCGACGCCGGCGCGGGCGATGACCTTCAGGTTCTTGGCCGCGGCGATCGCTTCGGCGTCCACCTGGGTGGCGGAGCGGACCAGGATGGCATCCACGTCGCTGATCGCCGAGAGCAGCTGGGAACGGTCGGCGCCGTCGGTCTGTCGGATTTCAAAGTCCGGGCCAAGGGCCTCGACGGTAGCGGGGGAAAGTTCTTCGGCGAGCAGTACTACGGGTTTTGACACGGCTGATCCTCTGCGTTGCAGTCCTGGGGATGGAAACAAGTCTAGGCCGACGGAAAGGCCGGGCTCACATTGTTAAGTGTGAACCCGGCCTCACCATTGGGGTCTATACGGTTGCGCTGGCAGCCTTACCGGGCTGCGGAGCCTTCCACGTAGTCCACGTCCTGCTGCTGCCAGGAGAACAGGGAGCGCAGTTCGCGGCCGACAGCCTCGATGGGGTGCTGCTCAGCCTTGGCGCGCAGTTCCTTGAACTCGACGGCGCCGTTGTCCTGGTCTTCGATGAAGCGCTTGGCGAATGCACCGGACTGGATGTCGGCCAGGACGGCCTTCATGTTTTCCTTCACCTCGGGGGTGATGACGCGGGGGCCGGAGACGTAGTCGCCGTACTCTGCGGTGTCGGAGACGCTCCAGCGCTGCTTGGCGATGCCGCCCTCCCACATGAGGTCGACGATGAGCTTGAGCTCGTGCAGCACCTCGAAGTAGGCGATCTGCGGCTGGTAGCCGGCCTCGGTCAGGGTCTCGAAGCCGTACTGGACCAGCTGGGAAACGCCGCCGCAGAGAACTGCCTGCTCGCCGAAGAGGTCGGTTTCGGTCTCTTCCGTGAAGGTGGTCTTGATGACGCCGGCGCGGGTGCCGCCGATGGCCTTGGCGTAGGACTTGGCCAGCTCCCAGGCGTTGCCCGATGCGTCCTGTTCGACGGCGATGATGTCCGGGATGCCGCGGCCGGCTTCAAACTCGCGGCGCACGGTGTGGCCCGGAGCCTTCGGAGCCACCAGGATGACGTCAACGCCTTCCGGTGCCTTGATGTAGCCGAAGCGGATGTTGAAGCCGTGGGCGAAGGCCAGGGCCTTGCCGGCGGTCAGCTTGTCCTTGATGGAGTCGTTGTAGATGGCGCGCTGGTGCTGGTCCGGCGCGAGGATCATGATGACGTCGGCCCATTCGGCAGCGTCGGCAACGTTCTTGACCGTGAAGCCGGCGTCCTCGGCCTTGGCGGTGGACTTGGAGCCGTCCTTCAGGGCGATGACGACCTCGACGCCGGAATCGCGCAGGTTCAGCGCGTGGGCGTGGCCCTGGGAACCGTAGCCAACGATGGCAACCTTGCGGCCCTGGATGATCGACAGGTCGGCGTCATCGTCGTAGAACATTTCAGTCACTTGCGTAACTCCTCTTGAGTGGTTGTAGATAGTGGTCTTGCGGTGCTGCGGTTACGGGCGCGTGGTCCCGCCTGGACGCAAACGCCTAGGCGGAGCGGAGCGCCCGGTCACTCATGGAGCGGGATCCCCGTCCAACGGCCAGGGTGCCGGACTGCACAATTTCGCGGATGCCGAAGGGCTCCAGCACTGAGAGCAGGGCTGTGAGCTTTTCGGGGTGGCCGGTGGCCTCGATGACGACGGAGTCGGTGGACACGTCGACCACTGAGGCACGGAACAGGTCTGCGGCCTGGGTTACCTGCAGGCGTGTTGCGGCATCCGCACGTACCTTGACCAGGATGTGGTCGCGCTGTACGGAAGATTCTGGAGTCAGCTCAACGATCTTGATGACGTTGACCAGTTTGTTGAGCTGCTTGGTGACCTGCTCGATGAGGTCGCCGTCGGCGTCGACCACCACCGTCATGCGGGACACGCCCGGCACTTCGGTGGGGCCCACGGCCAGGGAGTTGATGTTGAAGGCGCGGCGGGCAAAGAGGCTGGCCACGCGGGTCAGGACGCCGGGCTTGTCCTCAACCAGGACGGAAAGTGTGTGGCGGGTCATGCTCAGTCTTCCTCTTCCCATTCCGGGGTCATGTTGCGGGCAACCTGGATCTGGTCGTTGCTCACGCCGGCGGGCACCATTGGCCACACCATGGAGTTGGGGCTCACCACGAAGTCGATGACCACGGGGCGGTCGTTGATTTCGAGGGCCTTCTGGATGGTGGCATCGATGTCTTCTTCGCGTTCAACACGGAACGACGCGCAGCCGTAGGCCTCCCCCAGCTTGACGAAGTCCGGGATGCGGACCGTGTCATGGCCGGTGTTGAGGTCGGTGTTGGAGTAGCGGCCCTCGTAGAAGAGGGTCTGCCACTGCCGCACCATGCCCAGCGAGGAGTTGTTGATGACGGCTACCTTGATGGGGATCTTGTTGATGGCGCAGGTGGCCAGTTCCTGGTTGGTCATCTGGAAGCAGCCGTCGCCGTCGATGGCCCAGACCACGCGGTCCGGGTTGCCTACCTTGGCGCCCATGGCTGCCGGTACGGCGTATCCCATGGTGCCGGCGCCGCCGGAGTTCAGCCAGGCGTGCGGGCGCTCGTACTTGATGAACTGGGCGGCCCACATCTGGTGCTGGCCCACGCCTGCCACATACACGCCCTCGGGGCCGGTCAGTTCGCCGATCCGCTTGATGACCTTCTGCGGTGCGATCAGGCCGTCGTCCGGTTCCGTCCAGCCCAGCGGGTAGGTTTCCTTGAGATTGTTCAGGAAGGCCCACCACGTGGTGAGGTCCGGGGTCCCGGAAGCATCGAACTGGCTGCGCACGGCCTCGGTCAGTTCCGGGATGATCTCCTTGACCGACCCGACGATGGGCACATCAGCGGTGCGGTTCTTCGAGATTTCGGCAGGATCGATGTCGGCGTGGATGACTTTGGCGTTGGGCGCGAAGGTCTTCAGCACGCCCGTGACGCGGTCATCGAAGCGGGCGCCTAGCGTGATCAGCAGGTCTGACTGCTGCAGGGCCGTGACGGCGGAGACGCTGCCGTGCATGCCGGGCATGCCGACGTGCTGCGGGTGGGAGTCCGGGAACGCGCCCTTGGCCATCAGGGTGGTCACCACTGGCGCGCCGGTGGCTTCGGCGAGGGCCAGCAGCTCGGCCGAGGCGTGCGCCTTGACCACGCCGCCGCCCACGTACAGCACGGGCTTGGTGGACGCGGCAATGAGCTTGGCCGCTTCGCGGACCTGCTTGTTGTGCCCGCGGGTCACCGGCCGGTAGCCCGGCAGGTCGATCTTCGGCGGCCAGGAGAAGGTCATCTGGCCCACCTGGGCATCCTTGGCAACATCCACCAGCACGGGGCCGGGACGGCCGGTGGAGGCCAGGTGGAAGGCCTCTGCCATGACGTGCGGGATGTCGTTGGGGTCGGTCACCAGGAAGGAGTGCTTGGTGATGGGCATCGTGATACCCACGATGTCGGCTTCCTGGAACGCGTCGGTGCCGATCACGCCGCTGGATACCTGGCCGGTGATGGCCACCAGGGGCACGGAGTCCATGTGGGCATCCATGATGGCGGTAACGAGGTTGGTGGCGCCGGGGCCCGAGGTGGCGATGCAGACGCCCACCCGCCCGGTGACCATGGCGTAGCCTTGCGCGGCGTGGCCGGCTCCCTGTTCGTGACGGACCAGCACGTGGTTCATGGTGGAGGCCATCAGGGGGTCGTAGGTGGGCAGGATCGCGCCACCAGGCAAACCGAAAATGTCGTCGACGCCGAGTTCTTCGAGCGAGCGGACGATTGCTTGCGAGCCGGTCATCACCGTCGGGGGTACGACGTTGTTCGGCCCAAGGACAGGAGAGACGGCAGCAAGGTCGGCGACGACGGCGGCATGGTCAGCCGTCCGGTCGGCGCGTTCCGGAGCCTTGGCGGCTCCAGCGGACTTGGTGGCCATCAGCGAGGGGCTGATGGGCGATCCTTTGCTCATCGGACTCTTCCTTGTGGATCTTCTCTGGTTCTGGAACTGGTTTGGAACGGTGGGAATAAAAAAACCCCTCGGCCTGGCGGCTTGGTGAGGGGTTTGCGCGTGACTGTTCGTTACCAGGGGCTAATGTGCCACGCGCTTGGTAAGGACGACGACGACGGTGCCGGCGGTAACGAAAGTCATGCGTTCAGTTTTCCCTCTTGGCAAGATGGGTGTCAACGAGCAACAACCCTATCTCACCATGTGGACTTCAATGTCCACCCTTTGATCCTACCCCGCCGGCGGGATGATCCGCCCCCGGCCGCCCGGCGCGAGCGCCGTCCGACCGGGGCCCCTCGGATCAGCCCTTATTAAACCCTGCCGCCTACAGCGGGCAGTTACTCCGCGGGAGGCACTGAGGAACTCACATCAGCCGGTGTAGGCGCCTTGGCTGGCGCTGTGCACGAGCTTCGCGTACTTGGCGAGCACGCCCTTGGTGTACCGGGCGGGCAGCGGCTCCCAGCCCACCTTGCGGGCCTCAAGTTCCGCGTCGTCCACCAACAGGTCGAAGGTGCGCGCGGCGATGTCCACGCGGATCCGGTCGCCGTCCTTCACGAAGGCGATGGGGCCGCCGTCGACCGCTTCCGGCGCCACGTGGCCGATGCACAGGCCGGTGGTGCCGCCGGAGAAGCGGCCGTCGGTGAGGAGCAGGACATCCTTGCCGAGTCCCGCGCCCTTGATGGCGCCGGTGATGGCGAGCATCTCCCGCATGCCCGGTCCGCCCTTGGGACCTTCGTAGCGGATGACGACGACGTCGCCGGCCTTGATCTCCCCCTTGTCCAGGGCGTCCAGGGCGCCCTGCTCGCGCTCGAAGACGCGGGCGGTGCCCTCGAAGACGTCGGCGTCGAAGCCTGCGCTCTTCACGACGGCGCCTTCCGGAGCCATCGAGCCGTGCAGGATGGTGATGCCGCCGGTCTTGTGGATCGGGTTGTCGAGTGCGCGCAGGATCTTGCCGTCGACGTCCGGCGGGTTGATGGCCGCGAGGTTCTCCGCGACGGTCTTGCCCGTGACGGTGAGGCAGTCGCCGTGCAGCAGCCCGGCGTCGAGCAGTGCCTTCATGATGACCGGCACGCCGCCGATCCTGTCGACGTCGGTCATGACGTAGCGGCCGAACGGCTTGAGGTCACCCAGGTGCGGGATCCTGTCCCCGATGCGGTTGAAGTCGTCCAGGGTGAGTTCCACCTCTGCCTCGCGGGCAATCGCCAGCAGGTGCAGGACGGCGTTGGTGGAGCCGCCGAAGGCCATGGTGACGGCGATGGCGTTCTCGAACGCCTCCCGGGTCATGATGTCGCGGGCCGTGATGCCCAGGCGCAGCAGGTTGACCACCGCTTCGCCGGACTTGCGCGCGAACTCATCACGACGGCGGTCTGCCGAGGGCGGTGCGGCAGAGCCGGGGAGTGACATGCCCAGGGCCTCCCCGATGCAGGCCATGGTGTTGGCCGTGTACATGCCGCCGCAGGCACCTTCACCCGGGCAGATGGCCTTTTCAATTCGGGTGAGGTCCTCCATGCTCATCTTGCCGGCAGCGCAGGCGCCCACCGCTTCGAAAGCATCAATGAGGGTGACTTCCTTTTCGGAGCCGTCCTCGAGCTTGACCCAGCCGGGCATGATGGACCCCGCGTAGAGGAAGACGCTGGCAAGGTCCAGCCGGGCGGCGGCCATGAGCATCCCGGGCAGGGATTTGTCGCAGCCGGCCAGCAGGACGGAGCCGTCAATCCGCTCGGCCTGCATGACGGTCTCCACGGAGTCGGCGATGACCTCGCGGGAGACCAACGAGAAGTGCATGCCTTCGTGGCCCATGGAGATGCCGTCGGACACCGAGATGGTGCCGAACTGCATGGGGAAACCGCCGCCCGCGTGGACGCCTTCCTTGGCGCCCTGCGCCAGCCGGTTCAGCGAAAGGTTGCAGGGGGTGATCTCGTTCCAGGAACTTGCCACGCCCACCTGGGGCTTGGCGAAGTCGTCATCGCCCATTCCGACGGCCCGGAACATGCCGCGGGCGGGGGCCGCGTGGATGCCGTCGGTGACGACGCGGCTGCGGGGCTTGATGTCCGGCGTGCTTCCGGTTGTGGTCTGGGCGTCACTCATAGGGGAAAGTCTAGGGCTCGGATGCTGCCTGAACGACCTCCCGCGGCCGGATCCGGCGAAAATCCCGAAAGATCCCGGACCAGCCGATGGACGGGGATCTCATACTGTGAGACCCAGACGAGGTTGCGTTCCACGGCAGCGCTCCGGCTGGTGTTTCCAGCGGGCCTGTCCGGCGTGCCGCGGCATCTCTGGACAGCAGTGGTGACCCGACGTAGCGTCGGGGACAGGACACCCGCCACCCGTAGAGAAGGGCCTGCCATGGACATTGTTTTCTGGATCATCCTCATAGTCGTCGTCGCCGTCATCATTTGGTGGCTGGTCAACCGCAACAAGTCTGCCAACGCGCCGGGTGGATCATCAGCCGGCGCGACGACTGACCGGCCCCGCGCCGATGGAGCCCTCGAAGGGGGCAGCGCCGCCGCGTCGGCCGCGGCCGCCGGGACCACCGGCATTCCAACAGCAGCCGGATTCGGAAAAGCCGCAGAACCGGCAGCGCCCGCCACGGCCGAAGAGCCGGCCGACTCGTCAGCCACGGCCTCGCCGGCGGCCGGGACCTCCACTCCCGCGTCCAGTGAGGCATTCGGCGAGGCAGGCCACGGCGCTTCCGGCGCCGGGTTGCCCGCCAGCGCCACCGGACACGTCGAACCACGGTCGCAGGACCTGGATGCGGACCAGGCCGAGTGGGAAACCCAGTGGTCCGAGGCCGGCTCCGGGTCCCGGTCCGGCTCCTCCGTTGCCGGTGGGGCGGCAGCCGCCCAAGAGGTCGCGCCCCACCCCGGGACCAGTACGGATGCACCGTCCGGCCAGGCAGCCGCAGCGGCGACCCGCCCCGCCCACCACGACGAATACACGGCCCCCCATGCCCCCACGCTTCCCGGCGCCGAAACAGCCGCAGTGGAAGGCGTGGACGACGGCGGCACGGCAGCCGGCGGGCAGGCCGGCGGGCAGGCGCCCCAGCACCTGGCGGACGGCTACCGCGCAGCAGACCAGCACGAGCCCGCGCCGGTCTCCGGCGGCAGCCCCGGCGATGCCGAAACGCTGGAGCGCGCCCAGTCCTCCGCACTGGTGGAAAACGGCGCGGACCACCACCAGCCGTCCGGCCAGGGACAGGACGCCGTTCAGGGATTTGCGCAGGGATCCGCACCCGGCCATGGCACCACTGCCGCCGAGCCTGCCGGACACCTTGCAGCCGATGAGCCCTACGGCGCGGGCTCGGCTGCACCCGGCCCCGACGGCAGCGGACCGGCGGACTACACGGTCAAGGGCGATGCCGCCGCAATGGTCTACTACGAAGAAGGACATCCGGACTATGAGCAGACCCGGGCGGAAGTCTGGTTCGAATCCGCCGCGCATGCGGAGGCCGCAGGCTTCCGCGCTCCACGGCGCAGACGGCTCTAGCAGGAGGAAGGCCCGCCGCATTGCGGCGGGCCTTCCGTGCCTTGCCCTGTTCCTGGTGCTGGCCGCCTGCACGGGCACGCCGGGGCCGCCTGCACCAGGCACAAACCCTGCCGCCGCGGGCACCCCGCCGGGAGCCGCCGTCGCCAACTCCGCTCCCCCGGCCACCGAATCCGCCGGCACAGCCCCTGTCCAGTCCCCACCCGCTGTGCAGGAACGGTTGGAGCTGCAGCTGGACACGCCCTGGGCGGCGGTCTTCCTCCCCGACGGCACCGCCGTCATTTCCGAGCGCGGGACCGCACTGCTGAAGGCCGTTCGGGACGGCGCCGCCACAACACTGGGGAAGGTGCCCGACGTGGCGCCCGCAGGAGAAGGAGGCCTGCTGGGCCTGGCGCTTTCGCCGCATTTTGAGGCTGACCACTCCCTCTATGCCTACACGACCACCAGGGAGGACAACCGGGTGGTCCGGCTTACCGTCGAACGCGGCGCTGATGGTTCACTGACGCTGGGCCGGCCGCAGACCGTCTTTACGGGAATACCCAAAGCCGGCACCCACAACGGAGGCAGGATCCGGTTCGGCCCGGACGGGTTCCTGTATGTGGGCACCGGCGACGCCCAGCGCCGCGAGCAGGCACAGGACCCCGCCGCCCTGGGCGGGAAGATCCTTCGGCTCACTCCGGACGGCGCCCCCGCGCCCGGCAACCCGTTCGGGAACGCCGTCTACAGCCTTGGCCACCGGAACGTCCAGGGCCTGGCGTGGGACGAAGCAGGCCGGCTGTGGTCCACCGAGTTCGGTCCGGACGTGGACGACGAGCTGAACCTGATCCTGCCCGGCGCCAATTACGGATGGCCGGACGTCACCGGGGCACCGCACCGCGCCGGCTTCGAGGACGCAAAAGTCGTCTGGCCCTCCACCCGCGAGTCCTCCCCCAGCGGGCTGCAAATATCCGGCGGTACCGCCTACCTGGGTGCGCTCAGGGGCGAACGGCTCTGGACCGTGCCGCTCAAGGGAACAGACGCCGGGAAACCTGTGGCCTATTTCACAGGTCAATACGGCCGGATCCGGGACGTCATCCGGGCACCCAACGGCAGCCTATGGATGCTCACGAACGGCGAAAACCCTGATTTTGCGCTGATTTTGCGGAACCCACAGTGAATCAGGAACCCACGGGAACGCCGATTTCACTTGCACCAAAAGTTCGTGTAGAGTTTCATGTCGTTGCGGAGATCAACGGGAAAGAAAAAGCCCGGGGATGGAAGCAAAAAAGATGCACCTCTAGCTCAATTGGCAGAGCAATTGACTCTTAATCAATGGGTTCCGGGTTCAAGTCCCGGGGGGTGCACCACTGGGAAAACAGCCTCCGGTTTGTGGCAACACAGACCGGGGGCTGTTTTGTTATGTGCCCCGATCATCGATTGCTCCGTACTTGTCTTTATCAGGGCTCAAAACGGCAAGTACGGAGCAATCGATGGTGGCCGGGCACAAAAAAGCGCGGCCCTGGTTTTTCCAAACCAGGGCCGCGCTTTCCTGACGCTGCCTGCAGCGTCAACGGTTACTTGGCGACGTTGTCCATAAGGGCTCCGGCGTTGCTGGGCGTCGTGGAGAACTGGCTGGCAAGCTCCCGGACCACAGCTTTGAGTTCCTGGCGGAGAAGCTCAGGGTCGATTGACGCCGATGCCAGGACGGATCGCTCCATCTCCACGGCCTGGGCAACGGCTTCCTTGCCCTGCTCGGTCAGCGACACGACGTGGCTCCTGCGGTCCGAGGTGCTGCGCACCCGGGCAATGTGGCCGTGGGACTCAAGTCGGCTGAGGGTCTTGCCCATGGTCTGGGCCTGGACGCGGACGTACTGGGCAAGCTGGGCCTGGGTCATAGGCCCTTGCGCGGCAAGGACCTCGATGGCGATAACACCGGCATGGGTGAGGCCGATGGCGCCGAGTTTTTCGTTCCAGGAGTGCTCAACGAGTCGCGCAGCAGTGGACAGAAGGCGCCCTGTGGGCCAGTGATCCATATCAGGCATAGCAGCCAGTATAGCCAAATGCCGATTAGCACTCGTTCCACCTGCTTACTAGGCTGTTGTGTCCCGCCCGCAACAAGGAGAAAAACAATGGCTGAAAGACTCGTTACCGGCGACAAGGCACCGGCTTTCACCCTGCAGGATTCCACCGGCAAGGACGTCAGCCTGGCTCCCCGGCCTGGCCGCTCCACCATCGTCTACTTCTACCCGGCCGCCTCCACTCCGGGCTGCACCAAGGAGGCGTGCGACTTCCGGGACAGCCTTGCCTCCCTGCAGGCCGCCGGCTACGACGTCCTGGGGATCTCCCCCGACACCGTGGAGAAGCTGGCAAAATTCGCGGACAAGGAGTCCTTGACGTTCCCGCTGCTTTCGGATGCCGACCATGCCGTGGCCGGGGCCTACGGCGCCTGGGGCGAAAAGAAGAACTACGGCAAGACGTACGAGGGCCTGATCCGGTCCACCATCGTGGTGGACCCGGACGGCAAGGTGGCACTGGCCCAGTACAACGTCCGGGCCACGGGCCACGTGGCCAAGCTTCGGCGGGACCTTAACCTGGACGCCTGACCCGGCCGGGGCCTGCCGGGGACACCGCCCGGCGCAACGCTACAATGGACTCTGGCATCCGGCGTCGAACGCTTGGCGTTCCCGTCAGGAAGCCGCGCGCGAGTGGTGAAATTGGCAGACACGCAGGATTTAGGTTCCTGTGCCTTCGGGCGTGGGGGTTCAAGTCCCCCCTTGCGCACATCGGGAATCCCCCGGCTCCGGCCGGGGGATTCCTGCGTTAAATGCCCGGCGGTCCTGCCGGCTGGTTAGTGCCCCGAATCGAAAAACTCCAAAGATCCACCCATCCATTGCCGCCCACCGGCCGAATAGCCATTGAGACACCAGCCAAGGGCAGGTGCCCACCCCCCAGGCAGGCTGCACACCACGAACACACAGTCCGCAGTCGGCAGCAATCGATCCAAGGAGAACCACAATGCAGACCTTCAAGCGCACCACTTTCACCGTCGCAGGCGTTGCAGCAGCTGCTCTGCTCAGCCTCACCGCGTGCGGCGGTTCCGGCAGCACCGCCGGCTCCTCGGCCTCCTCCGCGCCCATGTCATCGGCGCCCAGCTCCAGCATGGCGTCCCCGTCCTCCAGCGCAATGGCCAGCTCCTCGGCGGGCACCATGGACCCGGCAGCAAACCTGGTTGGCCCCGGCTGCGCCGCCTACGCCAAGCAGGTTCCCACCGGTGCGGGTTCCGTGGAGGGCATGGCCCTTGACCCGGTCGCCGTCGCAGCCTCCAACAACCCCATCCTGACCACGCTTACCGCGGCAGTTTCCGGCAAGCTGAACCCCAAGGTTGACCTGGTGGACACGCTCAACGGCGGCGAGTTCACCGTGTTCGCACCGGTGGACGACGCCTTCAAGAAGATCGACCCCGCCACCATCGAAACGCTGAAGACGGACGATGCGCTGCTGAGCAAGATCCTCACCTACCACGTAGTCCCCGGCCAGATCACCCCGGACAAGATCGCCGGCACGCACGCCACGGTTGAGGGCGGCTCCGTCACGGTGACCGGCAGCGGCGACAACCTCAAGGTGGACAACGCCAACGTGGTCTGCGGCGGCGTCAAGACCAAGAACGCGACGGTCTACCTGATCGACTCGGTCCTCATGCCCAAGTAAGCCCTCTCTCCGCCCCCCCCCGACACAGGGCCGGGTCCGCCATAGACCGGCGGACCCGGCCCTGGCGCGTCATGTGCCAGCCTGGGGCTGGCCGCAAGCCCCGTCCTCTAGACTGGTCCCGGCCCGCAAGCGGCGGAGCCGGCAGCATCCAGAGGTGATAAACGAGTGCCCAGCAGTACATCGCGGCGGACGGTCATCAAGGCCGGCGCCGTCCTCATGGCGCTGGGCGTGACGTCGTGCACGGGCATGCCGTCCCCCTCCCCCACGTCCGGCACGCCCAGTTCCCCTCCGGCCGAGCCCCAAGCCACCTTCAATTTCGGCACCGCGGCCCAGCCCCTGGGCCTGGACCCGGCCCTGTCCAACGACGTGGAATCCCAGCGCATCACCCGCCAGATCCTCGAAGGCCTGGTGGGCGTGGACCAGACCACCGGCAAACCCACGCCGCTGCTGGCAACCGAATGGAATGAGTCCAACGAGGGCCGGACCTACACTTTCAAGCTCCGCACCGGGGTCACCTTCCAGGACGGCACCCCGTTTAACGCCGACGCCGTCTGCGCCAACTTCAACCGCTGGTTTGCTTTCCCTGTCGAGCTGCGGAAGCAGGCTCCCGGCAGCTCCTTCAAGGGCGTGTTCAAGGCCCACTCCGACGAGCCCGGGCTGTCGATTTTCAAGAGCTGTACCGCGGTGGCACCGGACACGGTACAGATCGACCTCACCCAGCGATTCACTGCCTTCCTCCAGGCACTGACCCTCCCGGCCTTCGCGATCGCATCCCCGGCCGCCCTGGCCTCGGGTAAAGCGAACGTCCTGGACCAGAACCGGGGCGGCCAGGCCATGTCGGCCTTCGCCACGAATCCAGTCGGCACCGGGCCCTTCACGCTTGCCGCCTGGGGCACCGACAACGTCACCCTCGCCAGCAACAAGACCTACTGGGGCGACCGCGGCCAGATCGCCACCATCAACTTCCTGGCCTACAACCACCCCCAGACCCGCCTCCAGGCGCTGCTGGACGGCACGATCGACGGCTACGACGCCGTCACCGTGGGAAACTTCGACCAGTTGGTCAAGCGCGGCAAACAGATCGTGCAGCGCGACCCGTTCTCCGTGATGTACGTGGGCATCAACCAGGACATCCCGATACTCCAGAACCAGAAGATCCGGCAGGCGGTGGAGCTTGCGATCGACAAGGAAACGTTGATCCGGAAGTTCTTCATCGACAACACCGCCAAGGCCACGCAGTTTGTACCGCCCAAGATCAGCGGCTTCAACAATGACGCGCCGGAACTCGGACACGATCCGGCCAAGGCCAAGGACTACCTCAAAGAGGGCGGCTACGCGGGCGAGGAACTGAAGTTCTACTACCCCTTGAACGTCACCCGGCCGTACCTGCCCACCCCTGAAAAGGTCTATGCCGAGCTCAGCCGCCAGCTCACCGCCGTCGGCTTCAACATCCGGCCCGTGCCGGTTGACTGGTCGGACGGCTACCTGCAGAAGGTCCAGTCGGCCGGCGACCATGCCCTCCACATCCTTGGCTGGAACGGCTCCTACTCCGACGCCGACAACTTCGTGGGCCCCCTCTTCGGGGAGAAGAACGGCGAGTTCGGGTACCAGGATCCCCAGGTCTTTTCAAAGATCAACCGTGCACGGGGGCTCCCTGACGGGAAAGAGCGGGATGAGCTTTATCACACCATCAACGCCCAGATCGCCGCGACGGTACCGGCGGTTCCCATCGCCTTCCCCATCTCCGCACTTGCCCTGTCAGACCGCGTGCTCAGCTACCCGGCTTCACCGGTCTTAAACGAAGTTTTCACGAAGGTCCAGCTAAAGCCTTGACGGCCCGGGCCAATTTCAGTATGCGGGCCGCGCGGGGATATTCTGTGACAGCCAGAGCCGCTGCAATCGGAGACTGATCGTGACCTTCATTTCCAAGACCCCACACGCCGACGTTGTCCTGATAGGCGGCGGCATCATGAGCGCCACGCTGGGG
>Ga0308158_10000394_pt1 | contig 76863 bp, 72 predicted proteins | sample PhyBR2_FD_201038 | JGI IMG/M metagenome (GOLD analysis project Ga0308158, IMG submission 201038) | Phyllosphere microbial communities from UC Gill Tract Community Farm, Albany, California, United States - DLSLB.R2 | ecosystem: Host-associated > Plants > Phyllosphere > Unclassified | place: USA... | reverse complement strand
GCCGCTGTTACGATGGCAGCCAGATCCGGCTGCCCGTCCTGAAAGGCATCAATGACTGTTGTACCCCTGCCGCTTGAGCAGAACCACGCCGGCGACACCCTGGTCCACGGCTCCGACGGCGGGTCCGAGGTCCGGCGTTCAGTGCTGCCGGGGGGAGTGCGGGTACTGACGGAAGCGATGCCGGGCCAACGGTCAGCCACCATCGGCTTCTGGGTGGGCGTAGGCTCCCGCGACGAAGCTCCCGGCCAGCACGGATCCACCCACTTCCTTGAACACCTGCTGTTCAAGGGCACCAGGCGCCGCACGGCCCTGGAGATCGCCTCCGCCTTTGATGAGGTGGGCGGCGAATCGAACGCGGCCACCGCCAAGGAAAGCACCTGCTACTTTGCCCGGGTCCTTGACTCGGACCTGCCGATGGCCATCGACGTCATAGCGGACATGATCACCGGCGCCGTGCTGGACCCTGACGAGATGGAGCAGGAACGGGACGTCATCCTCGAGGAAATCGCCATGGACAGCGATGACCCCACCGATGTTGCCCACGAGCACTTCGTGGCCAAGGTCCTGGGAAGCCACCCGCTTGGCCGTCCCATCGGCGGCACCCCCGCGGCCATCAAGGCCGTTGCCAGGGACTCGGTGTGGGAGCACTACCGCAGGTACTACAAACCGGAGGAACTGGTCATCACCGCCGCGGGCGGCCTGGACCACGACGTCGTCTGCGGCCTTGTGGTGGACGCCCTCCAGGCCGCGGGCTGGTCACTGGAACCGGACGCGGCACCGGTGCAGCGCCGGTCCACCGAACGTGCCCTGATCACCGGAACCGCCGGCCTGCACGTGGTCAAGCGCGCGGTGGAGCAGGCGAACATCATCATGGGATGCCCCACCATCGTTGCCACCGACGAGCGCCGCTACGTCATGAGCGTCCTGAATGCGGTGCTGGGCGGCGGCATGTCCTCCAGGCTGTTCCAGGAAGTCCGCGAGAAGCGCGGCCTGGTGTACTCCACCTACTCCTTTGCCTCGTCCTACGCCGACGCCGGCTATTTCGGCATGTACGCGGGCTGCACACCATCCAAGGTCCGGCAGGTGCTGGACCTGCTGGCGATCGAGCTGGACAAGCTCGCCGAACACGGAATCTCCGAGGACGAGCTCCGCAAGGCCGTGGGACAGCTTGGCGGCGGAATCGTCCTGGCCCTGGAGGACACGGGCTCGCGGATGTCCCGGCTGGGCAGGGCCGAACTGGTGTCCGGTGAATACCAGGACATTGATGAGACGCTGCGCCTTATCAAGGCCGTCACCGTTGAACAGGTCCAGGAACTGGCTGCCGAACTCGCCGCGGCGCCGCGGACCGTCACAGTGGTTGGCCCGTTCGAGGAGAACGAGACCTTCGGGCTGTAGCCAACCGGCTGCATACGGCACAGAGGCTGGCGGCGCCACGCAGAAGAGTCCATCCTGAGGTGCAGGGGGTTCATGTCTGCAGGCGGGGCGATGGGCGGTGCACGAAATGGAGCAAGGGCATCCTGCCCTGTCCGGCCTTCTGGGCCACTGGCGGGGCCAAACCCACGTCGCTGCAGGCCCATGGGGGCCCGAACGCAGTGTCGACGCCGAGGTGACCTACAGCCGGGTGGCCGCGGGACTGGGCGTCGTGCAGAGCTACCGCCACGTCGAACCGGACGGCAGCCATTTTGAAGGCCACGGCATCTTCACTGTCGATCCGGTCCACAACGACGTGCTCTGGTATTACGTGGACAGTACTGGCATGCCGCCCGGTACTGCCGCGCGCTGTACCTGGCGCCACGGCGTCCTCCGCGTTGATCGTCCCAGCGACGCCGGATGGACCCGCCACTCCCTCCTGCTCCGTGACGGTGTCCTGACCCACGTCACCGAATTGCGCTCAGTTGCCAGGGACGACGACGGCGGCACAGCAGGTGCGGAAGCAGCTGCGGATGGACGAAGCCCGGCCTACAGGCCGTTTATGCGCTCGGTCTTCCACCGGGCCTGAGGTGCTTCGACTGGCTTGAACTGCTCGCCGGGGTGTCGAGGGCCCACACTGTGAAGGAGGAGCGCTCGAGGTTCACTATGGCCAGGACTGCATCATGGTCCAACAGTCCTTCAATGGGTCTGGCGGCAGCATGAAAGGGCGCGAGTAGAACTCATCCCACAGGGGGTCGTCGAGGGGGATCGATTCTGGCGTAAGGAACTTTTCCTGCGGGTCTGTGCCCAGCAATGCACTTTCCTCATAGGGAAACGCATTCAAGAGTCCCGCGGCGGGCGGCCAGTGGGTTGGTTCTGCATCCTGATGCTCTGGGTTGTAATGGCGTCCGGTGGGTGAAGTCCAGCCGGGCGGTTCGTGATTGTTGGCCGGCCCGGGTGTCCACCTGCTGTTGTGTTTGAGCCGGTGGTGCCTTGGGCACAGCTGAGCCAAATTACTTGCTCCGGTAACGCCGCCGTGTTGCCACGCTTGTAGGTGGTCGGTGTCGTTGTCGGGGGTGCGGTTGGTGCAGCCGGGGAACGTGCACTTGGCGTCGCGCATCCTGATCCAGCGTTTGATGGTTTCGGTGAGCCGGTAGTTTTTGCGGCCTATCTCCAGGGGTGCCCCGTCCCTGGGGTCGACGAGGACCCGGTAGAACGAGTCAGCCCCGTCGGCGACAAGTTTGCGGGCCATGGAGGCCGGAATCGGCCCGAAACCATCGAGCATTGCGGGTTCATCGGTCTGACCGAGCAGGGAGAATACGGGCACCATCACCAGGACGTCTGCCCGCGGGGCGGGGACCTTCCCGACCTCCGTGGATTTCCCGGTCTGTGTGGTGTTCCCAGTGCCGAGAAGCAGTGATGCGGCGATGTCGGGGCGGAGCTGGGTGAGGGTGCGGGGTTCGTCGGGGCCTTGGAGTCCGCGGGCGGTGGCGGTGGTCCGGTTCCAGACGGCGCAGGCGGTGTCGCCGGGGAGGTAGAGGGAGACCCAGGCCATGCCATCGCGGTCGGGGGTGAATTCCATCCGCCGGTCAGCCACTCCCTTTGCGTGGCGTTTCTCGATCGACTCGGGGTGGTGGCGTTCCCGCCAACCACGGACCTTCGCCCGGAACCGGGACGGGACAAGCTCGCCGGGGGCCGCGCCACGGGCAGGGTGGGGTGCGTCGGGGTCGAAGAAATGCGCAACCAACGCAACAGCACCAGCCCCATCGAGACTCTCGGTTTCGTCCGCGACAATCCGGGCGTGCTGCCACGACATGTCCCCGGCGGACAGTGCATGGAACACCAGCGGCAGGGAACAAATCCGCCGCGACTGCTCCACGAACACCCCAGCTGCGGCAGAGCTGAGGGTCAGGACCCCGGCGATCTCCTCCACCGCCGACATCTGCGCGTAGGTGCGGTCCTGGACCGAAGCATCCGGCGGCGTCATCGCCTCCTGCAGTTCAACGGCCCGCGCAGCCTGCCGGGACTTTACCGCGGCGAGCTGCGCCTCCAGCCGGGCCATCAGCTCCAAGCCTTCCAGGCACAGCTCGTACCGGTGCTGCAGCACGTCAATATCGCCAGGCGCAGCTTTCAGCGCTGAATGTTCGAGGTTCCGGTCTTCAAGAGCGAGAGCATCAAGGGCAGCAACAGAGGTATGAACACCCTCCAACACCGCCCCAAGACCACCGCTGATTCCCATACCCACATCATCCAGCGTGGGTCTGACAATCAAGCCCCTACCGCGAAGCCCCGACAGCCAGAACCGTCATGGCTCCAGCAGCCCTAAGCGCCTAGCCCCCTGCGAAGGGCGGCAGCACGTCCACGACGTCGTCGGGGCCGAGGACGGTTGCCTGGTCCCGCACGGCCACCTCATTGAGCAGGAAGCTGCTCCGCGAAAGAAGCCGGGGAAGCGGCGGAGTGCCCGCCGGAGGCTCCGCGCGCTCCACGGCGGCGATGGCTGCCAGCAGGTCCGCTACCGTGGCGCCCTCGGGCAGCTGGAACTTTTCTTCCTCGAAGCCGGCTGCAGCGCGCGCGGCAGCAAAATAGCGTACAAGCATCTGTGTCAGCCCCCGATGGCGCTCATGCTGCGGTCCGGCTGGACGAAGTCCGGAGCGTCAAGTCCCACGTGGTCCATGCCGTGCGCCTTTGGTTTGATCCACATGGCGTCCTGCCACCGCTGCGCCAGTTCCGCATCGGACGCGCCCGCGCGCAGCAGGCTCAGCAGGTCGAACTCCTCGCGTGAAAACAGGCAGCTCATGATCTTGCCCTCGGCCGTAATCCTGGTGCGCCGGCAGTCGGAGCAGAACGGTTCGGTGACCGAGGCAATGATGCCCACTGTTCCCAAAACCGGGCTGTCGGTATCGGCGGAACCCGCCACCCGCCGTCGTACTTCAAACCGCTCCGCGGGGGCGCCGTCACGCGCCCGGGGATCCGGCGTGAGGACGTAGTCCCGGGACAGTAGTCCGCGGATTTCGGCGGCGGTGATCATGTTGCGGCGGGTCCAGCCATGGTCGGCGTCGAGCGGCATCTGTTCAATGAACCGCAGTTCGTACCCGCGCTCCAGCGCCCACGCCAGCAGCTGTGGCGACTCGGCGTCGTTGATGCCCCGCATCAGGACCGCGTTCAGTTTGACCGGGCCAAGGCCGGCAGCCCAGGCAGCGTCGACGCCGGCCAGGACCTGGTTGAGGAACGGGCGCCGGGTCAGCTTGGCGAACGTCTCTTCATGCAGCGAGTCCAACGACACGTTGATGCGGGTCAGCCCGGCGTCCTTGAGCGCCGCCGCCTTCTTTGCCAGGCCGACGCCGTTGGTGGTCATGGAGATCGGCAGGTCCGGGTGGTTGGCCCGCAGGGCCGCGATGATGTCCACCAGGTCATGCCGGACCAAAGGCTCACCTCCGGTCAGCCGCAGTTCCCGGACGCCCAGCTGCTCCACGCCGACCTTGACGATCCGCACGATTTCCCCGGCGGACATTACTGCCTGCTTGGCGAGCCATTCCAGGCCTTCCGCAGGCATGCAGTACGTGCAGCGGAGGTTGCACTTGTCCGTCAAGGACAGCCTCATGTCCGTGGCGCGGCGGCCATACCGGTCCGCCAGTCCCGCCGGCGCATCCGCGGGCCGTCGTGCGGGGACGCCGGGCAGCGCCGATGCTGCTTCCTCCCGCGGCTGCGGCATGCCTAGCTGGACACTCATGAATTCAGGCTACGCCACGTTGCGCCGCGCATCACACCTGTGACCGGGAAGAGGAAGCACCTGGCGCATCCGGGGACATCATCCACGCGGGGAGCGCCGGCGAACCTATGCTGGAAGTTGTGAGGAGTTCCCGGCAAAAGCACGGAGCGGACGACGACGGCGCCGGCCTTGGGGAGCGTGCGGAAAGTCCCGCCCGGCACCGGGCAGTCCTGCGCACCGGGGCCCGCTGGGCCGCGGCTGCCGGAATAGGTGCAGCCGCCGGCGGCGTCGCCGTGGGGGAGCTGGCGGCAGGTTTTGCCAGCCCCTCCCTTTCACCGCTGACCGCTGTGGGCGGGGCTGTCATCGATGCCGTCCCGCCCGGTGTCAAGGACTGGGCCATCGCCCTCTTCGGCACGGCGGACAAGGCTGCGCTCCTGGCGGCCATGGCGCTGGCCATTGCCGTGCTGGCCGCAGTTGCCGGCGTCCTTGAGCGCCGACGGCGGTTCGCCGGTGCCGCCGTGATGGGCATCTTCGGGCTGGCCGGCGTGGCAGCGGTCCTGACACGGTCCCAGGTGACCCCTGCAGCCCTCGTGCTTCCGCTCCTGGCCGCGGCAGTCGCCGTCGTGCTGTTGCGTTTCCTGGCCCGGCGGCTGCAGGCGTGGGAGGACCTGGAACCTGGAGACGCAGGCCCGGAAGGCGAAGGCCCCGGCGACACAGGGCCTGCCGGAACCGGCACCGCCGCTTCCCGACGCAGTTTCCTCCAGGCCCTTGCCACCACTGCCGCGGCCACTGCTTTGGGCGGAGTGCTGGCGGGAATCTGGCGCGGCGCCGCCGCAGCGGTCAGTGAAGCCAGGGCACGCATTTCCCTTCCCCTGCCGGCGTCAGCCGCGCCGCCCATTCCCGCCGCTGCAGAGCCGGGCGTGGCCGGCATGCCGCCGCTGGTCACCCCGAACCCGGACTTCTACCGGATCGACACAGCCCTGGCTGTCCCCGCAGTCAGCCCGGAGACGTGGGTCCTCAAAGTCACCGGACGGGTGGCCCGCGAAGTCCAGCTTTCCTTCGCCGACCTCCTTGCCAAGCCCTTGGTTGAACGCCACGTCACCATTGCCTGCGTGTCCAATGAGGTGGGCGGGGACCTGATTGGCAACGCCCGCTGGCTCGGCTGGCCGGTGCGTGAACTGCTGGCCCTGGCCGGTCCCCAGCCGGGCGCGGATATGGTCCTCTCCCGAAGCGCCGATGGCTGGACCGCCGGAACGCCGCTGGATGCCCTGACCGACGGCAGGGACGCGCTGCTTGCCGTGGGCATGAACGGTGAGCCGCTGCCGCTGGAGCACGGCTTTCCGGTGCGCCTGGTGGTCCCCGGCCTTTACGGCTATGTGTCAGCCACCAAGTGGGTCACCGAGCTCAAGGTCACCAGGTTCGCCGACGACGCCGGGTACTGGACGCCGCGGGGCTGGTCCGCGCGCGGGCCCATCAAGACGTCGTCGCGCATCGACGTGCCCCGCAGCGGGCGCCCGGTCAGCGCAGGAACCGTGGTTTTCGGCGGAGTTGCCTGGGCCCAGCACACCGGCATTGGGAAAGTGGAGCTGCGGGTCAACCGGGGACCGTGGCAGGAAGCCGAGCTGGCCCAGGGCATCTCGGTGGACACGTGGTACCAGTGGAAGCTGGCCGTCCACCTCACCCCGGGGCAGTACGAGGTCCAGGTCCGGGCCACGAACCTGTTGGGTGAACCCCAGGACGAAACGGCGCGGCCCCCGGCGCCGGACGGAGCTACGGGATTCCACACGGTTAGAGTGGACGTGAAATCCTGATGGCCGCGACCAAAGGCGTACCCATGACCAGCCACCCCCACGGCAAGGCCGAGCATGCGCGGAGCGTCGCTGCGCATGCGGCCGCCGTTGCGGAACTCTTCCAGCCGCTCCGCTCGCCGGAGCGCACGGAAACCCTGCCGCTCATCCAGGCGCTGGGCCGCGGCCTGGTGGACCATGTCGCCGCTCCCATCAGCCTTCCCCCGTTCGCCAACTCGCAGATGGACGGGTACGCCGTCCGCGCCGGCGACCTGTCGGGCGCCGGCGCGGACCTGCGCATCGTGCCCCCGGTCCCAGCCGGGTCCAGCCCGCAGCCGCTGGCGCCCGGAACGGCCGCCCCCATCATGACCGGTGCCATGATCCCGGAGGGGGCTGACGCCGTCGTGCCCATTGAAAGGGCGGTGCCGGACCGCTTCCCGCAGCCCGGCCCGGACGGCGCAGTGAACTGGAACGGCACAGTGAAACTGCCTGCCACCGCCCCGGGAACGTATGTCCGCGCCGCCGGCAGCGACATTGCTGCGGGGGAGCGGGCCCTGGTTGCCGGTACCTGCCTGGGGCCGGCACAGTTGGGGCTGCTCGCCGCGCTGGGCATCCCGGAAGTGACGGTTTTTAAGGCCGCCACCGTCCTGCTTGTCACCACCGGCGACGAGGTGGTGGATCCCGGCCAGGACCTAACGCCGGGCAAGATCTACGACTCCAACGGAACCCTCCTGGAAGCCGCCATGCAGCAAGTCGGGCTGACTGTCCGGCGCACCGCCATTTCCACCGACAACCCCGCGGAACTGCTGGCGCTGCTGCGCGCCGGGAGCCGGCGCGCGGACCTGATCGTGACCACGGGCGGGGTCAGCAAGGGCGCTTACGAGGTGGTGCGCCAGGCGATGGCAGGCCAGCCTGTCGAGTTCCTGCACGTGGCCATGCAGCCCGGTGGTCCCCAGGGAATCGGAACATTCGACGGCGTCCCCTTCCTTGGATTCCCGGGCAATCCGGTCAGCTGCCTGGTGTCCTTTGAAATGTTCCTCCGTCCCGCGTTGTCAGCATTCCTGGGTGCGCCGGCACCGAGGCTGCCCCTGCGTGCCCGCCTGGACCAGCCCCTGGCGTCCCCCGCGCACAAGCACCAGGTCCGCCGTGGAAGCCTGCAGCCGGACGGGACCGTGAAGCTGGAGGGCGGCGAGGGCTCGCACCTGATGCACGCGCTCGCCGGTTCCAACGTCCTGGTCCACGTTCCCGCCGGCGTAACGGAGCTCGCCGCCGGCGACGAGGTGGAAGTATGGATGCTGTGAACGCAGAACAAACCCCCGCACTGACGCACCTGCGCCAGGACGGCAGCGCCCAGATGGTGGATGTTTCCGCCAAGGCAGAAACAACCCGCGAGGCCACGGCCACCGCCACGGTCCGGACCACCCCGGAGGTGATGCGGCTCCTGGGCACCGGGGGGCTTCCCAAAGGGGACGCGCTGGCCGTCGCCCGCGTCGCCGGCATCATGGCGGCCAAAAAGACTCCGGACCTGATTCCGCTGTGCCATCCGCTGCCCCTCGCCAAAGTCACGGTCGATTTCGACCTCGGCGAAGATGCCGTCTCCATCAGCTCCACCGTCAAGACACGGGGCGTCACCGGAGTGGAAATGGAGGCCCTGACCGCCGCGTCGGTGGCGGCCCTTAGCGTCTACGACATGATCAAGGCCGTGGACAAACATGCCGTCCTGACAGACATCAAGGTGCTGGCCAAGAGCGGCGGCAAGAGCGGAGACTGGGCCCTGTGACCACCCCCAACATCCTGCATATCCCCGAACCGCACCGGCACGGCGACGTGCAGGGGCGGAAGGCCGGCGTCGTCATCGCCTCCACGCGGGCCGCCGCCGGCATCTACGACGACGAGACCGGACCGGTCATCACCGACTGGCTCACTGAACATGGCTTCGACGTCTTCCCGGCCATGGTGGTCCCCGACGGCGATCCCGTAGGCGCCGCCATCCGGGCGCTCCTCACCCAGCACCCCGCCGTCGTCATCACCAGCGGCGGCACCGGCCTCAGCCCGGACGACCGGACACCGGATGTCACCCTGCCGCTGCTGGACCGGGAAATCCCCGGCATCATGGAGGCGATTCGCCGCGCCGGCGCTGCCAAGACCCCGCTGGCTGCCCTCAGCCGGGGATATGCCGGTGCCGCCGGGCGTACCTTCATCGTGAACCTGCCCGGATCGCCCAAAGGCGTCATGGACGGGCTGACCGTCCTGGACCCGGTGATCGGACATCTTTGTGACCAGCTGGAAGGCGGACATGGGCACTGAAGCATTCGAAGTAGTGAGCGCGGTCCTAAGCGCGGAGCCCATCTCCGTGGACCAGGCAATCGCAGCAGTGGAAAGCGACACGGCCGGCGCCGTGGTCAGCTTCAGCGGCGTGGTGCGCAACCACGACGGCGGCAAGGCCGTTGAGCGCCTCAGCTACAGTGCGCACCCGACGGCGCACCAGGTGATGGCCGACGTCGTCGCGCGCCTCGTTGCCGAACAGAACGCCGAAGCAGGTGCCGGCACCGGACAGCCCGTCCGGATCTGGGCGGCGCACCGGATCGGGATGCTGGAGATCGGGGACCCCGCCCTGGTGTGCGCGGTGTCCGCCGCGCACCGCGGGCAGGCGTTCGCCGTCTGCTCCGATCTGGTGGACCGCATTAAGGAACAGGTGCCCATCTGGAAGGAACAGTTCTTCTCGGACGGCACCGTCGAATGGGTCGGCGCAGGCAGCTGACGCTGCTGCCCGGACGGCCACCGGGTGCGAGGTAACGCACGCCATCCGGTTCCTGCCCGCACCCGTCCCGCCGGTAGGGTTAATGCCATGACCGAACAACACTCCGTTCCCAAGCTGGTGGCCGTCCTTGGTGCCAATGGACGCATGGGCGCCGAGGCCGTCAAGGCCATCGACGCCGCGCCCGACATGAAGCTCGTTGCAGCCCTGGGACGGGGTGACTCGCTGGAGCAGCTGGCAGCCTCAGGTGCCCGGTACGTGGTGGACCTGACGGTTCCCGAAAGCACCGAAGCGAACGTCCGCTTCGCCGTCGAGCACGGCATCCACGCCGTGGTGGGAACCACCGGCTGGGACACGGGGCGGCTGTCCGCCCTGGAATCCCTGCTGGCAGCGCACCCGGAGACCGGCGTTCTCATCGCCCCCAACTTCGCCCTGGGCTCGGTGCTGGCCTCTGCCTTCGCCGCGAAGGCGTCCAAATACTTCGAATCGGTGGAGATCATCGAGCTGCACCATCCGGACAAGGTGGACGCCCCTTCCGGCACCGCAGTCCGCACCGCTGAGCTGATCGCCGCCGAACGCCGGGCAGCGCAGGTGCCGCCCAGCCCGGATGCCACCACCAGTGAACGTGCCGGCGCCCGCGGCTGTGAGGTGGACGGCGTCCGGGTCCACAGTGTCCGGCTTCGCGGCCTCGTGGCACACCAGGAAGTCCTCCTGGGTGGCCCGGGCGAACAACTGACCCTCCGCCACGATTCCTTCGACCGCGCCTCGTTCATGCCCGGCGTGCTCCTGGGCCTGCGCAACGTTGCCGCACACCCGGGGCTGACCTTCGGCCTGGACGGCTACCTGGACTTGGGGCTCTAAGCCGTGAACGGGCTCCTTGCCGGCTTCCGGAAGAACCGCACCAAGATCTGGGTGGGCGCTGTGACGCTGCTGCTGGTCTTCTACCTGGTGGTGTCGTTCCAACGCTCACTCCTGCTCCTGACGGACAGCAACCTCACGGCCAAGGCCATCGGCGCCGCCTACCTGGTGCTGCCTGTGGTGGGTGCCTGGGCCCTGATCCGCGAGCTGATGTTCGGTGCCCGCACCGAGCAGATGGCCAAGGTCCTGGAAGCCGAAGGCGGGCTGCCCGTCGATGAGCTTCCGCGCACGCCGGGCGGCCGGATCGTCCGGGCCGCGGCGGACGCTGAATTCGAAAAGTACCGGGCCGAAGCCGAGGCCGCTCCCGATGACTGGCGTTCCTGGTTCCGCCTCAGCTGTGCCTACGACGCGGCCGGCGACCGCAAACGTGCGCGGGCGTCCATGCGTGACGCCGTGAAGCTCTTCACCGCCGCCTCCTGATACCGGCCTGCGCCAGCCCTGCTCCCGCAGGCCCCGCGCTCCGCGGCCTCCTGCGCCGTTTAGTGCGATGGGCATTTCTGCCCATCGCAGTCCGATGCCGTCCGCGGTAGGTTTATTTAGTAAAGACTCTTTAGCTTTGGGGGAAAGCATGAGGTTGGCCATGTCCATGCCACGGGCGTGGGCCAGATGTACCCCAGGCCCTCTCCCCGGGCAGCCGCACCCATCCCTGCCACGCACCAGCGCTCCCTGGCCGCGTGCCGGGAAGCCGGAGGCTGCCTGACGCTGCACGCACCCCACCCTTGAACCCGCCCGCACACCTGCACCCGTGCACCCAAGAACCCGCACCTTTGGACAGAAGGACCATCCATGAGCCACCCGAATTTCCCCAACCCATCCCAGAGCGGGCCGTCCGCTCCGCCCATTCCGCCGGCCCCGTCCACCTTCGGCGGACCATCCACGTTTGAGGGGCACTACCCCGGAGCTCCGCAGGGGGATTACCAGCCGGGGCCCCACGGCAGCGGCCCCTACCCGGACAGTCCCCGGAAGTCGTTCATGACAACCTGGATCCTTTCGCTGCTGCTGGGTACCTTCGGCGCGGACCGCTTCTACCTTGGCAAGATCGGCTCGGGCATCGCCAAGCTCCTGACGGCCGGCGGCCTCGGCATCTGGGCCATCGTGGACCTGATCATCACCTTGACCGGAAACACCACGGACAAGGATGGCCGCCCGCTCGAGGGCTACCCGGAGAACAAGAAGAAGGCCTGGATCATCACCGGCGTCGTCTGGCTCATCAGCATCATCACCGGAATCCTGCTGACCATCATGTCCGTCGCCATGATCGGGGCTGCCCTCGACAACCGGAAGCTCCCCGTATCTCCCGAGCTTCCGTCGGCCTCGCAGGCAGCGCCCAACCCGTCACGTGGAACAACCCCGTCGAACGGAGCCGCTCCGTCCAGTGGCGCCGACGCCGGTGCGAACTCCTTCGTTGCCACCGTGTCCGAAGGCAACACCGTCAAGATCAGCGTCCTCGATTCCATCTACACGGCCGAAATCCCGGGCATGACCTACATGCAGCCGAAGAACGGCGGTTTCCTCGCGGTCAAGGTGTCCTGGGAGACGCTGACCGGAAGCAGCTTCTCCAGCCCCTCGAATTTCAAGGTCTACGACGCCGAGGGCAAAGAGGGCGAACTGGTCTATCTTGACGATGGCATGGGCGCCCTGCCCACCGACGAGGTCGGTGCCGGCGATGTCCGCCAGGGCGTCATTGCGTTTGATGTGAAGAAGGGCCCCACCCAGGTTGTTGTCAACGATGACTTCGGCGACAAGACCGCCACCTTCACCCTGACCCCGCAGTAGCAGCCGACGCACTGCAGCCGGTTTCAGAACGGAACCCGCGGCCCCACCTTCCGGTGGGGGCGCGGGTTCTTTTTCATTCCAGGGCGGGGGCGAAGCCGGGCCATACGAGGTGCAAGGCCTTGGTTCAGGAGAGGGCCTTGAAGCCGCCCCGGCCCACCACGGCCGCCGCATGGCCCGCCCATTCCAGCGGGCCGCGCCAGGACGGCCGCGCAAAGACAATGCCGACAGTGATGGCAGTGGCCGCCTGGGCAAAGTACATCCCGTCCTCCGTCCAGCCGGCGGGCAGGGGTTTCAGATAGAAGCTGGACACCACCCAGACGTGCACTGTGTACAGGGTCAGCGTCATGGCGCCGGCCCCGCGCAGCGGAAGCAGCAGGTCCAGGTCCACCCACTCCGCGAGGCGCCCCAGCAGCAGGCAGGCGCCAATGACAGCCGCCGCCACTGCCGAGGTGTGCAGCAGGTCAAGCGGAGTTCCCGAGTGCGGTGCGGCCGATGCCAGCCACCACCAGGAGCCCTCCTGGGGGATACCTGTCAGGTTGACCTGCAGCACGCTGCCCAGCGGATACCCCGGGGAATTGAGGACCTTTTCCAGCGCTGCCAGGCCGCCCCAGTCCTCCATGGCTGCTGCCCCCAGGGCCTTGGCTGCCACGGCCACCACCGTTCCGGCCGCCAGCAGCAGTATGGGAACCAGTGCCTTGGTGAGGACCAGGCGGCCGATCACCAGTCCCACCAGCAGGTAGGACAGCCACTGGAACACCGGGTAGTACCCGGTAAAGAACACATCCGCGAGCAGCCGGGAAGGTGTTCCGAGGTCTTCCCAGCCCGGGTTGTGGCCCAGCTTCAGGGGAGGCTCAGGGGCAAGGAGCCAGGGCCGCATGAGGTATGCCAGCACCGGCGAGGCAAGGATCCAGCCACCGGCCCAGGCGCACAGCGGCTTCACGCCAAGCCCCAGGAAGGGGAGGATGCACAGGAACAGCACGGCGTAGTGGACCAGGATAATGGCCACGTTCACCTCCAGGCCCCCCAGGGTAAGTCCGACGGCGGCAATCACCAGGGCGCGCAGCGCCACACCGCGCCGGGCGGCGGAGAGCCCGGGGCCTGCCAGCGGCTTGTCCTTCCCGGTGGACAGGGCAAGTCCCACGCCGGCCAGCACGGCGAAGAGGGCGGCGGCGCGTCCCGAGAAGGTGAGGCCAATCCAGGTTGGCGTGAGGTTTGCATTCGATTCGAACGTCGGCAGCAGGTGGGTGGCCATCATGCCCAGCAATGCAACGCCGCGGGCGGCGTCGATGCCCCGGAGGCGCCCCGGTTGTTGCCTGCCTGGGGCCTTGCGGGACCGGGTGGCCGGGCTTCGGGACGTCATGACCAGATCGTCTCACATGCTGCTCCTGGGTCGCTTGTCACAGCGGGCGCCAACGGTGCCCGGAGCGCCAGCATCCCTTGTGTTCGAATATATGTTCGAATAGCATGTCGGGTATGGAAATGACGTCGTCCGGAGCATCCGGATCCAGGGGAGGAGCGGCCGGGGGAGCCGCCCATAAAACCAGCGGGCAAGGGCGCCGGCAGCCGGAAGCCCCGCCGGGCAGTCTGCAGGCGGCCCCGGTGCGGGAGGGCAATGTGCAGGCGGGTCCTGCATGGGAGGGCCGTGCGCCGGCAGGCGCCGCTCAGGCGGACCATGTGCAGCCCGGGAGCCTGCCGCGCCGTCACGCCCCGGAGGTCCTTCCGCCCGGGGACCCTGGCGCCGCGGACGGGCCACTGAAGGCGATGAGTCCCGGAGTGGTGGACTACCTGTTCCGCCAGCTTGTCTCCGGGCGCCCCGCGGAGGACGTCGCGTGGGAACGGGAAGGCGTTAGCCTTGCAGCCCAGCCGGAGGGGGCAGAGCTGGCCCGCAGGCTTGCTGACACGGATCTTGACGCCCTGACGCCCACGGAGTTGTTCCATTACGTGCGGGCAGCCCAGCGGCTCGCCTCCTGGGCAGAGAACCTCCGGCAGTCGGCGGTCGGCCGCTATTGCCATGCGGGGGCGGACGCTCCACGGCCAGGGCGTCGCCGTATTTGACGTTCGTCACGCCCGTGGCATTGTCCTAACCAGCCGGGGACAGGGTAACGTTTTTTCCATGGCTGACTCTTCCGCGCACATCCCTGCCCTCGGTACCCTCCTGACCGCCATGGTCACGCCGTTCACCAAGGACGGCGCAGTGGATTACGACCAGGCGGCAGCGCTGGCCAGCAAACTGGTCGACGACGGCTGTGACGGCCTGGTGGTCACCGGCACAACCGGCGAGACCTCCACGCTGACGGACGAAGAGAACCTCGGCATGTTCCGCGCCGTGAAGGACGCCGTGGGCGGCCGGGCGGCCATCATTGCCGGGACCGGCACCAATGACACCGCGCACTCGGTCCACCTCTCCCAGCAGGCTGCTGCCCTCGGCGTCGACGGCCTCCTCCTGGTGACCCCTTACTACAACAAGCCCAGCCAGGCCGGTGTCCGCGCCCACTTCGAGACCATCGCCTCCGCCGTGGACGTACCCGTCATGCTGTACGACATCCCCGGCCGGTCCTCGATTCCGATCGAACCCGACACCATGATCCGGTTGGCGCAGCACCCCAACATCGTCGCCGTCAAGGACGCCAAGGCAGACCTCGCCGCAGCCACCCGCGTCATGGCGGAAACCGACCTCCTGTTCTACTCGGGCGACGACGGGCTGACCCTTCCCTGGATGGCGCTGGGCGCCGTCGGCCTGGTGGGTGTCACCACCCACGTCGCCACCCGCCGCTTCCGCGAGCTCATCGACGCCGTCAACGCCAATGACCTTGGGACTGCCCGCAAGATCAACTTCGAGCTGCAGCCCGTGGTCCGCGCAACCATGACCCGTGTCCAGGGAGCCGTGGCGGCCAAACAGATTCTTAAATGGCAGGGAGTCCTGCCCAACTCGATTGTCCGTTTGCCCCTCGTGGAGCCGGACGAAACCGAGATCGAAACCATCCGCGGGGATTTGGCGGAAGCGGGGCTGGTCTTCTCCTAAGGCTAAGACCGGCACCCTTCCGCCTGGAAAGTAGTGCACTATGACCCAAACTGCCCTTACCGGCCTTGTCACCCCTCCGCGCCTGCCCCAGGGCACGCTGCGGATCGTCCCGCTTGGCGGGCTGGGGGAGATCGGCCGGAACATGGCCGTGTTCGAAATCGACGGCAAACTGCTGATCGTGGACTGCGGCGTCCTCTTTCCCGAGGAAACCCAGCCCGGCGTTGACCTGATCCTGCCGGACTTCTCGTACATCGAGGACCGGCTGGACGACGTCGTGGCCGTGATCCTCACGCATGGCCACGAGGACCACATCGGCGCCGTGCCGTACCTGCTGCGCCTGCGCAACGACATCCCCCTGGTGGGCTCCCAGCTGACGCTGGCCCTGATCGAGGCGAAGCTGCAGGAGCACCGGATCCGGCCCTACACGCTGACCGTTGAAGAAGGCCAGGTGGAGAAATTCGGGCCATTCGAATGCGAGTTCGTCGCCGTCAACCACTCCATCCCGGATGCCCTTGCCGTGTTCATCCGCACAGCCGGCGGCACGGTCCTGCACACCGGTGACTTCAAGATGGACCAGCTGCCGCTGGACGGACGCATCACCGACCTGCGCCACTTCGCCAAGCTGGGCGAGGAGGGCGTTGACCTCTTCATGTCCGACTCCACCAACGCCGACGTGCCCGGATTCACCACGGCCGAGAAGGAAATCGGCCCCACCCTGGAGCGGCTTTTCGGCCAGGCCACCAAGCGCATCATCGTGGCGTCTTTCTCCTCCCACGTGCACCGCGTGCAGCAGGTCCTTGACGCCGCTGCCAAGCACAACCGCAAGGTGGCCTTTGTGGGCCGCTCCATGGTCCGCAACATGGCCATCGCGGAGAAGCTGGGCTACCTGGACGTCCCTTCCGGGCTGATCGTCGACATCAAGAACATCGACAACCTGCCGGACAACCGCGTGGTCCTCATGTCCACCGGCTCCCAGGGCGAGCCCATGGCGGCCCTGTCCCGGATGGCAAACGGCGACCACCGCGTGGTGGTGGGCGACGGCGATACCGTCATCCTGGCCTCCAGCCTCATCCCGGGCAACGAGAATGCGGTGTTCCGGATTATCAACGGCCTCCTCAAGCTCGGCGCCGACGTGATCCACAAGGGCAACGCCAAGGTCCACGTATCCGGCCACGCAGCAGCCGGGGAACTGCTCTACTGCTACAACATCCTCGAGCCGCTCAACGCCATGCCCGTGCACGGGGAGACCCGCCACCTGATCGCCAACGGCAAGATCGCCATTGAGTCGGGAGTCCCGGAAGCCAGCGTCATCCTTGCCGACAACGGCACGGTCATCGACCTCCGCGACCACCAGGCGGACATCGTGGGCCAGGTGGAGGTTGGATTCGTCTACGTTGACGGCTCCAGCGTGGGCGAAATCACCGACGCGGACCTCAAGGACCGCCGCATCCTGGGCGATGAAGGCTTCATCTCGATCATCACGGTCATCCACCGGGCCACCGGCAAGGTGGTGTCCGGGCCCGAGATCCACGCCCGCGGTGTTGCCGAGGACGATTCAGTCTTCGACGACATCATCCCCAAGATCAACGCGGCACTGGAAGAAGCAGTCCAGAACCATGCCGACCACACCAGCCACCAGCTCCAGCAGGTGGTGCGCCGCGTTGTGGGCACGTGGGTCAACCGCAAGCTGCGCCGCAAGCCCATGATCATCCCGGTGGTGCTCGAGGCCTGAGATTACCTCCGCTGCCGCAGGGCAGGTTCGGAAGGCCCCGGTTCACCGTGAACCGGGGCCTTCCGCGTGTCCGGGCGGTGCGGCCGGTGCCCTCAACCGATGCGCTCCCCGGGCCCCGATATCCCCGGAATCACAGCATGCTTCCGGTACCGTGGCTACTATGGCCACACGTACTACTTCCGCGCCCAAAGGTACCGGCAGGGGCAGCTCCGGCAGCAAATCCGGGAGCTCCACAGCCCGCGGAACCGGCTCCACTGCCAGCAAGGCAGGGCGCGGCGGCTCATCCAGCACCGCACGCACCCGCCAGCTTCCCGCCGTCGAACACCACCAGCCGTGGCTGCTGCGCGTGGTAGGCGGAGCATGGCTGGGCATGGGCCACCTGGTGGGCGGGGGAGTGCGCCGCATCGGCCATGACGTCAGTGACCTTCCCGCCGAGGACCGCCGCGACGGCGCCGCGCTGTTCAACCTGGCGCTGGGGGTTTTCATCGCCACGTTCGCCTGGTGGGGCCTGACGGGCTGGTTCCCGGACGCCGTCTACGCCGTGGTGAACGGCACCTTCGGCTGGATCTCCCTGCTGCTTCCGCTGATGCTGTTCGTCTGCGCCTTCCGGTTGTTCCGGCAGCCCTCCGACGGCCGGGGCAACAACAGGGTGGGCATCGGCTTCCTGATCATGACGTTCGCCGGCTGCGGCCTGGCGCACATCCTGGGCGGCCAGCCCACCGTCGCCGACGGCTTCGACGGCCTCCGCAAAGCCGGCGGCATGCTTGGCTTCCTGGCCGCCACGCCGCTGGCCGCCATCCATCCCGCCGTGCCTGTGGCCCTCTACGGCCTGCTCGCCTTCGTGTCCCTGCTGATCATCACGGCCACCCCGTTCACGGCCATCCCGCGCCGCATCCGCGGAGCCTACGAGCACCTCATGGGCATCGACCTGATGGACCAGGAACGCCCCGACGTCCACGACCGCAGCTACCTGGAACGGACGGCCCCCGCCGCACCCCGCAAGAAGAAGCGCAAGCTCTTTGGCAAGGACCAGGAGTCCGAGCCAGGCCTTGAGGGCTACGTAGGCGACGAAGCGTTTGAGCACGCCGTCATTGACGACGACGAGCAGGAACCTGCCCGGCCCGCGCCGGGCGTGCGTCGGCCCACCCAGGCGGAGATCGCCGTCGAGAAGATCAAGGCCGCCCAGGGCCTGGGCGCCGGTTCGCAGGCGGCCCCGCCGGAAAACGCCACCGAAGCCATCCCCCTGGTCATCCCGGGTGCCGCGGCTCCGGGCAAGCCTGCCGCCGCGCCCACCGTGCCCTCGAACCCGGTGGCGCCCGCGCCGCCGCCCGTTCCCATCCCGCAGCGGACCGAGCAGCTCTCGCTCGCCGGCGATGTCACGTACACCCTCCCGGCCTCGGACTTCCTGACCCCCGGATCCATCCCCAAGGAGCGCACGGAAGCGAACGACGCCGTCGTCGCCGCCCTGACCGATACCCTGCAGCAGTTCAACGTTGACGCCACCGTCACCGGCTTCAGCCGCGGCCCCACCGTCACCCGGTACGAGATCGAACTTTCGCCGGGCACCAAGGTGGAGCGTGTCACCGCCCTGTCCAAGAACATCTCCTACGCCGTCGCCTCCAGCGATGTCCGCATCCTCAGCCCCATCCCGGGCAAGTCGGCCATCGGCATCGAGATCCCCAACACGGACCGCGAAACCGTCTCCCTGGGCGATGTCCTCCGCAGCCAGAACGCCCGCCGCACGGATCACCCGATGGTCATGGGCGTGGGCAAGGACGTGGAGGGTGGCTACGTGGTGGCCAACCTGGCCAAGATGCCGCACCTCCTGGTGGCTGGTGCCACCGGTGCCGGTAAGTCGTCCTTCGTGAACTCAATGATCACGTCCATCCTGATGCGTGCCACCCCGGACGAGGTCCGCATGGTCATGGTGGACCCCAAGCGTGTGGAACTGACCGCCTACGAGGGCGTTCCGCACCTGATCACTCCCATCATCACCAACCCCAAGAAGGCGGCCGAAGCGCTGCAGTGGGTGGTACGGGAAATGGACGCCCGCTACGACGACCTCGCCAACTACGGCTTCAAGCACATCGACGACTTCAACAAGGCCGTGCGCGCCGGCAAGGTCCAGCCGCCGGTCGACTCCAAACGCGTCATCCGGCCCTACCCGTACCTGCTGGTGATCGTGGACGAACTCGCCGACCTCATGATGGTGGCCCCCCGCGACGTCGAAGACTCCATCGTCCGCATCACCCAGCTGGCCCGTGCCGCCGGCATCCACCTGGTCCTGGCCACCCAGCGGCCCTCCGTCGACGTGGTCACGGGCCTCATCAAAGCCAACGTGCCCTCGCGCATGGCCTTCGCCACGTCCTCCGTCACGGACTCCCGGGTGGTCCTGGACCAGCCGGGCGCCGAGAAGCTCATCGGCCAGGGTGACGCGCTCTTCCTGCCCATGGGCGCCTCCAAGGCGATGCGTGTCCAGGGCGCCTGGGTCACGGAGTCGGAGATCCACAAAGTGGTGGAGCACGTCAAGGGACAGCTGCAGGCTGTCTACCGTGACGACGTCGCCCCTGAAGCGGAAAAGAAGCAGATCGACGACGACATCGGGGACGACCTCGAGGTGCTGCTGCAGGCCACCGAACTGGTGGTCACCACCCAATTCGGCTCCACCTCCATGCTGCAGCGCAAGCTCCGGGTCGGGTTCGCCAAGGCCGGCCGGCTCATGGACCTCCTCGAATCCAGGGGAGTGGTGGGCCCCTCGGAGGGTTCCAAGGCGCGTGACGTCCTGGTGAAGCCGGACGACCTCGCCGCCGTCCTCGCCGCGATGAAGGGCCAGGAAGCCCCTGCGGCGCCTGACTCGCAGACCGCCGCACTCAGTGACAATGCCAACGCCAACATCGCCCAGGGCGGCTACGCCGAAGACCTGGTGGCTGCGGACCTGGACCAGAGGAAGCAGAACGTCGAATACTACGACGGCTCGGATTCGGCCCCGGGCGGCTACGGCGATGACGACGACGGCTCCGAAGACGCGTGGTCCCTCACGGGACGCTAGGCCGGTAGCCTAGGAACGTGACTAGCACCGATGCCACCGCCGCCGGCCAAGGCCGAGCCGGGGTCTGGAACCTTCCCAATGTCCTGACCATGATCCGCATTGTGCTGGTCCCGTTCTTCGTGTGGTTCCTCGTCGCGGATGCGCCGGGGCTGCACAGTACCTCCGGACCGTGGCGCTGGGCGGCGGTGGCGGCGTTCGCCGTCGCCATCTACACCGACAAGCTCGACGGCGATATCGCCAGGAGCCGGAACCTCGTTACGGACTTCGGCAAGATCGCCGATCCCATCGCCGACAAGCTCCTCATCGGCTCCGCCCTGGTGATGCTGTCCCTGCTGGGCGAACTGCCCTGGTGGGCAACCCTGGTGATCCTGGTCCGGGAATGGGGCATCACTGCGCTGCGTTTCTTCGTGATCCGCTACGGCGTCATCCCCGCTTCCCGCGGCGGCAAGCTCAAGACCGTCGTGCAGACCGCAGCGATCTTCCTGTACCTGCTGCCGTTCGGGGCGTTCGCGCCGTGGATGTCCTGGGTAGCGTTTGCCGTCATGATGGCCGCCGTGGCAATCACGCTGTGGACCGGCGTTGAATACGTGATTGAAGCCATGCGCCTCCGTGCGAAGGGCAAGCGCCAGGCAGGGACCGCGGAAGGGCAGGAACAGGCATGAGCAACCTCCACCAGCTGGCCGCCCAGGCCGTCAGGCAGGCGCTCGAGTCAGGACGGACCGTTGCCACCGCGGAATCTTTGACGGCCGGAATGGTGTCCGCGGTCCTCGCCGACACGCCCGGAGCCTCCGGCATGCTCCAGGGCGGCGTCGTGGCCTACCAGAACTCCGTGAAGGACGCGGTGCTGCACGTCCCTTCCGACCTGCTGGCCCGTGCCGGCTCCGTCGACCCCGACGTCGCCCGTGCCATGGCGGCCGGGGCGCGCACTGTCCTGGGCGCCGACGTCGGGCTTTCCACCACCGGCGTCGCTGGCCCCGAGGCCCATGACGGCAAGCCCGTGGGCCGGGTTTACATTGGTATTGCCACGGCTGCCGGCACCGCCGGTTTCGAATACACCTTTACCGGCAGCCGGCCGGACATCCGGGCCGCTGCGTGCGGCGCCGCGCTGGAAAGACTGCTTGAGGCCCTGTCCGGCTGACCTTCGCAGCCTGCGAAGTTACCGGGCGTAAAGTTGCCGGGAACAAAAGCCGGTACCGATTAGTTATTACATTGTGTCGCTTCCGGAGAGCGGAGGCGCCTAGGATGAAATGACCAATACGGGTTCGCCGACGGCGGACCTGACCAATGAGGGAGCAAGGCGATACAGATGGTAAAGCAGCCCGTATCCGTAAACGGCGTTGTCCGCTGGAAGGATGTGGGCCTCGCCGAACAGGCTAAGAGCGAACAGAAGGAGCGCAAGATGGTAGTACTTCGTCACGAAATCGGTGATGTCCTGCGCGATGTCCGCCAGCGTCAGGGGCGCACGCTCCGTGAAGTTTCGCACAGCGCCCGTGTCTCCCTGGGATACCTCAGCGAAGTGGAGCGCGGCCAGAAGGAAGCATCATCAGAGCTTCTGTCCTCGATCTGCTCGGCACTGGATGTTCGGTTGTCAAGCATGCTCCGTGAGGTCAGCGACCGCGTGGCAGTAGCCGAAGGCGTCGCAGTTCCGGACACCGTTCCGCAGGAATTCTCCCAGCGTTACGGCCGTGACCTGGAACGCGACCTCAACACTGAACTGAACGACGAACTCTCCACGGGCCTCCTCTCCGGCGCCCGGTAAAAGCAGCCCCACCCCAGGGTGGGACGAGGAAACAGCAGGAAGCCCCCGGCCGTGCCGGGGGCTTCCTGCTGTCGCCTAGTTGTCGGATGCGTCTTCCTGCGCGGTGGACGGGTCTGCTGTTTCCCTGGCGAAGCCGTCACGCTCATAGGTGGAGTTCAGCTTGGCCATGCAGCGGGCCAGCTCCTGCAGGTCCTCCACCGGCCACTCGCGCAGCCGCTCCTGGAAGACCTGGCGCCGGGCGTCCTGGACCTGGTGCATCTTCTCTTCGCCCTTCGGCGTCAGCCGGATGGACTGCGCCCGGCGGTCCAGGAGGTCCGCCTCCTTGGACACCAGGCCCAGGCTTTCCAGGAAGGCGATCTGCCGGCTGACCGACGGCTTGCCCACGCCGATGTTCATGGCAAGGTCGGTGAGCCGGATGGGTCCTTCCCGGCGGATGACCGTCAGGAGCCCATACGCGGCAGGCTCCATGTCCGGGTGGACCTCGCGCGAGAGCTGGTTGGAGATGGCCCGGGCCCGCCGCCAAAAGAGGCTGATTTGGTGTTCGACATTCTGAAGCGCGGCGTCGGCGGCATCGTTGCCTGTGTCCTGCCGCGGCGGGAGATCCGGGGAGTTGCTCATGGCAACAATTCTAGGGTCCGCAATCATGAGAGGATTTACCGATGCGAATCAGCGAGTACTGGCGTCTGATGGATGACGAGTTCGGTGCGGGGTACTCCCGCGTGCTGAGCAGTACCCTGGTCCTTGCCGGCGTAGGCGGACGCACCGCTGACCAGGCCCTGGCCGCGGGCGTTGAGCCGCGGAGGGTATGGCTTGCTGTCTGCGACGTCCAGGACGTCCCGGCGGAACGGCGGCTCGGGCGCGACATCGCCCCGCGCCGCGATTGACGGCGGCGCCCGCCCTAATGCAGGCAGCAGGAATCCTGCCGCCTGACACGCCGCAGGAACTCCACTCTTCGAATACCTGTTCGGATAACGCTATGCTTTTTCCATCGGGTTTATCCACATAGCCGTTGTCCTCCGGCCGGAATGTCAGTGGGTCCCCTTAGCGTCAGAGATGACCAATACAACGGCCGCGAAGGCCACCATCGAGAAAGCATTAGAGGTGTCAACCATGGCGGCAGCCCCGGATCGTGCAAAAGCGCTGGAAGCAGCGCTTGCCCAGATTGACAAGCAGTTCGGCAAGGGCTCGGTCATGCGCCTGGGCGACGAAGTCCGCGCTCCGATCGAAGTCATCCCCACCGGCTCCATCGCCCTGGACGTCGCCCTTGGCATTGGCGGGCTCCCGCGCGGCCGCGTCATTGAAATCTACGGTCCTGAATCCTCGGGTAAAACCACCGTGGCCCTGCACGCCGTGGCGAACGCACAGCGCGCGGGCGGGATCGCAGCGTTCATCGACGCCGAGCACGCCCTGGACCCGGACTACGCCGCCAAGCTCGGCGTTGACACGGATGCCCTCCTGGTCTCGCAGCCGGATACCGGCGAGCAGGCCCTGGAGATCATGGACATGCTGGTCGGCTCCGGCTCCCTGGACGTCATCGTCATCGACTCCGTGGCCGCCCTGGTGCCGCGCGCTGAAATCGAAGGCGACATGGGTGACAGCCACGTCGGCCTCCAGGCCCGGCTCATGAGCCAGGCACTGCGTAAGATCACCGGCCGCCTGAGCCAGACCAAGACCACCGCCATCTTCATCAACCAGCTCCGTGAAAAGATCGGCGTGTTCTTCGGTTCCCCGGAAACCACCACCGGTGGTAAGGCGCTGAAGTTCTACGCGTCGGTCCGCATCGACGTCCGTCGGATCCAGACCCTCAAGGAGGGCGCCGATTCCGTCGGTAACCGGACCAAGGCCAAGATCGTCAAGAACAAGATGGCTCCGCCTTTCAAGGTCGCCGAGTTCGACATCATCTACGGCCAGGGCATCTCCCGTGAGGGCGGCATCATCGACATGGGCGTTGAGCACGGCATCATCAAGAAGTCGGGCTCCTGGTTCACCTACGACGGTGACCAGCTGGGCCAGGGCATGGAGAACTCGCGCCGGTTCCTCCGCGACAACCCTGAGCTGGCCGCCGAGCTGGAGCGCCTCATCAAGGAGAAGCTCGGTGTCGGGGTCAAGCCTGCGGAGGATGAGTCCAAGGACTCACCAAAGCTGAAAGCTGTCGACGGGTTCTAGCCCTTGACCGGACCACGAACACGGCGGCCCCGTACCGGCACCCCCTCAACAGGGGTGCCGGACGGGTATGCAGTCCCTGACGACCCGCAGGCCGCGGACGCCGAACCGGACCCGTTTACGGTGGCGCAGGCAATCGTGTACCGGCAGCTGACGGCGGCGCCTAAGAGCAGGCTGCAGCTTGCCCGGAAACTGGCCGAACGGAACATCCCGGAGCACGTCGCCGAGGCCGTACTGGACAAGTTCCAGGAAGTCCGGCTGATTAACGATGCAGAATTCGCTGACATGTGGGTCAGGAGCCGCGCCCAGTCCCGCAAGCTTGCCAAGGGCGCGCTGAGGCGTGAGCTCGCTGAGAAAGGCATCGACCAGGAGACAGCGGCTTCAGCGCTGGAACAACTGACTGACGCCGACGAGGAGGCCGCTGCGCGCGCCCTGGTTGAGCGCAAGCTCCGGCCCGGGACAGACCTGTCCGGTCCCGGGGAACGGGACAAGGCAGTGCGGCGCCTGGCGTCCATGCTGGCAAGAAAGGGTTACCAGCCCTCGCAGGCGTTCCGGATCGTCAACGATGTCCTCGATTCCCAGCAGGACCCCGACAGCGGGATCCTCCAAAGCCGGTACCCTTAACGGGTGAGTTTGACCATTCCTTCCCCCCAATCCGGCGCCACCCCTTCCGTCGACGCAGGGACGGACCCGCAAACCGGAGCCATGCCCCGCACCTACCAGGTGCGCACCTTCGGCTGCCAGATGAACGTCCACGACTCGGAACGGATGTCCGGCCTGCTCGAGGCCGCGGGCTACGTCCCGGCGGAGGGCGAGCATGCCGACGTGGTGGTATTCAACACCTGTGCGGTCCGGGAAAACGCGGACAACAAGCTCTACGGCAACCTGGGCATCCTGGCCCCCGTGAAGGCGGCCAACCCCGGCATGCAGATCGCCGTGGGCGGTTGCCTGGCACAAAAGGACCGCGAGACGATCCTCAAGAAAGCGCCGTGGGTGGACGCAGTCTTCGGTACCCACAACGTCGGTGCCCTTCCCGCCCTCCTGGACCGGGCGCGGCACAACAACGAAGCGCAGCTGGAGATCTTGGAATCCCTGGACGTCTTCCCGTCAACGTTGCCCACCAAACGCGACTCTGTCTACTCGGGCTGGGTGTCCATCTCCGTGGGCTGCAACAACACCTGCACCTTCTGCATCGTGCCCGCCCTCCGCGGCAAGGAAAAGGACCGCCGGCCCGGAGAGATCCTCGCCGAGATCCAGGCACTCGTGGACGATGGCGCCATTGAAGTCACCCTGCTCGGCCAGAACGTCAACTCCTACGGGGTGGAATTCGGGGACCGGCAGGCATTCTCCAAGCTCCTGCGTGCCTGCGGAGAGATCGAGGGGCTCGAACGCGTCCGGTTCACCAGCCCGCACCCCGCCGCCTTCACGGATGACGTCATTGACGCCATGGCAGAGACGCCGAACGTGATGCCGCAGCTGCACATGCCGCTCCAGTCCGGGTCGGACAGCATCCTCCGGGCCATGAAGCGTTCCTACCGGTCCACCAAGTTCCTGGGCATCCTGGACAAGGTCCGCGAAAGGATCCCGCACGCCGCCATTTCCACCGACATCATCGTGGGGTTCCCGGGTGAAACGGAGGAGGACTTCCAGGCCACCCTGGACGTGGTGGAAAAGTCCCGCTTCGCCACCGCCTTCACGTTCCAGTATTCAAAGCGTCCCGGCACGCCCGCGGCCGACCTGCCCGACCAGCTCCCCAAGGCCGTGGTCCAGGAACGGTTCGAACGCCTCACCGCGCTGCAGGACCGCATCGCCGCGGAGGAAAACCGGAAGCAGCTTGGCCGCCGGCTCGAAGTCATGGTGACCGCACAGTCCGGGCGGAAGTCTGAGGAAACCCACCGGCTGTCCGGCCGGTCGCAGGACCAGCGCCTGGTCCATTTCTCGGTCCCGGAGGGTGCACCTGCCCCGAGGCCGGGGGACCTCGTCACCGTCACCATTACCGAGGCCGCGGCTTTCCACCTGGTCGCCGACCCCACGCCTGAGGAATACACCCTTCGCCGTTCACGGGCAGGGGACGCGTGGGACAGGTCCCAGGCCGACTCCTGCGGCGCGCCGGTCCCCGGTTCCGGAGAGGCACGTAAGGGCGTCTCCCTCGGCATGCCCGCACTGCCGCTGCGCACCCGCTGACAGGTGGCTGCCCCGCCCGTCATCGCCGTCGTCGGTCCCACCGGCTCCGGAAAGTCCGACCTTGCCGTCAACCTTGCCCTCGAACTGGACGGCGAGGTCATTAACGCCGATGCCATGCAGTTCTACCGCGGCATGGACATCGGCACCGCCAAAATCACGGTGACCGAGCGCAGGGGAGTGCCGCACCACCTCCTGGACATCCTGGACGTGACCCAGGAAGCCAGTGTTTCCGACTTCCAGGCCCAGGCGCGCGAAACCATCGACGACATCCATGGGCGCGGCAAGCGCGCCATCCTGGCAGGCGGCTCAGGGCTGTACGTCCGGGCCGCCCTGGACGTCCTGGAATTCCCGGGGACCGACCCTGCGCTGCGTGCCCGGCTTGAGGCGGAGCACGCGGCACTCGGCACAGGTGAACTCCTGGCCAGGCTCCGGAGGGTGGATCCCGCCTCCGCTGCCCGGGTCTCCGATGCACGGCGCATCATCCGCGCGCTGGAGGTCCACGAACTCACCGGGCGCCCGTTCAGCTCCTACATGCCGCGGAGGGAGTACCTCCAGCCGGCCGTCCAAGTGGGCCTCGGCGTGGACCGCGAGGTTTTGCGGGACCGGTTGGCAGCCCGCGTGCACCGGATGGTGGACTCCGGCCTGCTGGAGGAGGTCCGGATGCTCGATGCCAAAGGCCTGCGCCGCGGCAAGACCGCGTCCCGAGCCCTGGGCTATGCACAGTTCCTGCGGGTCCTCGACGGCGCCTCCACCGTCGAGGCTGCCGCGGAGGAAACCATCGTGGCCACCCGCCAGTTTGCCCGGCGCCAGTTGACCTGGTTCCGCGCCGATCCCCGCATCACGTGGCTGGACTGGCAGGATCCGGAGCTCGTGGGCAAGGCAGCAGAGTTGTGCCGGTAGCTGCGGTTTCAGGACCGGCAGCATCCGCCGCTACGCTTGGGATCATGAATGCTACCCCCGCAGAGACCACTGGGCCCGCCCTGCGCACACTGAGCGGGCTCCGCTTTTCCAAGGGGCACGGCACCGGCAACGACTTCGTCCTGGTGGCGGACCCCGAGGGGACGCATGTGATCGGTGCCGACCAGGCCGCCGCCCTGTGCGACCGGCACCGTGGCATCGGGGCCGACGGCCTGATCAGGGCGGTCCCGTCCCGCTTCCTGCCGGAGGGCCGCGAACTGCTCGCCGGCACCCCGGACGCGGAGTGGTTCATGGATTACCGCAACGCCGACGGCTCCCTGTCCGAGATGTGCGGCAACGGGGTCAGGGTCTTCGTCCACTTCCTGCGGACCGAGGGCCTGATCGACCTGCCCGACGGCGGATCGCTCACCATCGGCACGCGGGGCGGCGTCAAGACCGTGGTCCGGACCGGAGACGGCTACGCGGTGGACATGGGACCGTGGGAGTTCATTTTCCCCGGGGAAGCCAGCGCCAAGGCCATGGATTCCCTTGTCACCGCCGACGGGCTGGAGGTTCCCCGGCCGGCACTCTCCGTGAGCATGGGCAACCCGCACACGGTGGTGGCCCTCGCTGAACTTGCGGAGCTCACGGGCACCCGGCTGTTCACCGCTCCAAAGGTCGACCCGGTACCCGCGAACGGGACCAACGTGGAATTCGTGGTGCCGGCAGAACCGCTGGTCCATGACGGCGTCGGCTCCGTAACCATGCGGGTGCACGAGCGCGGCGTAGGGGAGACCCAGTCCTGCGGGACGGGCGCCTGTGCTGCCGCCGTCGCCACCAGGCACTGGGCCGGGGCGGAAGCCCCCGACGCCTGGCAGGTCCACGTTCCGGGAGGAGTGGTGGGCGTGAAGTTCTTCGCCGGCCCCGGTGGCCACGAGCATGTGGAGCTCAGCGGTCCCGCCGTCATTGTGGCGAGTGGGACGCTTTCCTGACCTTCAGGATCCGGAAGGACTTGGACGTCGATTCGCGGGTCACGGTGAAGGAACTGTCCAGTTCGGCGGCCAGCCAGCGCTGAAGGGAATCAGAGCCAAGGTTCTTCTGCACCACCAGCCACGCGGTGCCGCCCTCCGCCAGGCGCGGCAGCCACAGCTTGAGCAGGGCATGCAGTTCGTCCTTGCCGATCCTGATGGGAGGGTTGGACCAGATCGTGTCGAAGCGGATGCCGGGATCCACGGCCTGGGGCGTGCTGGCGACGACGTTGGACAGTCCCAGCGCGGCGGCGTTCTCGTTGGTCAGGGTGATGCAGCGTTCGTTGACGTCCACGGCGTAGACCTTTGATTCGGGGGCCAGCAGCGCCATAGTGAGCGCCACCGGACCCCAGCCGCACCCGATATCGAGGAGGCTGCCCTCGGGATTCGGGGCCGGAACTTCGGCGAGGAGCACCGCGGTGCCCTTGTCGATTCCGTCGGGGCTGAAGATGCCCGTAGAGGTCTGGAGCCGTCGCGTCTCACCGGCCAATTCCACCGTCAAAGGCTTCCGGGTAAAGGGGCCGGCAGGGGACGTGCTGAAATAGTGTGCGGACTCCATAACTGGCCAGAGTAGTTCCCCCTGCAGCGTAATGGGAAACCGGCGTGAAGGCCCTCTGCTACGCTGGAAGGCATGTTCCTGATCTTCGAGTAGCCGGTACGGGCCATGCCCGGCCGCAGCCTGTCCTCCAGCGACAGTCCGTCCCGCAGCGACGCAGGTTTCCATGCCTTCCGCTTTGCGCACCGGCCAGACCGTTCCGTCTGAGCCGGACGCCGGACAATACTCGAAAGTCAGCCCGTTGCTGCACTTCCTGCCATTCTCCGGCCTCTTCCAGCCCTGCCGCCGTCGTGACGCGGCATTCGAGCCCCGGCATTGCAGCCGGCGGCGAAACAACCAGGAGAACTGCATGACCGCAGGCCGTCAGCCCAGCGCGAATACTTTCCAACTTCCACCCAATCAGCACTATTCTGGAACTGCCGAATCTTCAAAGGAGACCATGACCAGCCAGCCCAATACCGGTTCCGATCCAGCCGCCCAGGACATGAGTCCGCAGGAGATCCAGGCTGTCATCGACCGGATCCTCGCCAAGGACGTACCGGCCAGAAACGTCAGCACGCCCGGTGGTGAAGGCGGCAGTGGAAAAGCGGTGCTTGGCAAGGCGCAGGCCATTTCCCGCCTTGACGAAGAACACTCAACGTACGACGGCGACCAGCAGGACCTCGAGGAACGGCGCGCGCTGCGCCGGCGGGCAGGCCTGTCCACCGAACTCGAAGACGTCACCGAGGTCGAATACCGGCAGCTGCGCCTGGAACGCGTTGTCCTCGCCGGGCTCTGGTCCGAAGGAACGCTTGCCGACGCCGAAAACTCGTTGCGTGAGCTCGCCGCCCTCGCCGAGACCGCAGGTTCGGAGGTCCTCGATGGGCTGGTGCAGCGCCGCGACAAACCAGACCCCGGGACGTTCCTGGGGTCCGGCAAGGCCCAGGAGCTGAAGGACATCGTCATGGCCACCGGCGCGGACACCGTGGTGGTGGACGCCGAACTGGCACCTTCCCAGCGCCGCGGCCTTGAAGACATCGTCAAGGTCAAGGTCATCGACCGCACGGCCCTGATCCTGGACATCTTCGCGCAGCATGCCAAGAGCCGCGAAGGCAAGGCCCAGGTGGAACTGGCACAGCTGGAATACCTCCTTCCCCGCCTGCGCGGCTGGGGCGAGTCGATGTCCCGCCAGGCCGGTGGCCAGGTGGGCGGCGCCGCTGCCGGCATGGGCTCCCGTGGTCCCGGTGAGACCAAGATCGAACTGGACCGGCGCCGGATCCGTACCCGCATGGCAAAGCTGCGGCGCGAAATTGCCGCCATGAAGCCGGCCCGCGAGACCAAACGGGCCAACCGCCGTCGTAACGAAGTGCCCTCCGTGGCAATCGCCGGGTACACCAACGCCGGCAAGTCCTCGCTGCTGAACAGGCTCACGGACGCAGGTGTCCTCGTGGAGAACGCGCTGTTCGCCACGCTGGATCCCACCGTCCGCAAGGCCGAAACCGCTGACGGCCTGGGGTACACCCTGGCCGATACCGTCGGATTCGTCCGTTCGCTGCCCACCCAGTTGGTGGAAGCCTTCCGTTCCACCCTGGAAGAGGTCGCCGACTCGGACCTGATCCTGCACGTGGTGGACGTTTCGCACCCTGACCCCGAAGGGCAGATCGCAGCGGTCCGGAAGGTCTTCAGCGAAGTCGATGCCCGCAAGGTGCCGGAAATCATCGTCCTGAACAAGGCCGATGCAGCCGACCCCTTCGTGGTGGAGCGGCTGAAGCAGCGCGAGCCGCGGCACGTGGTGGTCTCCGCACGGACGGGGGAGGGCATTCCGGAACTCCTGAAGGCCATCAGTGAGTCCATTCCCCGGCCATCGGTCAAGATGGAGCTGCTCATTCCGTACGACCGCGGGGACCTGCTCAGCAAGCTCCACGAGTCCGACGCCGAAATCCTCAGCCTGGACCACGTTGAGGCAGGCACCAGGGCTGCCGTGATGGTCCGGGAGGGCCTCGCGTCTGAACTGGAACCATTCGTCGTCAATGACTGACCCCGCGGCCGGCGAAGCTGCGCAGACGGCGGGCGAGCAGTTCGTTATTGAACTGCTCGACCGCGCCGTCGCCGGCATGGGCGGACAAAGCCGCACCGGACAACACGAAATGGCCCGCCAGGTGGCCCGGGCCATCGAAACGGGCAACCACTTGTTGGTCCAGGCAGGCACCGGCACCGGCAAATCGCTCGCCTACCTGGTGCCGCTTATCGCCCATGCCCTGGAAAGCAACAAGCCGGCCCTGGTGTCCACGGCCACGCTGGCATTGCAGACCCAGATTGTGGGCAGGGACCTGCCCCGGCTCCTGAAGAACATCACGCCGGCACTGGACCGGCCGGTCAAGGTTGCCCTGGTCAAGGGGCGGTCCAACTACGTTTGCCGCCACAAGCTTGAAGGCGGGTTCCCGTCAGAGGAACCCGCGGAAGGCCAGCTCTTCTCCCTGGGAGAGGACACCAGCGTTCCACATTTCGCTGCTTCCGTGGGCGGACCATCGTCGCAGCTTGGCAAGGAAGTGGTGCGGCTCCGCGAATGGGCTGAAAAGACAGCCACCGGCGACAGGGACGAGCTCCTGCCGGGTGTGACCGACCGTGCCTGGCGCCAGGTTTCCGTGACCTCGATGGAATGCCTGGGGGCACAGAAATGCCCAATGGCCGCCGAATGCTTCAGCGAACTCGCCCGCCAGGACGCAGCCGACGCCGATGTGGTGGTGACCAACCACGCCATGCTGGCCGTCAGCGCGTTCGAGGGACTCGCGGTCCTGCCCGAATACGACGTCGTGGTGGTGGACGAAGCGCACGAACTGCAGGACCGGGTCACTGGCGCCGTGTCCGGACAGTTGTCCGTGGCCATGGTCCACGCTGCCGCTTCGGGTGCCCGGAAACATACCGCCATCACCGTTGATGCCCTGAACGCCGCAGCGGCAAACCTGGAGCTGGCTCTTGCCGGCGCGCCGAACGGTCTGCTTCCCAACGGGCTGAATGATGAACAGCTCGACTGCGTGGACCAATTGCGCGAAGCGTGCCGCGCCGCGTTGTCCGATTCCAAAGGGGACAGCAACACCACAGCCGACGGCGGGCGGCAGCTGGCGCGTTCCCGGCTGATGCTCATCCTGGAACTCTGCGAAAGGCTCATTGCTGCACGCGAGAACCGCGAAGTGGTGTGGTTTTCCCGCGCCAGCACCTTCGACCCCGGCCAGGGATACTCACCGCCCGATGACAGTGCACCGGTGCTGATCAACATAGCCCCGCTGTCCGTCGCCGGCAGGCTGCGGGAGGGGCTTTTTGCGGACCATACCGTCGTGCTGACCTCTGCCACCCTGGCCATTGGCTCCGCCTTTGAACCGGCGGCCGGGGGACTGGGCCTGGTAGGCGACGGAGCCCCCAGCTGGACCGGCGTGGATGTTGGCTCGCCCTTCGACTATCCCAAACAGGGCATCCTCTACGTCGCCGGCCACCTGCCCAAGCCCGGCCGCGGCGTGTCACCGGAAGCGCTGTCAGAACTCGAAGCACTCATCAAGGCATCCGGTGGGGGCGCCCTGTGCCTGTTCTCCTCGCGTCGGGCCGCCGAAGAGGCCGCCGATGCCCTCCGGCCCAAGCTCAATATGACTGTTCTCTGCCAGGGCGAGTCGACCATGACCGCCCTGGTGAAGCAATTCGCCGACGAACCGGACACCTGCCTCTTCGGAACCATGTCCCTGTGGCAGGGCGTCGACGTTCCCGGAGGATCCTGCCGGCTGGTGGTGATAGACCGCATCCCCTTCCCGCGGCCGGACGATCCCCTGATGACGGCGCGTTCGCGTGCCGTGGCGCAGGCAGGGGGAAACGGCTTCATGTCCGTTTCCGCCACCCACGCGGCCATCCGGCTTGCGCAGGGCGCCGGCCGCCTGATCAGGTCTACCGGGGACAAAGGGGTGGTGGCTGTCCTGGACTCACGGCTGGCCACCGAACGCTATGCGGGATTCCTGCGCGGGGCGCTGCCCCCGTTCTGGGCCACCACCGATCGCGCCAAGGCGCTGGCTGCGCTCACCCGGCTTGGTGCAGACGCTTCCTGAGAAACCGCCGGACAACGCCTGCGCGGATGCCGCGCAGGCGTGCGCAGGCTAGAGCGAACGCAGGACTGAGACGACCTTGCCCATGATGGTGGCGTGGTCGCCCAGGATTGGTTCGTACTGCGTGTTCTGGGGGAGCAGCCAGGTGTGTCCGTCGCGCTGGCGGAACGTCTTCACGGTCGCCTCGTCGTCCAGCAGGGCAGCAACAATGTCCCCGTTGGCAGCGTCAGCCTGCCGCCGCACCACCACCCAGTCGCCGTCGCAAATGGCGGCGTCCACCATGGAGTCACCGGCCACCCTCAGCATGAAAAGTTCGCCCTGGCCCACCAGCTGGCGGGGCAGCGGCATGACGTCTTCCACGAGCTGTTCGGCGAGGATGGGGCCGCCGGCGGCAATCCGGCCCACCAGCGGAACCATGGCCGTATCCAGCGCGGTGGGCAGTTCGGTGACCGTGGCGCCGCCGCCCGCAGCCTGCGGCGCAGGAGACGCGCCGGCGCCTTTGCCCCCGCCGTCGAGCGTGAGCGGCATCAGCACTTCCATGGCGCGCGGCCGCTTGGGGTCGCGGCGCAGGTAACCCAGCTTCTCCAACTGTGAGAGCTGGTGGGTCACGCTGGACAGGCTCGCAAGGCCGACGGTATCGCCGATCTCGCGCATGGAGGGCGGATAACCGTTCTCGTTGACCGAGCGCTGGATGGTTTCGAGGATCTTTTTCTGCCGTGGGGTCAGGCCCTTGGCTGTCCTCTTGGATTGCGGGGCGGTCCTGCCCCCGGCGGCTGCTGCTGCCATATTCGCCAATGCCTTTCGCTTGCCGCCGGATCTTCCGTGTGCCGCTGTTCCACAGTGCCGCCGGAAGGACTCCCACTGTCATTGTCAGACCCTGCTGTTCAACTTCAGTGGTGGATGTTCTGTGGTTTCAAAACTAGGCCAGCCACATTGCTTTTTCAAACATTTGTTCTAGCGAGTCTCGACATTGTTCGTTGATAGGTGCTAAAACTTAACAAGCAAAGTTCGAACATGTGTTCTAACCAGCAGGTGCCCCATTCGAATACGCGGCCGGGAGAAGTCCCGGCGCGATATGCGCGGCAAGGCAGCAGCGGGCGGACACCCGGGCAGCACGGCAAGTCCAGGAGGGCTTAGTTCATGTCAGCTTTATCTCTTCACCAGGTTTCACCTTCGTCCGCACCCCTGCGGCTGACCCGCCGGGGGAGGATCGTCCTGATCGGAGTTCCGCTCGTGCTCCTGGCTGTACTCCTGCTGTCGCTTTCGGGCCTCTTCCACTCCCCGGCCAAGGCCTCGGATTCGGCCGCCGACCTTGCCGTGACGCCCACCGTCACGGTGACCGTGCAGTCTGGCCAGTCGCTGTGGGCCATTGCGGGCGCCGTCGCTCCGGACCGGGACGCCCGGGACGTCGTGGCGGACATCGTCCAGCTCAACAACCTTGCCGCGGGCACCGTTCTTCCGGGCCAGCAGCTCTTCGTCCCCACTCACTGACCGTCCCCGCCCACTGACCGGCCGCCCACAGACCGGCGCCCCTGAGTTCGTGGCCTCTGCGAGGGTGGCCTGCCTGGCTGGCTGGCAAGCCCTGGAGCGGGCCGCCGCGGGACATGCCGAGGGCGAACAGGAACCGTCACATTTTCCGGTCGTTGCCGCGGCAACTAAGCTGTTCAGGTGAACGACCAGCTAGAACGTCTGAACCGACTTCCCCTCCGCAGCAACCTCCGCGGCCTGACCCCTTACGGGGCGCCCCAACTGGACGTCCCCATTCTGCTGAACGTCAATGAAAACACCCATGGTGTTCCCGCCGACGTGCGCGCAGCCATCAGTGCCGCCGTGACGGAGGCCGCTGCGGGGCTGAACCGTTACCCGGACCGTGAATTCACCGCGCTCCGGAAGGCCCTGGCGGAATACCTCGGGCATGGGCTCGATGAAACCAACCTGTGGGCCGCCAATGGTTCCAATGAGGTCCTCCAGCAGATCCTCCAGGCCTTTGGCGGTCCGGGCCGCACCGCATTGGGTTTCCCGCCCACGTACTCCATGTACCCGCTGCTGGCCAGCGGAACAGGCACGCAGTACATCACCGGGGAGCGCGCGGAGGGCTATGACCTCAGCGCGGAGTCGGCCGCGCGCCAGGTCAAGGAACTGCAGCCGAACATCGTGTTCCTCTGCTCGCCCAACAACCCCACCGGGACCGGACTCGGGCTGGACGTCGTTGAGGCCGTCTACGAGGCCGGTGCGGACAGCCAGGCCATCGTCATAGTCGATGAGGCGTACCACGAGTTCGCGCACGACGGAACGCCCAGCGCGCTGACGCTCCTGCCCGGCCGTGAGCGGCTGATCGTGTCCCGCACCATGAGCAAGGCGTTTGCCCTGGCGGGGGCCCGGCTCGGCTACATGGCCGCTGCACCCGAGGTTACCGACGCCCTGCGCCTGGTCCGCCTGCCGTACCACCTGTCCGCCATCACCCAGGCCACCGCCCTGGCCGCACTCGAACACCGCGAAGCGCTCATGGCCGACGTCGAGGACATCAAGAAGCAGCGGGACCGCATCGTGGCCGAACTGACCAGGATGGGCCTCAAGCCCGCCGCGTCGGACTCCAACTACGTGTTCTTTGGCGGCCTGGAAAATCCGCACCAGGTCTGGCAGGAACTGCTGGACGCGGGCGTGCTCATCCGGGACGTGGGCATCCCCGGCCACCTCCGGGTCACCGCAGGCACTGAGGCGGAAACCACAGCCTTCCTCACGTCCCTGGAACGCATCCTTGCCGGCCACGCCGCGCTTCACGCCTAGACTTGATACTGCGGCGCTGGTCGCCTTGAACCACTCCTTCTCCCACTAAGGATCCTTCACCATGAGTCCAACCGGATCGAATACGGCTGCTGCCCGGACCGCCCGCATGGAGCGTGCCACCAGCGAGTCCTCCGTACTCGTGGAGATCAACCTCGACGGAACCGGCGTATCGGACATCGATACCTCGGTGCCGTTCTACGACCACATGCTGACCGCCCTGTGCAAGCACTCACTGATCGACATGACGGTCAAGGCCACCGGCGACACCCACATCGACGTCCACCACACCGTGGAGGACGTCGCCATCACCTTCGGCGAGGTCCTCCGGACCGCCCTGGGCAACAAAGCAGGGATCCGCCGGTTCGGCGAAGCCACCGTGCCGCTGGATGAGGCCCTTGCCAATGCGGTGGTGGACGTGTCCGGCCGCCCGTATCTGGTGCACGGGGGTGAGCCGGCGGGCCAGGAATACCACCTGATCGGCGGCCACTTCACCGGGTCCCTGACCCGCCACGTGTTCGAGGCCATCACCCTGCACGCCGGCATCTGCCTGCACATGAACGTGATTGCCGGCCGGGACCCGCACCACATCGTCGAGGCACAGTTCAAGGCCTTTGCCCGCGCCCTCCGCGCCGCCGTCGAACCGGATCCCCGGGTTGAGGGCATCCCGTCCACCAAGGGTGCGCTGTGAGCGGGCAGGTCCTGAAGGACGGGGCAATCATCGACCCGTCGGCGTCGCGCAGCCTGCCGTCGCCGGAGGGCAAGCCCACGGTCACGGTGCTGGACTACGGGTCCGGGAACGTCCGCTCGGCCGTGCGCGCGCTGGAACGTGCCGGCGCGGAAGTGGTCCTGAGCGCCAAGCCGGAAGACGTGCTGAACGCGGACGGTCTGGTGGTGCCGGGCGTCGGCGCGTTCGAGACCGTGATGCGCGAGCTCAAGGCCGTGGACGGCATCCGGCTCATCGGCCGGCGCGTGGCAGGCGGCCGCCCTGTCCTTGGTATCTGCGTGGGCCTGCAGGTCCTGTTTGAAGCCGGCGTCGAACACGGCACCGAAGCGCAGGGCATCGGCGAATGGCCCGGCAAGGTGGAGGCACTCCCCGCCGAAGTTGTTCCGCACATGGGCTGGAACACCGTCAAGGTCCCCGAAGGCTCGAAACTCTTTGCCGGCGTCGAAAACGAGCGGTTCTACTTCGTGCACTCCTACGGCGTGCAGGAATGGAACTTCGACGTCATCCAGCCCCGGATGGCGCCGCCCCTGGTTACCTGGTCCGAGCATGGCGGACCGTTCATCGCCGCCGTAGAAAACGGCCCGCTCTGCGCCACCCAGTTCCACCCCGAAAAGTCCGGCGATGCCGGTGCGCGGCTCCTGCGCAACTGGGTGGAAGGCCTGCGCAAGCCGGCCGCCGCTGACTCCGGCGCCCCGGCCGCCGACGCCGGCAGTGACGCCTAGATGTGGCCCGTACTCCTGACGGGCCTCGCCGGCCTGCTGATTGGCGGCGGCATCTCGTTCCGGCAGCAGCGCAAGCCCCCCTGGACCCAGGTGGCCTTTTATATCCTGGCCGCCATGTCGCTGGTCGCCGCCTACCTGCTCACGCTGCCGGCCGGCTGATCCAGGGGCTCCGCGGCACTGCCTGAGCGCGCCGACTTCCACCCGCCTTTGCCCGAAACCGAAGAACCAACACCGAGGATGAGTATGACCACCGCACATGACCTGCCGGTACTTGAACTGCTGCCTGCCGTCGACGTCGTCAACGGCCAGGCCGTCCGGCTGGTCCAGGGCGAGGCAGGAAGCGAAACCAGCTACGGAACGCCCCTCGAAGCGGCGCTGAACTGGCAGCAGCAGGGCGCCGAATGGGTTCACCTGGTGGACCTTGACGCAGCGTTTGGGCGTGGCTCCAACGCCGACCTGCTCCGCGAGGTGGTGGGCAGGCTGGACATCAAGGTGGAGCTCTCGGGCGGCCTCCGCGATGACGAGACCCTGGAAGCAGCCCTCGATTTGGGTGTGGCACGCGTCAACCTTGGGACCGCAGCACTGGAAAACCCGGAGTGGACTGCCCGGGCCATCGAGCGGTTCGGCGACAAGATCGCCGTCGGCCTTGACGTCCGGGGGACCACCCTGGCCGGCCGTGGCTGGACGAAGGAAGGCGGGGACCTGTGGGACGTGCTGGGCCGCCTCGAAGAGGCCGGCTGCGCCCGCTACGTGGTGACCGATGTGACCAAGGACGGCACCCTGCAGGGCCCGAACGTTGAACTCCTGCGCCAGATGGTCGAGAAGACCGGCAAGCCCGTGGTGGCCTCCGGCGGCATCTCCAGCCTGGACGACCTCAAGGTCCTCCGCTCGCTGGTTCCCCTGGGCGTCGAAGGCGCCATTGTGGGCAAGGCCCTCTACGCCGGTGCCTTCACGCTGCCCGAAGCCCTCGACGTCGCCGGCCGCCGCTAGGCGCGGGGAAGCAGCCCGGCCATGCCCAGCTCCGAAGAACCGGTAAGCCCTCCCGCCCGCCACCTGCCCGGCCACATTGCGGCGGCGCTGGCCGGCGCCGGTGGTGCCACGGACTCCGCGGGCCAGCCATGGGCCGGCCGCAGCCTCGCCGGTGAGGACGCAAAGATCCACAACTTCGAGGACGACGACGGAACGGCCGACGCCGGCTACCTCGCCGCAATTGCCGCGCTCCGCCAGGGGCGGGGCGACGAGGCTGACGTCGTTGCGTCGCTGGCCACGGCCCGGGTCTTCATTCCCATCGTGGCGCAGCTGGCTGAAGAAGCAGAAACAGAGCACGGGCTGCACGCCGACAAACAGGCGGATATGGCGCTGGTGACGCTGAAGGCTGCGGACGGACGGACTGCGCTGCCGGCCTTCACGTCGGCGGACGCATTGTCCGCATGGCATCCCGAGGCCCGTCCGGTGGCCGTCTATGCCGCCCGCGCGGCGCTCTCGGCCGTCGCCGAAGGTGCAGAACTCCTGGTCCTGGATCCGGGCGCCGACGTGACGTTCGTGGTGCGCAGGCCCGGTGTCTGGGCCCTCGCCCAGCAGCATGGCTGGACCCCTTCCTACAGTGACCAGGAGCTGGCCGCCGAAATGGGCACCGCTGCCGCCGGCTTCGCGGCTGTCCGCGGCATCGAGCTGCTGCCCGGCAGGGGAGTGGCCGCCATGGCCGCCGACGGCTCTGTTGTTCCAGGCGGTGGTGCCGGGCCGGAGCTGCAAGTGGTGCTGTACCTTGAAGACGGCCTCGACGCTGCCGGTGTGCAGGAGCTGGTGGCCGGCCTGCAGTCAGAGTGGTCACAGAATGTATTGTTTGGGGAGCGCGTCGACTCCCTTGAAATCAAACTGAGGCGCGCTCCCGATTAACCGCTGCAGGGTGGGTGATCCCCGCCGGTCCAGCGGAATACCCTGAAGGACCGCATCGTGAATTTCGCTCTCTACCGGGAGTTGCTCGCCATCCGGCCGATCCGGCGGCTGCTGCTGGTGGGCATGGTTGCCCGCATCCCGCATTCAGCCGCGGGGGTCCTGCTGACCCTGCACATTGTCCTCACCCTGGGCCAGGGCTACGCCGCAGCCGGCGCTGCAGCGGCGGTCATGACCATCGGCATTGCCCTCGGGGCGCCGTGGCGGGGGAGGCGCGTGGACACCGTGGGGTTGCGGACCGCCCTCATCCCGTCGGTCATCTCGGAGACCGTGATCTGGTCCATCGTGCCCCATGTGTCGTACCAGTGGCTCCTGCCGCTGGTCTTCGTGGGCGGCCTGCTCACATTGCCCATTTTCAGCGTGGTGCGGCAATCCCTGGGTGTCCTGGCCGAGGGCGACCAGCGGCGCACCGCGTTCGCCCTGGACGCCATTACCACGGAATTCGTGTTCATGATCGGGCCGGCCGCCGGCGCCGTCGTAGCCACCAGCGGCCACACTACTGCGGGACTGACGGTGGTGGGCGTGGCTACGTCCCTCGCCGGGCTGTTCCTCATGTGGTTCAACCCGCCCACCCGCAGCCGGGACCAAACGGTCGAATGCGTCGAGGATGAACAGCACGCTGCGGAAGTCGCCGTCGTCTCCACGGCACCGGCGCATGTCCAGGAAGCGGCCGCGGAGCTGGCCCCTGCGGGCGCGGCCACCAGCGCGGCGCAGGGCGGCCTGCGGGGGAGGCTGGCCGGGGGCTTCGCCTGGTTCACCGCCACGGTCGCGGCACTCTTCGCCGTTGCCGCCGGCGCGGGCATGGTCCTCAGCGGCACCGACGTCGGCATTGTCGCGGCCCTGGAAACCGGCGGCCACCAGAGCGAAATCGGAATTGTCTTTGTCTTCTGGTGCGCTGCCTCTGTGCTGGGCGGCCTGATTTACGGCGCCATGCACCGGCCCATTCCACCTGTCATCCTGCTGCTGGGCATGGCCGCGCTGACGCTGCCCATGGCCTTCGCCCACGACACGTGGACGCTTGCCTTCATATCCGTCCTCCCCGGCCTGCTCTGCGCCCCCGTGCTGTCCGCGGCCTCCGAGAAGGTCGCGGACCTGGTATCGGAGGAACGGCGCGGGGAGGCCATGGGCTGGTACGGTTCCGCGCTGACCGCCGGCGTTGCGCTCGGTTCGCCCCTCGCCGGGGTCTTCATCGACATCATGGGCCCCTCCGGCGGCTTCGTGTCCGTCGGCGCCGCCGGCGTGCTGCTCTGCCTGGTGGGCCTAGCGCTCCAGCAGCGCCGCCGCCGCGCCGCCGCCTGAGCGGCCCCGTCCAGCGGGGAGTTAAAGCGCGACGGCGGGACAGCCTGCAAAGGCCGTCGCGCCGTCGGACGCTGCTTGGGGGAGTTGCTCCCTAGTTCACGGCCCCGGTGTACTTTTCACCCGGGCCTTTGCCCGGTGCATCCGGAATCAGCGACTCTTCACGGAAAGCCAGCTGCAGGGACCGCAGGCCGTCGCGCAAGGGCCCGGCGTGCTGGGACCCGATCTCGGGGGCGGCTGCGGTCACCAGGCCGGCCAGCGCGGTGATCAGCTTCCGGGCCTCGTCGAGGTCCTTGAGTTCGGCTGCGTTGTCCTCTGCGGCCAGGCCAAGCTTTACCGCGGCCGCGCTCATCAGGTGGACGGCGGCCGTGGTGATGACCTCGATGGCGGGAACTTCGGAGATGTCGCGGATCTGTTGTGAAACGTCTGCGCCTGCTTCGCCCGGCTCGAAGACGTACGAATTACTGTCTGAGGTGCTCATACTGGTAAGCTTGACACAGACCGACTGGATGTCGTTATTTCAGAGATTGTCCCAAACGATCAGGTTCCCAACAGCGCTTCGCAGCGTTGACGGGAATTTTTTCTGTAGAATGGCTTCCAGTTTGCAAGCGGAGTTCTCTCCCACCCGCGTCAGCCGCTGTCCCACCCGTTCCTTTGGAACCTGCAGGGACGCAAGGTTGCCGGGTACCTGGTTGGGCATGGGCCGGCATTTGCCGGGACCGTGCGCGTGCAGCCCTTTGCGGGGTTGCCGGTCCAACCTCTTTGAGGCCTTCGATTGCTCCGGCAATTGGGGGCCTTCTTCATTTGCCGGACTCAACAACAAACACAGGAGCTTTAACATTAGCGAGCCAAGAATCAATGAGCGTATCCGCGTCCCCGAGGTGCGGCTGGTCGGCCCTGCAGGTGAACAGGTAGGAATCGTCCGTATTGAGGATGCCCTGCGCCTGGCTGCCGAGTCCGACCTTGATCTCGTTGAAGTTGCACCTCAGGCGAAGCCTCCGGTGTGCAAGCTGATGGACTTCGGCAAGTACAAGTACGAGGCCGCAGTCAAGGCACGTGAGGCCCGGAAGAACCAGACGAACACGGTTCTGAAGGAAATCCGCTTCCGCCTGAAGATCGACACCCACGACTACGAGACCAAGCGCGGCCACGCCCTGCGCTTCCTCGGCGCCGGGGACAAGGTCAAGGCCATGATCCAGTTCCGTGGCCGTGAGCAGCAGCGTCCGGAGATGGGCATCCGCCTGCTCCAGCGCTTCGCGGACGACGTCGCCGAAGTCGGCGTGGTGGAGTCCAGCCCCCGTATCGACGGCCGCAACATGGTCATGGTGGTTGGTCCGCTGAAGAACAAGGCTGAGGCCAAGGCGGAAGCACGCCGGGCAACCCAGCGCGCCGAGGCCAAGGCCCAGAACGAAGCCAAGGCTGCGGGACGGGTTGACACCTCCGGCGAGGACCAGGCCCCCATGACCCAGTCACTGGCGGACCTCCTGCCGGAAGGCTTCACCGTCTCCACTGAACCGGAGGCACCGGCCGCGGACAGCGCCCCGGCTGAAGCCCCTGCTGCCGCTCCCGAGCAGGAAGCCCCCAAGGCCCCCGCTCCGAAGCAGGAAGCTCCAAAGCAGGAAGCCCCGAAGGCCGAAGCCCCCAAGGCTCCCGCTCCGAAGCAGGAAGCTCCGAAGGCCGCCGCTCCCAAGGCTGCTGCACCGAAGGCCGCCGCTCCGGCGCCCCAGCCTGCAGCTGCCGCCAAGCCGGAAGCGGCCGCACCGTCGGCGCCGAAGCCGGCTGGTGTACCTGCGCCGCCGAAGCCGGTGGCCAGGCCTGCTGCACCGAAGCCTGCTGCCCGCCCTGCCCCCAAGGCAGTGCCGAAGCCGGCCGGTAAGAAGACCAACTAGTTCACAGCTGCCGGGGCATGTCCCCGGCAGTCAGCAACCAGCATGCTGCCCGCAGGGGTGGCTGCGCGATAGAACTGCCGGCCCCCGGGTCCGCAGAAACGTAAGGAGATCGGTTCCCATGCCGAAGATGAAGACCCACAGTGGTGCTAAGAAGCGGTTCAAGCTGACCGGCAGCGGCAAGCTGCGCCGCCAGCAGGCCAACCGCCGCCACTACCTGGAGCACAAGTCCAGCCGCCTGACCCGCCGCCTTGCCGGCGACAAGATCGTCTTCAAGGGCGACGCCAAGGTCATCCGGAAGATGCTCGGCATCTAGTTTCCAAGTTTATTGATGGACCGCCCACCGGTGGTCCGTCACCTGCCAAACAGCCTTCTCAGGCCGCCGGAACACCGGCAACAGATGCTTGGGATCAGATTTTCGAAGGAGTACGCACGTGGCACGTGTGAAGAGGGCGGTCAACGCCCACAAGAAGCGCCGGGTTGTTCTTGAACGGGCGAAGGGTTACCGCGGACAGCGTTCGCGCCTGTACCGCAAGGCCAAGGAACAGCTGCTGCACTCGTTTGTGTACAGCTACGGTGACCGCAAGAAGAAGAAGGGCGACTTCCGCCGCCTGTGGATCCAGCGCATCAACGCTGCGTCCCGCGCCAACGGCCTCACCTACAACCGCCTCATCCAGGGCCTGAAGGCCGCTGAGGTCGAGGTTGACCGCCGTATGCTGGCCGAGCTTGCCGTTTCTGACGCCAACGCCTTCGCCGCACTGGTCCAGGTGGCCAAGGACTCCCTGCCGGCAGACACCTCCGCCAAGAAGGTTGCCGCAGCCTAGCAGCCGCTGCCGCCCCTCGCCTGAGGGGCCAGTTCAGGAACTGGAAGCGTCAGCTACTACAGTTCTTGTATGAACGAAACCGGGCGCCCGCAAGATCTTCCACTGTCCAACCCCCGAGCCGATCGGGTCAGGGACGTGGCAAGGCTTGCAGGGCGCCCGGCCCGTTTAAAGCGTGGCCAGTTCCTTGCCGAGGGGCCGCAGGCGGTCCGGGAAGCCCTCAAGCTCCACCAGCAGCGCCTCGCGGCGGGAGCGCCCGGAGTGGTTACCGAGGTATTCGCCAGCGAAAGCTGCCTGGACCGCTTCCCCGAATTTGAACAGCTCGCCGAAGGCACCAACGCCCGGCTGGCCACCGATGAGGTCCTGGCGGCCATGGCGGACACCGTCAACCCGCAGGGAATCGTGGCCGTCTGCAGGTTCGTGGACGTTGAGCTGTCGGACGTGCTCGACGCCGGTCCGCGCCTGATTGCCGTGCTGTGCCAGGTCCGGGACCCGGGAAATGCAGGAACCGTGCTGCGTGCGGCCGATTCGGCCGGCGCCGACGCCGTCATTTTTACAGCGTCCAGCGTGGATATCTACAACCCCAAGGCGGTCCGCTCCACCGCAGGGTCGCTGTTCCATCTTCCGGTCGTCCTGGCCGCAGATCCCGCGGAACTGGCTGCCGCCTGCAAGGCCCGGGGCATCGGCGTCCTCGCTGCCGACGGTTACGGGCAGCTGGACCTGGATGTCCTGCAGGACGAGAACGCGCGGCGCAGGCTCACCGGGGACGGCCCTGAATCCGCCTTTGACCTCGCTGCACCGACCGCCTGGTTCTTTGGGAATGAGGCCCAGGGACTCTCGGATGAGGAGCTTGAACTGGCCGACCACCGGGTGGCGGTCCCGGTGTACGGCGCGGCCGAAAGCCTTAACCTTGGAACCGCAGCCACCGTGTGCCTCTACGCCAGCGCCCGATCCCAGCGCCGCCCCGATACTGCCGCCGGGCAGGTCAGCGCCGGGTAAGGGGCGCACGCCGGCGGCCGGCGGCCCGCGCCCGGCCGCACTCCCGGTGCCCGCATGCACATCCGCGGAGCAGCATTGTTGCCGGGCACAAAGAAAGGCCCCGGAAATCCGGGGCCCGATGGTTGTTGCTGGACAGAGTTATCAGGGAGCGCGGCTGGCTTTTCCGCGTCCGGTGACGGCTCCGTAGATGCCGGCGACAACCAGGCCGCCGACGATAGCGAGAATCCAGGTGCCGAGGTCGAAGAAGGCAAGATCGCCCTTGTTGAACAGGAGGCTGCCAATCCAGCCGCCAACGATGGCTCCAACGACACCCAGGATGAGGCTGGTAACCCAGCCGCCGCCGACCCGACCGGGCATAACGGCTTTAACGATGGCCCCGACAATCAGGCCCAGAATAATCCAAGCAAGAAAACCCATGTCTCCTCCTCATTGTGACCGGGATTAATAGTCCCGATGAGCCTCAAGCTAACATAAGCACCCCGCAAAGTCAGTAGCCCCAAAAAGGGCGTTGCCGCATCGTTAGGAGCCTGAATCGGCGGGGAGTTGGAGGGGCCGTGGCCTCGGGGCGCGCAGTGGGCGGCAGCTTAGCCCGCCAGTGGCCTCTTGCGTTCCAGCAGGCCGCTGAGGAGGGCGACGCCGAAACCGAGGACGGCCAGGACGGCGCCGACGAGAGCGGGGGCAACAAAGCCCCACCCGAGGGCGATGACCACTCCACCAAGGAAAGCGCCGAGTGCGTTGGCGACGTTGAGGGCGGCATGGTTGAGGGAAGATGCCAGCGACGGTGCATCCGGGGAGGCGTCGAGGAGCCGGGTCTGCAGGGCGGGGATCAGCATGGAACCGGAAGCTCCCACCACGAACACCATCACCATGGCGCTCCACTGCCAGTGGGCTGCCACCGCGTAAACCACCAGGGCCACGGCAATGGCCGGGAGGACCCGGTAGAGGGTGCCCATTACCGATTTGTCGGCCAACCTGCCACCCACGATGTTGCCGGCCACCATGCCCAGCCCGTAGAGCGCCACCACCAGGGGGAGCAGCCCCGACGGGATGCCGGCCACGGCCGTCATGGTGTGCGCGATATAGGTGTAGGTGGCGAAGAAGCCGCCGAAGCCCACGATGCCCACCAGGAGGGCCAACCAGACCTGGAGCCGCTTGAGGGCGCCAAGTTCGCGACGGATGCTGGCATCGGGGTGGGCCTGCTGGAACGGGACGAACTTCCACACCATGGCCAGGGCCACCAGGCCGATGGCGCCCACCAGGACAAACAGCAGGCGCCACCCGAAGGTTTGGCCCAGCCAGGTGGCGAACGGGACGCCCACCACGTTGGAGACACTGAGCCCGGCCATGACCATGGAGATGGCCCAGCCCCGCCGGGTGGGGGGAACCAGGGATGCAGCGATGACGGCAGCAACTCCGAAGAACGCCCCGTGGGGCAGCCCGGCGGCAAAGCGGGACACGAGCATCGTCCCGTAGTCAGGGGCTATGAACGAGGTCAGGTTGGCCACGGTGAAGAACAGCAGGAGGCCCAGTGCCAGTTTCTTGCGGGGCAGCCTGGCGCCGACGGCGGCAAGGAGCGGAGCGCCTACCACGACTCCCAGTGCGTAGGCGGAGATCAGATGCCCGGCCTCTGGAGTACTGATCCCCAGGCCCTGTTCCACTTCCTTCAGCAGGCCCATCATGGTGAACTCGGTGACGCCGATGCCCACCCCGCCCATGGCCAGGGCAAAGATGGCCATGCCGACGTTGGGGGTCTTGGTGCGGGCTGCCGTGGACGGGGAAAGGACGCTGCTCATATGCCTGCTTTTCAAAAAGTGGAACTGGAAGTGGGACGGGACGCCACGGCAATGGGGCAGGAATCCGGACAGTGAGGCCAACCCCGGGCGGGCAGGCCCTATTCCCTGGGACGGGAAATGCTGATCCGGGCTGTTCCCATTGTGGCCCATAGAATGGGCCGGTGACTGGACTGATTCAGGTAGTGGGCGGAGCCGTGGTGGACAGCCTTGCCAATCCAACGGCACTGCTGGTGGCGAGGCGGAGCGCTCCGAAGCACCTCGCCGGGCTGTGGGAGTTCCCCGGAGGCAAGGTGGAACACGGCGAGGCGCCCGAAGCGGCGCTGGTACGGGAACTGGCCGAGGAGCTGGGAATCGGCGTGCGGCTGGGGGCAGAGCTGCCGGCGGAAACACCGGCCGGATGGCCCCTGAACGACCGGGCCAGCATGAGGGTGTGGTTCGCCGAGGTGACCCGTGGCGAACCCGCACCTTTGGAAGACCATGACGAACTGCGCTGGATCCGGCTGCAGGACAGCGAAGCAGTCCTGGGGCTGCCGTGGATTCCGGCCGATTACCCGATTGTGCGTGCCCTCCTGGAGTCAGCGGGCGCACTGGCACCGGGGCAGGGCCGGGCCCACGCCCGATAATCCAGGCTGCTCAGAACAGGGAATCCTGCACCGCGGACGGCGACGCTGAAGCAGCCGTGTGACCTCCGGGCGCTGCGGCCGGAATGCTCCCCGCCGGATACTCCGCTTCCTCGGCGCGTGGATCATCCACGTCCCGGTTGTCGAGGTCCCTGTTGTTGAGGTCCCGGTGGCTGAAGCCGGAGGAATGCGAAAAGCCGTGGCGTGCCTTGAAATAGCGGACCTTGCCGGCAAGCCATGTCCGGTATTCCTTGGACGCGTAGGAGCCGGTCCCGTAGAGCCGCCGGTAGCGGCCGGCCAGTTCGGGATGATTTGCGGCGATCCACTTCATGAACCATTCCCTGGTGCCCGGCTTCAGGTACAGCGCGCCCGCACTGACTCCGGTTGCGCCGGCGGCCGCCAGGGAACCGAACAGCGCATCCAGGGATTCATCGCTGTCCGAGAGCCACGGCAGGATGGGCATCGCCATGACGCCGCAGGGCAGCCCGGCTTCGCGCAGCCGGGACACCAGTTTGAGCCGGGCCCTGGGCCCCGGGGTGCCGGGCTCGATGGCCTCGGAGAGCGCTTCGTCGGTCATGGCCAGGGAGATGCCAAGCCCTACCGGCACCTGTGCGGCAGCACTCTTGAGCAGCGGGATGTCCCGTGCCAGCAGGGTCCCCTTGGTAAGGATGGACAGGGGAGTGCCCGACTCCGCCAGGGCGTTGATGATCCCCGGCATCAGTTTGTACCGGCCCTCGGCCCGCTGGTAGGGGTCGGTGTTGGTGCCCAGCGCCACCTGCTGGCGCGTCCATGAGGCCTTGTTCAGTTCCTTCCGGAGGACTTCCGCGGCGTTGACCTTCACCACCACCTGGCTGTCGAAATCCATGCCGGCGTCGAAGTCAAGGTAGGTGTGGCTCTTGCGGGCAAAGCAGTAAACGCAGGCGTGGCTGCAGCCGCGGTAGGGATTCACTGTCCACTCGAAAGGCATCTTCGATCCCGCCGGGACCCTGTTGAGCACCGATTTTGCGGTGACCTCGTGGAACGTGATCCCGGCGAACTCGGGGGTGGTGACCGAGCGGACCAGCCCGGCCAGCGGAAGCAGCGCGGGACCGGGTCCTCCTGCGGTTTCCGGCGTGGGCACCAGTGCTTGCGCTTCCCATCTCATGGGACCCATTCGAAAACATGTTCGAATTTAAGTCAAGGCGCCACGCAGTCGAAGCCAGTGGAAACTATGCCTCGACGCGGCTCATACGGCTCCAGGCGCCATCGGGGCTAGGGCCGCAGTTCCCATGTGACGGTGACGGCTGCCTCCACCCGGTTCAGGCCCGGTTCAACCTGTGGACCTTCCGTGGCGGATGCCCGCTGCAGCCCGGCAAGCGGTACCGGTCCCGGCGCCGGGCGCTGGTCGGTGACGGACAGGACCCGGCCCAGGCCGGCCGAGGCCAGTGCGGCATACTGCGCAGCGGAACCCAGCGCGTCCTGCCAGGCCGCGTCACGCGCCTGCGCCCCGACCACTGAGTCGTCCGAAAGGACCAGCTGCAGGCTGTTCAGGCGGACATTGTCCCCGGCGGTGTGGACGGCTGCGGAAACGGTGGCCGCCGCGCTGCCGAGGTCCCGCAGCCTGACCGCGAGGCTGCTGGAGGCTATGTAGCCCACAAGCCGCTGGCCCTCGCCGTCCCGCCAGGCGAGGTCGGCGCGGACGGCCAGGCCGGCCGAGCGGATATCGTCCGGGGAAACGCCCCGGCTGCGGAGGGCCGCTCCAACTGCCGCCAGGTCCCTGCCTGCTGCCGCGTAGGTTTCCGCCACCGATCCGGCGCGGCACTCCACGCCTATGGAAACAAGCATCAGGTCCGGTGGGGCCTCCGCCCATCCAGCCCCCGTGACGGTGATGGCCCCAGGATCCCGGCGGTCCTGCGGGTCCTGGCCCGTCACGGCTGCCTCACCGCCCGGAGTGGGTAGCCGCCGGCGGCCAGGCCTGCCCGCCGCTCGAAGATGTTCGCCGTCCCCGGATTGCCGGTGCGCAGCACGGACCAGCCGGCGGCTGCCAGGTACAAGGGGATGAAGGGCAGCCCCAGGCACCACGCGTACTGGCTGCAATGCCGTTCCTCGTGTCCCAGGAGCGCAGGCCGGGACAGCAGGTCCGCAGCCGTGCTGCGGCACAGCACCACGTTGCCCAGGGTGTAGGCGCCGGCGAAAGGCAGCCGCCAGCGGTAGCCGGCCGCAATGATCAGGCCGCGCGGCCCCCGGCTGATCCGGGTCCGGGCGGCCAGGGCGACGGCGAGCCCGGCCAGGGTGCTCCCGTTGAGGAGGTTAGCTGCCCGCCTGAGCCGCTGGGCCGTCGTCGGGCCATTCACCGAACCTGCGTGCTGCCGCAAAGTCATGAGGCCATGGTAACCGGACGGTTCTACTAGACTGGAGGGCAGTGGCCGCCGGTCCTGCCGGCGAGCCCTGACCTGGTCATTGAATGACACTGACGTTCAGCGCATTCATCCATGACCTGCCAGCGACGGAGGCACCGGGCGGGAAACCGCGCAGGGCTGCCCCGGCCGCAGGCAGCCACGACTCGTAGCTAAGAACAGTAGATGACTGAAACTTTGCCGGGCGCCGCCATCCCGAACCCCACGGATGAGGCCGCCATCAACGCCGCTGTAGACCAGGCCATCACCGCCATCGCCGGTGCGGCCACCCTTGACGAGCTGAAGGCGGTGCGCCTCGCCCACAGCGGCGAAAAATCGCCGCTCAGCCTGGCCAACCGGGAAATCGGCCGCCTGCCCAAGGACCAGAAGGCGCTCGCCGGAAAGCTGATGGGTGCTTCCCGCGGCCGGGTCAACAAGGCGCTCGCCGACCGGACCGCGGTACTCGAAGCCGAGAATGATGCCCGGATCCTGGTGGAGGAGACCGTGGACGTCACGGCTGCCCCCCGCCGCCGCCGCGCCGGTGCGCGCCACCCGCTGTCCACCCTGCAGGACCGGGTGGCGGACATCTTCGTGGGAATGGGCTGGGAGATCGCGGAGGGCCCCGAGGTGGAATCCGAGTGGTTCAACTTCGACGCCCTGAACTTCAAGCCGGACCACCCGGCCCGCGAAATGCAGGACACCTTCTTCGTGGAGCCGCCCGAAGCCCACCTGCTGATGCGCACCCACACCTCCCCGGTGCAGGTCCGCTCCATGCTCGAGCGTGAGGTGCCCATCTACGTGCTGTGCCCGGGCAAGGTGTTCCGCACCGATGAGCTGGACGCCACCCACACCCCGGTGTTCCACCAGTTTGAGGGCCTTGCCATCGACAAGGGCCTGTCCATGGCGGACCTGCTGGGCACCCTGGAGCACTTCACCCGGCAAATGTTCGGCGAGGAGGCGAAGGTCCGCCTGCGCCCCAACTACTTCCCGTTCACCGAGCCCTCCGCCGAGCTGGACATCTTCCACCCCGGCGCCAAGGGCGGCCCGCGCTGGATCGAGTGGGGCGGCTGCGGCATGGTCAACCCCAACGTCCTGCGCGCTGCGGGCATCGACCCGGACGTCTATTCAGGTTTTGCCTTCGGCATGGGCATCGAGCGTGCCCTCATGTTCCGCAACGAGGTTGCCGACATGCACGACATGATCGAAGGCGATGTACGGTTCAGCGAGCACTTCGGGATGGAGATCTAACAGTGCGTATCCCACTTTCCTGGCTGCGGGAATTCGCAGCAGTACCGGCCGGAGCAACGGCCGAAGACGTCATGGAAGAACTGGTCAAGGTCGGCTTTGAAGAAGAAGCCGTCCACCGTCCCACCGACACCCTCCGGGGCCCCGTGGTGGTGGGCCAGGTCCTGAGCCTGGTCAAGGAACCGCAGACCAACGGCAAGACCATCAACTGGTGCCAGGTCCGCGTAGTCCCCGAAGGCAAGGAACAGACCCTCACCGGGGACGGCATCGACCCGTCCGGCGTCCAGGGCATCATCTGCGGCGCGCACAACTTCGTTGAGGGCGACAAAGTGGTGGTCACGCTTCCGGGCGCCGTGCTGCCCGGCGACTTCCGCATCTCCGCCCGCAAGACGTACGGCCACCTGTCCGCCGGCATGATCGCCTCGGTCCGCGAACTGGGCATCGGCGAGGACCATGACGGCATCCTGGTGCTGTCCCGCATCGGGCTGGACCCCGAGGTGGGTACCGACGCCATGGAGCTCCTGGGCCTGTACGACCAGGCAGCCGAAATCAACGTCACACCGGACCGCGGCTACGCGTTCTCCATCCGCGGCGTGGCCCGCGAATACGCGCACGCCACCGGCACCGCCTTCACGGATCCCGCCTCCAGGGTCCAGGCGCCGGCCGAACTTTCCGGCGGTTACGGCGTCAAGCTCAACGACGACGCCCCGATCTACGGCAAGGCCGGCTGCGACCGGTTCGTGGCCCGCACCGTCAGGGGCGTGGACGCCACCCGGCCCACCCCGCCATGGATGGTCTCCCGGCTCCGGCTCGCCGGCATCCGCTCCATCTCGCTGCCGGTGGACATCTCCAACTACGTCATGCTCGAACTGGGCCAGCCCACGCACTGCTATGACCTGGACAAGCTCTCCGGCGACATCGTGGTGCGCCGCGCCGCCGCAGGGGAGAAGATCACCACCCTGGACGGCAAGGAACGCACCCTTGACGCCGAGGACCTGCTCATCACCGACGACTCCGGCGCCATCGGCATCGCAGGCGTCATGGGCGGCGCGGCCACCGAGGTGAGCGATTCGACGTCGAACATCCTGGTTGAGGCGGCGCACTTTGACGACGTGTCCATCGGCAGGTCCCGGCGCAGGCACAAGCTGCCGTCCGAGGCGTCCAAGCGCTTCGAACGCGGCGTGGACTGGCAGGTGGCGGGCATCGCCGCCCAGCGCGTGGTGGACCTCCTGGTGGAACTGGCCGGCGGCACTGCCGACGAAGCCGGCACCGACGTCGGGACCGCCCCGGAAACCGTCACCATCGATTTGCCCGCAGGCTTCGCTGCCGCACGGATTGGCATCGACTTCACCGAAGACCAGATCGTCACCTCGCTTGAGGACCTGGGCGCCGTGGTTGCAAAGCACGACGCCGGGTGGACGGTGACGCCGCCGAGCTGGCGGAGCGATCTGGAGACCAAGGAAGACCTGACCGAGGAAATCGCCCGGCTGGTGGGCTACGACAAGATCCCCGCCACCCTGCCGGTCGCCCCTCCGGGCCGTGGCCTCACCCGTGTCCAGCAGCAGCGCCGCCGCCTCATCCAGGCACTGGCCGACGCCGGACTCACCGAGGTCCTGTCCTACCCGTTCGTCTCCAAGGCGGCCAACGACACCTTCGGCGTGGCTGACGAAGGAGGGGCGCGGACCGCCCTCAAGCTGGCCAATCCGATCAGCGAGGAGCACGGCTACCTGCGCACGTCCATCCTGCCCGGACTGATCGAGGTGGCCAAGCGCAACCACTCCCGTGGCTTCCGGGACCTGGCCCTGTTCGAATCCGGCCTGGTGTTCCTGCCCGAGGGGACAGTGGGCACGGCCTCCATCCCGCCGCTGGGTGCCAAGCCTGCCGATGAGGTTCTTGACGCTTTGTACGACGGCGTCCCGAACCAGCCGTTCCACATCGCGGCAGTCCTCACCGGCCACGATTCCCCGGCCGCCGCGTCCCACACGCCCCGGGTGTGGGACTGGGCCGACGCCCTGGACGTGGCCCGGCTTGCCGGCGACGTGCTGGGCGTGGACCTGGTGGTAAGCCAGGGCAGCCACCAGGCGTTCCACCCCGGCCGCACCGCCCGGCTGGCGCTGCGCACGGGGGAGACCGTTGGCTACGCCGGCGAACTGCACCCCAAGCTGCTGGCCGCCTCGGACATGCCCGCCCGTTCGGTGGCACTGGAACTTGATGCCGATGCCCTGTTCGAAGCCGCGCCGGACGTGATTGTGGCCCGCCACATTTCCACGTTCCCGGTGGCCACCCAGGACGTGGCGCTCGTGGTCCCGGCCGACGTGCCGGCAGACGACGTCCTTGCCGCCCTGCGCGAAGGCGCCGGAGAGCTGCTGGAAGACGTGGCGCTGTTCGACGTTTACGCAGGCAAGGGCATCGAGGACGGAAAGAAGTCGCTGGCCTTCGGGCTCCGCTTCCGGGCCGCCGACCGCACCCTGACCGCTGACGAGGCCTCGGCGGCGCGTGAAGGCGCAGTGGCGCTGGCTGCCGAACGCTTCGGAGCTGTCCAGCGGTAGGGTTCCTGCAGGCTTTTCGGGAAGGGCGGGTCATGGCGCAATGCGAAGTGCGCGCCATCCCGCCCTTCCTGCTGTCCGGGGAAGCGGCTGGGGTGCAGCAGGACGCCGAAGGCCTCCTGGACAGCGTCGAGCTGGCGCGGGCCAAGGCTTTGCCGCCAGCCGCCGGCATTGCTTTTCTGGCCGGCCGGCTGGCGCAGCGGAGGCTCGCCGCGGAGCTGCTCTCACTTCCCGCCGCAGACCTCACCGTGGCCTACAGCTGCCCGCAGTGCGGGACCGGCCCCGGGGTGGGCCACGGCCGGCCGGGATACAGCTATCGGGGTGCCCCTGTGCCGCTGGCATTGAGCTTGTCCCGGGCAGCCGGCTGGACATTGTTGGTGGCTGTGGTGGACGCCTCGCCGGGAACGCGGCTGGGCGCCGACATCGAGGATCCGTCCCGTACCGGCTTTGACGGGTTCGACGGGCTTGCCCTGACGCCTGCGGAGCGCCGGAACCTCCGGAACGTCAGGGTGGAGCTGCTGCCGGCGGCGAGGGCCAGGCTCTGGGCACGCAAGGAAGCCTGGCTGAAAATGACCGGTGACGGACTCCGGACTGCGCCGTCCACCGTGGACGTCAGCGGGCGTCCCGGCCTGCGGGACCTGGGCCCTGCTGAAACCGGGCTGCCCGCACACCTGGCCGCCGCCGTCGCACTCTCCGGACCCGTTCAGGCCAGCGGAAGCGGCGGCAGCGGCTCCTCGTAAAGCCAGGGGTGCAGCAGCGGCTCCGCATCGACAGCTGTGGCGCTGCTGACCGCCACGATGAAGTCCTGCGTCGTGACCGAGCCGTGCCTGTGACCGGCTGTCCAGTCCTGCAGGACGGCGAAAAAGGCGAGGTCGCCCACGGTCATCCGGACGGCGTGCAGGGCCAGGGCGCCCCGCTTGTACACGCGGTCGTCGAACATGCGCGCCGGACCGGGATCGCCCACCAGGATGTCCTGGTCCTCCGCCCGCAACCGCTGCCAGGCCGCCGCGGCCCGCTCCGCCACGGGCATAACACCGGCTTCCTCGGACCAGATCCACTCGGCATAGCAGGCGAAGCCCTCGTGCAGCCAGATGTCCTGCCACCCCGCAGCGGTCAGGGAATTGCCAAACCACTGATGCGACAGCTCATGGGCGATCAGGCGCTGGGACTCCCAGTCCAGGCCCAGGTGGTTGGGACCCAGGATTGCCATCGACTGCGCCTCAAGCGGGATTTCCAGTTCGTCCGCGGTCACTACCACCGTGTACGCGGGAAACGGATAAGGGCCAAAGCAATTGCTGAAGGTGCGCATCATTGCCGGTTGCCGGGCCAGTCCTGTCCTGGCACGGTCCGCCAAGGCGTGGGAGACCGCCACGGACTGCGGAACCGGGGCCCCGTGCCGTCCGGCGTCCAGCTCCAACGGCACGTACCTGCCAATCTGGACGGTCGCAAGATAGGCGGCCATCGGCTCCGCCTGTTCGTAGACCCAGGTTTCCCGGCTGGCGCGGGCCGTATGCGATTGCAGTACGCCGTTGCACACCACCCGGTAGTTCGCTTCAATGGTGACCGTGAACCGGTAGCTGGCCTTGTCCCTGGAGTGGTCGTTGCAGGGGAACCAGGACGGGGCACCGTTGGGTTGCCCGGCCACCAGGACACCGTCCGTCAGTTCCTCCCAGCCCACCTCGCCCCAGGGTCCGCGCCGCGGCCGCGGGTTGCCCTCATAGCGCACCTCCAGGGTGAAGGGCTGTTCCGGTTCGAAGGGGGCTTGCGAGGTGACGACCAGCTGCCCGGCCCGCTGGCTGAACCGGAGCGGTTTGCGGCCGTCGAGCAGGACCTTGGTGGCGCGCAGGCCAACGAGGTCCAGGACAATGGCCGACGTCGGAGCGCAGGTGACGCCGTGCAGCAGCGCTTTGCCGCTGAGCCGGTTGCTGGCCACCCGGTAGTCCAGGTCCAGTTCGTACCTCTCGACGCGGAAGGCGTTTGTCCCGGCACCGGGCAGGTACGGGTCCGGGGAGGTTCCGGTGGCTGCGGGAATGCTGCCCCGGGCGGCTGATGCTGAAGAACTCATGGGACCTTCGGTTAGGTGGCAGACGGCGATCCGGGCCCGCTCCATGGGCTGACCGGGTTACCCATCCAGTACGTCGCGGCGGGCACTGCTTCGCCGCGCATCACCAAGGATGCCGGCCCCACCGTTCCGCCGGCGCCGATGCTGGCCTGGGGAAGGATGACCCCGTGCGGGCCCATGGTGGCCCCGTCCTCGAGCGTAACAGCGTCAATGCTCATCACACGGTCGTGGAACAGGTGCGTCTGCACCACGCAGCCCCGGTTGACCGTGGAATTCCTGCCAAGGGCCACCAGGTCGGCTTCAGGCAGCCAGTAGCTCTCGCACCACGTGCCGCTGCCAATTTTCGCCCCGAGCGCCCGCAGCCACCAGACCAGCGCGGGGGTGCCCGATGCTGCCCGGGCGAACCACGGCGCCGTGACCAGTTCGATGAAGCTGTCCACCACTTCGTTCCGCCAGATAAAGGAGCTCCACAGTGGATGTTCGCCGGGCCGGATCCGCCCCACCAGCACCCATTTCGCGGCGACGGACGCCCCTGCCGCCACGAGGCCCGCCAGCAGCATCACGACGCCGGTGAGCAGGGCGGCGGCGGCGTAGCCCCAGGTCGCTGCAATCCAGTCGAAGGCCAGCATGGTGCCGGCCGCGATGGCGACCGTGAGCATGACCGGCAGAAAGCGGCCCAGTTCCCACAGGGTGCGGGCGACTTTCAGCCGCGCCGGGGGCTGGAAAGTGCGCGAATCGTCGGAGGCGATCGCGGTCCGCCGCAACCGGACGGGCGGGCTTCCCAGCCAGGAGGTGCCGGATTTTGCCTTCGCCGGTGTGGCGGACAGGACGGCCACGAGTGAGTTCTTGGGGACGCTGCGGCCCGCGGCGGTCATGCCCGAATTGCCCAGGAAGGATCTTTTGCCGATCTTCGCCGGTGCCACACGCAGCCAGCCGCCGTCGAGTTCGTAGGAGGCCACCATGGTGTCGTCGGCGAGGAAGGCGCCCTCGCCCACGGTGGTCATCTTCGGTATCAGCAGCACGGTGGAGGCCTCGACGTTCCTTCCGACCTTCGCGCCCAGCAGGCGCAGCCATACCGGCGTGAACAGGCTCGCGTAGATGGGGAAAAGCAGGTCCCTGGCCAGGTCCAGCACCCGCTCGGTGGCCCAGATCTGCCACCCCACCCGGCTGCGGATGCGGTAGTAGCCCTCCGTGATCCCGATGGACAGGAGGCGCGTGGCGACCAGCACCAGGATGGCGTTCGTGGCGAACCACACCAGGGATGCCGGAGCAAGGGCCGCCAGCAGCCTGGGGAGGGCCCCGGTCAGGGACGTACTGCCCTGGATGAAGGTGTACGCGACCCACAGCGCGGCGGAAGCAGACAGGTACGGAATGAAGGACAGGCACGCAGACGCCAGGGAAAATCCGGCAAACCACGCACGTGCGGCAAACCTGCCCTGGGGCGGGGCATGTGGCACGCTGTGTTTGGCCTTGCCCTGCCGGCGGGCTGGTGAACCTGCGGCCAATTGGCCTGCTTTCACCTTCCCCAGCACCGCGGAACCGGCTTCCACCTGCGCCCCGGCCCCAATCGAGACGCCGGGCATCAGCGTGCTGCGTGCACCCACGCTGGCACCGCGGCCAATGCGGATGGCCCCAATGTGAACGTCGTCGCCGTCGATCCACCAGCCTGACAGGTCCACCTCCGGTTCCACGTTGGCTCCGCTGCCGAGCGTCAGCAGCCCCGTGACGGGCGGCAGCGAATGAAGCTGGACGTCCCTGCCGATCTTCGCCCCCAGCGCCCGGGCGTAGTACGGCACCCAGGGCGCACTGGCGAGGCTGATGGCCCCTGCCAGGTCCTGGATCTGTTCTGCCAGCCACAACCGCAGGTGGACCCGCCCGGACCGGGGATAGATGCCTGGCCTGACGCCGCGGAGGAGGATCCTCGCGGCTGCGATGGACAGCAGCATTCGTCCGGCCGGGCTGACGAACACCAGCCAGGACGCTGCCACCCACCACCATGAAATGGTCGGTGCGGCAGTAAATCCGGCGAGTCCGGCCAACAGGTTGTTGAGTGCCATGAGGTAGGTCAGCCACCGCATGCCCACCAGGATGTGCAGCGGCACACCCATCAGTGTCTGGAAGACCTGCGACTTCCTGGCAGTTGGCCGGACCGTCCGCTCCCGCGCAGGAGCGGAGTCCCCGGATTGGTTGACCTGCCGCGCCAGCTCCACCAGTGCCCCCACCCTCGGCGTAGCGTAAACATCGGCCACCGTGATGGTGGGGTAGCGGACCCTCAGCGCGGAGACCAGCTGGGCGGCGGACAGCGAACCGCCGCCGTAGGCGAAGAAGTCGGCGTCCAGCGATGTGACGGGGCTGCCCAGCACGCTGCTCCACTGTTCCACCACCCACGCGGCATCATCCGGAAGGTTCAACGGAGCGGCATCCGCTTCTGCGGCGCCTGCACCCGCCAGGGGCCACGGCAGGGCGTGCCGGTCCACTTTTCCGCTGGTCTTGGTGGGCAGCGAGTCAACTGTCGTCAACAATGGCACCAGCGCCGCCGGAAGGCTTGCCGCCAGCTGTTCCCGTGCGGCACCCAGGTCCATGTCGTGGCCCGGTGCGGGGGCAAGGTAGCCCACCAGGATGTGGTTGCCTGCGGCGGTGGTCTGCACGGCGGCTGCCGCGCCGGCCACCCCTGGGAGGGCCTGCATGGCTGCGTCGATCTCGCCGAGTTCGATCCGGCGGCCGCCCAGCTTGACCTGGTCGTCCGCGCGGCCCTGGAAGATCAGGCCCGCCTGTTCGAACCGCACGAGGTCCCCCGAGCGGTAAGCCCGCTCCCACCCCAGGCTGGGCATGGGCGCGTACTTTTCCGCGTCCTTGGCCGGATCCAGGTACCGTGCCAGCCCCACCCCGCCGATAATCAGTTCACCCGTTCCGCCCTCGGGCACCGGGACACCCGCGGCGTCGACAACGGCAAGGTCCCAACCGTCCAGGGGCAGTCCGATCCGTATTGGTCCAGGGCCGCCCAGCGGCGCCGCGCACGCCACCACCGTTGCTTCCGTGGGGCCGTACGTGTTCCAGACCTCCCGGCCCTCCACGGCCAGGCGGTCGGCGAGTTCCGGCGGGCAGGCCTCGCCGCCGAAGATCAGGAGCCGGACGTTTTCGAGGGATTCGGCGGGCCACAGGGCTGCGAGCGTGGGCACCGTGGAAACGGCGGTGATTGCGTGGTTGATCAGCCAGGGGCCGAGGTCCATCCCGGTGCGGACCAAGGCGCGCGGTGCGGGTACCAGGCAGGCGCCGTGGCGCCAGGCGAGCCACATTTCCTCGCAGGAGGCGTCGAAGGCAACCGAAAGGCCGGCCAGGACGCGGTCCTGCGGGCCGAGCGGATCATCCTGGAGGAAAAGCCGGGCCTCCGCATCGACGAAGGCTGCGGCCGAGCGGTGCTGGACGGCCACCCCCTTGGGTGTTCCGGTGGACCCCGACGTGAAGATGATCCAGGCGTCGTCCCCGGGTCCGGGCAGGCGCGCGCCCTTGAATGGACCGCTGCGTGCCGCACCTGCCGGCCCCGGCCCGACGGAGCCCCCGGCCCCCAGGACGGCTGCCACCCGGGCTTCGCCAAACACGAGCCGGGCCCGTTCTGCGGGATCGTCCGCATCCACCGGAACGTAGGCTGCGCCCACCAGGAGGATGGCAAGGATGGAGACATACAGTTCGTTGGTCCCGGAGGGGATCCGCACGCCAATCCTGTCGCCGGCGCCCAGGCCGGCGAGGTGGAGCCGGCGTCCCGTGGCACGGACCTCGTCCAGCAATTGGGCGTAACTGAGCGACGTGCGGCCGTCATCCAGTGCCGAGGCGTCAGGAAACCGGGCGGCCGTGTCCTGCAGCACGTCAATGAGGGTCCGGGCCGGCGGCGCCGCGGGAGCCCCGGCCAGCTGAGGCAGGAAAACGGCAACGCTGTGGCCGGCGTCCCCGGACTCCTGGTCCCGGCCGCCGGCTCCTGCACCGTCCCGGATGATGCTGGCTGGCTCCACGCCGGAACCGGAATCCCCAAAGGGGACCTGCTGCTGAGTCACTTGCGCATTGTGCCGGGACAAGATGAACGGAAGGTGTCGTGCGCGCCCGGACGGGCCGTTTCAGGCCGTTCGGGCGTTTGCCCGTTGTTCACGTCGCCCGTGCCTAGGGAACCAGCAGGACTTTCCCGGTGGTCTTGCGGCCTTCGAGGTCGCGGTGCGCCTGCCCGGCCTGGCTGAGCGGGTAGCGTGCACCGATCCGGACCTTCAGGCTGCCGTCGGCCGCGGCGGCGAACACCTCGTCCGAACGCCAGCGCCGCTCCGCCGCGTCCCGCAGGTAGTGGCCCATGGTGGGGCGCGTCAGGAACAGGGATCCCGCGGCGTTGAGGCGCTGCGGGTCAAACGGCGGGACGGGCCCGGAAGCCGCCCCGAACAGCACCAGCATGCCCCGGATCCGCAAGGCTGCCAGGGAGCCGTCGAACGTATCCTTCCCCACGCCGTCGTAGACGACGTCGACGCCGGTACCGCTGGTGATGTCCCTGACCCGCTCCGCGAAGCCGTCGTAGCGCAGCACGTGGTGCGCGCCGGCGTCGAGCGCAAGCTGCTCCTTTTCGTCGGTGGAGACCGTGGTGATGACTTCCGCGCCCCTTGCCTTGAGCAGCTGGATCAGCAGCAGCCCCACGCCCCCGGCGCCCGCGTGCAGCAGGACCTTGTGGCCGGGCTCCACCTTGAAGGTGGAATTCATCAGGTAGTGGGCCGTGACGCCCTGCAGGGGGAGCGCTGCGGCAGTGAAAACATCCAGGCCTTTCGGTACCGGCAGTGCGGCATCCTCATCCACCAGCGCGTAGTCCGCGTAGCAGCTGATGCCTTCAGCGGTAGCCACCCGGCTGCCCACGGCGAAGCCGGTCACGCCCGCGCCGACTGCCTCGACAGTGCCCGCGGCCTCCGAACCTGGGGTGAAGGGGTAGGGGACTTTGTACGTGCCGCTGCGCTTATAGGTGTCGATGAAGTTGACGCCGGCCGCCCCGACCTTGACCAGCAGCTGCCCAGGGCCCGGAACGGGGGGCTCCGCCTCCGTGTACTCAAGGACTTCCGGTCCGCCTGCCTGCCGTGCGACGATTGCGTGCGTCATGGCTCTCCTTTCGCGGGTCCCGGCGTCTCCGGCCCCGGCTGCCGAAACCATCCTAGGGACACTCCCGGGCGGCACGACAAGTGCCGCGTTACCCGGACTCGCTCGAATGCATAATTATCAGTACCAATGCATAACTATTGCTGTATAGTCGGAGCATGACTATTTCTGTTGCGGTTTCGGGAGCCAGCGGCTACGCCGGGGGAGAGGTCCTCCGCCTCCTTGCCGGGCACCCCGGTGTGACCATTGGCGCCATCACAGCCCACAGCAACGCCGGTTCCCGCCTCGGTGAACTCCAGCCCCACCTGCACGGACTGGCCAGCCGCATCCTCGAGGACACCACGGTGGAAAACCTGTCCGGACACGACGTCGTGTTCCTCGCGCTGCCGCACGGTGCCTCCGCAGAGATCGCTGCCCAGCTGCCGGACGGAACCGTGGTGATCGACGCAGGAGCCGACCACCGCCTCGAAGATCCCGCCGCCTGGGAAAAGTTCTACGGCTCCGCCCACGCCGGCACCTGGCCCTACGGACTTCCCGAGCTCCCCGGCCAGCGCGAAGCCCTCAAGGGAGCCAAGCGCATCGCCGTTCCCGGCTGCTACCCCACGTCCGCCCTGCTGGCCCTGACCCCCGGGTTCGCCGCGCACCTGCTGGAGCCCGACGACGTCGTGATCGTTTCCGCGTCCGGCACCTCAGGCGCGGGCAAGGCCGCCAAAGTCAACCTGATCGGCTCGGAGGTCATGGGCTCCATGAGCCCCTACGGCGTCGGCGGCGGCCACCGGCACACGCCGGAAATCGAGCAGGGCCTGTCCAACGCGGCGGGGGAGCAGGTCACCGTATCCTTTACGCCCACCCTTGCCCCGATGAGCCGCGGCATCCTGACCACCGCCACGGCCAAGGTCAAGGCCGGCACCACGGCGGCGGAACTGCGTCTGGCCTGGGCCGAGGCGTACGAAGATGAGCCGTTCGTCCACCTGCTGCCGGAAGGCCAGTGGCCCACCACCAAATCGGTCCAGAGCTCCAACCATGCCGCCATGCAGCTGGCCTTCGATGCCCACACCGGCCGGGTCATCGTCACCTGCGTCATCGACAACCTCACCAAGGGCACTGCCGGCGGCGCCGTGCAGTCCATGAACATCGCACTCGGCCTGCCGGAAACCGCCGGCCTCAACCTGCAGGGAGTAGCCCCGTGACCATCACCGCACCCCAGGGATTCCGGGCCGCCGGCGTCACTGCCGGACTCAAGGCCTCCGGCAATCCGGACCTCGCCCTGGTCGTCAACGACGGCCCCTCCAAGGCCGCCGCCGCCGTGTTCACCAGCAACCGGGTGGCAGCAGCCCCCGTGCACTGGTCCCGCCAGGTGGTCTCCGACGGCCGGGTGGACGCCGTCATCCTCAACTCCGGCGGCGCCAACGCCTGCACCGGCCCCACCGGGTTCCAGAACACCCACAGCACAGCGGAAAAAGTGGCGAAGGTTCTGGGGATCTCGGCCACTGACGTCTTCGTCTGCTCCACCGGCCTGATCGGCGAGCAGCTGCCCATGGACAAGATCCTTCCGGGGGTGGAGGCTGCCGCGGCGGAGCTCAGCACCGACGGCGGTCCGGCCGCCGGCACCGCCATCATGACCACGGACAGCGTGCCCAAGTCAGCGCTCTTCATCGGCACCGACGCCGACGGCCAGGAGTTCAGTATCGGCGGCATCGCCAAGGGGGCAGGCATGCTGGCCCCGGGCCTGGCCACCATGCTGGTGGTGCTCACCACGGACGCGGACGTGCAGGCGGAGATGCTCGACGTCGTCCTCCGCGATGCCACCCGCGTCACCTTTGACCGCGCCGACTCGGACGGCTGCATGTCCACCAACGACACCGTGGTCCTGCTGGCCTCCGGCGCTTCCGGGGCTGTGCCGTCCGCCGAGGCGTTCGGTGCCGGGCTGACGCAGGTCTGCGCCGAGCTGGCACGCAAACTGATCGCCGATGCCGAGGGCGCCAGCCACGACATCGCCATCCGGACCTTCAACGCGGCCAGTGAAGCCGACGCCGAGACGGTCAGCCGTTCCGTGGCCCGCTCCAACCTCTTCAAGGCCGCCATCTTCGGCAAGGACCCCAACTGGGGGCGTGTGCTCTCCGCCGTGGGAACCACCGACGCCGCCTTCGAGCCGGACAAACTCAACGTGGCCATGAACGGCATCCAGATCTGCCGGAACGGCAGCATCGGCGATGACCGCTCCCTGGTGGACCTGGAACCCCGCGAAGTGCTGGTGGAAATCGACCTGCAGGCAGGCGACGCCGAAGCCACCATTTGGACCAACGACCTCACCCACGACTACGTGCACGAAAACAGCGCCTACTCCAGCTAGGAGCCCCGGCCACGGCAATACCGCCAGGCACAAGCCGCTGTGGAAAGTGACAACATGAACACCCAGACGCGTGAAACCACCAGCATGTCCGCCGCCCAGGACAAGGCAGAAACCCTGATCGAGGCCCTGCCCTGGATCCAGCGGTTCGCCGGCACCACCATGGTGATCAAATACGGCGGCAACGCCATGGTCAACGACGAACTCCGGCGTGCCTTCGCCGAGGACATCGTCTTCCTCCACCACGTGGGCATCCACCCTGTAGTGGTGCACGGCGGGGGCCCGCAGATCAACTCGATGCTGGGCCGGCTGGGCATCGAATCCGAATTCAAGGGCGGCCTGCGCGTCACCACCCCCGAGGCGATGGACGTGGTCCGCATGGTCCTTACCGGCCAGGTGGGACGCGAACTGGTGGGCCTGATCAACTCCCACGGCCCCTACGCCGTCGGCATGTCCGGCGAAGACGGCGGCCTCCTCCGCGCCGTCCGCACGGGGACCGTGGTGGACGGCGAAGACGTGGACCTCGGGCTGGTGGGCGAGGTGGTCGGCGTCGACCCCGCAGGCATCATGGACATCCTCGCCGCGGGCCGCATCCCCGTGATCTCCACGGTCGCCCCGGAGATTGTCGACGGCGGTGACGGCGTAGCTGGCGCTGCGCGGTTCCAGCCCACCGGCCAGGTCCTCAACGTCAACGCCGACACAGCAGCGGCCGCCGTCGCCTCCGCGCTGGGTGCCTCCAAACTCGTCATCCTGACCGACGTCGAAGGCCTGTATGCCAACTGGCCGGACAAGTCCTCGCTGATCTCCTCCCTCACGGCCTCCGAGCTGCGGGACATGCTGCCCAGGCTCGAATCAGGCATGATCCCCAAGATGGCCGCCTGCCTGAAGGCCATCGACGAAGGCGTGGAACGCGCGCACATCGTGGACGGGCGCCTGCCCCACTCCATGCTTCTTGAAACATTTACGACGGCGGGCATCGGCACGCAGGTGGTCCCGGACGAGGAGAACAACGCATGAGTAAGCACACCGCGGAGGTTGAGCTGGTCGAAACCCCGGTGGCCGAACTGGTGGAAACCAAGGGCCACGCGGGCTCCGAGTGGCTCTCCCGCTACTCCACCTCGCTGATGAACGTGTTCGGCACGCCCCAGCGCGTCCTGGTACGCGGCGCCGGCTGCCTCGTGTGGGACGCCGACGGCAAGGAATACCTGGACCTGCTCGGCGGCATTGCCGTCAACGCCCTCGGCCACGCCCACCCCTTCGTGACCTCAGTCATCGCCAGCCAGTTGGCAACCCTGGGCCACGTCTCGAACTTCTTCACCAGCCCCACGCAGGTGGCCCTGGCGGAGAAACTTCTGGAGCTGACCCACGCCCCTGCCGGGTCCAAGGTGTTCTTCAGCAACTCCGGCACGGAAGCGAACGAGGCAGCCTTCAAGCTTGCCCGCCGCAACACCGGCGCCGGCGACACCAAGCGGACCAAAATCATCGCCCTCGAAGGCGCGTTCCACGGCCGGACCATGGGAGCCCTGGCGCTGACCGCCAAGGAAGCCTACCGGGCGCCGTTCGAACCGCTGCCCGGTGGCGTGGTGCACATCCCGTTCGGCGACATCGGTGCGCTGGAGGCAGCAGTGGATGACACCGTTGCCGCCGTCTTCCTGGAGCCTATCCAGGGTGAGGCCGGCGTCCGGCCGCTGCCCCCGGGCTACCTGAAGGCTGCGCGCGAGGCCACCACCAAAGCCGGAGCACTCCTGATCCTCGATGAGGTCCAGACCGGCATCGGGCGGACCGGCAAGTGGCTGGCCAGCGAAGACGCCGGGATCGTCCCCGACGCCGTCACCCTGGCCAAGGGCCTCGGCGGCGGCTTCCCCATCGGTGCCCTCATCACCTTTGGCGGCCAGACGTCGTCGTTGCTCTCCGCCGGCCAGCACGGCACCACGTTCGGCGGCAACCCGGTGGCCACCGCGGCCGCCCTGGCCACCCTCCATGCGCTGGAAAGCCAGAATGTCCTGGCCAACGCCACCACGGTGGGCGCGCACCTGCGCTCCGGGCTCGCCCGGATTCCCGGCGTCACGGAAGTCCGCGGCGAAGGACTGCTGATCGGATTCGACCTCGACGCCGACGTCGCCCCCGCCGTCGTGCAGGCCGCCCTCGACGCAGGCTTCATCGTCAACAGTCCCGGCCCGCGCACCATCCGCCTGGCCCCGCCGCTGATCCTCACCACGGCCCAGGCCGACACCTTCCTCACCGCTTTCCCGGCAATCCTCCAAGCAGCTAAGGACGCCCAGTGACCACCGCAACCCGGCACTTTCTCAAGGACACCGACCTCAGCCCCGTCGAGCAGGCAGAGGTCCTGGAACTCGCAGCCCGGATGAAGGCCGCCCCGTACAGCGTCCAGCCCTTCGCCGCCGAGCGCAGCGGCCGCAAGACCGTGGCCGTGATCTTCGACAAGACCTCCACCCGGACCCGCGTGTCCTTCGCCACCGGCGTTGCCGACATGGGCGGCAACGCGCTGGTCATCAACCCGGGCGAAGCCCAGATCGGGCACAAGGAATCCGTGGAGGACACCGCCAAGGTCCTCGAACGGATGGTGTCCACCATCGTGTGGCGCACCGGCGCGCACGCAGGCCTGGTGGCCATGGCGGAGAACTCCAGGGTCCCGGTCATCAACGCCCTGTGCGACGACTACCACCCGTGCCAGCTCCTGGCCGACCTGTTGGCAGTCAAGGAACACAAGGGCGAACTCAAGGGCCTCACCATGAGCTACCTGGGCGACGCTGCCAACAACATGGCCAACTCCTACCTCCTGGCCGGAGTCACCGCCGGCATGCACGTCCGCATCGCCGGGCCGGCGGGCTACCTGCCCGCGGAGGACATCGTCGCGGCAGCCCGGGAGCGTGCGGCCGAAACCGGCGGCTCCGTGCTCATCACCACCGACGCCAAGGAAGCGCTGCAGGGCGCAGACGTCGTAGCCACCGACACCTGGGTGTCCATGGGCCAGGAGGCCGAAAAGGAAGCCCGGATGCAGCTGTTCCGGGACTACTCCGTGGACTCGGACGCCATGGCACTCGCCGCGGATGACGCCGTCGTGCTTCACTGCCTGCCCGCCTACCGCGGCTATGAAATCTCCGCCGACGTCATCGACGGCCCGCAGTCCATCGTCTGGGACGAAGCCGAAAACCGGCTGCACGCCCAGAAGGCGCTGATGGCCTGGCTGATGCACCGCTCGGGCCTTGCCTTCGTGGACGGACTTTCCCCCGTCGAAGGCACCGGAGAGAGCACGTTCTAGTGTCCGCCCAGCCGTCCTCCCCGGGCACCAGCCCCGCCACCAAGACCGCCCGGCAGGCGCGCATCACCGCCATCCTCACCGGGCAGTCCGTGCGTTCCCAGGCGGAGCTTGCGGCGCTGCTGGCGGACGATGGCGTCCAGGTCACCCAGGCCACGCTGTCCCGCGACCTCGTGGAACTGGGGGCCGTCCGGGTCCGCGGGAAGGAGGGCGTCCTGGTGTACGCCGTCCCCGGCGAAGGAGGCGAACGGGGCGCCAAGAGCGGAGTCACCCAGGAGATCCTGGATGCCCGGCTCGCCCGGTTGTGCAGCGAACTGCTGGTCACCGCCGAAGCGTCCGCCAACATCGCAGTCCTCCGGACGCCGCCCGGAGCTGCGAACTTCCTGGCCCTGGCCATCGACCACTCGGTGATGCCGTCCATCCTGGGCACCATCGCCGGTGACGATACCGTCCTGCTGGTCTCCCGGGACCCGCTGGGTGGCCCGGACCTCGCCGCCCGCTTCCTGCAACTGGCTGAGGAAGCCGGGCAATAAGCTTGAAGACAACAAATCAACCAACCCCAACAAGGAGCATTTAAAGTGACTGAACGCATTGTGCTGGCCTACTCCGGCGGCCTGGACACGTCCGTCGCCATCGGCTGGATCGGTGAAGCCACCGGTGCCGAGGTCATCGCCGTGGCGGTCGACGTCGGACAGGGCGGCGAATCGCTCGAAACCATCCGCCAGCGCGCCCTGGGCTGCGGCGCCGTCGAAGCCTACGTCGCCGACGCGTCGGACGAGTTCGCCAACGAATACTGCGTCCCCACGCTGAAGGCCAACGCCCTGTACCAGGGCCACTACCCGCTGGTGTCCGCCATCTCCCGCCCGGTCATCGTCAAGCACCTGGTCAAGGCAGCCCGCGAATTCGGCGCCACCACCGTTGCCCACGGCTGCACCGGCAAGGGCAACGACCAGGTCCGCTTTGAAGTCGGCATCCAGACCCTGGGCCCGGACCTGAAGTGCATCGCACCGGTGCGCGACCTCGCCCTGACCCGCGACAAGGCCATCGCCTTCGCCGAGGAAAAGGGACTGCCGATTGAGACCACCAAGAAGAACCCGTACTCCATCGACCAGAACGTCTGGGGACGCGCCGTCGAAACCGGCTACCTCGAGGACATCTGGAACGCCCCCACCAAGGACATCTACGACTACACCGCCACCCCGGAGTTCCCGCCGGCACCGGATGAGGTCACCATCTCCTTCGAAGCCGGCGTGCCCGTCGCGATCGATGGCGTCAAGGTCACCCCGCTGCAGGCCATCAAGGAACTGAACCGCCGCGCCGGTGCACAGGGCGTCGGCCGCATCGACGTCGTCGAGGACCGCCTGGTGGGTATCAAGTCCCGCGAAATCTACGAAGCCCCCGGCGCCATGGCGCTGATCACCGCCCACAAGCACCTCGAGGACATCACCATCGAGCGCGAGCAGGCCCGCTTCAAGGCCACCGTGGGCCAGCGCTGGGCCGAGCTGGTTTACGACGGCCAGTGGTTCTCCCCGCTGAAGCGCTCCCTGGATGCCTTCATCGAGGACACCCAGAAGTACGTCTCCGGCGATATCCGCATGACCCTGCACGGCGGCCAGGCCATCGTCAACGGCCGCCGCTCCGACACCTCGCTGTACGACTTCTCGCTGGCCACCTACGACACCGGTGACACCTTCGACCAGTCCCAGGCCAAGGGCTTCATCGAGCTGTGGGGTATGTCCGCCAAGGTCGCTTCCGGCCGCGACATCCGCGTCGCAGGGAAGTAGCCCGCGTGGCTGAGCAAAAAACGGAGGCAACCAACGCAGGTGCCCTGTGGGGCGGCCGGTTCGCCGGCGGCCCCGCGGACGCCCTCGCGGCGCTGAGCAAGTCCACGCACTTCGACTGGCGGCTGGCCCGCTACGACATCGCCGGCTCCAAGGCGCACGCCCGCGTGCTGCACAAAGCCGGCCTGCTCGACGACGCGGAGCTCGAAGGCATGCTCGCGGCCCTGACGCAGCTGGACGAGGACGTGGCGTCCGGCGCCTACCTGCCGGCGGAGTCCGATGAGGACGTGCACGGTTCGCTGGAACGCGGCCTGATCGAGCGCGCCGGTGCCCAGCTGGGCGGCAAGCTCCGCGCCGGCCGGTCCCGCAACGACCAGGTGGCAACCCTGGGCCGGATGTTCCTGCGGGACCACGCCCGGATCATTGCCCGCGGTGTCCTGGCCACCGTGGACGCGCTGGTGGAGCAGGCCAAGGCGCACCATGGCGTTGCGATGCCGGGCCGCACCCACCTGCAGCACGCCCAGCCGGTCCTGCTCAGCCACCACCTCCTGGCCCACGCCTGGGCCCTGCTGCGCGACGTGCAGCGGCTCCAGGACTGGGACAAGCGGGCGGGTGTTTCGCCCTACGGTTCGGGCGCCCTGGCCGGCTCCTCGCTGGGGCTGGACCCGGAAGCGGTGGCGGCCGACCTTGGGTTCTTCTCCGCCGTGCACAACTCGATCGACGGCACCGCCTCCCGCGACGTCTTCGCCGAGTTCGCGTGGGTCTGCTCGATGATCGGCGTGGATCTGTCCCGGATCTCCGAGGAAGTCATCTTCTGGGCCACCAAGGAGTTCTCCTTCGTCACGCTGGATGATTCGTACTCCACGGGGTCCTCGATCATGCCGCAGAAGAAGAACCCGGATGTGGCCGAGCTGGCCCGCGGCAAGGCAGGGCGTTTGATCGGCAACCTGACCGGGCTGCTGGCCACGCTCAAGGGCCTGCCGCTGGCGTACAACCGGGACCTGCAGGAGGACAAGGAACCGGTGTTCGACGCCGCCGACACCCTGGAGCTGCTGCTCCCGGCCGTCTCCGGCATGATCGCCACCCTGAAATTCAACACGGAGCGGATGGAGTCCCTGGCGCCGCAGGGCTTCGCGCTGGCCACGGACATCGCCGAATGGCTGGTCCGCCAGGGCGTGCCGTTCCGCGAGGCCCACGAGCTGTCCGGTGCAGCCGTGAAGCAGGCGGAGTCCCGCGGCGTTGAGCTGTGGGACCTGACGGACGAAGAGTACGCCGCGATCTCGGAGCACCTGACCCCGGAAGTCCGGACCGTGCTGTCCACGGAGGGATCGCTGAACAGCCGCAACTCCCAGGGCGGAACGGCGCCGGCCGCCGTCGAACGCCAGCTGGCCGCGCTGGAAGGCGAGCTTGCCGGCGTCCGGGAGTACGCCGGGTAGGAAACATTGTTGCCAAGGGCCCGGGGCATGTTCCCCGGGGCCCTTGGCGTCTGTGGCTAGGCTGGGGCCATGAGCGAAACCTTCCGCAAGTTCCTTCGCACCCTGCCCGACTTCCCGTCCGACCTGCCCGGCTTCGACCCCGGCAACGCACCGCAGGACCCGGCCTTGCTCTTCAAGCAGTGGCTGGACGAGGCACTGGATGCGGGGGAGCAGCAGCCGCACGCGTTCAGCCTCGCCACGGTGGGGGAAACCACCGACGGCGCCCCGCAGCCGTCCTCGCGAATGCTCATCCTAAAGAACATTGACGACGACGGCTGGCACTTCGCCACGTCCCGCACCTCCCGCAAGGGCCGCGAGCTGTCGGGGTCACCGCGCGCGGCGATGAACTTCTACTGGCCGGCCCTGGGCCGCCAGGTGCGGGTGGCGGGTACCGTGGTTGAGCTTTCCGCCGAAGCCTCCGCCGTCGACTGGCACGAGCGGCCCCGGGCCGACGGCAGCGACAACCCGGACTGGCAGCTCTACGCCCTCCAGCCGGCCGAAATCGAGTTCTGGCAGGCCAGCAACGACCGCCGGCACGTCCGCCACCGTGTCGGGCGGGACGGAAGCCCGCTGGACTGACTGCTCGGCTAGGCTAACCGCATGACCTCACCATCCCCTGCCGCCCTCCTCGCTGAACTGCACAAAGCCGCGGACGCACTGACCGCTGCGGTGGACCGGATTCCGGCCGGCGGCGAAAGGGCCCCTTCCACCCTTCCCGGCTGGAGCCGCGGCCACCTCCTGGCCCACATCGCCGGAATCTGCAGCGCGCTGGCCCGCCAGGTGGAATACGGGCGGTCCGGCAGGACGGTCGAGCTGTACGACGGCGGCGTGGACGGCCGCAACCGGGCCATCGAGCTTGCCGCCGGCCACAGCCTGGAGGAGCACCGGAAGGACGTTGCGGCCGCGGTGCAGCGGGCACTGGCGGCCTTCGATGCGCTGGGGGAGGACGAATGGCAAACGCGCATCGCCTTCCGCGACGGCGTGATTTTCGACGCCGGTTTGGCGCTCTGGCGCGAGCTGGTCATCCACACCGCGGACCTGGACACCGGCGCGGGACCCGAGACCTGGAACAGGGCATTCTGCTCCCACCTCTTCGACTTCCTCGCCGCCCGCGTGCCGGCGGAAACCCGGCTGGTCCTGCAGCCCGTGGCACTCCCGCCGCTGACCCTCGGAACCGGCGGCAGCACCGTCGTCGTCAGCGGGATGGTGACGGACATCGCCGCGTGGCTCGCAGGCCGGCAGCCGTCGCTGGACAGCCTGCGGGCCACGGCCGCCGGGGACGGCACCGATCTTCCCGGCCTGATGCCCTGGCCGTCGGCGATGCCGGACCCCAAGTAGCCATTCGCGGGGAGTGAGTGGTCAGGCGGCCTCGCGGGCCAGCAGGCTCTCTTTGATGCGCAGGCCCCAGCGGAAACCGCCCAGCGAGCCGTCGGTCCGGATGACGCGGTGGCACGGCACGAACAGTGCAGCCGCGTTGAACGCGCAGGCACTGGCGGCGGCCCGCACGGCGCGCGGGTTGCCGGCCAGGGCGGCGTACTCCGAGTAGGTGACGGGTGAGCCCGGCTTGACCTGCCGCAGCACGTCCCAGGCGTGGGCACGGAACGGTCCGGACTGCTGGCGGACCGGCACCGCCATGGCCGGGGCCGGGTCACCGGCATAGAAGGCCTCCACGGCGGATGAGATCCCCCCAAGGTCCGTTACCTCTTCCACGGCGTCGGGCCGCAGCATTGGATGGACCTGGCCGGTCAGGTCCGCCAGGCCTGCCGTCCAGCCGGACGCAAGGACCACGCCATCCTGGGCGAGGACCGTAAACGGACCGTCCGGCGTGGACAGCTGCAGCAGTTGGGCTTTCATGGCATCCCTTTCGCGGGAATCGTGGTTCGTGCGGCGGGCCGGGCGGCAGCGCGCCAGAGGTGCATGGTGGCGTAGGAGCGCCACGGGCTGGTCTCCCGGAAGTCAGGGCTCAAGGCGCTGGTCCCATTATCGAGGGCGCGGATCCCGTTCCGCACGGCGGCGTCGTTGGCAAGGAAAATATCCGGGGCACCCAGGACCCGCATGGCGACGTACCCCACCGTCCAGGGCCCGACGCCGGGGAGCGGCAAAAGTGCCGCGGTGAGGCTTGGGAGGTCGTCGCCATAGCCGAAGTCCAGGCGGCCGCGGGCCATGGCCTCCGCAGCATGCAGCAGCGACTCGGTCCGGCGCCGGGGGCCGCGAAGCAGATGTCCTGCAGCTGCGATTTCCGCCGGAGTGGGAAACAGGCGGTCCAGCCCCTCGCCGGGGGCACTGGCGGGACTGCCCGCCGCGGACAACTGGGTCAAGGCTGTCCTGGCGGCCGCCACCGTGATCTGCTGGCCCACCATGGCCCGGATCAGCAGTTCCTGCGGATCCACCGCGCCCGGCAGGCGCATCCCCGGTGCGGAGGCAACGGAGCCGGCAAGCCTGGGATCGGCGGCGAGCGTGCCGTCGATCGCCTCCGGGTCCGCGTCCAGGTCGAACAGCCGGCGGACGCGGCTGAGCAGCGCCGGAAGGTCGCGAAGGTCCACCGCGCCGATGGTGAGGGTCAACGGCCGTTCCCGGGCCCCGTCGTCGTACTCCACCCTGAAGCGCGCGCCCCCGTGGGGGAGCCGCAGCGTCCGGGCATAGGAAGTGGGCGTGCCGTCCTCGACCCCGGGGATGGCGCGGACCGCCAGGAAGGAGAAGATGCCCGGATCGAAAGGCGGCCGGTAGGGCAGGCCCAGGGTCAGGGCTGTGGCGCCGCCGCCGTTCACCGGATGGCGGACGGTCCTCCTGAGCGCCGTGGGCGTCATGTCGAACACCTCGGCGATGGTCTCGTTGAACTGCCGGACGCTGCTGAAGCCTGCCGCAAAGGCGACGTCGGCGAGTTTCATCGATGTTGACACCAGCAGGGTGCGGGCCGTCTGGGCCCGTGCGGCGCGGGCCAATGACAGGGGGCCGGCGCCAAGTTCCTGGCCGAGGATCCGGTTCAACTGGCGCGGCGAATACCCCAGCCGGGCGGCCAGGCCCGCCACGCCGTCGCGGTTGATCACGCCGTCGTTGATCAGGCGCATCGCCCGCCCCGCGATGTCCTGCCGCACGTTCCAGGCCGGGGTTCCGGGCACCGCCTCCGGCAGGCAGCGCTTGCAGGCACGGTAGCCTGCCTCGTGTGCGGCGGCGGACGTCTCGTAGAACGTGACGTTGGAGGCCTTGGGGGTCCTGGCAGGGCACGACGGCCGGCAGTAGATCCCCGTGGTGCGGACGGCCGTAAAGAACTGGCCGTCGAACCGGGTATCGCGGGCATCGATTGCCCGGTAGCGCTGCCAGAAGTCCATGCCTCCATCCTGCCAGCCGCCGGCCACGGCTTCTAGCGGAAATCGGACATGGCCGTGGGCGTGCAGATCCACCCCTGACCCTTGTCCGGTGGCGGATGAAACCTGCGGGATCTGGGTAAGGTCAGCTAATGAACCAAAGCGCTGGGGCAATGGCACTCCTGCGGGAATTCCTGTCCGCGGACGCCCGGGAACTCGCGCCAAAGCTGCTCGGTGCCGTGCTCACCCATGAGTCCCGCGACGGTGCCGTGTCCGTCCGGCTCACCGAGGTGGAGGCCTATATGGGCCCCGAGGACTCCCTGCACCCGGACCCCGGCTCCCACACCTACCGGGGCCCCACGCCCCGCAACGCCCCCATGTTCGGGCCCGCCGGCCACCTCTACGTCTACTTCACCTATGGAATGCACCACTGCACCAACATCGTGTGCGGGCCGGCCGGCGTCGCGTCCGCCCTGCTGCTCCGGGCGGGGGAGGTGGTGGACGGGCTGGAGCTGGCCCGGCTGCGCCGTCCGACGTCCAAAACTCCTGCGGACCTTGCCAGCGGGCCGGCCCGCCTTGCCAAAGCGCTGGGATTGACGACGGCGGACAGCGGCCGCGACGCGCTGGCTCCGCCGTTCCGGCTGGAACTTCCGTCCGTTCCCGGCGGCGCGGTCAGTTCCGGTCCCCGGGTGGGGGTGGCCGGCGCCGGAGGCACGGACGAATACGCCTGGCGGTACTGGCTGACCGGCGACCCTACCGTGTCCAGATACAAGGCAGCGAAGCCGCGGACCCGGAAGCAGGCAGCGGAACCCCGGCCGGATGCAACGTTTCACCTGCGTTAACGGAAATGGTTGTAGAATGGACGGTCTGTCTTTTGCGATAGGGGAACGTTAATGCTTGACGCCGAATTGGCCCACGAACGGGAGTACGTAGCCGGCCTGTATGCCCGGCTGGAGGAACTCCGGGAGGAGAAGCGCCGCCAGTTGGCGCAGGTCCGTCGTGCCGGAGCCGTGGGCACCATGCAGAACGTTTCGGAGCGGGACGCGTTCGCCGCACTGTATGAGGACCGCCTGGCGCAGCTGGACGCCGTGGATGACCGGCTGGTTTTTGGCCGCCTGGACCTGGACTCCGGCGAAGCGCAGTACATCGGCCGCATTGGCCTCACCACCGAGGACCTGCAGCGTCTCATGGTGGACTGGCGTGCCCCCGAGGCCGGGCACTTCTACCAGGCCACGGCCTTTGACCGGCAGGGCGTCCGCCGCCGCCGGCACCTGATCCTGCAGGGACGCGAGGTCAAGGCCATCGAGGACGATGTCCTTGACGCCGGGATGCTCACGGACGACGAATCGCTTCAGGGCGAAGGTGCCCTGCTGGCTGCCCTGAACTCCAAGCGGACCGGCCGCATGTCGGACATCGTCAGCACCATCCAGTCGGAGCAGGACCGGATCATCCGCTCCTCCATCTCCGGCGCCGTCGTGGTCCAGGGCGGACCCGGCACCGGCAAGACCGCCGTGGCCCTGCACCGCGCCGCCTACCTGCTCTATACCCACCGTGACCGGCTCAAGAGTGCGGGCGTGCTGCTGGTGGGCCCGTCGTCGTCGTTCATGAAGTACATCGAACGGGTGCTGCCCTCCCTGGGTGAGACCGGCGTGGTCATGGCCAGCCTTGGCCGCCTGATGCCCGGCATCCACGCCGTTCCGGAAACAGACGCCGACGTCGCCGCCATCAAGGGGCGGCTGGACATGGCCGCCATCGTGGCCAACGCCGTTTCCAACCGCATGCGCGTCCCCGCCCAGAACCGGATCCTCGAAGTGGACGGCCGCAAGCTGACCCTTACGCCCCGGCAGGTGCGCCGCGCGCGGGAACGTGCCCGCGCCACCGGCAAGCCGTACAACGAGGCCCGCGTAACGTTCGTGAAGATCCTGCTGCGCGAACTGACCGAGCAGATGACCGAGCTCGTCGAGGCCGGAAACATCGGCAACAACGCGGACCGCTCCTATCTGGCCGAGGACGTCCGGACCGCCCGGGACGTGCGGATCGCCCTGAACCTGTGCTGGATGCCCATGACGCCGGAGAAGCTCATCTCCGACCTCTTCAGCAAGCCGGAGGTGCTGGAGTTCTGCACTCCGCACCTGACCCCTGCCGAGCGGGCGCTGCTGCAGCGTCCGGCCGATGCGCCGTGGACCGAGTCCGACGTCCCGCTGCTGGATGAGGCCGCCGAGCTGCTTGGGGAGCTGGACCCGGCCGCAGGCCGCGGGCTGGCCCAGCAGGAGCACGACCGTGCCCGGGACCTCGCCAACGCAAAGCAGACCCTGGTCAACATGGAGGCCGCCGGCGTCGATCCGTTGATGTCCGCAGAGGAGCTCGCGGAGCAGAACCGGGAGCAGGAAGCCCGGCAGACGGCAGCCGAACGCGCAACGAGCGACCGCACGTGGGCGTTCGGGCACATCGTCGTGGATGAGGCCCAGGAGCTTTCGCCCATGCAATGGCGTCTGCTGGTGCGCCGCTGCCCGTTGAAGTCCTTCACGATCGTGGGCGACATTGCCCAGACCAGCTCCGTTGCCGGGGCCAATTCCTGGCAGGGGGCGCTGGCCCCGATGTTCGGCGACCGCTGGCAGCTGGAGGAGCTGACCGTCAACTACCGCACCCCGTCCCAGATCGCCGAGGCCGCCGTCAGGATGGCCAACGCCGCGGGCCTGGTGGTCTCCGCACCCAAGGCCGTCCGCGAGGGCCGCTGGGCCCCCATCATCGACGAGGTGCCCGCCGGCGGCATCGTGGACCGGCTGGTGGAGGTCCTTCCGGAGGAGCTTGCGGCGCTCGACGGCGGCCTGCTCGCCGTGATTGCCGACGGTGACCTCCTGCCCCAGGCAACGGCGGCCCTCCGTGCCGTATACGGCCGCAGGATCGGCACGGGGGCCGGCAGCTACGAGCAGGACATCGTGGTCATCAGCCCGCGTGAGGCAAAGGGCCTGGAGTTCGACGGCGTTGTGGTCCTGGAACCCTCCGTGATGCTCAACCACGAACACGGCAAAGTGGGGGACCTGTACGTCGCCATGACCCGCGCCACGCAGAGGCTGCGGCTGATCGCGGCGCAACCCGTGCCCGCCGGTATTGCCGGCTGACGGGGCAATCGGCGTTACTGCTAACTTAGGAAGCGTGCCAGAACTGAACATCCTCGAACCGCAGCGCAACGACCCCACTTTCGCCAATATTTGGCAGGAACTGAAGTGGCGTGGGCTGGTCCATGTCTCCACCGATGAAGCGGAGCTCGAAAAGCTCCTCGCCAACGGGCCGGTCACGTACTATTGCGGCTTCGACCCCACTGCGCCGAGCCTGCACCTGGGCAACCTGGTCCAGCTCCTGGTCATGCGGCGGCTTCAGCTGGCAGGGCACAAGCCCCTCGGCCTGGTGGGCGGGTCCACCGGCATGATCGGGGACCCGCGTCCGACGGCGGAACGCACCTTGAACACCAAGGACACGGTGGCGGAGTGGGTTGGCTACCTCCAGGCCCAGGTGCAGCGCTTCCTCAGCTTCGAGGGGGACAACGCTGCCAGGATGGTGAACAACCTGGACTGGACGGCGCCGCTGAGCGCCATCGACTTCCTGCGTGAAGTGGGCAAGCACTTCCGCGTGGGCACCATGCTGCGCAAGGACGCCGTGGCATCCCGGTTGAACGCCGATGAAGGCATCAGCTACACCGAGTTCAGCTACCAGATCCTGCAGGGCATGGACTACCTGCAGCTTTACCGCGACTACGGCTGCGTCCTGCAGACCGGCGGCTCGGACCAGTGGGGCAACCTCACCAGCGGTACGGAATTGATCCGCAAGGTGGAGGGCAAGAGCGTCCACGCCCTGGGGACCCCGCTCATCACCAACTCTGACGGAACCAAGTTCGGCAAGAGCGAGGGCAACGCCATCTGGCTCGATGCCGGCATGTGCAGCCCGTATGCGTTCTACCAGTTCTGGCTCAACACTGCGGACGCGGACGTGGTGGACCGGCTCAAGGTGTTCACCTTCCTGACCCGCGCGGAGATTGAAGAGATTGCCGTTTCGGTGGCGGAGCGTCCGTTCGCCCGTGAGGGCCAGCGGAAGCTTGCCTTCGAAGTGACCTCCTTGGTGCACGGCGTTGACGCCACCGAAAAGGTCATCGCAGCTTCGGCGGCGCTCTTCGGCAACGGCGATTTGGCCGCATTGGACAAGGCAACCCTGCAGGCTGCAACAGCCGAACTTCCTTCCACCACAGTGCAGGTGGATGAGATGGGGATTGTGGACCTGCTGGTGGCGTCCGGTCTTTCCGAAAGCAAGTCCGCCGCACGCCGGACCGTGGGTGAAGGCGGAGCCTACGTGAACAACGAGAAAGTCTCGGATCCTGAAGCTGTGATCTCCGAGTCGGAGCTCCTGCATGGCCAGTACCTGCTCCTGCGCCGGGGCAAGAAGAACCTGGCGACAGTGGAAGTACTGGTCCCGTAACCGCGGGAGCGCAACCTACCACCTGCACGCCCCTCGGCGGCCGATTTGCGCGGCCGCGGAGGGGCGTGTATTGTTTTCTGAGTCGCCGCCGCTGAGTGGTGACAAACCCCCAACTGATATTGAGAAGCAATTCTCGGCCATGCGGTGCATGGAACCAAGAATGCTTCCCATTTTGCTGGGCGGATTCATTCCGCAGAGTGAATTCCGGGAAAACAACCGGATTTGCAAAAGCGAATATGAATGAAATAAGGTAAAAACATCGCAGCGAAGAAATACGGAAAAGAAAATTCTCTTTTGAATTGTTCCGGGAATATTCGAATGTGTCTGTTGTTTGAGAACTCAATAGTGTGCCAAGTTTGTTGATACCGATTATGTATGTAATTGGTTGAATTTGCCGAATCGTGCCGCCCCTGTGGTGTGGTTTGGTGTTTTTAGCTGGTTTCAAA